>OLNE01001338.1_pt1 | contig 18092 bp, 10 predicted proteins | sample 1672431 | NCBI WGS metagenome assembly OLNE01 (sample SAMEA3136685, study PRJEB25190) | human gut metagenome | reverse complement strand
TGGTGCGGCGCAGGTGGATCATCTCGGCGGCGATGGAGATGGCGATCTCCTCGGGATCCTCTGCCTCGATGGCGATTCCGATCGGAAGATGCAGCCCATCGATTTGTTCCTGCGTAAAGCCCTCCTGCTCCAAGCGGGCCCGCACAAAGGCCGTCTTGCGACGCGAGCCCAGGCAACCCAGATAGGCCGGCTTGGCGCGCATCGCCTGAATCACCACGTCGATATCGGACTTGTGGCCCGCTGTGGCCACGACCACCAAGTCGCGTGGACCGATGGGACACAGCTCGCTCAGGTTCTTGTAATCGACCAGACGACGGTCGTAGACGCCGGGCACCCATTCGGGCGTCAACGTGCCGGGGCGGTCATCGCACGCCACAACGGCAAAGCCCGCCGCCATGAGCACGCGCGCCGTTGCGGCACCCACGTGTCCGCAGCCAAAGATGTAGGTCAGGCCCTCGGGGCAGAGCGTCTCGATGTGCGCGGGAGGAATCTCGGAGGCGGCATTGGTGTAGGCGACCTTACTCCCCTCTTCCGTCAGCGAAAGCCCGGGGCAGCCCACAATGGTGCGGCGCGACTCCTCGCCATGGTATTCGGCAACGTCGCTTTCGAGCGCGCTTGCGATAAACGGCTCAAAGTCGATGACGAAGTCGCCGATGCGTCGATACGCCAGCACATCGGCAATCTCCTGGAACAACGGTGCCTGGGTCGCATCCAGGTGCAGATAGCACAGGCAGATGGCTCCGCCGCAGATCATGCCGGTATCGGAGTTCTCGCCGCCCATGGTGTAGCGGACCAGACGCGATTGCCCTGCGGCCAGCAGCCCGCGCGCCTCATTCAGCGCAAAGAGCTCAATCTTGCCGCCGCCGATAGTGCCCGCTTGGCTACCATCGGCAAAGACGGCCATCCATGCGCCCACGCCGCGCGGCGACGACCCCGCCGTGCCGGCCACAACCACGAGCTCGCACGTCTTACCAGCCCTCAGAGCGCCAAGCGCAGCATTCACCACATCGAGCTTTTCCATTGCAATTTCCTATCCCTGGAATACACCGGTGAGCATGGCGAGCGCCTCGAGCACGCCGCCGCCGACCGACGTCGCCTTGTCCGAAATATAGTTGATGTAGTTGGCGTCGCCGCGCGGGTCGACATCGGCGCACTTAAAGCCCTCGGTGACTTGAACGCCGTCTGCCAAAAGGCCGCGCAGGCAGCCGTCAATCGTCGTGAACATGGGCGTATCGCCCGCATACCCGATCACATCGCCGGCACTCACGATGTCGCCGATCGCGCGGTCGGACCTAAACACACCGGCGGCGGGGCTGTGGATAACGCGCTCTTTGCCATAGCCGGCGATAATGCCCGGCACGCCCGTGTTGGGCTGGGGCGAACCTTGGGTAATGACACGGCCGAGAAAATGCCCACGCATGGTCTCGACCACGGCATCGCAATCAACCGGCGCGGTAAAGCCCGGCCCTACCGCGATGACGGCAGGAGCCATGTCGCGTGTGGTGCCCAGATTGCGCTTGGCCAGAATCGCGTCGACCACAGCCGAGGGCTTAAGTTCGCCGAGCATCTTGGCCTGGGGGTCCACCACCACGGCGACATCCCCCGTCTCGGTAATTGCAAGCGCCTCGGCCGGCGTCTGCGCCAAGCGGGCGCGAATACCCTCGACCTCGACCTCGCCCAAGCGAATGGCCTCGCAAAAACTGATCGTGCGACGGATACACGTGGGGACCGCAATATCGGCCATGACGACCGACACGCCGGCGCGCACCAGACGAGCAGCGACACCCGTGGCGATATCGCCTGCGCCGCGAACATAAACGAGCATTCCCGGGGCACCTCCCTGTGCTACGGTTTGAGCAGAGCAAAAGCGGTTCGACCGCTACTCTGATGATTATTTCTTATCGCAGCATTATACGGCGGTGAACAGATGGAAACGGTTAGCGGCAATCTTGCCTCGGCGCTCAAGATCGAGCCGGGCATCACCGCGATCATCGGCAGCGGCGGCAAGTCGACCCTGCTAAAGACGCTCGGCCTTGAGCTTATGCGTGCCGGCGGCCGCGTGCTCCTCTGCACCACCACGCATATGTTTCCCGTCGCCGGCGTGCCGTGGAACGGGTCGAGCCGTCGTCTGGACGCTGTGCCCTGGAAGCCAGGTGCCTTACACGCCCCAGGCTGCACCTGCGAGGTATGCGCGGGCCTTGTGCGGGGAAGCATCTGCCAAGCCGGTGTCTTGGACCCCCAGACGGGCAAGTTCTCCTCCCCTGCCGAGCCGCTCGACCAGCTGGCGCAGCGCTTTGACTACGTCCTGGCCGAGGCGGACGGCAGCAAACGGCTCCCGCTCAAGGCGCACGCCGCCTGGGAGCCAGTCGTTCCCGCCGGCACGGCCAACGTCGTCTGGATCGTCGGCGCCTCGGGATTCGGCAAGCCCATCAGCGAGGCTGTCCACCGCCCCGAGCTCTTTTGCAAGCGTTGCGGCTGCGAGCTCACCGACATCGCCACGCCCGAGCGCGTCGCCCAGGTGCTCAATGCCGAAATGCAGATGCTGAACCTTAACAATGCCCGCATCATGCTCAACCAAGTCGACACGCTCAGCGACCCCATGATGGCCGACCGATTCGAGGCGGCTCTCGGCCGCCCCGTCGTCGCCACCAGCCTCCAGGGGTAGCTAATTTGGAACGGGGCTCTTTATTGTTTGATAAAGTCCGCCACGCGATCAAAGTACGAGCAGGCCGCGATGTGCCCCGAGACGCGGCGCTGGCCCTTGGCAGTGTCGACATCCCACAGCTCGTACGCGCGCGCCTCGACCAACTGGACATCGACGCGGCCGCGCAGCAGCGACGATCCGCCATCCTTGCCCTTAAGCCCCATAAGGTTGGGAAAGAAGCTCGCGGGGAACAGCACCGGAGAGGCTGGTTCACCGTTTAGGGCAAGACGCACGGGCGCGACGCCGCCGTTGGCCTTAAAAGCACCGGCGAGCGCCTCGAAGGAATCCGAACTCACGAGCGGCTGGTCACCCGGCAAAAAGAGGCAGCCTTTCCAGCCGCGATCGGCTCCCCAGGTAAGACCGGCGCGCACACTCTCGCTCCTGAGCGCGCCATCGTGCAGCGCGCACGCGCAGCGCAGCTCGCGGCAAATCTCGGCAACTTGGGGCCAGCGCGTTGTAACAACAACGTCAAATCCTTTGGGCACCGACTCGATCGTCCGCTGGATCAACGGCTTTCCGCAGATATCGGCAAGCATCTTGTTAGAGCCAAACCGCTTGCCCTCGCCCGAAGCCATAATGACGCATCCAAGTTTCATGGTGATACCTCCCCTGAAGCCATCGTACCCATAACTCGCGCAGCAGGTGCATAAAGATGGTGTCCTGGCCGTTGGCGGTCTTATAACGCAGCGACGCTTTCGTTATTTGCGAACAAATGGGGTTTATGGCACAGTGAGCCCAAACTAATTTTTAGGAAGGCACCCATGACCCCCGCACAGATTGATTTCTACAAGCGCCTTGCACACAGTCTGGCGCTACAGTTTGGCCCCAATTGCGAAATCGTCGTCCACGATCTGGAGACCGAGGACATGGACCACTCTATCGTGGTGATCGAAAACGGCCACGTCAGCGGACGCAAACTGGGCGACGGCCCCAGCCACATCGTGCTCGAGTCCATGTACGAGGATGCCACCGAGGTCCACGACCGCGCGCCGTACCTCACCAAGACCGCCGATGGCAAGCTTCTCAAATCGTCGATCATCTTCATTCGCGACGACGTCGGCAACCCCGTTGGCATTATGGGCATCAACTTTGACATCACGCTCATGAAGGCGTTTGAGCGCTCGCTCGACGTGCTCACCGGCGCAGGCGACAAGGGATACACCGTGCCCGAGCCCATCACCAAAAACATCGGCGACCTGCTCGAGGATCTGCTGCGCGAGTGCGAGCAGTACGTGGGCAAGCCCGCGGCTCTCATGACCAAGGACGAGCGCATTCGTGCTATCGGATATCTCGACCGCCGCGGCACCTTCCTTATCTCCAAATCGAGCGAGCGCGCCTGCGAATTCTTTGGCATCTCCAAGTACAGCTTCTACAGCTACCTCAACGAGGCCAAGGCAGAGGCTGACGACAAATAAACGACCGGCCTGAATCATCCTCCCTGGGCGACTTCTGGAATGCCCGAATCCGGGCATCGGTGACAAGACAAGTTCCATATAATCGAAGGGCTAGACAGTTCGAAAGGATGGGACAAGATGAGGTCGAGCAACGCATCGCGCGGCAGCCACGGTGGTTCTCCGACAAGCGGTACGCACGCACGCCGCACATTTGACGAGGGCGAAGACAGCATCTTTGCGTTGAGCCTCGATGATGTGATGGGTGATCGCCCCTGGACAGCCGACGAGCTTATGGGCGACGGAGCCCATTCGGCAGGCGATCCTTCCGAGACGGCGGCGTTTATCGCCGCGGCGCAGCATCTTGCGCCCGAACCGCCTGTTGCAGATCTCGACGACTTTGCGACCCGTCAGCTTGCCTTCGATTCCTGGGCTGATGCCGATCTGGACGAAACATCTGCCGGAGCGCCGACGCTCGGCGAGCCGGTAAATCCGCTTGTCGCCGCGTCCGCTTCCGAATACGAGCCGGACAGCAATGCGCAAGCTGCACCCACATCCTCATATACCGATAGCTACACCGATAACGACGATTATTATGGCGACTACTACGCCGAGGAAGAGCCGCCGCGCTTTTCGGAGTTCAATCCAGCAGCAAAGATTATCTTTATAGCGATCATCGTGCTGCTGCTTGGCGTCATTGCGTTTGAGGGATTTCAGCTGTTCCGCAGCCCCGTCGAGTCCGAATCGGCAACGCAGCAAAAAGAGAACGAGAGCAAAGACTACCTCGACGTCAACAACCTCAAGGGCGACCCCAACGACGGGGACGCGTAGCGAAAACCGAAAATTGAGGGCCGTAAACCAAATCAAGCGCCGCGCATCCTTCATGCGCGGCGCTTGATTTGTGTCCGCGCGTGCTGATAGACTCCATCGTGCCCGCAAGGAGCGGGCGCATTTTATCCAGAGTCGGGGTAGAGAGTTGGCTCCACGATCCCGACGCCAACCGGCCAAGAGGCACGGTGGCCCTGCCAACATCGATGAAAGGAGTCCGTATGGACATTTTCTCTGTACGCAGTGAGCGCAACTTCCACAACCTGGCAGCCCAGCCAAAACAAATACATCTTCTGGACGAGCCGAGCGGCTACGCCTCGGCTTTGGTCAAGAGCAGCCTCTCCCACCAGATGCGCTTTACGGTGCAGGTGCCCGAGGAAGAGCTCTGCGCCACTGGCGACCCGCACATACTGCAGATTAAACTGCTCGGAGATGACTCGCGCGAGCCGTCCAGCTGGAAGCTCTTCGCCGACGGCACGTGTGTTGCGGACGGATTCGGCGCCTTTGCCCGCGAGTGCTTCTGCAAGGGAGCCGAGGTGTTTTTGGACTTGTGCCGCGAGGCCGTACGCGCGGCCGAACTGCGCCAGTGGAGTCAGAGGGAGTATGAGCTGCTGAGTGCGGCCCGCGGGATTGCGAGGGTGTAGGTAGACGCAGACGGTGCCATGGTGACGTGCGGCCGTTGCGCGCCACCACTTAAGCCTCGTGATATCAAATGTCAGTTAAGTTCATTTGCGCGCCAGAGCACTTTATTTAGCGCCCGTTGAATAGCCAGCCATGCCATATCCTGCCCCATCATTTCGAGTAGCGGAATGATGGGGCAGTCTTATTCTCTGCCAGCGTTCTTACTCCCCAAACCTATAGTCGTTGATGTCCAACGTGGAGCAGTTCTCGCTTATTGCTCGAATTGTTTGCACGGGGATTCCGTCTTCGACATGAGCGGAAACGCTAAACGAAAGCTGCACGTCGGCACCGCCCAGCATGTTTAGCTGACTCACTACTTCGTCCATGATAGTCTGGATGTTGCGATTGACACGAGTGTTGTCGAGCTTTGCCGTCATATGGAAGGATGTCTTTTGCCTCGCGGGCTGCACCACCACTGGCGTTGTGTCGACAACCGTGGTTCTGCCAGTTCCGTCCGTCACCGTCTCGCTCGTCGTAGGACCAAACGCAAATCCGTGCCCGCCGCCATCGGAGCTCTGCGCGGCCTCCGCAGCCGCAGCGCGAGCAGCAGCCTCCTCCTCTTCGATCCGCCTTGTTGCTACGGCCGGTTTTACCAGCAGGTCGCTCTCGTTGATAAACGTCTTCTGCTCACCAAACGTCAGCTCCATATAGCGATCGTCCGAGAAGCCAGCAGCAAGGCCAAAGTATTCCTTTGAGCCCAGGCCCCTTTGAATCGCGTCCTCGAGCACGCCATAGCACGACAGCCTGGGAAGATAGCAATAAGAGCACAGGAACTCCCACAGACGCTTAATCTGGATGTGGTCCGCGTCCTTCCAGAGCACTCGATCGAGCTCCATCTTAAGCAGAGCCGGTGCCCAGGTCTTGATGGCCGCCTCATCGGAAACAAGCTTGCGCGCCATCTTGGCAACGATATTTTCGCCGCCGCCCTCAACGTGTTCTGCTTCCCAAACGATATCCATCGAGCCGCTGAAAAGGTCAACACGCGGATAAATAAGCCAGCTATAGGCCTCCTGGATCTTCAGCTCGAGCGATTCGTCGGCACGTCTCACACTCTGGTCAGTCTCGCGCGTCTGTGCCACGTCAAGGTTCAGTGATTCGCGATCTTTCTTGATGGAATCCCAAGCAAGGTATTGTTTCGCCGCACTTAGGAGCTGTGCATAGTAAGATGCGTCCGCAGCGGCGAACACAACCATATTCTTGTACGTACGCGGAGACGTGCCGCGATTTGAGAGTATCTCCGATGCCAAGGTGAGTGCCGCGGAATCGGCCGTTTTTCCACGGTGATTTGCAGAAGGCGTCAGCACCACCAGGCGCAGCGTCTGATCGTCCGGAACGTCAAGCGAGCTTGCGGGACATACATGAATGCCTGAGAAGGGATCAACCTTGCGCAGCCTCTTTAGGCGACTCTCAACTTCATAGAGCGCTTCGGAGTCCTTAACCTGCTGAGCGCGGTCATCGGCAACTTTGCGCAACGTGGGGCGCGTATCGTACCAAAAACGGTTTCCGTTGACGTCGCTATACAGGAAAGACGAGGACGTCTGCAGCGTACCCAGAGCATCGTTGAATACGGAGATGTTCTCGCCAGGCTGAACCGTGCCCAAGCGAATATGCGCGCGCTCGATACCGCGGACGGATTGACCGCCCACGTCGGGAGCACTGCCGAGCATGATGGTACGTGCGACGCGACGCGAAGCCAAAAGATTGCCGTAACGAGTATTGTTACCGTCATTGCGATACGGAACGGACTGCTTGCCGTCGATCTCGGAATCAACAACTGCATCCCAGTTGTCATCAAGATAGCGCGTGAGCTCATCGCGCACGCCAGGCACATCGAGGGGGAACGACCCCGGCATAATCATCGGCGAAGGATCCTGGTTCATCCACAGCTCGTGGATAACCGACGCCATTAAGCGCAACACGCCACGGGTACGTTGAAACTTTTCGAGCGTCGCCCAGTCCTCGTAGAGACGGTCAAACACTTCAGGGTGAATCGGGTAGCAGGAAACCATGCGATCGCGATATTCGAGCTCGCGCGACTCCACCGGGAAGTCCGAAGTGTTTTCGTTGTACATCTTGCTAAATGTCGCGCACACTTCATCGCGAGCGGCATCATCCTTGCAGTCAAGGAAAAGCCTGCGGCGCACAACCTCGAATCCTTCGTTTGCCGCCACGGGCTTCCAGATAGCCTCCATGCGCCCAAAGGTATGCTCAATCTGCTCCAAAGCTCGCTGGCCCGCCTCGCCACCGATCTCGTTGTCAGATTCGGGAATAGAGGCTACGACCAGGCTGCGCTTCGAAGCGCGTGCTGCCTCGGTGAGCTCCTGAATAAAGGTGATGAAGTTGTCGAAGCTGCCGGCGTTAAGTCCATCGACGCCATAAATCTTCTTGGCATAGGCAACGAGCTCGTCCATAAGGACAAGGCAGCAGCCGCAATCGTCGAATAATTCAGTCAGAGCAGCAGATCCCGGCGAGACGCCCTTCTTATCAGCATCTTTCACATAGTCATAGAGCTCGGGCCTGCCAGCGGATTCCGCAAGCTGATATGCCATATGACCCCAAAGCGTGTTGACCATGATGCCGGGCATGGTAGCCGGGCGCATAGCTTTTGCCGGATTGATAGAGGTGCCCACAAGCACAGCAACATGCACCTCAGGGACTTCGGCAACGCCCGCCTCCTCGAGCACGGAAGCGATATTAGCGATTTGCCCCAAACGCGAACGGCTACGCATCATATGGTAAAGCGCGAGCATGCTGTGCGTTTTGCCGCCACCAAACGCGGTCTTAAGCTGAATGACGGGCTCGCCGTCGAGACCAGCCACGCGGCGCAACGACTGCACGAGCAGCCCCTTCATGCCTTCGGTCACATACGTTCGATTGAAAAATTCGACCGGGTCGCGGTACTCCAACTCGCCCTTGCCGCGCGCCACCTGGGCAAGGTCGGCAGCAAACTCGGCATTCCTATAGCGCCCCTCAGCAACATCCATATGGGGTTCCATGACATCGCGCCAACTAGGCAGGCCACGCACTGCCTTGGTTTGCTCGAGTGATTTCCTACGAGGTGCCGGGGCATCCACGCCAGCATCAACATTTGTTGTCACTGCCGTCGAGCCGTCGGCGCTGCCATAGCGAACCTCGCGAAGCATTGCGTTGAGTTGCGCCGTGGTATCCTGATCGATCTGCTCAGCCAAGCGACTCATGGTATCGAGCGCACGCCATGCATCGCTGTCGGAGATGCCACCCATACCGCGATGCGCGACCTTGTTTCGAACGCCCTTGAGCTCCATGACGTAGTTTTTGCAATCCTGAGGTAACCTAAGGCGAAACACATCGCGCCAGTTGATGTCAATGAGCAGCAAGCACAGGGCAATATCGAGCGAGTCGGCAAGAGTGGCATAGTCACCCGATACAGGCAGGTTGCGCTTTTGGTCGTCGTAGAGCTTGTTGAGCACACCGACCTGCCAAAAATCATTGCCGTATGCCTGGGTAAGCTCGCACATCACATAAGGATCAAGGGCCTCGAGCAAAAGGTCAAAGCCCTTATTGAGAAGATCGCAGTTATTGCTGTTGTTCTCCATGGTTTATCTCCTTGGGACTTAATCGAAGAGCGAGTCTTGCGTGGGACGCTCGACAGCAAGCTGCGCTGCCTTTGACTGAATCTCGGGCCATGCCGTAACAAGCGAGTTGTAAGCGAAGGCCTCCTGCTGCCAGTTGCGCTTGTCCGCAATGGTAAAGAGGCGATACGCAAGCGCCTTGGCACCATCCGCACGACCACCAAGTGTCTGGCTAACGATCTTGGCGCAAGCCGTAACGCCGCCCTCCTCGAGCGCACGCGTAAGCTGCTGGGTCGTAAGCCAAGTAGGCGCCTTAAAGTCAACGCGCTCCGATACCTCACTACGGTCGAGCAGGTGAACATCGCCCTTAACAGATGCAAGGAGCCCCTGTGCCGCCAACCCCTCGATGGAAACATTCTTGGCGCGAGCGAGCACGTCGGCTTCTCCGAACTTAATGGTGTCAAAAGCTTTCTGCGTGTAGAGATCGACGCAGAAACGACTCTCGCGATCGAGCTCGCCATCCTGGTCGCTAAAGTAAGCATCGACCTCTTGGTTGATAAGCTGAAGCGCCGCACGCACCGTCATGGGGCTACCGTCGGCCTCGAGCACCTGGCTATAGCGCGAATATACACCGATACCGGGGCCAATAGCCGACTGCGTAAGGTCAACCGGTGCGATATTCGAAGAACGAAGTTTATCGAGCGCAGGTCCCAGCTCACGCTTGAGCGCCATCACGAAGTCGCGACGAGTGCCCATAGGGGCATTCTCGGGGCGCTTGCGACAGACAAGAACGATGGAGGATGCAAGCGCATTTGAACCAGATGCAATCGAACGGTTGGCCATCTCGGTGCGCATGGGCCATGTACCAGTTATCGAAAAGCCAGCGCGAATAATGGCAGATAGCATCGTCTCCCAGCCAGTCGATGCCGTTGATTCAACATCGTTCTTGGTCTCGGTCTCACTTTGTTTGAACGCATAGTAAATAGTGACAGGCACGTCTTCGCGAGCGCATTTGTTCACCTGTTTGAATGCGCTGAACATACCCTCCTCAAAGAAGTCACGTGCGCCTTCCTTACCGCGGCTCTCACGATAAGGCGTGGCAACGAGCTCCTCATGCTTGGGCACGAGCATGGTACTGAAGAGCCTGGGGTACGTGCTGCGAAGCGACTGGCGAAGCCAAACGTAGAAAAAGTCCGAGAGGTCCGCGTAGCCGATGTTGTCGTAGTAAGGAGGATCCGTCGACACGAGGATGCCGCGCATGCCGTTGTCGCTCTGGGCATCAAATTGTCGAGCGTAACCGCCGAAATGCGCAGCTGGGAACTCTTTAATTGCCTTAATAATCCACCCGATCATGCTATTAAACGATCCAGCTGAATCGCTTAAAATATTTGCCTCGGCATAATCCCAAGTCATGGGAATCGCTTGACGGCCAAATACGTTTCTGATTAGCTCGCGCGATGAGTGCCACGAGCAGATGGATGAGTGGTAGTCCGTCAGCTTGTCGACGACGAACGCTAGGTACACGCCGATAGCCTCGCCGTAGGCGCGGGCACCGGTGCCGCCGTCCGCCAGGCCCGCGCCATCGTCGGCAAGACCGGCAGCGACGGCGTCCAACTCCGCCTTCCTCTGGGCCTCGCTGACGAGCGCCGAGAACGTCGTCAGCGCCGTCAGCTGTCGGCTGGTGAAGAGCTTCCAGAACTCGTCTAGGCCGTAGACGTTCGTGTTCAGATGACCCGGGTAATAAGCGAGCTTGCCCTGGGGATAGTCATCGGGCATCGGAACATCGGCGGCAGCTATCTGCACCTCGTCCGGCGCGATGTAGATTCTGCCGCGTTGCCCTTCGGCGACGATAGCCATGAGCTTGGCGCCCATGCGTCCCTCGCGCGACTCTTCGCGTATATGGTCGAAAGCGATAGGTGCCCCGCAGTGCACGCAAGTCGCGCCGCGGCGGTTCACTGTGCCGCCCTGCGTCGCCTTACCAGGCGCGACCTCGAAGCGCACCTCGCCGCCCTCGCAGATGGGCTCGACGTGCCACTCCTTGCCCTTCTTCTTGGAGAGGTCGAACGAGCGCACGAGGATCGCCTCGTGCCCGCAAGCGGGGTTGGGGCACCTGACGGTGCGGGCCCACAGCCATGCGATGACGGTCGCCTCGCCGCCGCCCTGCTCAGCCGGCACCTTAACTTTGGGATACAGATGTCCGATGCGCTGGGCGGCCTCTTCCTTCATCCAAGTGCCGTAGTATTTGACGTCGGCTGCCAGGCCGTTATTTCCTGTCCACGAATCGATGTTCGCGCGCGAGCGCGATTCCGGGTTCACGGCCGTCTTCCCCGCGAACAGCGGCGGGATCTCGATCATGGCCTTGTTGATGGTCACCGCGACGGGATTCAGGTCCTGTGCATAGGCCTCGAGGCCCAGGCGCTGCGCCTCCAGCGGAATGGCGCCTCCACCTGCAAAAGGATCCAACAGGGGCGGTAAGTCGTCGCCCATCGACCTTTTAATCTCAGCCTTGGCGGCATTAAGCACACGATCGTTATTGGAGTTCTCCCACACCACGAGTTCGCGCAGGATGTCGAACAGGCGCTCACGCTCGGCAGCCTGCTCCTCCACGGTGGGGAACTCCTCGGGATGCGCCGACGGGTCGTCCACCAGCGACGACCAGATCACGGCGCGCGCCGCGGCCAACGGGCGACGGGCCCACCAGAGGTGCAGCGTCGAAGGATGCCCATGGCGGATGGACTTCTCACGTGCGGATGCCGCATTGATATCGTCGAGCGGCAGAGCCACCTCGATGAGCTTCTTCTTTACTGCCATTTCTGCTCCCTCTCAAAAATCACTTCGCCAGCCTCTTTGAGACGCGCGATGTCGTAATTCGTGCTTGCCGCGGCATAATCCGGCGGACTTTTAAATGGATGTGCGATGTAAGACGTTCGGGTCGCGTTTCCATCGACCTCGACCAGTGCGAGCACAAAGGCATCTGGCCTGTTGAGCGCACACATCACTTCGTTGTGCGAGACGGTGACCGTAGTGGCGCCCGCGGTGCGACCCTTGACCTCAATCATTCGCAGCGCCGGCCCCTTGGCACGAAGCTCATCGGGCACCACGGATTCGATGTCGTAGCCGCAGTTATCTGCGCTTCGATCCCGCGGCGTAAAACCCAGCTCCCGCTCGATAGCCATGACGGCACGCATGCCGGCAAGCTCCACCTCGCGCCTGCCTGCCGCACTGGATTCGGTGGCAGCATGCGAGCCGTGGGGCAGCATGCCAACTGGAATCACAAGCGCGCCGCCCAGCACCCTCGGAGACGCGGGAGTGATGTTCTTTTCGCGTTGCAGCTCCGCCAAGCGCATTTGTCTACGGTCGCGCAAATCGTCGGCGCGACGACGAGCATTCAGAGAGCTCAGGCGTGTCTTCTTGCCTTGCTTTTCTTTCTCCTCCAGCTCCCACGCGCGACCATCCCAATAATTGGCCTCTTCGGTAAGACGCGCGTCAACGGCTCGCTCAATCTTCTCGACCTGCGGAATACGACGATTGCGCACCTCTTTGAGGCTCACAGGGAGGATCTCGCGAATGGCGAAATCCATGGCAAGCGCGTCAATGTCGCCGGTAAGCCACTCCTGCTCAGAAGCGATAGCGTGCGCGGCAGATGCCTCGGACGGACGAGGACCGCGATAGTCCAAATAGGGCGCATAGCCCGCATCACGAGTTTCGCCCGCAGCGTCAACCTCAACGAACCTAAACTCTTTGGATACCGTACGTTTGGTGCCATCGGCCAGCGTCGTGTCGTCCTGGACGGAGTTCTCGATATAGAGCAAGAGTCTCGGCTTGTCTCCAAAATCTCTATCGTCCACGAGCACACAGCCCCGCTTAAGCGTCGAACCCATTTGGCCAATCAGCACCTTCACCGTTGCATCCAAAAGCGGCTCACCGGGGCATACCAACTCCGCGGGAACGAGTCCAGGACCCTCTTTAGATTCTTTGTCAAAGCAAATACGCTCATAGGAGGCAAGCACGTGACCGCATTCGCCGCCCATGCTCATCGAGCGAACCGAGAACGGCACTTCGAGCACCTCGAACCTGCCAGACTCGCGAGATGCCACGCGTCCTCCCAAGCGCTTCATTGCCGCCATGAAAAATGCCTGGATAAAGTGCGGCTCGAGCTTGCGCGCCTCCATGCGTTCCATGTCCTCGCGAATAGCGCTTACGCCACGAGCGTCCATGACGTCATCGGTAAGCGCATACTCTTTGAGAAGCCGTTTAATAGAGCTCGTATCGAGCGATGCATCGACTACCTGGTTGAGTCGCGCCCGCACCTCGGGGTCATCGCCATAGCGAATCGCATCGAGGAGCAAGTCACGGAGCGTCTTGCCTTCAAAGGTCACCCTGCCCAAGATGTCGAAAACCTTGCCGCCCAGCGCGGCACGTTCCACCTCGAGCTTGCTGAACAGGCGTTGGAACACCTCGCCCTCGCGCGTCTGCGTGGAGACAAGGTTCCACAGATGGCATACTTCGGTTTGACCGATGCGGTGAATACGACCGAAGCGCTGCTCGAGTCGATTGGGATTCCACGGCAGATCGTAGTTGATCATAAGGTGCGCACGCTGTAGGTTAATGCCCTCGCCGGCGGCATCCGTGGCAACAAGGATGCGCGAGTTCGCATCCTGCTTGAACATTTCCTCGGCACGATGGCGCTCGTCGCGCGTCATACCGCCCTTAATGGTGAGCACGGCAGAACGGTCGCCCAGGAGGGAGCCAATCTTCCCTGCGAGGTAGTTCAGTGTGTCCTTGTGTTCGGTAAAGATGATGAGCTTCTCACGTCGACCGTCCATGCCAAACATATTGGAATCGTCTTGCAGCAGTCGCGAAAGCTCCTCCCACTTACGGTCCTCGCCACTAATGCGAACATCGTTTGCCTTGCGCTCGAGCGTGCGTAAAATCGCGATCTCGGCATCGAGCTCAGCCGCAGTCGCCGCCGCAGAAGCGGTGTCTACGACGTCATCTTCCATTTGTTCGTACTCTTCGGAGTCGTAATCGTCCTCGTCAAAATCTCTGGAATCGATGCCCCATTTATCTGTATAGGCGACCTTGCCGCTCGCAACACTTTTTGCCTCGGCGAGCTTGGACTCAAGCCGTATGCGACGACGCTGAAGCGACTGGTAGATGGCCTCGGGACTCGACGCAAGACGACGCTGCAAGATAGTCAAAGCAAAGCCGACGCTGTTCTTATGCTTGCCACCCAAGCGCTCCGCACGGTTAAACTCCTCGGTGACGTAATGAGTCACCGAGTCATAGAGCTCCTGCTCGGCAGGAGATAGGTCGTATTCGACTGTGTAGGCGCAGCGTTCAGGAAATAGCGGGCGCCCATCGAACTTGAGCAGCTCCTCTTTCACGAGGCGACGCATCACATCGGAAACATCGCAGTCAAGCGAAGGTGCGGGCGGAAGGCTCTGAGCCTGGCCGGCAGTGGAGCGCGCCGCAGGATTCTTAACGCGGTTGCCTCCCGCAAACCGGTCCTTGTCCACGAGCGCCATAAAGTAGCGGAAGTCAGCCGGCTTACCGTTGTGAGGCGTAGCCGTCAGAAGCAACAAGTTTTCGGTTGTGTCACCCAAGAGCTGACCGAGCTTATAGCGTTTGGTCGGCTTGAACTCGCCGCCAAAGTTTGTCGCGCTCATCTTGTGGGCCTCGTCGCATACAACGAGATCCCACGAAGTTGCCCTTAGCTTCTTTTGGATCTCGTCGTTGCGAGTCAGCTTATCTAGGCGGCCGATACAAAAATTGACCTCATCGAAGGGATTCCCGGTAGCAGAAGACTCCAGAACATCATTTGTAAGCAAGCGGAATTTGAGCCCAAACTTTTGCCATAGCTCGTCTTGCCACTGTTCCACAAGATTACCGGGAGCCACGATAAGGCAACGCCTAAGATCGCCGCGAGCAATCATTTCTTTTATTAGGAGGCCCGTCATGATGGTCTTGCCTGCACCAGGGTCGTCCGCCAGCACATAACGCAGCGGCAAGCGCGGCAGCATTTCCTTGTAGACGGCCGAAATCTGGTGCGGCAGCGGCTCGATAGACGACGTACGAATAGCCAGATAGGGATCGAACAGATGAGCCAAACCTATGCGATATGCCTCGGACACGAGTCGCAGGTCATCGGGGTCGGCATCGAACGCCCAGGCGCTGGACTTTTCGATGATGTATTTATCCTCATCTGTATCGAAGAGAAGTTGGTCACCCAGTGCGCCCTGGTCCGTCTTGTAGGTTACGTTTAAGATGGAATCGCCATGCCATTCGACAGCCTTAATGGTCACGGGCGAATCCCCCGCGATACCGCGAACGCGCGTACCGGGCGTTATCTCTGCTAGCTTTGCCATCGCGCGCCCCGCTTTACGAGAAGCGAAAATGCGTGTCGCAAGATAACGCTAGGATTGTCTATCGAAGGAAGACACTCGCTAGCGAGCACCCCCCCGAAGAGTTTTCGTCTGAATGGCCACGAAAAATCTCCTGGGTTTTATTGATACCGGGGTGAAGGACGATTCACCCTTGTTACAGCTTTATCTATTGTCTTTCAATCAGCTTGCCGTGTCATGGGGTTTTCTGCAAAAGGAATCGTTTTTACCTCGCACGGTTTGTTGCTCAACAATGCTGCGAATAGCGTGAATGCCTTGTGATCACTCTGCGTCGCCGATGCTATTTAGCACGCTTACAGACGCTTTGGCACCTAACGCCCGTTGTTCGATGCATGTCCTTTACTCAAACGCCTACACTTGAGCATTACAGGTCAATTACGCCACCAGGCAAGCGAGGCTAACATGCGGTCCGAAAACGAACAGATTCATTACCGAGCAAAGTTCAGGCTTTCGCCCTATTCGACCACCACGCCCTCAATCGTCGATGCGTATCGTCAGATCTACACCTGGGTGCGCGACAAAGAGAAGCGCAAGCGCCATGAGCAGAGCGCCTTTGAGTTTTTGTCAAGCGATAAAAACGTTGCCTCCGACTTTGTATTTGGAAACCTCAGCTATCCCGTTGGCTATTCTGGAGGCATGACCACGGGCAGCCGTGTGAGTATTTGCACTCGCGCAGCCTTTGATGACAAGCGAGGCAAGATTCCCGTCGCTTGGGCCTTTGAATATGACGAGCCCGACAGTCATTATTCGTATCGCCACTGGCACACTTGCATTGGCCTTGAGACGGCCGATGACAACTCCTGCCTAGTCAATATCAAAGTCACCTATGCGACCCAGCCCGATTATGTGGGCTGGCCACTGCCAGAACCGGACCTCAATATTCCCCGCATCGCAAAGGTTCTGTTTTCGCTTCCCAATCATCGGGCATGCGTTGGAGAGACAGTCGTCAACACATCGTGCACGCGCCTGACATTTGAGAACTTTGACGCCGAGTTTTCCGACAACCTTCTGAGCGGCCAGCGCGAGCTCCCTCTGATTCTAATAACCAGCGATGATGCCGGACGATATCCCGTCAAAGATCCTGGCAAGCTCGCCAATAACCTTATGGGTCTAGCCAACGTGTTTGCCGCCGACGAATCCGATGGTCGGCTCAAATCAAAGCTGTTCAATCTTTTTCTCTACGATACGCCCGCTTATCGATACAACTGCCCCAAGTCATCACTTCGTATATACCAACCGAACATCAATCTGTCTGACGAAGAAGACGCACGTCGACACCTCTGCATCAGGCGCGATAGGCTGAGCGAGTACGGCAACAAGACATCCACGATACTTAACCGGAGCCTGGGGCGCTCGTTCTTGCGCGGCAGGGGCGATATTGTAGACACGAGCGATATTGCCTGGTACAAATCACGTCAATCAATCGGGGCGCTACGCAGCCGCATGGCAGAGATGAAACGCCATGCAGAGAATGAAACCGTAGCCGAGGCAAAACGCACTGAAGCACTTGACGCCTCCTACAGCCAAGAGGCAATGGACAACCTTAAAGAGCTGCTGTCAAAAGAGACTGCCGACAGGCAGCTCTGGGAGGGGCTGGCAAACGATTACGCCGACAGCAATGCCGCGTATGAGCAGCGTATTGAGCAGTTGGAAAACAGCCTGCTCGAGTTGGATGAATCCGAGAACACGATCGCCAACTTAAAGTATCGACTCCAAGAGGCGCTGGAGCGAGCCGACCGCTCAGAAAAGCAGGTAGCCGCACTCAGAGCGGAAGCATGCTTTGTCGAGGGGCTCGAGGCATTTCCGCGCACCCTTGAGGACGAGCTTAAATTTGCTGCGAACCTCTGGCCCTCGCGCATTTTCGTTTTGCCCGAGGCATACGACTCGGCACGCCGCTATGATTTTGCCGATCTTGACGAGGAATGGCAGATCCTTAAATCCGTAGCGACCGTTATGTGGCAACTCAAGTTTGGGGAGCGCCCGACGACCGGAGACCTCTATAGCGAGTTTAGAAATCAGACCTCGTTTGACGCCGCGCCGACCGAGACCAAGCTGACTAAAAACGACACCGAGCTCATGCGGCTCCGCCAACGCACCTACAACGGTAAGCAGGTTTGCATCTTGCCGCACATTAAGGGCAACGGTCGCAACCGCCGCGACCCATTCCGTCTGCACTTTTGTTTTGATGACGAGGCACAGTTAATCGTAATAGGCCACTGCGGAAGTCATTTGCCAACATCAGGAACTGCCAGGCAGTAAGGCGCCGCACCAGCATGGGCGGACGGTGCCGCCTACCTCCCCTCCGCTTTCAGCTTCAGCAGCAGGTCGCCCAGCTCGGGACACTTGCTGGAAAGGCGCGTCTGGGGTCGCTCGCCCATCCCCCATCGCTGACGGACTTCCTGGGCGCGCGGACTCACGCGGTAGTCCCCGTCCATCGTCTGCTTGAGCAACTTGGCGGTTACGCGCGCATCGGCCAGAGCGCTGTGGGCGTGACCCGTCGACTCGTCGAACTCGATGCCAAACCACGTCGCCG
>OLNE01001334.1_pt1 | contig 18119 bp, 12 predicted proteins | sample 1672431 | NCBI WGS metagenome assembly OLNE01 (sample SAMEA3136685, study PRJEB25190) | human gut metagenome | reverse complement strand
GTATCGACAACCAGCTGCGCGGCCGCTCCGGCCGTCAGGGCGATCCGGGCGAGACGCAGTTCTATCTGTCGCTCGAGGACGACCTCATGCGCCTGTTTGGCGGCGACAAGATGGACCGCATCTCCAACATGATGATCTCGGCAGATATGCCCGACGACATGCCTATCCAGCACAAGTTCGTGTCCAAGGCCGTGGAGAGCGCCCAGCGCAAGGTCGAGAATATCAACTTCTCCATGCGTAAAAACGTCCTTGAGTACGACGACGTCATGAATAAACAGCGCCAGGTTATCTATGCCGAGCGCAACATGATTCTGGACGGTAAGGACCTTAGCGACCATGTCTCCGATGTCATCAAGGACACCGTGGCCCGCTGCGTGCAGGAGTTCTGTGCCACCGATAGCCATGAGGGAGAGCGCGACCTTGAAGGCCTGCACAAGTGGGTTGTGGAGCTTACGGGCAACGTGGACGCTCCCCAGTTTGCCGACAGCGCTTATGACGAACTCAACGCCGAAGTGCTGGCGTATGTTCAGAAGTGCTACGACGCCAAGGCCGAGCGCCTGGGCGAGGACCTTATGCGTGAACTCAACTGCCAGGTTATGCTGCGCGTAATCGATACCCGCTGGATGAACTACCTGCAGGAGATGGACTATCTCAAGACCGGCATTGGTCTGCGAGGCTTTGGCCAGCGCGACCCATTGGTCGAGTACAAGTCCGAGGCCTTTGCCGCCTTCCAGACGCTTGTCGACACCATGTACGAGGATTACCTGCGCACCGTTTTGCGCATCGAGATCAAGAACGCTCCCGCGCCTACGCACGACGCTCCCGCCGAGCTTGAGGGAGCCCAGTACTCCGGTCCGGGCGAGGTCGATGGCGACGACGCATCTGCGACTGTTCGCCGCGAGGCTGCTGCCCGCGCTCGCACCGCCGTCACGGGCGGCTCCGGCGCTGCCAATTCCTTTGGTCACGTGCAGACCTACCGCAAAGACGAGTCGGACGACCCCTATGTCAACGTGGGGCGCAACGAGCCGTGTCCTTGTGGCTCGGGCAAGAAGTTCAAGAACTGCCACGGTAGGAACCGATAAGTGTCGACTGAAATCATGACAACCTCGACCAAGGCCCTGGACGCCCTGAGCGCGCGTCTGGCCGAGGTCGAGGCTTATCTCCATTTAGATGAGAAGCGCGCCCGCGTGGCGGAGCTGGAGGCAAAAAGTACCGAGGCCGGCTTTTGGGATAACCCCGATGCCGCCCGCACGCTGATGGCCGAGCTCTCCAGCTGCAAAGAGGACATCCAGGCTGTGGCGGACGCGCGCGAAGGCATCTCCGATGCTCTTGCCGCACTCGAACTTGCCGACGAGATGGGCGGCGACGAGGAGCTGTTGACCGAGGCGGCGTCTACGGCGCAGGCCCTTGAACGCAAGATCGACGATATGGAGCTCTCCAGCTGGTTTACCGGCGAGTTTGATCACGGCAACGCGATTCTCACCATCAAGCCCGGCCAGGGAGGTCTCGAGGCGCAGGACTGGACCTTCATGCTCTTTAAGATGTACATGAAGTACTGCGCGCGCCGCGGTTGGAAGGTGACGGTCAACGACTGCCCCGCGGCAGAGGTTATCGGCATCGACCGTGCCACCATCACCGTTGAGGGCAAGAACGCCTTTGGCATGCTGCGTGCCGAGGCGGGCGTGCACCGTTTGGTGCGCATTTCGCCTACGGACGATAAAAAGCGTCGCCAGACTACATTTGCGGGCGTAGAGGTCATCCCGGTGCTGCCCGATGATATCGAGGTCGAGGTCGATCCCGGCGATATTCGCGTGGACGTGTACCACGCGAGCGGCCCCGGCGGACAGGGCGTCAACACCACCGACTCTGCCGTGCGCGTCACGCATATCCCCACAGGTATTGTGGTCACCTGCCAAAACGAGCGCAGCCAGATACAGAACAAGGCCGCATGTATGCAGATCCTCAAAGCGCGCCTCTACGAGCTGGAGCTTCAAAAGCGCGAAGAGGCTCTCGACGAGATTCGCGGGCCCAAGCATACGATCGGCTTTGGCAACCAGATTCGAAGCTATGTGCTCTATCCGTATCAGATGGTCAAAGACCTGCGCACAGGTGTAGAGACGGGCAACCCCGATGCTGTTTTGGAAGACGGGGACCTAGATCCGTTCATCTTTGGCTATCATCGCTGGGCAACCGGCAATGCCGAGGGTCCGTCTGCAGAGGATACCTTGCTGGACGAATAGCCTACGCTGACAGAAGGGGCGGTGTTCGAGCCGCGCTTCATCCGGTACAATCGAGCCGTTGATACCTAAGGGGGCGCACCGCGAACGTTGCGATGCGTCCTTTCTCATGAGGAGGAATAGTGGGACATCGTTTGGATATCAAGCGCATCATCCAATCGAACTTCGTGCGCGATCTGCCGATGGTCGTGCTCGGTTGCGCTATCGCGGCGTTCGCAACCGACATGTTCATGATTCCCAACGGTCTTGCCGCGGGCGGCGTTACCGGCGTGGCAACGATCATCCAGGAGCTTGGCGCCCGCAATGGCCTGACGCTTCCCGTTGGCATCCAGACCATTGTGATCAATGCCGTTCTGCTGCTGGCGGTGGCACGCGCCGGAGGCCTGCTCTACGTTATTCAAACCGTGACGGGATTTGTTTTGCTCGGTGTGTTCACCGACCTCTTTGCGCCTTTTGTCACGCCGCTTGGCGGCGAGGAGCTGATGCTTTCGGCTCTTTGGGGTGCGCTGGCGTGCGGCTTGGGTTACGGCTTGGTGCTGCGCTGCGGCTCCAATACCGGCGGGTCGGATACCATCGGCCAGATCATCTCGCGCAAGACGTCGCTGCCTGTGGGCGCTACCACCATGGTCATCGACGTTACCGTCTGTGCGCTTTCGATTCCCGTGTTCTCGCTCATCAATGCGCTTTACGCTGCGCTCGCCATGGTGCTCATGGGCATCGTAGTCGATGCCGTGGTCGACGGCGGCAACAAGCGCCGCATGGCTTTTGTCATTTCCGATAGCTTTGACGATATCGCGGACGATATCTTGCACGGCTTGGGGCGCGGCTGCACCAAGCTGAGCGCGACGGGCATGTGGAGCGGTAACGACAAGCCAGTGCTCATGGTGATTTTGGAGCGTCGCGAGCTTTCGCCCCTAAAGGCTATTGTGGCCGAGCGCGACCGAGACGCCATTGTCATCATCTCCGATGTCACCGAGGCGTTTGGCGAGGGATTCAAAGAGCTGGGCGTGTAGTGCAGCGGCGGGTGTGCGATGCCCGCCGCTGTTTTTTACATGAGTGAAAAAACGTTTGCGCCCACTGGCCGATTGATAACCCCGTAGCGCAGTTGTGCCTGGCAATGGAAGACGCTTGGTTCATAATGAGGAAGCGTACGTGTCGCTTTGCAAACCAAGGCAGCGCGGACGTATTCGTAACCGACGACACAACGTGCGAAAGGAAGGCACCATGAGCGATGAAGAGCTCAAGCACCTTGCCAACGAAGTGAGGAAGGGAATCGTCACCGGTGTCCATGCGGCGAAGTCGGGACATCCCGGCGGCTCGCTTGGAGCTACGGAGATCATGACCTACCTGTATTTCGAGGAGATGAATATCGACCCGGCCGACCCGCGCCGCGCCGATCGCGATCGCTTCGTGCTCTCCAAGGGCCACTGCGCGCCCGCCCTCTACGCCGTACTTGCCGAGCGCGGCTTTTTCCCCAAGGAAGACCTGCTTACGCTTCGCCACATTGGCAGTCACCTGCAGGGCCATCCCAACATGAACGATACCCCGGGCGTGGACATGTCCACCGGCTCACTTGGCCAGGGCGTTTCCGCTGCCGTGGGAATGGCACTTGCCGCTCAGCATTGGGGCGATACCTATCGCACCTATGCCCTGTTGGGCGACGGCGAGATTGAGGAGGGCCAGGTGTGGGAGGCCGCTATGTTTGCGGGCAACCACGCGCTCGATAACCTCTGCTTGATCGTCGACCACAACGGCTTGCAGATCGATGGCACCATCGAGGAAGTCAACTCCGCGATGCCCATCGCCGATAAGTTCCGTGCGTTCAAGTTCCATGTGATCGAGGTCGCCGACGGCAACGACTTCGCTCAGCTGCGCGCCGCCTTTGCCGAGGCCCGCGAGACCCATGGCGTGCCCACGTGTATCGTGTGCGAAACCACCAAGGGCAAAGGCGTTTCCTTCATGGAGGGTCAGGTTGGCTGGCATGGTAAGGCTCCCAACGACGAACAGTACGCTCAGGCCATGGCCGAGCTCGACGCTCATGACAAGGAGGGCGAATAATGGCAGACGTGAAGAGAATCGCCACTCGCGCGAGCTATGGTGAGGCCCTGGTCGAGCTGGGTGCCGAGCACGACGACTTTGTCGTATTCGATGCCGACCTGGCGGCTGCTACCCAGACGGCAAAGTTCAAGGCGGCCTATCCCGACCGCTTCTTCAATGCCGGTATCGCCGAATCCAACCTGATGGGCATGGCTGCGGGCGTTGCCACCACCGGTCGCGTTGCCTTTGCGAGCACTTTTGCGATGTTCGCTGCCGGCCGCGCTTTCGAGCAGGTTCGCAACTCCATTGGCTATCCGCACCTCAACGTCAAGATCGGCGCCACGCACGCCGGTATCTCGGTGGGCGAGGACGGAGCTACGCACCAGTGCAACGAGGATATCGCCCTCATGCGCACCATTCCGGGCATGACGGTGGTTGTTCCTGCCGATGACGTCGAGGCAAAGGCATGCGTACGTGCCGCCTATGAGTTCGATGGTCCTGTCTACATGCGCTTTGGCCGCTTGGCCGCCCCCGTCATCAACGACCCCGAGACCTATGAGTTCGAGCTGGGTCGCGGCATCCTTATGCGCGAGGGTTCCGACGTGACTATTGTCGCCTGCGGCCTTATGGTCTCTGCTGCTCTCGAAGCCGCCGAGGCCCTTGCCGAGCGCGGCATCGATGCCGAGGTCATCAACATCCACACCATCAAGCCTATCGACGCCGATATCATTTTGAAGAGCGCCGAGAATACCGGCCGCGTGGTGACGGTCGAGGAGCACTCCGTGATCGGTGGCCTGGGCGATGCCGTTGCCGACGTCTTGGTCCAAAACCACCCGGTTCCCATGAAGAAGATCGGCGTGGAGGATGTCTTTGGGTACTCCGGTCCCGCGCTCGACTTGCTCCAGGAGTTTGGTCTCGATGCTGAGAGCATTGCCAAGAAGGTTGTTGCCTTTATGGCGTAACACCCGTTCTCACTGTCATCGCAAAGCGGTTTTATTGGGCTTCGTTCGTCTTTTTTGGCGAGCGAAGCCTTTTTGATGGCGCACGGTGGCGTGCCTTTCGTGCAAATGACGTTCAAACATATGCCACTTTGATGACGCGCCAAGTGTCTTGCTACAATAGGTGCGCTCATGTAGTTTAAACGCACGACGTAAAGGAGCTTTTGTGGGTAACCACTTCCGTAAGCCCGGAGACGGGCAAGCGGCGCCGAAGGTCGAAGACCCTCGGTTGTCGGTTGTCTCGGCAGACGATATCGTCGCTCCGGAAGACACGGGCTATGAGCCCGTAACCGATCCCTTTGCATACACTCCTGCACCCGACGTGACCGCTCCGGTGGTCCCGCTCGATATGGCCGATGCCGCCGATGACATCACCGTGTCATCTTTGGATGCCGATATGGACCCGCAGGTTACGCAACCCGGACTCCTCAACATCCCTTCGCCGACAGATCCCGTTGCCCCGTCTTCCACGGGCGCCTTCATGACCTCTGCCGGTGCGGTCGATCCCGCATCCACGGATGTTTCCGAGCAAAAGCAGGTTGCCTCGCTTGACGCCGCCCTGCAGAATCCAGACTTTACCTCTGTCTTTGCTCCGCAGGTGGATTCGCGCAAGAAGATGGCCCGCGATGCGGGCGTTGAGCCCGTTATCCTGATGGAGCACCTCACCAAGATCTATGCCGCGCAGCCCAATAAGCCCGCGCTGGACGATGTGAACATCGAGATTTACCCCGGTGAGTTCGTCTTCCTCGTCGGCCACTCCGGCTCCGGCAAGACCACGCTGCTTTCCACCTTGATGCGCGATGTCAAGCCCACATCCGGCCGCGTGCTCGTTGCCGGCCAGGACCTGATGCGCATCAAGAACCGCAAGGTCCCGTTCCTCCGCCGTCAGATCGGCGCCGTCTTCCAGGACTTTAAGCTCCTGCCCAACAAGACGGCTTACGAGAACGTCGCCTTTGCCCTTGAGTGCATCGGCAAGCCGCGCGGCGTCATTCGCAGCCAGGTTCCCGAGGTGCTGCGCCTTGTTGGCTTGGCAGACCAGATGGACTCCATGCCCGATCAGCTCTCCGGCGGCGAGCAGCAGCGCGTTGCCGTTGCCCGCGCTATGGTCAACCGTCCACCGCTACTGATTTGTGACGAGCCCACCGGTAACCTCGACCCCGCCATTTCGCTTGGCATCATGAAGCTGCTCGAGCGCATTAACCGCACGGGCACCACGGTTATCGTGGCCACGCACGACCGCGCCATGGTCGACTCCATGCGCCGTCGCGTTATCGCGCTCGAGGCCGGTCATGTCATTCGCGACCAGGAGAGGGGAGGTTACGGCAACTATGGCGCCTAGCAATCTGGGTTATTCCATCAAGGAGGCCAATAGGCACTTCTTCCGCAACTGGACTACGTCTCTGGGTGCGGTTATCACCATCTTCCTGTCGCTGTTCATCATCGGCCTGTTCATCGTCGGTTCCGCGATGGTCAATGCCGCGATCGGTACGGTGGAGCAGGAAGTTACCATCAACGCGTTTATTTCCGACGACGCCGCCGACGATGATATCAAGGCATTCGAGTCCGAGCTCAAGAGCTGGGATAACGTCAAGAACGTAACCTTTAAGACCAAGGAAGATGCCCTTTCCGACTACAAGAGCAAGGTATCCAACAACGCCGATGCCACTATGTCGGCGCTCGACGGCGAGAACCCGCTGCCGCGCTCCTTTGTGATCGAGATGGAAGACCCCTCGCAGGTTGCCTCCACCGCCACAAAGATCAAGCAAAGCTCGAGCTTCCGCAAGATCGTTGACGACGAAAACACCGACGTAGACGATAAAGACGCCGATGTCGAGGCAAGCGTTTTGTATGGTCGGGAGGAGGTTGGCCGTCTGTTCCAGGTGACTAACTACATTCGCATCGCCGCTATCGTGGTCGTGGCGCTTCTCACGTTTATCGCCTTCATCTTTATCAACAACACGATTCGCCTCTCGATCACCGCGCGTCGTCGCGAGATCGCCATCATGCGCCTTGTGGGCGCTTCGAACGGCTTTATCCGCGGACCGTTTATCACCGAGGGCGTTTTGCAGGCCCTGCTGGGCTCTGTGCTCGCCATTGGCGTGCTGGAGATTATCCGCAACGTGGGTATCCCCGCGCTGCAAAACAGCATCAAGTTTCTCACCTTTGCGATTCCTATCCAGATGTTTTTGGCCACCTATGGCGCGCTGCTTCTTGTCGGCGTGGTCATTGGCCTGTTTGGCTCTGCCATCGCTATGAGGCGCTACCTTAAGGTATAGCCTGAGGGCCCAAAGGGGTACACGATAGGGGCGGGTCGCATTATGCGGCCCGCCCTTTGCTGTTTTTTGTGGATCGATTGGAGGTTCGCCTTGGGGCGTAAACATAAGACGAACGGGCATCGTTCTTCCGTGCGTTCGCGCCGCGTAGCGGGCCTTTTGGGCACAGTGCACGTGACGGGCGGCATCGCTACGGTAGAGACTGCCGAGGGCGTGTTCAGACTTACCGAGCGCGGTATGCGCGAGGCCATGTCGGGCGATACCGTAACGGTGAGCTTGCATCGCAGGCCGGGCGGCGAGCGCCGCGCGCAGGTCGAATCGGTGGAGGAGCGTTCCCAGACCGTCTTGGTGGGAACCTATCACCAGGCGGGGCCGCTGGGCGTCGTGCGCCCGTTGGATAAGCGCGCCAAGCTCGATTTCTTTGTCCCTCCGCATGACCAGTCGCCCGAGCGGTTGGGCGTGACCGATGGCGACCTTGTTGCCGCGCGGATTGTGAGCTATCCCACGCGCATGGAGTCGGGCGTGGTGACGATCGAGCGGCGCATCGGTGGAGAAGACGCCCCGGATGCCGGCATACAGACCGTCATGGCGCGCTACGACTTGTCCGACGGCTATGCGCCGGTTGCACTCGCGGAGGCCGAGTCACTGGAGCTCGATATCGAATCTGCGTTGCAAGATCCGCTGCGCCGCGATATTCGCGATCGCTTTTTGCTAACGATCGATCCGGTGGATGCGCGCGACTTTGACGACGCCATCTCCGTTGAACGCACGCCAGCGGGCGGTTGGAAGCTTGGGGTGCATATCGCCGACGTGTCGCATTACGTGCTGTGGGAGAGTTCTATCGATCTCGAGGCTCGCATGCGCTCCACCAGTGTCTACCTGGCCGATCGCGTGTTGCCCATGCTGCCCGAGCGCCTGTCGAACAATCTGTGCTCCTTGCGGCCGCACGAGGATCGCCTTGCCTTTAGCGTGGATATCGAACTCGATGCACGCGGTCGCGTGGTATCGAGCCGTGCCTATCCGAGTGTGATTCAGTCGCGTGTGCGCCTTGATTACGATGCAGCCGATTGGTTGCTTCGGGGTGGAGAGGCAGCAAGTGATGGGGAAGACGCCGAGGATGTCGATTTGGCATGCGTGGAGCGTGCCGAGCGGGCGCGTCGAGACGCTGCTGCCTGCGGGATCGAAATCACTGCGTTTCTTCGCGACGCCGACGAGCTTGCACGTGCGCGCCGGGGGGTTAGGCGTCGCCGCGGTGCTATCGATTTCGAATCAAGCGAGGTCCATGTGGTCCTTGACGACGAGGGCGTGCCTAGGCGCATTGACGTGCGCCGCCGTACCGCTGCGACGTCGCTTGTGGAAGAGGCTATGCTTCTTGCCAACGAATGCGTGGCAAGAAAGCTGGTGGCGGCGGGGGTGCCTGCGGCGTTTCGCGTGCACGAGGATCCTTCGCCCGATGAGTTGACGGCGGCAGCAGAAGTGCTGATCGAGGCTCAGGCGATCGACCGCCAAGAGGCGCTGGGCATCATGACCGGTGACTCCCATGCTATCGAGGGTGTGCTGGAGCGCAGCGCTCAGACCTCTCAGGCACCTATGGTGAATGCCTTGCTCCTGCGTGCGATGCAGCGAGCTGTGTATCGTCCGCACAACCTGGGGCACTATGCCCTGGGCGCCGAGGCATACTGCCACTTTACAAGCCCTATTCGACGCTACCCAGACCTGCTGGTTCATCGCGCCCTCAAGATGCTTCTTGTACGTGAGCGGCTGGGTGCCCGCGTTGCGTGCGAGCGGGCGCCGCATCTGGTAGGCACGGGTGCCCAGGATATGGAGCACATTCTGCCGGCGCTTTGCCGGGAGGCGTCTTCGCGCGAGCGCATCGCCGATGCTGCCGCGCGCGACTCTCAAAAGGTGAAGGTTGCCCAATACTACGCTCAGCGTGTGGGCGAGCGCATGGCGGCAACCGTCACCTGGATCGACCAGATGGGTGCTTTTGTGCGCGTGGACGAGACCGCGGCGGAAGGCCTGGTGCGCATGAGCGCACTGGGCGGCAACGAGTGGTGGGACTTCGATGAGCGTCGCCTTACCCTTACCGGCACGTCTTCGGGCGAGGTCATCTCGCTTGGCCAGCGGACAATCGTGGAGGTTGTGGGCGCCGACTGCATGCGAGGCCACCTCAACTTCAAGCTCATACATACCTTGAGCATTTAGGCTACACTGAGAAGCCGAACCGAGATTCAGGAGGACATGTGGAAACGCCGATTTCCGAACAAGATATCGAGTACGCCGAGACGTATCTGGCGGCGGGCGACATTTCGACGGCATCGCAGATGCTCGAGCGTTATCTGGAGCTTGTCGAGGAGTATATTGCCGAGGAGTGCCAGGCCACGGACGAGGTACAGTACTTTAGCTTCCAGGACTCCTTTGAGCGCCTATGCTATGCGCGCGTTGAGCATGATCCGCGCCGTATCGTTGCGATGCCTGCTCCGTTTGATCGTCTGTATTCCGATGTGGCATACGTGTGCATTCAGCAGCAAGATTACGAGCGCGCACGCGATGCGCTTGTTCAAGCGGTGCGCTGGAACCCCATGAACTGCAAGTATCGTCTTGATTTGGCCGAGATTTTCCGCGCACTGGGCGATATTCAGGAGTGGGCGGCACTCTCCAACTCTGTGCTCGAGCGCGCCTCCGATGGTCACGTCGCCGCGCGCGCCTATTCCAATCTGGGTCAGCTCTTTATCGACCAGGACAACGCCGTTGCCGCTTCTGGGTGCGCGCGCCTGGCCGTGCGCTTGGCTCCTGCCGATGCGCGTACGGTAGCGCTGATGGACCGCCTTGCCAAGGAACATCCCGAGGTTGCCAAGGATTCCGACGACCATGTTATGGGCGAGCTCTCGATCCAGGGCATTCCCACGAGTCCTTCGGCCGATGTTGCCATTTGCTTGCTCATCTGTGCGTCCGATGCTGCAACGGCAGGGGACCGCGCCCAGGCTGCCGAGTATACGGCACGCGCAAACGGGCTTATTGGCAAGGAGGCTTGCTCCGCGCTGATTAAGATGATTCGCGAGGCAGATAACGAGGGTGGCGCCGATGCCCAGTAAGAAGGAGCACAAGCTCATCTCTAAAAACCGCTCGGCGCATCACGAGTATTTTATCGACGAGACCATCGAATGCGGTGTTGAGCTTGCCGGTGCCGAGGTGAAAAGCATTCGCGAGCGCGCCTGCCAGATTACGGACACCTTTGCGATTATCCGTGGGGGAGAGTGCTGGCTTGTGGGCCTGCACATCCATCCGTACAGCAACGGCGGCGTGTGGAACCGCGACCCCGATCGTCGCAAGAAGCTTTTGCTTCATCGTAAAGAGATTGATTACCTGGATGGCAAGCTGCGTAACCGCGGCTATGCGCTTGTTCCACTGGAGCTGTACTTTAACGATTCGGGCCGCGTGAAGCTGCTCCTTGGTTTGGGCCGCGGCAAGAAGCTCTATGACAAGCGCGAAGATATGGCCAAGCGCGATGTGCAGCGAGAGATCGACCGAGCCCTCAAAACACGCCTGCGGGGCTGAGGCACCGCATCTTGCCGTTCAATCGTCGGGCGCCGCACGCAAGGCGTGTGCCCTCCTCTTTCGCGGCAACCTACGGCACCTCAGCCCCGCAGGGGTGCGAATGGGGTAGAGCACCGCACCTCGGTGCTCGATCGTCGGGTGCCGCACGCAAGGCGTGCGCCCTCCTCTTTCACACCGATCTGCGGCATCTCAGCCACGCAGGAAGGGCGACGGGGTCGGGCGCAGAATCTTGGCGTCCAATCGTCGCTTACGTACCTTGTGTACGCTGCGCTCCTCTTTCGCGACAACCTGCAGCACCTCAGCCCCGCAGGGGCGTGAACGGGGGCACCACACTTCGGCGTTCGATCGTCGGGTGCCGCACGCTAGGCGCGGTACCCTCCTCGGTCAAACCGCTCTACGGCATCTCAGCCATGCGGGTGCGCGGGCGTCATGGCGACTTCAATTACGGCTTCCTTTGGGAGGCCGTTTCTTTTTGCTCAACTGGCATGAAAAGACTTGCGTTTATTAAATAGGAACTTATACTATTAATAAGTACACAGCCTGTTCTAGGGAGGACATCATGGCTGAAGAGAAGAAGACCTACAAGTTTGTCTGCACCGTTTGCGGCTACGAGGTCGAGGTCGATACGCCTGAGCTGCCGGAGGACTACGTTTGCCCGGTATGCGGCGTGGGCCCCGATCAGTTTGAGCGTGTCGGCGAGTAACATGTGCTAGATACATCATGCGTTTCCCAACGCGGGGCGAGGTCCATCGGGTCTCGCCCCGCGTTCGTTTTTTGCGTACGCGTTACGCATATGTTTCGAAACAGCGGGGAAACATCTCCGCAAACCTACCGCCGTAGTATGGAGCCCTCACGCACTGCGTGAATGCTGTGTGTGCGTGATAGAGCTAGAAGCTATCGGGGAGGTAAACGATGCAGGAGCAGGGAAATCCCGCTGACCAGCACCATCAGGGACTGTATCGTCCTGAGTTCGAACACGACGCGTGCGGCATTGGCGCGCTCGCTAATCTTCATGGGCAAAAGAGCCATCAGATTTTGGACGATGCGCTCTCGGTACTCGTTAATTTGGAACACCGTGGCGGCACGGGCTTAGAGAAGAACACCGGCGACGGTGCCGGCATCCTCTTTCAGGTGCCGCATCATTTTTTCCGCAAAGAAGCACAGAAGTGCGGTCAGATTCTGCCCGCCGAGGGCGATTACGGCGTTGCCATGCTCTTCTTCCCGCAGGACGAGTGCGGTGTTGAAGACGCGCGCCGTGTCTTTGAAGAAGGCTGCGCCGAGGCCGGCGTGCCCTTGCTGTTTTGGCGTCGCGTCCCGGTAGACCCGCATGATCTGGGCGAGACAGCCCGTGCCTGCATGCCTACGATCCTGCAGGCATTTTTGGGTCGCCCCGAGGGCGTTGAGGCCGGTGACGACTTTGAGCGCCGCCTGTACGTTTGCCGACGCACCGTCGAGAAGCGCGCCGATGCCGAGTATTCCTTGAAGGGAAAGATCTTCTACGTGTGCTCCATGAGCTCGCGCACCGTGGTCTACAAAGGCATGCTCGTGGCTACGCAGATGCGCCGCTTCTTTATCGACCTCAACGATGCTGCGGTCAAGACGGCGGTGGCCCTTGTCCATTCCCGTTATTCCACCAACACCACGCCCAGTTGGGAGCGCGCGCACCCCAACCGCTACATCATCCACAACGGCGAGATCAATACCCTCAAGGGCAACGTCAACTGGATTCGCGCCCGCGAACCAAACCTCTACTCGCCGGTGCTCCAGCACGACCTTGAGCGCGTGCTGCCTATCATTAATCGCGAGGGCTCCGACTCCGCCATTCTCGACAACGTCCTTGAGTTCCTGGTCATGAACGGGCGACCCCTCACGCGCGCCGTCTCTTTGCTGCTGCCCGAGCCGTGGGACCACAACGCGAATCTGTCCGAGGCACGTCGTGCCTACGATGCCTACCAGTCCATGCTTATGGAGCCCTGGGACGGTCCTGCTGCAATCGCCTTTACCGACGGCCGTACCTTGGGCGCCGCGCTCGATCGCAACGGTCTGCGCCCGGCTCGCTACTATGTGACGCGTGACGACCGCTTTCTGCTCTCCTCCGAGGTGGGCACCATCGAAATCGATCCGGCAAATGTGCTTACAGCGGGCTGCTTGGGCCCGGGCGAGATGCTCGAGGTCGATTTTGCGCAGGGCCGCGTGAAGTACAACGACGAGATTCGCCGTGCCCTTGCCATGCAAAAGCCCTATCGCGACTGGATTGCCGAGGAGACGCTCGATATCGAGGACCTCGATGCCGCTAAGACCGAGCCTCCCTGCGAGGACGCCGATGTTCCCGAGGTTGTGCGCATGGCCCGTTTGGGCTACCACTGGGACGACGTCGACGAGGCGGTACGTCCCATGGCGCAGGCAGGCAAGGTGCCTCTGGCCTCTATGGGCATCGATGCGCCGCTTGCAGTGCTCTCCAAGAAGAACCGTTCGTTCTTTGATTATTTCTATCAGCTGTTCGCGCAGGTTACGAACCCGCCGATCGACGCGTTGCGCGAGAGCTTTGTGACTTCGACCAAGCTGTACCTGGGCAACCACGGTAACTTGCTTGAGGATTCCCGCGCTGCCTGCCAGCTGGTGCGCCTGCCGCGTCCGCTGCTGGATAAAGAGCAGTTCGAAGCCATCTGCGCCATTGATCGCGTGGGCTTCAAGACGGCGCGTTTCCGTGCGGTCTATAAGCGCGACGACGCTTCTGGTGCTCTGGCTCGCGCGCTCGACAAGCTGGCACAAGACGTTGAGTCCGCTGTTCGCGATGGCGTGAACATCGTGGTACTTTCCGATCGCGCTGCCGCAGGCGAGGTTCCCATCCCGTCGCTTTTGGCCACGGGCGCTGTGCATAACCACTTGATCCGCGCCGGCGTTCGCACCTTTGCCGACCTTGTGGTCGAGACGGGCGACGCCCTGTGCGCGCACGATTTCGCAACCCTGGTGGGCTACTCCGCAAGTGGCATCTACCCCTATATGGCACACGATTGCATTCGAGGCCTCGCCGCGCGCGGAGACCTGGACGTCTCTGCCGAGGAGGGCATCGCCAACTACAACCGTGCCGTGACGGCGGGTATCGTCTCCATCATGTCCAAGATGGGCATCTCCACGGTGCAGAGCTATCACTCCGCGCAGATCTTTGAGGCCGTGGGCTTTAATGACGAGTTTATCGACCGCTATTTTGCCGGCACCGTCTCGCGCGTGGGCGGCATGGGCATAGCCGATGTTGAGCGCGAGGAGAACAAGCGCTATGACGATGCCCTTGCCATCTTAAAGACCGCAGCTCCCAACCAGCTGCCCACCCTTGGCCTTACCAAGTGGCGTCCGGTGGTTGGCGAGGACCATCTTATCGACCCGCAGACCATCTACCTGCTGCAGCGTGCTTGCCAACAGGGCGATTACGACCTGTTCCGGGAGTACAGCGCTCATGTGCACCGGGCCGGCCGTGCCGTTCGCCTGCGCGACCTGCTCGACTTTAACGCGGACGGGCACACGCCGGTGGCGCTTGACGAGGTGGAGAGTGCGCGCGACATCGTGCGCCGCTTTAACACCGGCGCTATGAGCTACGGCTCCATTAGCCAGGAGGCGCACGAGTGCATGGCCATTGCCATGCACCGCCTGCACGGCCGATCCAACTCCGGCGAGGGCGGCGAGGACCCGCGTCGCGAGACGCCGCTTCCCAATGGCGACTCCAAGAACTCCGCCATCAAGCAGATTGCTTCGGCACGCTTTGGCGTGACGAGCCGCTATCTGTGCTCGGCTATCGAGATCCAGATCAAGATGGCTCAGGGCGCCAAGCCCGGCGAGGGCGGCCACCTGCCCGGCAAGAAGGTGTACCCCTGGATCGCTGAGGTGCGCCAGTCCACGCCTGGCATCGGCCTCATCTCGCCTCCGCCTCACCACGACATCTACTCCATCGAGGATCTGGCCGAGCTTATCTTCGACCTTAAAAACGCCAACCCGGGCGCGCGCGTATCGGTCAAGCTCTGCTCCGAGGCGGGCGTGGGCACCATCGCCACGGGCGTCGCCAAGGGTGCTGCCAACAAGATCTTGATCTCTGGCCATAACGGCGGCACGGGTGCTGCTCCGCGCGATTCCGTCTGGCATGCTGGTTTGCCGCTTGAGCTCGGTCTTGCCGAGGCTCAGCAGACGCTGCTGCAAAACGGCCTGCGCTCCCGTGTGGTGCTTGAGGCCGACGGCAAGCTCATGGACGGCACCGACGTCGCCGTGGCATGCTTGCTGGGCGCCGAGGAGTTTGGCTTTGCCACCATGCCGCTCATCACCATGGGCTGCCTTATGCAGCGCGACTGCCAGCAGGACACTTGCCCGGCCGGCATCGCTACGCAAAACTGCCGTCTTCGCGGCGGATTCCGCGGCAAGCCCGAGTACGTTGAGAACTTCATGCTGTTTGTGGCCGAGCAGATGCGCGAGGTCATGGCTCGCCTAGGCTTCCGTACCGTTGAGGAGATGGTGGGCCACCCCGAGTGCCTGCAGCAGGTTGAGGTCGAGGGCAACTGGAAGGCAAACCTGCTCGATCTTTCCGCGTTGCTCGCTCCCGGCGAGTGCACCTTTGGCGCTCATATCGAGGGCGCCGATGGTAAGCACTATCTGCCCGAGATGGCTGCAGATTCCGGCCTGGAGCGCGCACTTGACTCCACGCTCTTCGTGCCGCTTACGGCCGATGCCCGCCGCCATCTGCGTCCGGTGCACTTCCGTGCCGATATCGCCAACGTCAACCGCTGCGTGGGCACCATCTTGGGCAGTGAGGTAACGCGTGCGCATCCCGAGGGCCTGCCGGAGGGCTCTATCACCATTGACTGTGACGGCTCCGCCGGCCAGAGCTTTGGCGCATTTTTGCCCGCGGGCATTACGCTCAACGTGCGCGGCGACGCCAACGACTACTTTGGCAAGGGTCTTTCAGGCGGCATTGTCTCGGTGCGTCCCAACGAGAGTGCAACCTATAAGTTTGACGAGAACATCATCGTGGGCAACGTCGCCTTCTTTGGTGCCACCTCGGGTCGCGGCTTTATCAACGGCCTTGCAGCCCAGCGTTTTGCCGTACGCAACTCCGGCGCCACCGTGGTGGTGGAGGGCTGCGGCAACCATGGCTGCGAGTACATGACGGGTGGATGCGCTCTGGTGCTTGGCGAGGTAGGCCAGAACTTTGCCGCTGGCATGACCGGCGGTGTGGCCTACGTCTTTGACGAGTACGGCACGCTGGCCTCTCGCTGCAACCAAGAGAGCGTGGAGCTCAAAGCCCCGACCGATGCCGAGCTTGAGCAGATCCGTGCGCTCATCGAGGAGCACGTGCGCTATACGGCAAGCCCGCGCGGCATCAAGCTGCTCTATCGCTTCGCTGCTCTTTCGCGCCATTTTGTGAAGGTTATCCCCACCGAGTACGAGCACGTCTTGCAGATCGTGGCCGATGCCGAGCGTGCGGGCAAGACCCATGCGCAGGCCGAGGAGCTTGCCTTCGAGATTGTCACGCGCGGTGCCGTCGCGCCCGCGCCCGCACCCGCCGCATGCCCCGCATGCGCTATGAACCAGAAGGAGGGACGCTAGTCATGGGTAAGCCAGGAGCGTTTCTTGAGCATGATCGCACGGCCCATGTGCTGCGTCCGGTGGACGAGCGCGTGCGCGATTTTGATGAGCTGTATGTTGAACTGGATGACGATGCGCGTCGTATCCAGGCGAGCCGCTGCATGATGTGCGGCGTGGCGTTTTGCCAGATGGGTGCCTCGTTTGGCAAGGCGCGCCCCTCGGGCTGCCCGCTGCATAACCTTATCCCTGAGTGGAATGAGCTGGTGTATCGCGGGCGCTGGAAAGAGGCCGCGGAGCGCCTGGCGCTCACAAGCCCGCTGCCGGAGTTTACGAGCCGCGTGTGCCCGGCGCTTTGCGAGGCCGCCTGTAACCTGGGTTCGGTGGACGGTGAGCCCACGACTATTCACGATAACGAGCGCGCCATCTCCGACCACGAGTGGGCGACGGGCGGACCGCGCCGCTTTGAGCCTGCGGGCGAGGACGCTCCGCTCGTATCCGTAATTGGCTCCGGCCCTGCCGGTCTGGCGACGGCATGGGAGCTTGCGCGCCGTGGTGCTCGCGTGCGTGTGGTCGAGCGCGATAACCGCCCTGGCGGCCTGCTCATGTACGGTATCCCCAACATGAAGCTCGAGAAAGATATCGTGAAACGCCGCTGCGACCTTATGGAAGAGCTGGGTATCGAGTTTGCCTGCGATACCGATGCGGCAGATCCTACGGTGGCAAAGGAGCTTCTTGAGCAGAGCGATGCTGTAGTTGTTGCAGCGGGTGCTCGCGCGGCGCGTGGCCTTGGCGCCCGCAACATCGATGCGCCCGGCGTGGTCTATGCGGTCGATTACCTTACGGCGTCCACCAAGGCCGTTCTCGATGGGGGAGAGCCCGCTATCAGCGCCAAGGGCCTCGACGTTATTGTCATCGGCGGCGGCGACACGGGCAACGATTGCGTGGGCACGGCAGTGCGTCAGGGTGCCAAGAGCGTGCGACAGTTTGAGTTCTTGCCCGCCGCACCCGATAAGCCGCTGCCCAACAACGCGTGGCCCGAGTGGCCCAACGTTAAAAAGACCGATTACGGCCAGCAAGAAGCCATTGCCCTTATGGGCGGCGAAATGCGCGAGTGGGCGATCGATACGCTCGAGGTCGAACTTGATAAGGAGGGCGCCGCACGCGCTCTGCGCGTGGTCGACCTGGACTGGAGCCATGGTAAGCCCGAGCGCCTGGATGATACCGAACGTGAGTATCCTGCACAGCTCGTGCTTATCGCCTGCGGCTTTACCGGCCCCGAGCATGATGTCTTCGACGCTCTGGACGTCCAGATGGCTACCGAGGGACGTCCCCTGCCCGTGACCGAGCCCGCCGCGCACCAGGCGCGCCGCACGGCCGAAGCAACCACTCCTGTCTACGTAGCAGGCGACGCCCGCACCGGCAGTTCCCTTGTGGTCAATGCCATCGGC
>OLNE01001332.1_pt1 | contig 18147 bp, 12 predicted proteins | sample 1672431 | NCBI WGS metagenome assembly OLNE01 (sample SAMEA3136685, study PRJEB25190) | human gut metagenome | reverse complement strand
ACCTGTGACCCTCTGCTTGTAAGGCAGATGCTCTCCCAGCTGAGCTAAGATCCCACGTCATCAACGAAATTTATTATACTATAAGCTTTGAAATGTGTCAAGACTTTTTTTGTTTTCACTTTTTAGTTTTCACTTGTAATACTTTCTTTTTTTAATTTAATAATATAATACCAAACATATATCAGATATATTGCAAAGTTAATTATTGACATTATTGTAATATTGTATCCTTTTTGAAACAAATAGCTGCTGTAAGTAATTACAGTACACAATTGCAAAGCTATACTCAAAAACATTGTTCTTTTATCATATATCATAATTAAAATTGCCAGAATTTCATATACATATCCATATCTTTCATGCATTCCTGGTAAAAAAATAACGGCTGTGTATGTTAAAATAAATGCAGTAAATGTAAATGTATAACTTGTAAATTCTATTTTCTGATATATTACCCATACGCAGAACATTCCCAATACACAAAATGCTAATATCAAACACAAGCTCTTAATATACATTCTATTGTCTGATACACTATCCGCATTAATAAATACATTACAAATTCCTGGATAATTATAAAAAATACTATCGGCATCTCCACTTACCTGACCAAAATATATTTTTAATATATCTAAAATATTTCTGCCATTTAGTATCCCTGGTAAAGCAAGGCATACTATTGAGACAATACTTCCAACAAACTTTTTTAATGGAAAGTCTTTATTCTTTATGTACATTAACATGATCATTGGTAAAATAAACACTGCCTGAAGCTTAAATGAAAATGCAGCACCCCAGAAAAACATTGCCAGCCAATATTTTTTCTGAAATATTAAGTAAAGTGTCACAATACAAAAAAAGCAATATATTGAATCACATTGCGCCCAAAATGATGAATTTAATATTACAACTGGAGAAATAAAAATGCATCCAAAGATAAAAAAACATTCCAAAGCATTTTTCTTCCATATATTTTTTGCCCAGATTCCTCCCATTATTGCTAATGCAATATCAAATATTATGGAAAAAATTTTATATAAATACAGCGGATTTATTGGTAAATAAGTGAATATTGCAATAAAAAACTGATACAATAAATTATAATTTCCAACTTGCTTTCCAAGACCACTTATTCCTCCATTAGATTTGATTTCTTCATACCATGGAAGCAAAAATATTTGGGCATCTCTTGAAACAAACTTTCGCAGCATAATTCTGACTGCAATCCCCAATAAAAATATCGCAATAAATGCAATATATATTATTTTCTTTTCAATCCAGCTCTTAACCTCTTGTTCTACATTTTTCATTTACAATTCATCCCCTGTTTCCCTGATAATGTACTGCGTTTTTTAACAAAAGAGAGAGACTTCCACAGGTCTCTCTCTTTTTGTTCCCAATACTTCTGGTAAGTAATGGGCTCCTGCTTAAATTATTATATTATAAATGTGTATTCTGATTTACATTAATTATTTTGTTGCTTTTTTTCTTGCAAAATAAACGATAGCGCATCCACTTACAAGTGCAATAGCAAGATAGAGTATAATCTGGCTGTTATCACCAGTCTTAGAGCTTTTACTTTTCTTAGATGTTTTCTTTTTCGTAGAAGTTGTATTATCCTTCTTTGTTGTTGAAGATTCATCCTCTGTATCTTCCTCATCATTATCGTCAACATCCTCTGTATCTTCTTCCGTTGTCGCTGCTGGTGCCTCACTTGTTGCCGGTGCCTCACTTGTTGTCTCTTGTGCCACTACATTAATTGTAGCTGTAACACTCTTTTCTACTCCTGCATCTAATATATACGCTGAAACCTTATGTTCTCCAAGAGATAATGTTTCTAAATAGGTACCTTTAATTGTTACTGGGACAATTTTTGTCTCTGTTTCTGCTGCCTGTACATTTATTGGCGTAAGTATATTGTAACTTTTTACTGAAGATTTTTTAACTTTTCGTACTGGTGCCGTTGTGTCTAGCGGTGGCGCTGGTGCCTCTGATGATGGTGCTGGTGCCTCCGATGATGGCGCCGGTGCCTCTGATGATGGTGCTGGTGCCTCTGATGATGGTGCTGGTGCCTCCGATGATGGCGCCGTGCCTCTGATGATGGTGCTGGTGCCTCTGATGATGGTGCCGGTGCCTCTGATGATGGCGCTGGTGCCTCTGATGTTACCGCTGGTGCCTCTGATGTCACTGGTGCATCCGTTGTTGGCGGAACTTCCTCTGAATCACCATCACTCCAATTATCTCTATCCAGCTCGTTTTCAGGATTATCAACTGTTACTTTATGTATCTTTTCTGCTGTTGTAGACATACGCACCTTTATAACATGGTCTTTTTTACTTCCCTTTACATAAGTACCAGTTGCACCTTCTACAATTTCAAACACTGTTTCTGACTCTGCTGGCGGCTCCGTCTCTGTAGCAAATACATTTGTTCCTATTAAAGAAGTACCTAACAGCACTCCCATAAGGACCGCACCTATTCTCTTTTTCATGGTTTTTCATCTCCTCTCACAAATACACATTCCTCTTTATGTCTCTTACGTCATGTCATTTATAATAAAACTGGAATCAGGCAATACATCAGGCAGGAACTGATGGTGTACCCCCAGCATTATTATACAAATTCAGTTTTGAAAAATATTCAGTAAATCGCTACTATCTTTATAATGCCAGGCTCCATGTTGGAAGCCATTCTAATATCTGATTAACAAAGTCTATATTTACAGCCATTCCCAATAGTACCGGATAAAATAAAACAAATAATATGATAGACATCCCTCCTGTAATCACCATATATTTTCTTTCTTTTAAACAATGGCTGAAGGAGTTCGCAATCATTAACACCAGGAATATCATTCCGAGAAAATACTGGTAAATAAACACTGTTCTGTGAATAAACAGCCATGGGAGCATAACCGATACATAAGCAAGAACAAGAAATACTGAATTATTTGACCGTCTTGTTTTCCATAAATAAATCTGGTGAAATAATGCTACAAAGCCGCCCCAGCATAACAACGGATTAATAAAGGTTGCTACTGTGCTTATTTTGTCCCTGCTTAAAATGGAATACGAATCCAGTAACGGACGTTTATCCCACAGCCATTCATACCATTCTGATGAATATGGATGTTCAAAAACGGTAACTGAATGATAACTAAGCATCAGCTTTCCATTATCAATTGCTGTTTGAATCAATCCTTTGTCCGTATATACCTTTATAAATGGAATATAGGAAAGCACATAGATCGTAAGCGGAAAAATAATAAAGAAAACGGTACTTGCCGCCGCAAGCTTCACAAGATATTTCCGCTGTTTACTTATGTTCCGATATCCTCCGATATATTTATACACATTTACAAAATAAATCACAGCAATTCCAACAGATGCATAAACTCCCGTCCATTTAACAGATATTGCAGCACCCATTGCAAGCCCGCAGAGAAATAGCCATAAAAACTGTATTTTTAAACTCTTCCCTTTCTCCAGTGCTTTTACAAATCCAAACATAAGGGCGAACATAAGCAATACAAAAAATGCTACAATTATATCTAACGTTGCGATTCTTGCCAGCGTAAAGTTCATAAAACCTGTACCTAATATTATTGCTGCAAAAAATGCCGTTGATGTTTTTCGAAACATATAAAATGCCAGAAGATACATGAGCGGCATCATCAATATTCCCGCAATAGCACACATAATTCTCCAGCCAAATGGATTCATTCCAAATATTTTGATTCCAATAGAAATTATTGTTTTTCCAAGTGGTGGATGTGTATTCTCATAAATCGGAAGCTGATGCAAAAATTCATACGCGGTACGTGCGTGATATACTTCATCAAACATGCTCTGATCATAATACGTCCTTATCCCCGGAAACAGTCCCTGCTCATCAAATAAGTTTGGATAATTGTCCGCATTAGACGGAAAAACCCTATTCCCATTACTATCCACGCATACAATCTCATGAATACGTGCTTCCCCTTCCATTAAAACCATTCCAAGTGAAGTAAATTCTCTGTTATTAAAGTCTACCTCATTCCAGGCAAAAGCACTTTCTATGTTATGATTAGCATCCAATACATTCCACACCTTACTGGCTTCATCCCAGCATGAAAAAGAAATGCTCCGCTTGGAATTATACCCAAGATAAATATAGATTTTTGAAAGGTTCACTTTGCCATTAAAATTCAGTATGATTTCGTTCTGGCCTTTCTCCCCAACCTTAAAATCCTGATATGTTTCCGGTACACGATGACTTCCTAAGCGAAAAAGAACGAGTACAGCAAATATGCCTGTCACTACTAACATCAGCACGATATCTCTTGTACTAAATCTTCTCTTCCTAACAGCCTTTACACTGCTCCATCCTTCCACCTGTTCTATATTATCCATTTCCACATTGTTAAAAGGTTTCTCTTTCTTTCTCTTATCTGCATCAGAAAAGACTTTACTAACTTTACTTCCTTTATTTCCAAAATTTCCGCTTATAATTTTATATGCTGACATTCCTAATGCTAAAAATATCAAAACTATTGAGATACTATATAATATGGGTACAGTCTCTTTTGAAAAAATATCTTCAAACCTCTGCCCCATCACTTTTTTTGCCACAATCCACCCCAGTATTCCAATATTTAACAGAAAATATTCTGTCACAAATTGCAGAAGAGTCCCTCCTTTTTTCTTCACGTATCGGTCTGCCATACAAAGAAGCAAAATACCCAAAACGGACAGACACATTCCCGTACTATCTCCCGAAAGAATAAAGAGAATAGACACTGGGCAAAACAGATAAAAAGCAATCACACGCATGTAAACTTTTTCAGTTTTCTTTGAATAAAGATAGTAGCTTAGTAATCCAAAAATAATCCACTCTAATAACAGAAGGATCCATATCTCTGTCTTTCGTTCAGGAATCATGAGAACCGGAACAATTCTCGTAAAAATATAAAATAACAGCAGTTCTATGCGAGAATACTCTACGCAATTATTTTTATTGCATAAATAATAAATCCCCCAAAAAAACATAAATACTATTCCAAAAGCTGCATATGACGAAACCATGTCTCCCTGCCTTTCTCTTCGTGATACTCCTTCTCTGTATTTACTTTCCAGAAACTTGTCTTCTTTGACCTTCCCTTTTGTAAATCTATATAATTATTCTACCATTTCTGAACCATTCTTCAAGTTCAAGTCGAACGTCCGTGAGACTTGGCGCGTGATTCTGGTCAGCGAAGCTGACATATTCCTATCAGAATCACTGCGCATCCTCGCGGAGCGTTTATCTCAGTCGGAGATTGGACTCCCACTGAGACAAATTTGCTATTACTCACCAGCTGAAGAGGTGGGAGTCTTCTCGACTGAGATAAAAAATGACACAAAAATCCCTGTTATATATATAAATACATATAACAGGGATTTCTTTCACTGCTTTTTAGTTAAATCACTTTTTTAGTTAAATCAGCAAATTTACATTCACGTGTTTAGTAAACACTATTTGATCGTGAATTTATGCTTTACTGGTTTGAAAATTTTTTTCTTTATCTTCTTAAGTTTTTTAAGCTTTTTACTACGCACTACTACTTTTTTAAGCTTTGGAAGTTTTCCAAATGCCTGACTCTTGATCGTTATAACATTCTTACCGATTGTTATCGTGTGCAGTTTCTTTGCATTATAAAAAGCTTTTGTTCCAACAACTTTTACGTTATTGCCGATAACAACTTTCTTTACTGTTTTGTTCTTCAAGAAAGCTTTTGGTGCGATAGATGTAACTTTAAATTTCTTTCCATTAATTGTTATTGTTGATGGAATTGCTATTGTCGCTGCTTTCTTTCCTTTGGCAAATCCGCAAACCTGTACGGTACCAGTCTGATTTTTCGTTACACTGGTCACTTTATAAATATATTTTCCTCTGGTAACTTTTGCATTTTTCTTTATTGCTGGTTTTGTTTCTGGTTTCGCTGGTGTTTCCGGTTTACTGGAAGGGTTCTTCTCCCATTTCGCATAGAGAGTTGTTTCTTCCTTGATACTATCTTTATCAAAGTCAAATGCATTCGTACATTCTTTATTCGTATACCAGCCTTTGAAAGTATACCCTTCCTTTGCCGGATCTGCCGGTTTCTTGGCAAATTCTCCACATTCTATGGTCTGTTCTTCTACCTTGCTTCCTCCTACAGAATCAAAGATTACTTTATTCTCAGGATTTATTGCAACAAATTTATTACCGTTTTGCTTTGCATAAGCTTCTGCTGTTGAACCTGCATATCCATAAATTGTGACATCTTTTGGAATAGCAATAAAGTCTTTAACTGTCTCTTTTGGATCATATATATAAACTTTTGTTTTTGCTGCTGATTCCTCTTCTGTAACATCTTCTGTTGTTGGTTCTTTGATTACAAGATCTTTATTCAGAATCCATATTTTCTCTAATCCACTCTTTCGGAATGCTTCTACATCCATTGTCTGAACATTCTTAGGAATTGTTATATCCTTCAGTGCTGTTGTTCCATAAAATGCTGCCTGATTAATCACTTTTACTGTTTTAGGAACGGTAAAAGATTTCAGTCTGGTATTTTTCATGAACATAGAACTTCCAAGATTCTGAATGTTATTCATCTGGATATCAATTTCATCAAAATCTAATCCATAGAATAAAGCAGAACCAATTTTTCCAGTTGCCGAATAGCTCTCACCGAGTATAACTTTCTTTAATTTACCTGTACTGTCATTTCGTGTATTGCTCCAGAATACCTCATTAAAGCTACTGCCACTGACCTTATCAAGCGAAGCATAAACTTCTAACTCTTCCAGAGCTGGAATCATCTGAAAAGCTTGTCCTTGTATAGATGTTACACTCTTTGGAATTACTATTTTCTTTACATTTCTTTGTCCAAAGAATGCTCTACTTCCAATTGTCTTTACGGATTCTGGAAGAATAATATTTTTTATTCCACCATCTTTAATTTCATCTTTATATTTTGTATAAGAGTCTCCTTCAGCAGAATTTCCTCCATTGGCATTAATTATAGAAAATGCATAGTCTCCAATCGAAGTCAGATTTGTAAGCTTTGTAAAATCAATATCAAGATTAACATCAGAATCAAATGCATTATTCCCAATTGTTTCTATACTTGATGGAAGAACAACCTTTTTTAAACTAAAGCATTGCTTAAATGCTCCACTCGGGATTGTCTTCATTCCCTCTGGAAGTGTTACGTTCTCTAATGAAACAAGATGTGCCGCAAAAGCACTGCTGTTATCTAATGCAGTCCCCTCTCCATCATTCTTTATAATTAAAGTCTTTATCGCTGTCTGTCCTGGATAGTTTGCTCTGAATTCTTCATTGCTTCTTATCGGATTATTTACCTGCTCGCTGCTGGTATGCATATTATAAGAATACTCACCCTTCACATAGGAAAAATTACCCAAAATGTTCACCATTCTTCTGTACCCCGAATCCTCTCCAGACCACCGGCTTTCCAAAGTCATTGTTTCTAAGCTGATACAGCCGCCAAAAGCTATTCCACCAATTTTTTCTACAGAAGATGGAATCGTTACTTCTGACAATCCGGCTTTTGTAAAAGCATAGGGCATAATCTCTTTTACTCCTGTTAAATCAATAGATTTCAAACCAGTACATTCAGCAAATGCTGCTGTTCCAATCGTATTTACATTTTTATCCATATTAACTGTTTTCAAATTAGTACATCCGGCAAACATTTCATATGGTAATTCTGCTTTTGGTAATTCTGCTTTTGCATCTCCAGAGCTTCCTATCGTTACTTTTTCTAAAGTGGTACAGCCAGCAAAAAGCCCCGCTGCCGATCCTCCTCCATAGTTTTTAATTGATTCTTTCGGAAGATAAATTTCTTTCACCTTTACTCCCTGAGCACTTGTTGAGGGGCCAGATGGATTTATATCATAAAAGTTACCAAGGCTCTTTAAATCAATTTTATAAGGATAATACCCAAATGCTCCATATTCTATCTTTGTAAGTTTGCTCTCTTTTGAAATATCAATTGTTGCCAGACTGGTACAGCCGGAGAAAGTTTCTGTTCCAATCCGAGTTACACTATCCGGAATTTTAATAGAAGTTAATGCTGTACAGTCATAAAATGCTCTCCAATCCAAATCTTTTATCTGTGCATTTGCCGCAAAGTTCACCTGCAAAAGATTCGTACAGCCGGAGAATGCTGCCCCGCCGATTGCTTTGACGGATGCCGGGATATTTACTTTCGTAACGTCTGTATTTTTGAAAAGTGCTTTGTGTGCAATCTTTGTACATCCGTCTTTAAAAGTAATTTCCGATACTTTTGAAGCATCATTTTCTGCCTTTGGTACATAAACCGCTACTTTACCTGCGTATACAACGCCATTTTCCGATTGCATTTTAGAAAGCCATTTTGGAACGATAACAGAATCCTGATGCTTATCCCAGTTCAGAAAACTGTCTTCTACATCTTCTAATGTAGATGGAAAGGAAATCTTGACGGTATCACTGTCAGCATACCCTGTTTTCCAGGCTCCTCCAGCCATTGATGTGATGCCTTCTTCAATCTTCACTAATTTAAGACTATTCTTATAGGCAACGCTTTCAATATTTTTGATTTCATAAGTCCCATTTGCATCTGTTACTTTAGACTTAATATGCAATTTTTCAGGTGTTGCGTCTTCATCAACAAAGCTGATCGCAGCACTGTAAGTACCCGCAGAATCCCCACGCTTGCTTAATTCGTACTGTACTTTCACCCCATTGTCATCATCTGTAACTGTAATGGAATCTGCCGCCTGTCCTCTTATCGGGAAGACTAACAGCAGGAATGCCAGCAACAGGCATCCTCCTATACTGCTCATTAGTTTTTGTTTCATGCTACTCCTCCTTTTCTTTTGAATGTACTCATCAAATTCATCACATGAAAAATTGTGCAAGTATCATTCATTTTTAAATATTTTTTATTCTCACTCGTTCATCAGACGAGAAATGAGCGCGGTTATACATTCATCAAATATTCCATTTCTTTTTAATTCCTGTGGAAGTACCGGCATTCGGTTGTGCAGGAAATCCATGTAACGATAATAGGTATCTGTATCTGCATTCTCCCAGTCTATTTCGTATACATATTGGTTTCCTGTGTCGCTGTTTTGAAGAATTCCTCTTTTTAATGGAAGTGTAATTTCAGTTTCTTTTAAAAAAAGGTTTCCATCTTTGCTATGACCTTGCTTTAAAAATGGAAATTCTACCACAATAAAGTTATCAGAAAATCCTTTACACTCTGCTGTATATCTCTTTGATTCCGCTTGTATTTCTGCTTCAGCTTTCCTCTCTGTTTTCAATGTAAAAACTGCTTCGGCACATATGTTCTGAATCTGATAATCTGTTTTTACCTTTCTGCCTGCCGCTGTATATAGCGCCATTACCATAAAATAAAGGTTTAAGAAAAGCCAGAAAAGAATGACACAGTAGGTATACGTCTGCTCTCTTCCAGATAAACCGACCAGTCTTACAATACCGATCATGGAGAGTGCGATTCCGGCAATATAAGGTATCGTATAATGAAAGGCACTGTTATTCTTTCTGGCAGCCGACTTATCAGTAACCCGAAAAATACTCTTTTTCTTTCCGATATTTGCTGTAAGAACAGTCGGTAACAGCCATGGTGCCAATGTAGTCTCATAAATATCTGTCCACTTTGTTGTACGAATATTTCTGGAAAAACGACGCATGCAGATATTTCCGGATATGTACATCGGCAGCCAGAATAAAAACACCTGATACAGACGGCATTTTACTATCATGATTCCGAAAAATGCAAAAAGTAAAGGTGCCATAAAATAAATGAGCCGTTTTACAGGTGTGTACCAATAACTGATCGCCGTCAAATAATTTAGCTTCTGCAAAAAGGTTAGTTCCTTTGAAAACAGAAAACGGGTCTTTTTGCCAGATTGTATACACCCCTTTGCCCATCGTCTTCTCTGTCCGACAAGTTCTTTAAATGTCATTGGCGGCATTCCACTGGCAAGTACTTCAGGGATAGCAATTCCTTTATATCCCTTCTTTTCGATTTCAATTCCTGTCGCAAAGTCTTCTGTGACAACACCGGTAACAAAACCTCCTGTTTCTTCCAGCGCTTTTCTGGAAAGGACAGCATTCGATCCGCCAAAAATAACACTGTTTGACTTATTCTTTGCTACCTGTACTACTTTATAAAAGTAATCCTGCTCATTCGGAATGTGGTCAGAGGCATAGAGATTATACTGAAACAGGTCTGGATAATAGAAATTCTGTGGTGTCTGCACAAAACCTATCTGCTCTTTGGAAAACCAGGGTATTGTCCTCATAAGAAACTTCTTCTTTGGCATCATATCCGCATCAAATACTGCAATATATGGAGAAGAAGATTTCTGAAGGGCATAGTTCAGATTACCTGCCTTCGCATCTTTATGTTCTGATCTGGTTACATAATATATAAGCATTTTTTCTGCTAATTCTTTCACCTCTTGGCGGTTTCCATCATCACAAAGATAAATATGTACTTTATTTTTATCCGGATATTCCATTTGCTTACAGGCATAGAGTGTTTTTTCCAGCAGTGTAATATCCTCATTAATTGTTGGGATAAAAACATCTACCTCTGGCAAATCTTCTTTTTTCATGTAGGGAGTATGCAGATTTACGCGGTCATAATCATACATATTATAAAAATGTACTGCCATTTCCAATAAGCCTACACACTCTGCAATAAGAAGGATTGCCCAGAAAATAACAGATAGTATTCCTTCTTCTTTAGGTATTGTAAAAAAAATTCTCCAGATTAAATAATCCAATGTAAAAATCATTGTGAGAATGATAAAAAACTTATTCCAGCCCGTATTTTTCTTCATTGTCTTTTTTTCCTGTTTTTCCATAACCTCATCCTCGTTTTGCTGCGTATTATATTTATTTTTTATATTTACTTTTTATATTTATTTTCCTCCCAATGCAGAAAATAAAACGCGTCCTACTTCCGTTAAGTCCTTCTCTTTCCAGCCACTATATTTCTTACAGTCTGATCGTAAAGCTGAAAACACCTCATCTTTATTAGAAAGCGACCATGCCGCAAAGCTGATTCCCTTTTGATTTAAATAACTGGCAAAATTCTCTCCCTGCTTTAGGGCGTCCTTCTCTCCCTGCTCCGTATTAATTCCCCACTCTGACACAAAAATCGGTATTCCTCCGCTCTGACAGTCTGCTATCATATTTTCGTATGCATCATCATACTGCCCTGCATAAAAATGATAGCTATACATTAAATTAGAATACGGCAACGCATCTTTTTTCACCTTTGTAATGGAATAACTATAATCCGGTGTTCCTACCAAGATTACTGCATCTGGCGCATTAGCCCGAATCACCGGAATAATCTGGTTTGCATATTCTACAATGTCTTCCCACGTTGTGTCTCCATTCGGCTCATTACATATCTCATATATGATACCATCCTTCTTCCCATAGAGAGCAGAAACTTCGGAAAAAAATTCTTTTGCCTTCTCAACATTATTAAGCGGATTCTGTTCACCAAGCATATGCCAATCCACAAGCGCATACATATCTGCCGCCAATGTATTTTCTATAGCTGCCTGCATCAATTTCCAACTAAGATCTGGATTCTGCACATATCCTCCCTCTCCATTTCCATCATCGGAATACATCGCAATACGGAACATATTCGCTCCCCACTTTTTTGTTTCGCAAATTGACGAATAATTCGTATATTCCGGATACCAGAGAAGGCCATGGCTGCTCATTCCTCTCAGCTGTACTTTATTTCCTTTTTCATCTATTAAATTAATTCCTTTTACTGTAAGCTTTCCATGTGCTTTTACGCCGTCTTCTGATACATCCTGCTTAGGAACGTTCGCTGCCTTTCGTATTTGCTGTATCTCATCTGATTGGAGCTTACGATTCTGCTCCCTGCTCTTACAAAGTAAAGCATATTCGATAAGACAAAGCACACATAAAAAGATTGTAATAAACAACAGCAGAAGGATTCCTTTTTTCTTTTTCACTTTCTCCTCCTCTTTTTTTAATCAAAATCTTATTTAATGACACAAAAATCCCTATCATATATAAATACACATAACAGGGATTCCTTTCACTTTTTTTAAATTATATATTCTGTTTATATATTTTGCGACTCAATATTTTCCAACGTCCGATTTCAAGTCGAGCCGTCGCGAGACTTGGCGCGTGATTCTGGTCAGCGTAAGCTGACATGTTCTCTACTCTTCCTTCTCCCGATGCATCGCCGAAACTACCGCTGCCAAATGAAGCAGTACTCCATCAGCAAGTGCAGATTCTTCGATCTCAAACTTCGGATGATGATTCGGATAACACTTTCTTCCCGGTGTGCCACAGCCTGCGAAAGCAAATACGCCCGGAACTTCTTTCTGGTACCAGGAGAAGTCTTCTCCAAGCATCAATGGTGCGATATGGACCAGCTTTCTATTCTCTAATAGCTGCTCCGCTTCGTCTGCGATCCGGCGGGAAAGTGCTTCGTCGTTAAGTACCGGTGGATGGGAACCCTGCTCATAAGCAATCTTTACATTCCCACCATAGCTGTCAGCGACCGCTTCCGCTCTTCTTCGGATGGCATCCTGTAGATGCTGTGCTACTATTTCAGAATAACTTCGACAAGTCCCTTCTAATACTGCCTTTCCTGAAATGATATTATACTGTGTTCCTGATTTTAAGGAACCGACTGTGACAACCGCTCCTTCGATCGGGTCTAATTCTCTTGCTACAATTGTCTGTATATTCATCACAAAATCCGCTGCCATAACCGTAGCATCCACACATTGATGCGGTTTTGCCGCATGGCCGCCTTTGCCGATAAAAGTAATAGAAAAACGGTCTGTCTGTGCCATTCTTGCTCCCGGTTCTACCGAAATCTCGCCGGCCTTTATATCGGAAAACAGATGCAGGCCAAATATCTCATCAACATCTTCTAAGATTCCCTGTGAAATAATATGTTTTGCACCTTTTGTATTCTCTTCAGATGGCTGAAAAATCAGCTTGACACGTACTGTAAGTTCTGATTCCATCTCTTTTAATATGGAGGCTGCCCCTAAAAGCCCTGCAATATGTCCATCGTGTCCACAGGCATGCATCTTTCCCGGATGTTTTGACTGAAATGGCAGATCCGTATCTTCTGAAACTCTCAGACCATCAATATCTGCTCTAAGTGCTACTGTATAGGCATCATGTGGTCCAATATATGCAGTTACTCCTGTTGGATCTAAACGAAGTGGATGAATTCCCATCGCAGTAAGCTTCTCACAGATTAATTCTGTTGTTTTCTCTTCCTCAAAACCCAATTCCGGTATCTGATGGAATTCATGATACCAGGAAATAAACTCTTCTCTCTTCCCGGATACTTTCTCTAATAATTCTTCCCGTATCATATTTTCCTCCTTTTTATATGCTCTTACTCTATCCACGAATCAAACGAACAATGAACACGATTGCAATAATTACAACTGCGACCGGTAACAATGCTCGAAGCAAGAATAACACAACAAAAAATATAAGTGCTGATATAATGATTGTCATGATCATTCTTCCAGCATTCTGCAGCGTTCCGCCTCCCCGCTGTCCGCTGTTTTCAATATCGCCTCTTTCAGAATCATACGAACTTCCATAATTACTGTACGAGCCTTCCCTGTAATCGCTGTCTTCATAACCTGCATTACCGGAAGCGGCTCCCTCATTCCCATGAGCGTCAATGATTGAACGTGCGATAAGACGTGGACTTCCTAACTCTCGGATTACATCTTCCTCACTTTTTCCATTACGGATCTCATCCTCAAAATACTGCCTGTAATATGTTAAAGAATCGGACAATTCATACGCAGATACCTCTCCTTGCAGAGACTGTTCTAATTCCATCATAAACTGTTCTTTTGTCATTCTTTTCTACCTTTCTTTTGCTTTCGATACTTTTGTTCTTTTTCATAAATACTTTGTTCAAGAATACCAAGGCATTCTTACTGCGAGGTGTGTGTCATATAATGCATGACCTATTCTTCTTTAACTTTAAAACATCCTTCTTAAAATATCCAGACTAATTTTCTTCTTCGAATTTATCCATATTTTCGGTTTTTCCAATTACTACAATAATATCATTATGTTTAAAGCGATAATCCGGCATAATTTCAATATTCGTTTCCGAATTATTTTCTAAAGCGATAATATTTAATTGATACTTTCGACGGATTTCTGATTCCTGCACACTTTTTCCGATCAGATTTTTCCCAACTGGAATCTGACGGATTTCTATATTGTTACTTAAAGAAACAAAATCAAGGAAATTATCCGATATTAATTTTTTCCCAAGGCGAAGTGCCATATCACGTTCCGGATAGACTACCTCTGCTCCAAGCTTCTTTAATACTGCTCCCTGCTCTTCACTTGTCGCTTTGGCAATAACATGCGGCACGCCAAGTTCTAGTGCAGACATTGTTGTTAAAATACTGACATCGACTTTTTCTCCAATACAGATAATTGCAACATCGCAGTTCTGGATTCCTATTTCCCTTAACGCATCAATTCCCAGATTCTCTGCTACAAACGCATAATCTGTATAACGACGGATATTTTTAATTTTTTCTTCACTTCTATCAACTGCGATTACTTCTTTTCCTGCCTGTGAAAGGGCGATAGCAAGTGCTGTTCCAAAACGTCCAAGTCCAATCACTCCATAAGCTGTTCCACGCTTCTTTTTCATCTTTATATCCTTTCTTCTATCCAATCGAAATCATTTCTTCAGAATATCTTGCATTCGGTGTAGTATCTTTACTCCATACAGAAAGAAGTGTAAATGCACCAACACGTCCCGTAAACATTAACAGAATAAGAAGTATTCTTGCAGCTATGCCAAGTTCCGGAGTAATTCCTGTAGAAAGTCCTGCGGTACTGAATGCAGATGTCACTTCAAATATAAGCTGTATAAAATCATATTCCGGCTCAAATACACATATCAAAAATGTAGCAGTGCATAAAATGCCGACATATAATACTGTAATCATAAATGCCTTTGAAATATTCTCATCAGATATGCTACGCCGGAAAGCATGTGCAGACTTTTTCCTTCCCAAACATTTTAAAGCCTGTATCATCACAAAAATGGTCGTTGTCTTTGCACCACCTCCCGTTGAGCCCGGAGAGGCACCGATGAACATAAGAATACACATTGCAAATAAACCTGCTGTTGAAAAATTTCCAATATCATACGTAGAAAATCCTGCTGTTCTCGTTGTCATACTCTGAAAAAATGCACCCATCCATGTGATATTTTTTTCTGTTGCCTTTAAAATAAACATACCTCCAAGCAGAAGTACTGCTGTCATAGAAACAACAACCTTTGAATGCAGACAAAGTTTTTTAAAATGTTTTTGCTTCACAATATCTACAAGAACAAGAAATCCAAGACCGCCGGCAATTACCAAAATATCTGTTGTTATATTTAGTAAAATATTATCTTTGTAGGGAATCAGATTATGCATTCCTCCAAGATTATCAAAGCCAGCATTATTAAATGCAGCAATAGAATGAAAAATACTTATCCCTATTGCATGTAATGGCGAATAATCTTTCCTAAATACAATAAAACTGATAAGCGCTCCTACTGCCTCAAATCCAAGGGTAATCGCAAGAACGACCCGCACCAGACGCACCATTCCGCCATAGGTGTCAACATTTAATGCCTCTTTTACCATCAGACGGCTTTTAATGCTTACTCTTTTACCTGCTGCGATAATCAGTCCGACACCGACAGAAGCAATTCCCAGACCACCAATCTGTATCAACATAGTAATAACCATCTGCCCTATCGCAGTAAAGCTGTCTGCCGTATCTACCACTACAAGACCGGTAACGCAAACAGCGCTCGTCGAGGTAAACAATGCATTAAGAAAAGAAAGATGCACTCCTTTTTTCAGAGAAAAAGGCATCATCAATAGTATTGCTCCCGTCAGGATTACTGCGCCAAAACCCAGTGCAATAATCCTGCTTGGACTTTGCTTTTTTAACAAATCAAATATCCGCTTCATTGCTTCCTCTTTTCTTAACTTTTCGCACAATTGCATAGTCCACCATATGATTCTCAATATTTTTTACATCTATCTTTAAATCATTCACTTCCAGAGAAAACTTCTCTCCTTCTGCCGGAACTCTCCCGATTGCATCCCACACAAAACCACTAAAAGTATCAAACACTTCCGGAAACTCTACACCAAGAGCCTCCGATACCTCATCAAGCTGTGCACAGCCCTGAATCCGCCAGACATCTTCTTTGATTTTTTTAATATCTTCTGGTTTTGCCGGCATCTCTTCCTCTTCTAACTCACCAACTAAAGCTTCTACCAGATCATGAAGGGTTACAATTCCACTCATTCCTCCGTACTCATCAAGTACAACTGCAAAATAAATCCTAACCTTCTTCATATGTGCAAACAATATGTTGGCCTTCATATTCTCCGGTACAAAATACGGATCATCCACCGCATTCTTCATTACGTATTCCTTTGACTTATCTTCTGAACGAAAATAATCTTTCGTATCAAGAATTCCTACAACGTCTTCCTGATTTGAATCAATAATCGGAAAATGTGAAAAACGACATTCTCTGATCGTCTTCTCCCATTCCTGCGCATCGTCCTCAAGATTTAAACAAACCAAATCTCGTCGTCTTGTACTGACCTGCTCTGCTGTCGTATCATTGAACTCAAATACATTCTGGATCATTTTACTCTCTTCCTTCTGAATCGTACCCTGCTCCTTTCCTTCTGCAAGCATCATGCGGATTTCCTCTTCTGTAACTACTTCCTGTTCTTCTTCCGGATTAATACCGATCATCCGCAAAAAGATATTAGAAGAAATATGAAGTAATCCTGCAAGCGGTGCAAATAGTTTCGCAGCAAGAAATAATATCCCTATCATTTTAAAGGCATCATCCTCGGATTTACTCATTGCTGCCCTTTTTGGCAATATCTCACCAAACAGCAGATTCACATACGTAAGAATAAGTGTAACTACGATAACCGACACTCCATAGATGACCTGTTCTGAAGCAATCATCCTTCCAGCAAAAACTTCCAACAATACACTTTTTACAATCTCTGCAAAATACACTGCCACAAAAGCACCGCTTAGCAATCCTGCAAATGTTACAGCTGCCTGTATCGCCTCAAGAAACTTTGCCGGCTTCTCAAGGAGCAGAACAGCCTTCTCAGCCCGTCGGTCACCTTCTTCTGCCATCTGCTTTATCTTTGTTTCATTCATAGAAATAACCGAAATCTCTGCACTTGAAAAAATCGCATTCAATATGATCAATACAATCTGTAATACTATTATGCCAACCATTTTTTCTAAAAAAATCCTCCATGTATGTAGTATATACTCTCAGAGTCTTCCCTGCACTTACTTATATTAAAAAGATTTATAAGAAGATTCCAAGGGCGCGTTAGTAAAATCTATTATAGCACAAAACCCCTAAAAATAACATTTTGATTTGAATAAACGTGGGAATCAAAAAAAGTACAGCATCGCAACTGTAATGTCATAGTAAATAAAATGTGTTTAAACATTCTCACACATGACGATCTTTACATATACGATACTGTACTTTTTAATTTCTTATATTAATTAAAATATTAATCAAATATCAAGATGTTTGAGAATCAAAAGGTATTGATTACATCATTCCCATTCCGCCTGCTGGCATTGCTGGAGCTGGGGTATCTTCTTTAATGTCTGCTACTACAGATTCTGTTGTCAGTAAAGTAGAAGCTACGCTTGTTGCGTTCTGTAATGCACTTCTTGTTACCTTTGCAGGATCAATGATTCCAGATTCAACCATATTTACATATGTTTCTGTTAATGCATCAAATCCCATTCCTACTTCGCTTTCTGCTACTTTGTTAATGATAACAGAACCTTCAAGACCTGCATTCGCTGCAATGTGATATAAAGGAGCTTCTAACGCTTTCAGCACGATTTCGGCACCTGTCTTTTCATCACCGGAAAGTTCTTTAGCCATTTCTTTCACTGCTTTTGCTGCATGGATGTAAGCAGATCCACCACCTGCGATGATACCTTCTTCTACTGCTG
>OLNE01001331.1_pt1 | contig 18148 bp, 18 predicted proteins | sample 1672431 | NCBI WGS metagenome assembly OLNE01 (sample SAMEA3136685, study PRJEB25190) | human gut metagenome | reverse complement strand
AGCTGCGGGAACGGCCTATTCGCTCAATGTGTTCGGTTGAGATCGGAAATCAACCACCAGCACGTCGCACGTCACGTCGAACAGCGTCTGGCCCGGCTTCATGATCGCCAGGTCGTGGTCGGGATTTACGTCGAAGACGCGCAGTACCTGGTCGAGCATCTCGCGGTGCTGGCCCGTCACGGTCACGACGGTCTCGAACTCATCCTTGCGCGCCTTCAGCTCGTTGACGAGCGGGCACATCTTGATGGCCTCCGGGCGGGTGCCGAAGACAAGCATCACCTTACTCTTATTCATTTCTCAAGGTCCCTTTCAGTTTATTTATCGCTCTCAGACGATGCCCATGTCTGCCTTACGATGGGAGTCTCTTTATCAGTTTTGCCGGGACGCCTCCGTAGAGGCAGTTGGGGTCAAGATCTACAGTCGCGACTGCGCCAGCAGCGACCACGGTTTGCGCACCGATTTTGCAGCCGGGCAACACCACGGCATTCGCGCTTATCCAGCACCGTCGCCTACTTTGATGTCACCACCAGACACCTTGCCGGCCCTGCGGGTCGGGTCGGAATGATCGTGGGTTGTTGTAACGAACACAACACCGAAGGCGACAGCGACATCATTTCCAAGCTCCACCGTTCCATGCTGGTTGTAAACCTTGCAGTTCTCATTGAAATAAGAGCCTTCACCAACCTTCAACTTGTTTGACTGGATTCTCACATGGGGGAAGACGCCACCAAGCATCCCCCCCCGCACCATTTGCGTATGACGACGTTCCGGAGCCTGCCCGGAAAGAAAGGACTTATAACGATTCCGCTCGTGAGCCAGACCACTGCCTTCATCGAACCCACCTGCAGGCCTCCCTCCACATATCGTAGTTGCCGCTCAATAGCGACTCCTCCAACAGGCCGAGCCCGCCGCCGATGGTCGCATTCTCTATGTTTGGGTAATACCGCCCGATGCATTCACAGCAGAGCGCGAATAAACACTTCATCGACTCTTCGTCTAGGCTCTCGACCCTACTGACAAGCAGCGGACCAAACTGGAGAATGGTCTGGCGATACACGTCTGCAAACGGGATGCCAAGCTTGTCGCACCAGTCGAGCATCTCCTCGACCACCCAATACGAGTCGAGTCCCTTAGGGCTCCGCGAGGCGGTAGAGGTTATCGAACCCGCATGAACGCGATGGAAGTAGCCTCGGTCATTGGCGAAAGCCTCTTTGAAAAGCGGCTTAATACAGTACGCCATAAGCGTATCCTCGAACCAGAAGCCCTCGGGGAAACGCACATGCGCCCACATATGCCTACGGTACATACGGGCCCACGGACCTCCATGCGTTCGCACGCGCTCCGCAGCCCCGAGGTCACGTCCGTCCTCGGACATCTTGCTGTAACAGCCAGAAATCCAGTCTGCGTCGGAACGCTGAAGTTCGTCCCACAGGGTTTGAAGGTGGCCCGGGGCGAGCACGTCGTCAGAATCCACAAAGCACAGCACCCCCCCCCCGAATCGCATCGATGGCAACATTACGCGCACCAGAGAATCCGCGATTAGCCTGGTCGATCACCCTAATACGTGCATCCTTTGCCGCAAAATTCTTGATTACGTTAAGGCTACCATCAGAAGAACCGTCGTTTACCACCACTACTTCCATGTCGAAATCCACCTTTTGTCCGACAATGGAGCCAAGGCATTCCGCAAGGTACCTCTCAGTGTTGTAGACGGGCACAATAACTGAGAGGTCGCACGTGACGGGGAATTTATACGAGAAGTTCTCGAAGCAAGGCTTCGGGGGACACCTTCTTGAGCTTTTCCCGTGCAGTCGAGGGATCGGGCAGAGAGCATGTTGACTTGCGCTTTAACTTGATGAGCACCTCGGGGAGCGGCGTCATCTAAGCCAGCCTTTTGGCCACCTTTGCCGGCATACTGTTATTCATCTTCGCGTGTCTCGCTTTCAATCATTAACAAATTCTACTGACCCGGTGCCACCTCACGGAGCATCCCTGCCAAGTTCCTCGCCTCGTCACGGCACACCGCGAAGTGAGCGAAGAGGATGCCGACGCAACAGACAAAGCCCCACGCGAGCGGAAGGAAGTAGGCGAGGGCAATAAATACGACGGACTCCGCGAACATGCACGCCATCATCTTGAGATTGCGGGCCTCATACACCCTGCCGAGATAGACGGTTCCGATGGCGTAGCGCATGGCAATGCCGAACAGTGAAGCAAGCACCGATGCTATTGGGCTGTCGAACGCCAGCACCGCGACTGCTTGGGCACCCAGTGCGCATAGCAAAGCTGCAGCGTTTATGACAAGCAGCGTCCGAGGCTCGCACCTAACCTTGAGAAACGTGACCACCGTGAGGTTTGTCTGCACCTCGAAAAAACAGACGGGGAACAGAAATGCGAGGTAAAGAAGGCTTCCGGCGTATTGCGGGAGCCAAAGACCAACTAGTGCCCTAAGCGGCGCGTACAGGAGCATGGCTACGGGAAGTACAACACCAAGGCCATCACGAAGCTTCACGTAGTAGCCCTTTTCCCTGCCGTCCCCGGCCGCCCGCAACGCCGGGAAGAGCACCATGGCCGCTTGCGATATGAACGTAAGAGCAAAGTTCACGATGGAAAGTGAAAGCGACACTTCACCGAATGCGGCAAGCCCCCACGTGGAGTCGATGACGATGCGCGCCATGCCCATGATGAGCATGGAAGAGACGTTCGCAACCGTGAGAACGATGCCAAGCTTCATGGATCGCAGCGTCTCGCGTGCGGCTGTTTTGAAGGGCACGGAGCTTGCCCTCACGAAGTCGCGACCCTTCCAAAGCAGATAAACCAAGGCCAGGGCTTGAGCGATCTCATAGAAAACGACGTAAACAAAAAAGTCGTCAACACGCAGCAAAACGCAGGCTACAAGAGGGAACAAGTAGAACCCGCGGTTTACGATGGTGGAATAGGATGCCACCTTGGTCTCATTCATCGCTTGAAACACGAATGCCATATAACTTGCAAGGTTCGTGAGCAGGAGGTATGCAGCTGAGGAGAGGATGACGAGCGTCCTTTCGTCGTTCGATCCGCAAAACACGCCGTAGCCCGCGATAAGCAAAGCGGCCACGGCCTGGTAGCCCATGCCTACGCAAAGCTCGCCTCGAATCAAGCCCTTGTCAATGCTCTCACGAGACTCGCCACCGTGCTGCAGGTAGACGCCGTCGTTGAGCCCCAGCTGAAAGAAGCTTACGTAGCTCGTGTAGAACACGAATAGCTGCCAATAGGCGAATTCCTCGACACCAAGAATCTTCGGGACGAGGAGCGTCGTAACGACGCTGCATACGAAGGAAATACCCTGTGCACCGAACGCAATGAACAGGTCTCCTATCAGCTTTCTAAGGTTCATTATCGCCCTTCGGTCTTCGAGCCATGAGCGCGATGGCAATTGTGGCCCAGAACGGTTTGAATGGGTATGCGGAGAGTGTCATAAGGAGAGTGAGGAACGCGAGGATAGTGATGGCAAGGGGCATACGACCTGCGTGGAGCGCCCGGACCAACGCAACGGCAACTGACCCCAAATAGCATACAAGCCCCGCTAGCCCGAATGTATACAGCACCTCGACATAGGAGTTGTGAGCCACCAGTCCATTGAACGTGACCTGCGTAGTCGCGCCGTAGCCATGGCCGAATATCTGACGAATGGGGTCGGACGAGATATATGCCGTCAGCACGTCTACCCAAGCCTGCGTACGAAACGAAGCAGTTCCGCTTGACATGTTTGCACCCGTAAATCTCTCCGCCACCGAGGGCGGCAGCGATGCGAGCACTTCGTCGATATTGACGACGACGGCGAACATGACCACGCCGGCAAGAACCGCCCAGACCATGCGACGGTTCGTTTGCTTGAAGCCCACACAGAACGCCGCGACGAACGCCACCGCGTTAGCAATGAGGCCCCCACGCGAACCCGTAAGCAAAACGCAATAGAATATGACGGCTACAAGCGCCAGATTCCACCAGTGCTGGCGTTTGACTGCCGTATAGGTGAGCAGCGAGACGGCGAACAGCATGTATCCACAGAACTCGTTGGGGTCCTGCTGGGAACCGGCGATGTTCACCACGACGCGATCGGAAACCCAATCAGTGCCAACAGCGCCGGGACTGACGAACAGCAGCACGCACATGACAAGCCCAACCGCCACCATGGCGAACTCGCACAGCTTCACATCTCCCTCTTTGAACGGGAGACAGAGCGCGAAGAACGCAATGGCAACGCTGAGCTCAAATGAAAAGAATGGGTTTATTCCCGACTGCGGATTGTCCATGAGCAGCAAGGGGATAAGAGCGACCCCCATCGAAGCGAAGAGACAACCACACGCCGAAGATCTCTCGAACCGAAGATTCTTAGCGTTGAAAAGGCATATGACAATTAGCGCCACCGCGATAAGACGAGCAAGTGAAACTCCTGAAGCTATAGCGAGGAAATCGAAGCCCGTTGAGAAGAAGTAAATCGCGAAGCAGATACCAAGGAGAGAGCAGCCGCCAACAAAAACCCTTACTCCAGCCAAAGTGAAATGACGGCCTGTATGCCCCTTCGATTCAACCGAAACAACCCTCGTCATTGACGACCGTGCCTTTCGTACAACGCCGAATAGCCCTCGGCAACCTGTCCGCAGTCATAAGAAGACACTATAGAATCAGCCTCACGGGACATTGATTCTAGGCGGGCATCACTTAGAGCGATTCTCTCCATTGCCGCCACCAACGCATCCTCATCTCCTGCGGGGACAAGCAAGCCTGTCACTCCGTCCTCCACCACGTCAGGCACCCCCCCCTACGGAAGTGGCGAGCACGGGCAGCCCTGCCGCCATTGCCTCAAGGATGGTCATGGGAAGCCCTTCGTAGTCGCTTGGGAGGATGAAGCACTTGGAGTCATGCATGAGGGCAGCGATGTCGTCCCTTTTGCCCAGGAAGTACACGTTGCAGGCTATGCCGAGTTCGCGGGCGAGATGCTCGCATGAGAGCCGGAGTGAACCGTCCCCGGCGATGGCCAGTTTGGAGTCAGGATGGCCATCCCTAATGAAGCGTGAAAACGCTTTGATGAGACCTGCTTGGTTCTTCTGCGGCTCGAATCGGGCGACGTTTATGAAATCGTAGGTTCGATTCTCCCACGGGATGCGCACATCATCCTTGAACGCGCCAAGATCAACGGGGTTCACGACCATCTCAACTTTTTTCGGCGATAGACCGTAGAAGTGGGCTGTCAGCTCGCGGTTGCGCTCGCTGATAGCAACGGGAACGGCCTTGCCGATTCTGTACAGACAGCCCATGAGCTTGCGCCGGAAACCAGCTGCCTCTTTTTCAGGGACGTTGTGGATGGTGTGCAGCATTTTCGCCCTATGGACTATCACCCAAGGGGCACAGTACATGCAGGCATTGAGGCGTGTATGCACGATGTCGGGCTTGAACTTCGACAGCTCACACCAAGTCTTGGAGAGGTACTTCAGCGAAAAGCCGAGGCCCTTTTGTATGTAGGTTATAGGCACACCGTGGTCGAGCACCGTACGCTCCATAACGTTGTCCTGCGGATCCCCGTAAACGCAGAAGACCCGCACGTCGAAGCGCGACAAGTCGAGATGCGAGGCCAAAAGCGATACCATTCGCTCTCCGCCGCCATAGTTGAAGTGCATAAGTACGATGGCGACTTTCAGCCTGCTGTCCTCACCTGTTCGCAGCATCACATGTCGCCTTTCAAGGGTGATACTTGACCGGTATCGATTGTCTTGATACATCTAGCCGGCACACCTGCCCAGACTGTATTGTCCGGTGCGTCCGAAATCATGACCGCGTTGGCACCGATGGTCACGTTGTTGCCAATTTTGATAGGGCAGAGAACCTTCGCTCCCGTGCATGTCTCGCGGTTGTCGCCGATAACGGGAACCTCGTAATGCCCACTGCGTCCGCCGATGGTCGCCTGTTGCCCAATTATGCAATTGCGGCCCACCTTCGCCCGCTTGTGTATGACGCGGCCGATTCCCTTGTAGCCGAAGATAGTACCCCCCCCCAACTCGCAACTAGCTGGGATAAAGCTGTTGCGCACAAGATAGATGAGCATCTCGTACGCCTTGGCCATGGGTTTGAGCCCGTGGGTATAGCACCAACGAGCACGGCGGTATTTATTCATTGCATTCATAAAGTTAGACACGAAAGCCCTCTACAATTTGTAGACGTTCTCGCCCTCGCCGCAGACGTTGCGCGGGTCGATGAGGACGCGGTCGCCGAAGATGCCGGGGTTGTCCTTGACCTGGGAGTGGCCGACCATCACGATCACCATCTCCAGGCCATCCAAGAACTCCTCCATGGAGTGGACCTGGCCGGGGACCTCGTCGCGCTCGACCCACGGGTCGTAGACCTTGACGGAGCCGGCGCAGAGGTGCTCGGACATGGACTCGAGCATCTGCAGCGTCGGGGACTCGCGGATGTCGTCTACGTTCTCCTTGTAGGTGAGGCCGTAGATGCCGACCTTGGAGGCGTCGGTGATGCCGCGCTCCTCCATGACCTCGTGGGCGCGGTGCATGACGTACTCGGGCATGGAGGCGTTGGTCTGAAGGGCGAGGCGGATGAAGTTGGCCGTCTCGGGGTAGTCGCCGACCAGGAACCACGGGTCGACCGGGATGCAGTGGCCGCCGACGCCCGGGCCGGGGTTGAGGATGTTCACGCGCGGGTGCTTGTTGGCGATGCGGATGACCTCGGCGACGTCCATGCCGCCGATGCGGCAGATCTTGGCGAGCTCGTTGGAGAAGGCGATGTTCACCGCACGGAAGGTGTTCTCGACGACCTTAGTCATCTCGGCGGTGCGGATGTCGGTGACGGAGATCTCGCCCTGGCAGAAGCTGGCGTAGACCTTGGCCACTGCCTCGCCCACCTCGGGGTCGTCGGCGCCGATGGTGCGGTTGTTGTGCAGCAGCTCGTAGACCATGTTGCCCGGGATGATGCGCTCGGGGGCGTGGACGAGCCTGACGTCCCCGCGGCCGGCCTCGACGAGCAGCGGGCGCACGAAGCGGTCGATGGTGTTGGGCGAGACGGTGGACTCGACTACGAGCACGGCGCCCTCGGGCGCGACCTCGAGCACGGTCTTGCAGGCCGCCACGACATAGCACGGGTCGATCTTCTTGTCGAGCTTGTCGTAGGGCGTGGGTACCGAGACGATGTAGGTGTCGCAGACCTGGTAGTCTGTGGAGAACTTGATGCCGGACTTCAGGGCGTCGGCGAACAGCTCGTCCAGGCCCTCCTCCTTGAAGGTGGTCTTGCCGGCGTTGAGCGTGGCGACGAGCCCCTCGTTGTAGTCCGTGCCCACGACCTCCACGCCGTGGGAGGCCATCATGAGGGCGGTGGGGAGGCCGATGTAGCCGAGACCGATAACGTTAACCATTGGTGATTTCTCCTTCTTTATGTATGAATTTGCCCGCCGCGCTACGCGACGAGGTCTTGCACTATCCAGCCGATGTAGCGATTGATGTAGAAGCGTTCCGCCGAGGCGAGCGCCGATGCCTTCATGGCGTCCAATCGGTCGGGGTCTTCCGCGAGCCCCCGCACGGCCTTGACGAGACTTGGCGCATCGCAGCGGTCGAGGACGATACCGTCTGCGCCATCGCGCACGATCTCGGCATTGTGGCAGCAGTCGCTGACGATGGAGGGCACGGCAGCCATCTTGGTCTCTACAAGCACCCCTGGCACCCCTTCATTCGGCCAGGAGGTGGGCAGCAGGTGAAGATCGTACTGGTTGAGCTCTGCGAGCACGTCGTCCTTCACAGAATCGAACACGCCGTGATACGAAGAGTTGGGAAGCTTGGCGAGTCGGCGTTCAAACTCGTCCTTAAAGTCTTCCTCGACCCTGCCGTAGAAGTGGAACTCGACCTGGGGCAGCTCCTTTGCGGCATCGAGCACGAGGCCAGCGCCCTTCACCTTGCTCACCAGCGAGAAGAACACGCATCTAATGCTGCTAGCCTTCCCTGCCTGCTTCCGACACCACAAAGCGCAGCTTGCACGACTTCGAGCGCGGAAGCTCTGATAAATACTCGAAGCGGACCGGCAAATCCTCGCCGATGGATGCGCGAAGCGCCACGAGCGCTGTCTTCTCGTCTTCCTCGCATAAGTACGGCTCCCCCACTACGCGCAGGCATAACGAGTAGTCCTTCGACTGGTAAATCTGCGCCTCCTGGAAATGAGGTGTGTCCTTGAAGACGTGGTCGAGCTTTCCGATCCTGGTGCCATCCGGAAGGCAGACATAGTCCTCCTGGCGCCCGTCGATGGACGCGACCTCTCGGCGCGAACCTGTGCAGTCGCCGAGCCTGACGACGTCGCCAGTGTCGTAGCGCAGAAGCGGGGTGGCGTAGTTGAACAGGCATGTACCGACGACTCGGTACCCCCCAACGACCTCGGGCATGAACTCGACAACCGAGAAGTCCTCATCCACCAGGATGCGCCCATCGGGTTCGGTGGAGAAGATGGCAACGTTCTCGGTCTGGCCGTAGGTCTGAACTGGACGAACCCCGAACGCCTTTTCCATAGCAGTGACCTGATGGTCGAGCAGGTTCTCTGCACCGCAGGTGACGGCACGCACGAAGTCGTAGTAGAGTCCTCGCTCGTTCATCCACTGTGCCAGCAGGACCATGAGGGACGGATAGCCGCTAATCCAGGGAAGCCCCTCATCGCGAATGAATTCGTAGTAAGCACGCATGTTCGCCGGACTCTCGTGAAAGGCGCTCATATAGTAACGACGGCCAGGCTTATCCACGCGCCAAAAGGGCGGATTGGCAATGCGCCTGGGAACCGCAGCGCGGGAGGAGAACTGGGCCTGCCACGTGCCTAGGTCGAGACCATGCTTGCGGTAATAGCGCCAGAAGCAAGCGAACTGAGCCTGCTGGCACTCCACCGTGCTTTCGAATTGGAACCCTGACCCGGTGGTGCCCGAGGTGTGCACGTGCAGGAGGTTCATCCCCTTGGCCTTCGAGGAGACGAAAGACTCGGGGTCGGCCCTAACGTCTGCCTTGGTGATGACGGGCAGGCGCTTGAGGTCTTCGCCTGTCTTGATGGAAGCCGGGTCGATGCCTCCCTCGTCCATGACGAAGCGGTAGTGCGGCACCGTGTCGTAGCAATGCCGTACGAGCTCGCACAGGCGCTCGTCGCGCCATGCAAACAGTTGATCTCGGCTCCAGCCCTCATGAGACCCAAACTCGGAGAGCATCTGGTGGAAGCCAGCCCCAAAACGAGTCTTCTGGATGCGCCCACCCATGTAGGAAAACGCCATGTTCTGCGCAAAGACCGGGAGTCGATCGTAGACGCTCATCAAGTTCATTTCATTACCGCCCCTTCAGGCATATCAGACACGATCCAGCTCAAATAGCGGTCGACATAGAAGCGCTCGGCGGATTCGAGCGCCGCCGCCTTCATGAAGTCGACACGGGCCGGCTCCTCAGCGAGACAGCCGATGATCCCAGCGATCTCCCGGGCCGAATCCTCGTGGGTGAGAACGCCGTCAACACCGTCTTCAATTAGTTCGGCGTTGTATCCACGCGCAGAGGCCACATTGGGCACCGCTGCAAGCTTGGTCTCGACGATGACACCCGGGACTCCCTCGTTGGGACACATGGTGGGGAGCACGTGTAGGTCGTACTGGTTGAGCTCGGCGAGCACATCTCCTTTCACGGAGTCGAACACGCCGTGGTATGAGACATTGCCAAGACCTTCTACGCGCTCGGCAAACTCCTGCTCGAAAGCGGGCTCCACGCGGTCATAAAAGTGGAACTCGATGTTTGACAGTATGCCGGCAGTGTCCAGCACGAGCCGTGCGCCCTTGTCAACGGCGACGAGACTAAAGAACACTACGCGTACCCCCACGGTTTTACGCACCCGACATGGTGCAGCGGGACGCTTACGGCAGTTCGGGTAGACCGATACGTTCTGAGCGCCCGCAGCCTCGAACGCCTCACGCATGCTCTCCGTCTCGACGTACATGCGCTTGTAGCAGCCCATGCGACGGATATACTTCGCGTCCTCGGGCACCTTACCGCCCATGACGAATAGTAGCGACCGACGTATTTTCTTGCGGTTAAGCAGATACATGAGGTCAGTAATGCGGCGGCGCCAGTCGGCGCTCGTGCCGATGACCAGAGCTCCCTTACGCCCCAGGACTGCCACCAGAAATATGACAACGGCCCTAGGCTTCAGAGCCTTAACGTCCATAAGGTTGAGTCTGCCGATGTCAACGTGTTCGGAAAGCGCTTCGAACAGCAGCGCGTTCTTCACCGTGACGCCACCATAGGGCGGTGGGAAACTGCCGATATAGAGGATTTCACTCATCGAACGTCTCCAAATCGCAACTCATAGGAGACGGATGACAAATTCGCAACTGTTACCAGCCCGGATTGCTCCAAAACACCGAACTGAGGCGAATAGTCATATTGTGATTTGTCCTTGGATGCAGCGCCGACAGGCTTAATGCACACGTTGTCGATATGTGGCGCTATATGGATACGAGTGGTAACGGGTACAGGACTTCCGTCCTTGCTATTAGCTCTATCCTTGACCTTGAGTACACAACCATCCAGATCGAAAGAGCGCTCGTAATGCATACCACGGCAACTGGTGAAGCTCGCGCGAATTCGATTCTCGCTAAATTCAATAACCTTGATGTTGCGCGCTCTGCGAGCCACACGATGCTCGGCCCAACATTCCATTTGTTCGTCGCCCTCTACTTGAGGAGCATTGTGAGCAATAGTGCTCCTGAAGCAGGAACGAAGCTTGCTCTGGTATGCGTAAGTGCCGGAGTTGACAATTACGGGCTTTCCATCCATGGAAAGTTCAAAACTCAGTAAATCGCAGTGTGCGTGGCCCAGCATGTAGGACGGACCAGGCTCCCCCGCGAAGAAGACCAGGGCGGCGTCGCCGTCGTATAGCTTGTAGAAGCCGGAGTCAGGGAAGGCAGTCTTGGCGTCGTCAGGCTCATAGCCGTAGACGTCGCGGCAGGCGCGGGCGAGCGGTCCGCATTCCTTGGCGACCCCATCGGCCGAGTCGTTGAAGAAGGGAGTCTTGCCCATGCCACGCTCGATAGAGGCCATGGCATCGAGCATCTGCCGCGCCTTGGAGGCTACCTTTGTCGGGGCGGCCTTGCCTACAGAGCGGTACGCAAGCTCCACGCGCAGAAGGCCCTCCAGAATGAGTTTGTGGTACATCATGGAACGCTCGTAGTGCACTCCATCGGGCAGCACCTGCTCGTCGAGCTGCGTAAGATAGTCGCGCTCGACCCGCGCCAGCACATCGTCCTCACCGAACAGCAGCGCGCAGACGACGAGCGTCTTCAGGTTCTCCAGATAGTGGTTCGCCAGCAGATGCCTCTCCTGGTTGGCCAACAGGTGGCGGTACTGACGGTACATGCTCCTGGCGAGAGCCCCCATGAATACTTTGTCACACGTAAGCGCCTCGCCGAAAAGATCGATGCAGATAAGCCAGTTAACAAGGCGCAACGAAATCGTATACGGGTGCCACGCGTCCCCTCGCGGGTATTTACACGCAGCCATCCACGTCAACGCCAGGCGCTTAAACAAGTCAAGGTCCTCGCGAGATCCACCCGCCGCGTAGCGAGCAGCCAGCGGCACGCAGTACTCGAAATAATGCAGGTTGAAGTTCCAAAGATGCGAAGCCTCAGAGACTGCCCACCTGGTAAGGTCCACCTTGTGCGTCTCGTTGATCAGCAGGAACTCGTCGTGGACAAGCGCGTCAAGGTCGAAGCGTGACGCATAGGCATAGCTTGCATCGAGCGCACCGCAGGCTATGCCCAGGGGGAATAGGCTCACATGGGAGGGCGCCTCAGACACGCTTTTCGGCCGTCGCAAACGAGCAACGACCATAGACGGTTTCATCCGCGCCACGGTACGGGTATACAGCAGCGCTTTGTCCAGCGTCGACATCCCCATGTCTATCGACCCCGCCCAAAGCGGTCAAGCAAGGTCGTGGCAAAGGCACGAGCCGCATTCTGGCGGGAATGCCCAGAAAGCATGTTCTGAGCAGCAGTCACCTTCTGCTCAGCGCTGAAGCCACGGACAAGCAGCCCATCAAAGGCACGCAGTAGTCCCTCGAAGTCCTCTGGTGCAGCATGCGCGCCCAAGCCCGTCTCCTCGAGCAGGTCGACCGAGTCGCCCTGGGCGGCAAGGAGCACGGGGCACCCACAGGAGATGCACTCATAGAGCTTGGTTGGTATGCTGTCCCTGAGCCGCGAGCTCACGAGGGGGACGAACGACAGCGTGGAGTGCCTGAGCACCGTGTAGACACCACGGGCGTCAACGCTACCGCAGAACTCCACGTTAGAGAGTCCCTCGGAGGCGGCGCGCTCCTCGAGCGCTCGCCTGTCGGCACCCGCTCCGAAGAGCAGGAAACGGATTCCGGGGCGCTTGGCGGCGATGTCGAGCAGCGTGTCCAGCCCTTGCGCCAGGCCGATGTTGCCGACGTAGCAGCAGATGGGGCCGCGCCCGAGCTCAAAGCGCTCGACAACGGCGGGATCCTCGTCGTAGCGGACGAAGGCCTCGTCGATGCCGTTGGGCACAAGCTCAACTGGAGTGCCGGCGGGGACGCGGCTCTTCAGCTTCTCCGCCTTGCCAGCGGACACAGTGGACACGATGTCGGCGGCCTTGAAGCCGCGCTTGGCTATGTGGGCGAAGAAGCGGCCATAGGGGCTTCCGGGGGTGAACGAGCCCATCTCGTAGGCCACGTCTGGCCACACATCGCGCACGTCCAAAACAAGCTTGGCCCCCTTGCGCTCCGCAATCTTGATGGCGGAGGTTGTCAGGAGCAGCGGCGGGGTGGTACAGACCACAACGTCGAAGTCGCCCATACCCTCGGCGGCTTTAACGGAGGCGCGCTGGCCCCCGAAGTTGTTCCGCAGGCGGTTCACGAGCGTCTTCTCCTGCAGGGGGAAGGTCTCGAAGAAGGTCACGTAATCGGGCTTCGCGTAGCCCTCGGACGAGTTGAGCAGGCTGTCGCTTGAAGCAAGAACTTGCACATCGATGCCGGCCTCGCGCATCGCGTCGACAAGAACGCATGCGCGGTTGGCGCATGCGGAGCGGCTGGGGCGGAAGCTGTCGGTCAGAAACAGAAGCCTCATCATCGTGCACCGTCTCCCGTGCTGACAACCCCAAGCGTCTTAAGCATGATTACGACATCCATCTTGATGTTTCTTGTTTTAATGTACCGAAGGTCAAACATGACCTTCTCGCTGGGGAGCAGGTCGTATCCGCCGGTCACTTGTGCAAGCCCAGAAATTCCTGGACGCACCATGGTGCGGTAATGCCAACCGTGAATACGCTTCTCAAACTCTTCGCAAAACGCAGGACGCTCGGGACGCGGACCGATTAGACTCATATCGCCTTTGAACACATTCCAGAACTGAGGAATCTCGTCCAGGCGCGTCTTACGCATAAACTTGCCAAATGGGGTAACGCGCGGATCTTCGTCCTGTGCCCACTGAGCGCCTCGAGACTCTGCATCGGTATACATGCTACGGAATTTATAGATGTTAAAAACCCTGCCATCTTTGCCAACACGACGCTGGGCGTAAATAACCGGGCCTTCAGATTCCGATTTAATCTTCACTGCAATGACGGCCATGGGAATAGCGAGAACGATCAAGGCACAGCCGCAGGAAACAATATCAAAGGATCGCTTAATAAAGCGATAGAACAGTCCGCCATTAACGACAGGCTTTTCTAATTCAATAATGTCGCTACCGGGCAAAAGCTTCTCCAGCACGTCCGCCGGAATACCATTCTCGGTTAGCTTAGGTTCGTGTTTTCCCACATTATGGAGCTTAGCGGCCTCGCGCCTGCCCTCATGCGTTACAGCAACAGTAGCTGTAACCCCCATTTGATTTTCTATCACAATTTCCTTCAAACCTACGTCCCCGCCCCGGGGATCCTCCCTGTCCCGTTAAACAGTCGCCCGCAGCTAGGCGATCGCCTTTTTAAGGTTTCGCGTGACGCGTTGCTCGGCTGAAAGCACGGCAAGGCCAACGCGCGTAGTCACGCGGCGGCCGCATAAGTCGAGCTCCAAATAAGCAGTGCTCTTGCGTCTGTTAATGCTTTTGATAAGGCCTTCGTGGCCCAACAGCGGACCTGCCGTCACTACGACCTGATCACCGTCTTTTAGGGCCTCGCTCATGGGAACTACGCGGTTTCCCCTATGCGTAAAACTGCCAATGAGCTGGGTCTCTTCTTTTGCCAACGGCACAAACTGACCGTCCTAGGAAAGCACCCGGGCAAAGTCGTCCATGCGCAGCAGATACTGTTGCACGGAACGGGGATCTGCCGTATCGCAGATAAGGTAACCGGGAAAGAGCGGCTTGGTCGTGTTGACCCATTCGCCGTGTACCTTGATCTCGGTTTGGTATTGGGGATAAAAGAGCTCCCGCATGGCGCTAGCCGGCACCATGCGCTCGATGCGCTCGCGCATTACGTCTTCGCGACCATTAATGACCTGGATCACATACCACACGAGCACCACCCCCTTGCTGTCTTACGTGTGGCTCACGGGGTTTGGGTATGGCTTCGCCAGGGCGCTTGTGCGCGAAGGCGCTCCATATTCAAACCCTGAGCCCAGTTAGACAAGCACGTGGCTCTGCCCCACCGTGAACGGTATGTATAAGTGCAGTGACTAGAGACGCGGACGTGTATCGCAAAAAGACCGCGTCCCCAGCTATCTGCGTGCGATCCAGTCAAGCGGGTACAAAACTGGACCGCACGCAAACAGCTGCAGGACTGCTGTGATTTGTCATGAAATATCGAACAGAAAGAACAACTTGCACATAGACAAGAACAAAGTCATTCGATGGGATGCGCATGACGACGCTATTGGAGCTCGTGGTTTTTCTGGCACCGCCGTTACGGCCGGATGCTGATCGACCCTGCGCCTTGCGACTTGTTGGAGCCGTGAGCGCAGTTGAACCCATGTAACGGTAGTTATCCTAGCACAAGGCGGCTAGAAACCGATTTAGGTCGTGCACGGCAACATATCATTCATTTGCAGTGCTTAAGGGGTTTATTTTGCAAACTTGTTCACATTAACGCAGGTTTATGCGGGTGCGGCCGTTGGCATGCACCGCCCAAGCCGCAACGCCGACGACGTGAAATGCAAAAAGGAATTGAGTTGGGTTAACAAACTATGTACAGAAGTGGGAAGTAAGTTGTGCAACTTTTTGCGGTGCGGGTGTTGGTGTGGCGTCACTTTGGTTTGCGTGGTGGCTGCAGATGAAAAAAGCCTTCGGTTTCCCGAAGGCTTTACATTCACGATGGTGGAGACGAGGGGAATCGAACCCCTGACCTCTTGACTGCCAGTCAAGCGCTCTCCCAGCTGAGCTACGCCCCCGTGACGAGGACATACTATAGGGGAAGATTCTTGGTTGTGCAAGAAGTTTTTTGCAATTGTTTCTCGCACTTACGGGTTTTCCTACTCGCCCACCGTCCCGATAAAACCCTGATGGAGTAAATAACCGATTGCGACGCCTTGGTGGACGGTTATCTCTGCGGTGGATCTTACTATGTTGCTGATGCCCGTGTCGGCTAGCAGGGCTAAGGGGCTGTGGTCTAGTTCCCACTCTAGGCCGTGTTCACTTATCTCTGTGTTGGGAGCGATGGCGATGATGGAGAAGGTTTTGCCCTCGGCGCCCTCGACGGTCCAGGTCTCGTCCTGGTGCAGTATTCTGGCCGTCACTTCGTCTTCTTCGATCCAGACGGGGGCGTCCGCATAGCCTGCCAGTAGCCCCAACACAGACAGGTCCATGTCCGGGCGGCCGCCGGTGGCGCAGGTTGCTACCACTTCGGCGGCTGGCCAGCGGCGGCGGACGGAATCGAGTGCCAACGCCAGATCGGTATAGTCCTTGTAAGGATCGTGGCGCTCCACCTCAAAGGCGTCAGCGGCATCGACCAAAGCGCGTCCCGCGTCGCTCACCGTGTCGGCATCCCCCACATACACGTCGCAGCCCAGCCCCGCGCCCAACAGGGCGTCAAGCCCGCGGTCCACGGCGACAACATGGTCGCACTCCCCTGCCAGGCGGCACAGCAACTCAGGGCTCGCCACCACCGGCGAGCCGCAAACAACTAATACCTTACAAGCCACGGCCCTCGCCTAGCCCTCAAACGAAAGCACGCGGGCCAGGTCCAGGTCCTCATAGCTGTCGATAAAGATATCGCAGTTATCGCAAACCTCGTCGCGCTCCATACGGCCGTGCGGGTCATAAATGCCCACGCGCTCAAAGCCTGCAGTGCCAGAGCTCTTAAGTCCAAAAACGGCGTCCTCAAACACCCACGCGCGCTCGAACTTGTGCCCGTGGCGATCCTCCAGGCGACGCAGCGCCAACTCGTATACATCCGGGAACTGCTTGGAGCGTCCCGCCTCGCCCGTCGTGGTAACAAACTCCATATAGCGATCAAGGCCAGCAGCCGCAAGGGCGGACTGCACCAGTTCGGCCGGCGTGGACGTTGCCACGCACATGGCAATGCCCACCGCCTTCGCCTGCTCCAGAAACGCGAGGAGCCCCTCGCGCGGCGGCACTTTGGAGTACCCATCAATCAGAATCTCGCCCAGCTCGCGATACAGCTCCTCGCCATTTGCGCCAATGCCCCACGTGTCGTGATAAGCCTGGCACTCGTCCTCGAGCGACAAATGCTCAAACAGGGCAAAATCGTCGACCGTCACATCAACGCCGTGGCGGTGCAATAACTCGGTCTGCGCATGGCCCCAGACGGGGGAGCTATTAACCAGTGTTCCGTCGCAATCGAAAATAAAAGCAACACTTGGAGCAGCGATGTGGTTCATAAACGAGCCTTTCGATGTCAAATGGTAAACAACCTGCTAAAAACGCTTTACCAAACGTAAGCCTATCAGTTTTGAAACCCTAATTGGTAAAACTGTCAAGGGTTTTACCACGGCAATTCTGCCAGTGGTATAAACATGTCGCTTACCGATTAAACGCCCCCGCAAATCCGCTTTCGTCCATAAAACTAACGTACAGGTGTTATCGTAGTTTCTGCCGAAAGTTCCACCGAGCACGCGAGGTGGAACGAATCATAGAACTATCGCCGTCCCTTCGATTCGTGCAGCCTTGGACCTTTCGCATCTAGTCACCAAGGCAACACGCTGCCGCGTCATGATGGGATCAAACGTGAGCGATACAAAGCTAAAGCCAGCACCCAAAAAGCCTGCTACCCGTAAAGCCGCCCCGCATGCACCGGAGCTCACCAAGGACGATGTCTATCTATTTGGCATCGGTACGTGGGAGCGCAGTTGGGAAAAGATGGGCGCGCACCCCGACACGCAGAACCGTACGCGCGGCTGGCGCTTTTGCGTTTGGGCGCCCGACGTAAAGAGCGTCCATGTCATTGGCGAATTTAACGACTGGGACGAGGAAGCCAACCCGCTGGTGCCCATGCATACGAGCGCTATTTGGGAAGGTTTTATTCCTGGCGCCGAGCAGGGACAGCTCTATAAATACCTCATCGAGACCAACGAGGGCGAAAAGCTCTACAAGGCCGATCCGTATGCCTTTAAGGCCGAGTGCCCTCCGGGTACGGCAAGCGTGCTGTGGACCCTCGATGGCTACCAGTGGAACGACGCCGCGTGGCTCAAGCACCGTGCCAGTCATAACCACATGTCGCAGCCGCTTAACATCTACGAGGTGCATATAGGCTCGTGGAAGCGCCACGGAGACGCGCCACAGGGCGAGCCGGACGAGTACGGCAACTACCCCGGACCCATGGATCCCTTCCCCGCGCAGCGCGGCGAGTTCTACACCTACGACGACCTGTCGGTGGAGCTCGTGGACTACGTGCGCGACATGGGCTATACGCATATCGAGGTCATGCCGCTTATGGAGCATCCCTTCGACGGCTCCTGGGGCTACCAGACGACCGGCTACTACGCCGCCACGTCGCGCTACGGCAACCCGCAGCAGCTCATGCACTTTATCGATGCATGCCACGAGGCAGGCATCGGCGTGATCATGGACTGGGTGCCCGGCGGTTTTTGCGCCGACTCCCACGGCCTTGCCACCTTTAACGGCCACATGCTGTTTGAGCACGAGATTCACCCCAACTGGGGCACGCACAAGTTCGACTTCGCCCGCGGCGAGGTC
>OLNE01001327.1_pt1 | contig 18186 bp, 15 predicted proteins | sample 1672431 | NCBI WGS metagenome assembly OLNE01 (sample SAMEA3136685, study PRJEB25190) | human gut metagenome | reverse complement strand
TTAAGGTTGAGCCAGCCGGTGTGCTCCGAGCCATCAGCGTCATAGTAGTACCAGTCGTAGCCTTCCTTGGACCAACCGGTCTTCTTGGGTTCCGTAGGGCTGGTCTCGGGACCGAGCGCCTGCGTAAGGGCACCAGACCCGTCAAAGACGTAGCGGATGCCGTCGATGGTCTGGCTTCCCGTGACCATGTCACCCGAGGCGCCAAGGTAATACCAGGTGTTGCCTAGGCTCAACCAGCCCGCGGCCATGGCGCCCGAGCCCTGGAGGTAGTACCAGGTGCCATTGAGGTTCAGCCATCCCGTCTGCATAGCACCAGAGCCAGAGAGGTAATACCAGGTGCCGTCGACGCTTGCCCAGCCAGTGGCCATGGAGCCGTCGGCCGTAAGGTAGTACCACACACCCCCACGGCTCAGCCAGCCCACATGGCAAGCGCCGGAGGGGTCAAGGTAGTACCAGGTGCCGTCAAGGTCCAGCCAACCGGTCTGCATGGCGCAGTCCTTGTCGAACCAGTACCAGGAGCCGTTGACCAAACCCCAGCCCGTCTGGGCAGCACCGGTCTTCTGGTCAAGCCAGTACCAAGTGCCGTTGAGGTTGAGCCAACCGGTGCGCGGCACGCCGGCGCCCTCCGTCCAGTACCAGGTACCGTCTATGAGGTTCCAACCGCTACTGGCGTACCCGAGCCACGCGCCAGAATCCGCAAAGCGGGACCAGGAGTTGCCGGTGTTGTACCAACCTGCGGCCATGGCACCCGTCTGCTCATCAAACTAGTACCAGGCGCTTCCAATGGACTGCCAGCCCGTGAGAGCCGCGCCGGACGCGTCCGTGCAGTACCAGGTGCCGTCAAGCAGAATCCAACCAGTCTGCATAGCGCCAGACTCGCCGAGGTAGTAGAGGTGCGAGTCAATGCTCTGCCAGCCCGTGGCCATGCGGCCGGAGGCCGGGTCAAACCAGTACCAGGAGCCGCCAAGCTTCTGCCAACCCGTAGCCCTGGCGCCATCGGAGCCAAACCAGTACCAGGAGCCGTCCGTGGCCTGGTACCAGCGAGAGACGCACAGCACGCCCTTCTCGTCAAAGAAGCAGGTCTTGCCGTCAATGTCCAACCAGCCGGTCTGTCTGGCACCCGAAGCGTCAAAGTAGTACGTCGCGCCGTCGATTGTGGCCCAGCCAGTCTTCATGACACCGTTATGGTCAAAGTAGTAGGTTGCACCATTGATGTCAGCCCAGCCCGTCACGTTGGCACAGCTCTGGTCAAACCAGTACCACTTGCTATCCATAAGCAGCCAGCCGGGACCCTGGACGTTGCCTGAGGCATCAGCGTAGTAGCGAGCGCCGGTGACCCAGAACCAGCCCGTGAGCTGCGTTGACCCCGCGTAGTAGTGCCAGCAACCGCCAGACCACTGCCAAGAGCCATTGGTCCTCAGGCCGTAGGTCCTGGCTATGCCCTCGGCATCGGCCTCCCCCAGGGCCTTGAGGTTGGCCTCGTTGGAGAGAAACGCCGCGTCCGCGTCATTGGTGATGAAGGCGTGCTCGACGATGATGCCGAGGATGCCGCGCTGGCGCGCATAGCGGATGATGCCGTAGTAGTCAGAGGTGGAGCCGTCCGGGTAGACGGAGGAGTCATAGCCCTCGGGATAGTCACGGGTCTTTGCGCCACGGCTGTAGAGGCCCAACGCCTGCAGGCGGTTGAGGATGTTGGAAGAAAGCGTGACGCCCATGGAAACCTCGTCGCGCTTGTAGCTGCTGCCGTTTGGATACCAGACCTCGGCGCCATGAGCGGTCTCTGTGGCCGAGTTCATGTGAAGGCTCACGAATACGTCCGCGCCGGCGTCTACGGCATCGTTGACACGCTCGTAGAGGTCATCTGTCCCCGTCTTGCCGTCATGGGTCATGACGACCTTCACGCCCGGGTACTTCTCCAGTGCGGCTTTGCAGTAGTTTGCGATGCTGAGCGTGAGATCGGACTCGCGGAGCCCATGGCTAACGGCGCCCGGGTTGGAGGGACCAGGTCCGTGGCCGGGGTCCAGCGCGATAGTGAACTGGCCTCCCGAGGAGCGCGCAAGCATGGACTGCGTGGATGGGGCCGCAGACTCCGTCATGGTGCCGGCGTCGTCCAGGGAATAGACAGTGGCGCCGACCGCGGATGCAGCCGTGATGGACTCGGACTCAGCCGAAAAGGTAGCAATGCTAGCGGACTCGCTCGCAGTCACGACGTATGAGCAGGAGCCGCCTTGCGCCGAGAGGTCATAGGAGTCCGCGTAGCCATCCGCATAGGTAGCGGAGACTGCAGACAGCTCGCATTCGCCCGGTAACGTTGCGGGAAACTCAAAGAGCACAGCATCAGCCGAGAAGGACGTGGCTGGCACGGAATACCGCTGACCATCCTGTACGTAGAAGAGGTTGGCTGACGCTACATCCTTTTGGTTGCCAAGCCCAATGGCAATGCGTTGGACGCCCCCTCGCACCACGCTTGGAGACTCGACGTAGATGAAGGACTTCTTGCCCAGCTCGGTGGCCTGTGCCGAAAAGGGCAAGCTCAGGGCGAGCCCGGTAGCGAGCGTCGCGACGGCAATGGCCAGACATAAGGGAATCCTGGCAATGGCGTTGCGTAGTTTATTGGATATACACATAGTCAATCTTGTCCTATTGGCTCGGGACCATTCCTCCAGTGACTAAAGGAGCCGTTTCACTCCTAATAGCTACTTTTTTCAATGATACCTGGGGTATCATTGCCCACGATTCAGCAAGTGTTAATCTTTACAGGTCATACCGATTAGGACCTGCTAAATAGAAGGCTTACATTACATTGAAAGTACTAGCAATCATCCCCGCATACAACGAGGAGGGGTGCATCGAGGCCACGGTGGACGAGTTCGTCCGGACGTGCCCCGGCGTGGACTACCTCGTGGTCAATGACGGCTCCTCGGACCAGACCGAGGCCATCTGCAAGCGGCGCGGCTTCAACTACGTGAGCCACCCCGTCAACCTTGGGCTCACGGGCGGATTCCAGACTGGATGCCGTTATGCGCTTGAGCATGGTTACGATGCTGTCATTCAGTTTGACGCGGACGGGCAGCACATGCCCAAGTATGTCACGCCGATGATTGAGCGCATGGAACGCGATGGGGCCGACATTGTCATCGGCTCCCGCTTTGTTGACGAGGAGAAGCCCGTCTCGGCACGCATGATTGGCTCCCGGCTCATCACCGCGCTCATCAAGCTCACGTGCGGGCAGACCGTAAACGACCCCACGAGCGGTATGCGCCTGTTCAACCGCAAGATGGTGAGCGAGTTCGTGCGGCGCTTCGACTTTGGCCCGGAGCCAGATTCCGTTGCGTTCCTTATGCGCAAGGGCGCAAAGGTCTCCGAGGTGCAGGTTCAGATGCGCGAGCGCCAGGCTGGTGAGAGCTACCTCAACGCCTGGAAGTCCATCTCCTACATGGCGCGCACCTGCATGTCCATCCTCTTTGTCCAGTGGTTTAGGTGATCTGCGTGAACATCACTTTGCGAATCTTCTTGCTTCTTGTTGCGGTATTCACGCTGCTGTTTGTTGTGCGCAAGCTAAGGAAGTCTGCGCTGGAGATCATCGACTCCATCTTCTGGGTGTTTCTTGCCGTGCTGCTCATCGTGGTGGCAGCGTTCCCGCAGCTGGTGTTCTGGGTGACGGGCGTCTTTGGGTTTGACTCGTCGTCCAACTTCGTCTTCTTCTGCGGCATCCTGGTGCTTCTCGCCCGCCTGTTCACCCAGGACCTCAAGGTGGCCACGCTCAAGCGCAAGCTCACCACGCTGACGCAGACCGAGGCGTTGAAGGAGCACGAGAAATAGCGGCACCTTCAGTCGCTTTTCTATTAGGCAAGGAACCGCCACACAGGTGATGCGGCATAATTGCCATAGACAGAAATACCTACGGGTTTTGTAAGGCGGAGCTGCGAAAGTGGTTCCGCCTAGTTTTTGCGGCATCACGCAGAGCGAAGTACTGAAGGACAACAGGGGCAAGGGCACTGCGTTCCTCTTAGCGTGACAAAACTGCGATACGTTTGCGTCTTAATTCGAAACTATTGAGTATCGGCCGAGATGGCGTCGAGAAAGTTGGTGTAAGCGCGAAAGCGCGATGGTGACCGTTTAACGCGAAAACGGCCTTCGTCCTAGAATCTGAAATCACGACAAGACAGGTTCTAGGAAAGGACGAAGACCGCAATGGGAATCTTAGCAGACCCGGCACCCGACATGCTCGCCGTACCGAGGTTCGATGACGGCGCCATCGACATGCGGAAGCTCATCCGCAGGCTGGCCGAACAGGTGCTCAACGCCATCGTGGACGCGGAGGCCGACCAACTCTGCGCCGGCGGCGCGAACAGCCGCAACGGCTACCGCGAGCGCGCGCTCAAGACCTGCGTGGGGGACGTCGCGATGCGCATACCCAAGCTCCGCACCGGCAGCTTCTTCCCCGACGACGCAATCGAGCGCTACCAGCGGGTCGACCGCGCGCTCGTGGCGGTCGTCGCGGAGATGCACGCCACCGGCACCCGCAAGGTGCAGCGCATGGCGGAGAAGATGGGGGTCTCCAGGCTCAGCAAGGACCAGGTGAGCGCTATCGCGGCATCGCTCGACGCCGACATCGACGAGCTCTGCGGCCGCCCGCTGGACGGCTCGCCCGTGCCCTACGTCTGGCTCGATGCCACCTACGTCAAGTGCCGCCGCGAGGGGCGCGTCGCCTCGACGGCGGTGGTCACCGCGATCGGCTGCGACGCGGGCGGCTGGCGCCGCGCGCCGGGCGTGGGCGTCGTCGACACGGAGTCCTACGACTCCTGGCTGGCGTTCCTGCGCAGGGTCCGCGACCGCGGGGTCTCCGGGGTGCAGCTCGCCGTCTCCGACGCGCACCCGGGCCTCGTGCGCGCGCTCGGCGAGGTCTTCCAGGGCGCCGCCTGGCAGCGCTGCGCCGTGCACCTCATGCGCGACTGCATGCGCGAGGCGGGCCCCTGGCAGCTCAGGCGCCGCATCGGACGCATCCTGAGCCCGGTGTTCAGGGGCCGGGACGCCGCCACGGTGACTGCCATGTACCACGTGGCGATCGACATGCTGGAGGCGTGCTGCCCGAGGGCCGCGGCGATACTCGAGGAGGCCGAGCCGGACGCGCTCGCCTACCTCGACTTCCCGCCGTCGCACTGGAAGAGGCTCAGGACCAACAACGTCCAGGAGCGCACTAACAGGGAGATAAAGCGCAGGTCGCGCGTGGCGCAGGTGTTCCCAAGCATCAAAATCGCTCGTGCGTCTGGCCGGCGCGGCCATGTGCGAGCAGGACGAGCTCTGGCAGGAGTCCAGGTACTTCTCGGAGGCGAAGATGAACGAGTTGTACGACGAGAAGAGGGCCCGCGGGGTCACCGGTTCCGTCGACTGGGCCCGACTTGAGGCCGAGGCCGGTAAGATGCTCGAGTCCAGCCTCGAGCTTGCGGACAGGGTCGAGGCAGCATAGGATATCGAAAGGATTTCAGATTCTGGGACGCCGGTCGGCTTCGATCGAGACCGTCGTTACACCAACTTTCTCGACACTACCTCGGCCGATAATTGGTGACATTTGCCCAGTTGATTGAGGTGCCAGTTGGGCTTCTATCTGGCACTTCCGGAACAAAACACAAGCGTAGCCAAGTTTTGGCGAGATTGAGCTCTTTACGTCTGGATTCGAACGGTTGAAGTTACTCAAGCCCCAGCTTTGGCAGTGCGGCCTCAAGAACCGTGCGCTGCCTTGCCTCCAAGTACGCTGGATTGAGGCTGGACTTCTCGTAGGCGAGGAAGCCACCTGCAGTCAACTGTATGAGCTGCTTGGTGAAGAAGCGCTCCCAGCTGAAGAACTCCGAGCTCTCAATGTAGTCCGCTAGATGCAGAATCATGTCCTGGGTCCTCTTGTCCTTGAAGAGGCCGGAGCTCAGCACCAGCCACTCGAAGGACTCGGGAAGAAATAGCTGGAGCCTCTTGTAGCGCCCAAGCGCGAGGACCGTCTCAATCTCGGGACCAAACGCCGCGCCGTCGGCAATTACGAGGATTGAGCTAACCTGGCTGTCGCGAACGGTTCGGTGGACATCGAAGTTGGAGTTGCTGCCATCAATTACCACGGGCTTGGGACGACTGTCACCAAGATAGGCAGCACCGTAAACCGCGTACGCAGATGCATGAGTCCTTGAATAGGCAGTCCGCCGCTCTAACTCGCTACGTTTGCGTCTGAATTTGGGACCTCAGGGTATCGGCCGAAGATTGGCGACGTTTGCTCAGTTGGCGGAAGCGCCAGACGTTCGCATACCCGGCGCAGTCGGAACAAAACGCAAACGTAGCGGAGTTTTGCCGGCAGAACCGCTCACCGCAGGCCAATGAGGGGCTATCTCACGTTCCTGAAGGCAATCAGGGCCATGACCTTATCGGCATTGGCTGGGGCGAGATAGCCTTTGGCAATTCTCCCCTTGTTGTAGGCAAGAGGCGTGCCCTTGGTAGCGTCAGAAAGCACTGACGTAAAGAACTGCTCCCAACTCATGTACTTGGCGCTGTCCACGTAGTTCTCGGGGCTGGCCAGGCATTCTTCGACGCCATCCGCTTTGACGACTCCCGACGAGAGCAAAAGCCACTCAAAGGACTCTGGCAGGCAGACTGTCACCTCATGGGGATGTTCCTTCTGATATTTGAGTACCCTATCGGCATACGGACCGAAGGCAGCACCATCGGCAATGACGAAGACGGGGTCGTCATCGTGGCTGCACAGCCAGTTCAGAATCTTGGAATTGCCTTGTGACGACTCACAAAGGAGCTTCTCACCATTAAAGCGAACCTCAAAGAACTGCAGACCTGACTTGGAGTCCTCCGTCAGCAAGACATCAAAGTCCTTATTTGCTTTTGCGCGCGACAGGCTGTAGCGATGCCCCTCCCCTTCCTTGTACATGGGAACCAGAGAGTGATATTTACCGCTTGTCTTGATCTTGTACACCTCGTTGATGCTGTACGGCAGATAGGAAAGCTCGCTGCGAGTGAAGATGACGTAGTAGTTGTCGGATTCTCCAACGGCACTAGCAAAGCACTCACTTGGAAGGTCTTCCATGCCCTCATCGATGAATACAATCGAGCCGGCAATGCCCGCCAGCTGGTTTCTCCAGTCAATATCGGTCAAGGCCACGCAGGGACGTTCGCACTGAACAGTCACGCCGGATCGGTCCCCAAGGCGGGTGTAGTCGGCCACCATGTCATAGAGGGTGGTCTTTCCCGTTCCGCTGTCTCCGCGAATGATGGTGATGTTGCGGCGTACGATAAACTCGAAGGTGGTACCGCGCCTGCGAGAGACCTTGACCTTGTAGCTGCCCTTCATCGCGACCCCTAGAAGCAATCGACGGTTGCGGTCAGAAGCTCATCCATGTTGCTGACGATTTTCCCGTTGTTAAGAACCTTTATCTTGAAGGGACCCTTCCCAAAGTCCATGACATGGTGAAGGTTTATGACCACCTTGCGCTTCTCGGCAATCTTGAGAAGCCACTTTGCGCAGTTGTCTCCGCAGGTAGACGCGTTGAAGACGTGCTTTCTGTCAAAGTTGACGAGCATGAGCGTCTTTACGCCACCTGAAAGGGCGAGCGGCGTGATGCTTCCCAGCACGGGGCTCTCAATGACGGACTCCGACACCACGTCAGACTTGTCAACGTCCTTGATCATCTGAACGGAGAGCGGATTCGTAATCCAGGAGTCACGGTACGTATTCTTGAAGTAGACCGCCGTGTTGAATATGGCACCAGGCATATCGCCAAAGTAGACGTTCAACATATGATGCTCACTGCCTTTTTGTGGACGCAGATTAACCAGTAGTCATGGTAGCGAAGTCAAAGTGACCGAAAGCGCTGAGTAAGCTTACTCTTTGCGACATGTATGACGTCAACGGCACACATAGACGTCGCAAATGGCAAGGTCAATGCGTCTTTCAGAACCGTTCCCTGATCTCCTCCTCGTTCTCCAGCAGATACTCCCTCATGAAGGGAATGGCAAAGTCCACATAGCCACGGCGAACGGGTTCTATAACCTGCCGCTGGATAAGTTGCCTCCTGACCGAAGAAAGCGACTTCGTAGACCTCCCGAGCCTTGCCGCAAGGTCCTTGGCCGAGGAGGGGCCAGGGTCCCTAGCCATGGCAAGGAGATAATCAACCGCTGTGGAACTGAGGCCGCTGATCGCTGGCTCGTGGACCGCCTCATGAAAGCGACTCATTGCAATGGAGACGCCTTCGGAGACGTCTTGGCTGGTGACGACAGGGTTGTCGTCATGATGAATCCGGGCTCGTTGCCACACATAGTAGCCGACAAGCTGAATCAGGTAGGGATATCCGCCAGTTGCCTCGGCAAGCTCCGACAGCACGTCCTTTGAGACGTCCATTCCAGTACCTCTGAAACTGTCGCCGAGGGAGAGAGAAACCTCTTGGATATTGATTGCTCCCAGCTCCTCGCTCAGGGCGCGCCTCAGGAATGTCATCGCCTTGCCGTTGATGAGGTCCGCCACGCCCATGGGCAGCCCGGCGAAGACGAAGGCGACGTCCTTCCCCTCCCTGATGAGGTGCTGAACAGCATGGGCCACCGTCTGCATCTGTCCAAGCTCGGCATCCTGCACCTCGTCAACGGTCACCAAGAGGCCGGCAGAGGACTCGCTTGCTTTGCGGATGAGGTCACGCAGACTGGGCTCGTCTTGTACAAGAGAGACCTCCCCCGAGGCAAACGGCAGGTTGAGGCTGACCTTTGCCCCTGAAAGTTCCCGCTGGGGAGCAAGCTCGTGGAAAAGGTCGGATAGAAAGTCTGAGCCCGCAGAGACGTCAACGACCTTCCACCCTGCGTCGCGTGCACGGTCACCCAAATCATTGAGCAGAACCGTCTTGCCAGAGCCTCTTGGGCCACTGATTCGCATCAGACGCCCCGGCGCGCCGCATCCATTGTCGAGGCCCTCCTCAAAGGCAAGGACGACGTCATCGCGCCCGATGAGGATAGGCGGCTCCGCTCCCGCAGTTGGCTTGAATGGGTTGCGCATGACGCTCCAATCTGAGGTTGTTGACGTCGACTGGCGATAGATTCTCCATCAATACGTTGGATTTCTATCCTTGTCGCTCTTTTCGTCTGAATTCTAGCGGTTTCTAGCGCTTTCGTTTGAATTCGTCGCGGTTCGCATGAATTCGTGACCATAGTCACTTTCGATTCATGACGAGCTGAAGATTTGCGACATCTATGCGCAATTGCGGCGACATAGGTGTCGCGGAAGGTAAGGACAACGCGGCACGCCGCGTCCAATGGCACATACTACCTGCGGTGCCTGCGGGCGTCGCGGATGATGTCGCGGGCGATCCAGATTCCCAGGAAGAAGGCAACGATGTAGCCCACGAAGCCGATGACCGGGATGCCGATGATGACTGGCTGGATGCGGGCGTAGTAGACCACCGACGAGCCTATGAACAGGCCCGCGACGATGATGCTCATGGTGAGGCGGTTGGCCGTGCGAGAGAAGTCCTCCAGCGGGTCCTCGGTGCCGGCAAGGTCGAGGTTGACGCGCAGCTGGCCGCGGGTGAGCATGCGCATGGCAACCTGGGCCTCCCCCGCTGCGCCCAGAAGGCCATGCGTGGCGGCCAGGGTCTCCTTGGCAAGGCGGCGCAGCTCGCGGCTGGCAAGCTCCTCGGGGTCCGCGTGGGCTCTCAGGTGCCGCTTGATGATGTCCACCATGGAGGCGCCGGGCATGAGGTTGTCCACCACGCCCTCCAGGGTCACCAGGGCGCGCGCCAGCATGGTCACCGTGCCCGGCAGCTCGATGCCGTTCTTCTGCGCCATGGAGACCAGAGACCCCACGAAGGCGCCAATGTCCAGGTCAGACAGGTTGGCCGTGCCAAAGTCCGCCACAATGGCGTCCAGGTCGGAGAGCAGGTGCGCCTGGTCCACCTCAGCGCTGTCGGATATGGAGAAGCGCATGAGGCCGTCCGCCAGGCGTGCGGAGTCCTTCTCGGCCACCGCGACGATCATGTCCGAGAGGGCGCTGCGGTCGCGCGAGGAGAGCCTGCCCATTATGCCCAGGTCCATGTAGACGATCTTGCCGCCGCTAACCACGATGTTTCCCGGGTGGGGGTCCGCGTGGAAGAAGCCGTCGTCCAGCATCTGGGTGGCAAAGTTGTCCACGAGCTTCTCGCCGATCTCTGCGCAGTCGTAGCCGGCCGCGGTGAGAGTGGCCGTGTCGTCTATGGCTATACCCTCCACGTAGTCCATGACCACCACGTGGCGGGTGCACAGGGCCGGGTGGGGCTTGGGGCACTCCAGGTAGACGCAGCCGGCGTTGTTGCGGCGGAACTCCTCGAGGTTTCTGGCCTCAACCAGGAAGTCCGTCTCCTCGCGGAAGGACTGCCAGAGCTCGTCCACCACGGACTGCAGGTCAAGGAACTGGTTCTGCCCCATGAAGCGGCTCATGTAGCGCGCGAGGGACCTCATGATGGAGATGTCCTGCGCCATGGTCTCCTGCACGTGGGGGCGCTGGACCTTGATGGCCACGAGCTCACCCGTGACCAGACGAGCCTTGTGCACCTGGGCCACCGAGGCCGAACCCAAAGGGTTGTCGTCAATGGCGTCGAAGATGTCCTCGATGGGCCGGTCGTACTCGGCGCGCAGGGCGGCGAGCACGGTGTCGCGGTCCATGGGCTCCACGTCCGTGCGCAGGCGCTCCAGCTCATGCGTGAAGCTCGGCGGCAAGATCTCGGACCGCATGGAGAGGATCTGTCCCGCCTTGACAAAGGTGGGGCCCAGCTCCTCCAGCATGCGCCGCAGCGTCTTGGGCGTGAGGCCATGGAAGATGTCGTAGCGCCTCACGATGGCCAACATCTCTCCAATGCGCCGCAGCTTGGAGCGGCGAGAGGGTCCCTGCGCCCCTGAACTGCGGCCGCCGAGTAGGCCGATGGTCTGGCCGTCGGCGTCGGCGCCCTCGAGCTCCTGCTGGACGCTCGCGTACCAGGCGTCGAGGAGCTCCTGCGCGGACTGGCCGTGGGAGGACTCCTCGACGTGCTGGCCTGCGGCCTGCTTGCTGCCGTTGTCCTGCGCCTGGGCCACGTGCTACTCCGCGCTGCCCTCGGCGGACTCGGCCTGGGCGGCGGACTCCTCCTCGACGCCGTCCTCGACGTCGACGGTCACCTTGGCGGCCTCAATGTCAGCCGCCATCTGGGCGACCTTGGCGGCATAGGCGGCGCGGTCCTCGTCGGAGAGGGCCTCCAGGAAGGCGCGCAGCGCGCCGTCGGTGGTCTCCTGCGCGGCCTCCTTGGCCTTGCGCGAGAGCTCCTGGTTGAGCGACTTGCCCTGCTGGACGGTGAGCTCACCCTTCTTGACCAGGTCCTCCACGGCCTGCTGGGACTTCTCGGCGGTGATGGCCACGGCGCCGACGGTTGCCAGGAAGGCCTTGTTGAGGCCACCCATGATGTCAATTCCAGCCATGCTCTTCTCCCTTCTTGGGCGGGCGCAGGCCCGTCCTCCTTTTGTCTCACTGTACCCCTTGGGGCGGCAGGCGTTTCCCTTTAGCTCCGCCCGTCCGGCAGACGGGGCCGCCCCCAGGGCGGAAGGCTAGCCGAGAAGAACGCGCCGCAGGTCGTCCACGGTGTCGCACAGGGCGCAGCACCCGGCGTCAACGAGCTCCTGCGGCTCGCACGTGTGGCCCATGGTCAGGCCCACGCAGGGCAGGCCCGCCTCGTGGGCGGCCTCGGCGTCAAAGCGGCGGTCACCCACCATGACGGCCTCCTCCGGCGAGAAGCCCAGGAGCTCCAGGACGTCGCCTATGATCATGGCCTTGGTCTGGCCGTTGTCGGAGGCTTTGCCAAGTGGCAGGTCAAAGAGGTCGCGGACCCCGTTGGCGTCTATGGCGCGGTCAAGCAGGAACTGCCTCTTGAAGGACGCGATGGCCAGCTTGCGGCCGGCGGCCCGCAGGTCGCAGAGCAGCTCGCGCATGCCGTCGAAGAGCGGCCAGCCGTCGCGCCCGAGGTTCTGGTAGATGGCGCGGTACTCCTCGGTGATCCGCATGGCCTCCTCCGGGCTGACGCCATAGACCTCGGTGAAGGCGGCCGGGAAGGGCGGCCCCACGAGGCGGCGCATGTCTCCAAGAGCCTCGTCGGTCCAGCCGTGCTCGTGCATGACGGTGCGGGCGGTGCGGATGATACCGGGCATGGAGTCCGCGAGCGTTCCGTCAAAGTCAAAGATGAGGAGGGCCTTGCTGGCCACTTCCTCGCCGGTGAGGGGCATGGGGAGTCCTTTCTTGTTGGGTTTTCCCAAGGGTATCACGTGCGGCGCGAGCGCGGCCCAGGCGCCCCGCGGCCTCGCCGCGCGCCGTCATTGCCCCGCAACATCCGAGTCGTATCATGGAGGGTCACCCTGCGTCACCCTACCAAAGGAGAGTGCCGTGCACGCCGAGCCCTTTGCCTGCTACCGCCCCGCGCCGGAGTCCGCCGCGGAGTTTGCCGCCCTGCCCTACGACGTCTTTGACCGCGAGGGGGCGGCCGACTACGTGAGGGAGCACCCCCGCTCCTTTTTGGCCATAGACCGCCCCGCGACGGGCTTCTCACCTGACCACGACATGTACGCCTACGATGTCTACGCGCACGCGGCCGAGCTCCTGCACGAGCGCGTGGCCGACGGCACCCTGGTGCGCGACGGCCGCCCCTGCTACTACCTCTACCGCCTGGAGCAGGACGGCCACGAGCAGACGGGCATCGTGGCCGCGTGCTCACTCGACGACTACAACAACGGCGTCATCCGCCGCCACGAATGCACCCGCCGCGCCAAGGAGGAGGACCGCGTCCGCCACATCCGCGCGACGGGCTGCCAAACGGGCCCGATCTTCCTCGCCTACCGCGACAATCCGGCGCTTGAGGCGCTGGTGGAGGCCGCAAAGGGCGCGGAGCCCCTCTATGACTTCACGGACGGCGAGGGCGTCCGCCAGACCGTCTGGCGCGTGGCCCGCCCGGCCGCCGTCGAGGCCTTCCAGATGATGCTGGCCTACATCCCGCGCGCCTACATCGCGGACGGCCACCACCGCGCGGCCTCGGCCGCCCGCGTCTGCCGGGAGATGCGCACCGAGAAGGGACGCGAGCACACCGGCCGCGAGGCCTACAACTACCTGCTGTGCGTTCTCTTCCCGGCAAGCCAACTCACCGTGCTGCCCTACGAGCGCGTGGTGGCGGACGTCGCCGGCATGGGCGAGGACGAGCTCGTGGCGGCCGTGGCGGCGGCGGGCTTTGAGGTGGGGCCCAGGCGGGAGGAGCCCGTGGAGCCAGGTGAGCGCGGGACCTTTGGCATGTACGCCTTCGGCGCCTGGCGCGAGCTGCGCTTTGTTGACGGAGACGCCGTTGCCGGCGACCCCGTGGCGCGCCTGGACCCCTCCGTCCTGCAGGACCGCGTGCTGGGACCGGTACTGGGCATCGGCGACCCGCGCGAGGACCCGCGCGTGAGCTTTGTCGGCGGGGCGGCCGGGCTGGGCGAGCTGGAGCGCCGCGCCGGAAGGAAGGGCGTGGCCTTCGCCCTCCACGCCACCTCGGTGGACGAGCTCATGGCCGTGGCCGACGCCGGCCTGCTGATGCCGCCCAAGTCCACCTGGTTTGAGCCCAAGCTCAGAAGCGGCCTGTTCATCAGGCGCATCGCCAACAAGAACACCGTCATCGACGGCGTGGGCAGGCCCGCGCCCAGGGAGGACTAGCGTGGGTGCCGCCAAGGGGCCGCTTTCAGGCCTGGGCAGGCTCGTCTCGGCGCTTGCCGGAAGGGGCAGGGCCGCGGCCGAGAAGGGCGCGGAGGCTGAGGACACGCAGGTGGAGCCAGCCGCCGCTTCGCGCGAGGCCGGCGAGAAGGGCGAGGTGACGCCGGGAGCACCCGCCACGGCCGAGGCCGAGACCGCCCCGAGCGAGAGCGCGCTGGACATGGCCGCCCTGGTCAGGGAGCTGCTCGGCAGCAGGGAGCCGCTGGGCCGGCTGCGCGGCTTCGTCACGGACGTCGAGGGGCGGGCCACCGGGGACGCCTCGCGGCAGGACGCGCTTCTCCCCTGCGGGCGGGAACGCCACCTGGCGCGGCGCCTGCGTGAGGCGGGGCTCTTTGACGACGACGTGGAGCTGCCCGGCTTGAGGGTCATCCAGCCGCGCATGACGGGACTGGTCTACCTGCGCGTGACCGACCGCGAGCTCCCCTACCTGGCAAAGCTGCGCGTCATGGCGCTCGAGGCCGCCCTCAACGAGGCCCTGCTCAGCCAGGCCATGCCCGGCGCAGACCCTGCCGCCGGCGAGAGGGACCTCATCCGAGACGAGCGCCTGCTGCGCCGCTCCATCGCCGAGCAGGCCCGGACCCTGGGGCCGGCTACCGAGCCCGACGACGGCTGTGGCGAGTGGGGGTCCCGTCGCGCGCTGGCCTACGGCATAGAGGCGTTCCAGCTGCCCTTCCGCCTAAAGGCGGACTTCCGCGTCAACGCGGCAGCCGGGGCCGCGGCCTTTGAGCTGGCACTGGTGCCGCCCCGCGTCATGCCGGGCGAGGCCTGGGTGGACGAGCTGGGCGTCGTTGCCGCCACGGGGCAGATGCGCCGCCAGATGGCAACCGACTACAACCTCAGGCTGGGCCTTCTGGTGGCCGCCTGGGCCTTCGAGGGGACGCCCGCGCTGAACGAGGTCTGGGTTGCGGGCACGCTTGATACCGCCACCTCTCACGAGTGCCTCTACTGGGGCCGCCTCACCCGCTCTGACCTGGACGGCATTGACCTTGGGCCGGGCCTTGACCCCGCGGAGGCGCTCCGTGCGGCGGGCGTCACCATGGAGCTTGACGACGGGGCGCTGCTGCCCGTGAGACAGGGCTTCTCGCTTGAGGACGAGCTCTTCTGCCCGCCCGCGCGCTACGACGCGCCGGAGACCTCCGACCGCGAGCTGCCGGCCGAGGCCGCCCGTGCGCTGGGCGCCTCCTGCGTGGCCGACCTCGGCATAGACGAGGCCTGCCGGCGCACCAAGGCCGCTGACGAGCTCACCCGCGGCATCACCGGCTCCACGGAGGGCAACGTACGCCTCCTGATGTCCCTCTTGACGGACGGTGCAGACCCGACCATGGACGCCGCCTGCCGCCGCGTGATGGAGGGCCTCATCGAGGGGACCCTGCCCGACGACGACCCGTTTGCCGTGGCCGAGGAGCTTGCGCACGGAGACGCGCTCTCTCGCGCCGTCGAGCTGGGCACCAGCCGCATGATGGCAAAGGACGTGACCGGCGCAGGCAGTGCGGTCCTTGACGCGCTGGCGCCCGTAGAGGACGCCGGCACCTACGCGGACGGAGACGGGGTGGCCTGGCGCGCCTTTGGCAGCTACGTCGACCGCGTGCTCTACAACCGCCTGATGGCGGGCGCCGGCACGAGGACCCGCCTTGCCCCCGCCGCCCTCTACCAGGCGCGGCTCATTGCCTCGCAGACCGAGCTCATCCAGGGCAACGCCGAAAGCGCCCGTGGCCTTGCCGCAGGCGCGGCTCACCTGGCTCCCCTCTCCGCCGAGGCGGCGCTGCAGCTCTCCAACTGCCTTTCCGCCCTGGGAGACAACGACGGCGCCACTGAGGCCGTCCGCCGCATGCTTGCCTACGCGCACGACCCTGAGGCCATCGGCATGGGCTACATCCGCATGGCGCAGCTGCAGTGGGAGCGGGACCGCCCGCACGTGGCCCGTGCCTGCCTGCAGCGCGCCCGCGAGTACGTGCCGGGGCCGCTCTGGGCGGCCGGCATGCAGGTCATGGCAATCATGGGCCACGCGCTTGACCCCGAGGGCGAGCCCACCGCCGAGGAGGCGCGTGCGGCGCTGCTGGAGGCGGACGTTCCCCTGGCGCCCACGGAGCACGTGAGCGAGGTCTTCTTTGAGGGCCTGCGCGCAAGCCTTGACCAGGAGATCTTCCCCGTGGCCAGGGACTTCATGTCCAACCTGGGCACTATGTCTCGCGATGACGTCTACTTTGGCATTCTGCGCTCGCTCGAGGACGCACCCGACCGCTAGGAGCCTCTGAGGCCATGGGTTTCTCGACTGATACAAGGTTTGATCAACAGAAGAGCGGCGCGGAGGCGCTCTGGCCGCCGGCGTTTGGCGCCGCGATCTTTGACTTTGACGGCACGCTGGCCGCGACGGAGGGCCTCTGGGAGGAGGTCGACCGCATCTTCTTTGGGCAGCGCGGCATTGAGTACGACGCCCTGGCGCACCAGACGCTGGCGACCCTTGGCTTTGCGGCTGGCGCCGAGTGGGTTCGCCAGACCTACGGACTGGACGAGCCGACGGCCGACATCTGCGACGAGTGGAACCGCCTGGGGCATGCCCTCTACGAGACGCGTGTGGAGCTCAGACCCGGTGCGCGAGAGTACCTGGCCGCGCTGAGGCGGGTCGGCGTCCCGATTGCGCTGGCCACGACCAACGACCCGTACGTGCTCTCCGCAATGGCGCCGCGCGTTGACGTGGCCGAGCTCTTTGACGCCGTGGTCTGCGGCAAGGAGGTTGCCCACGCCACCAAGGACCACCCGGACGTCTACCTGGAGGCGGCCCGGCGACTGGGCATTGACCCCGCTGCCTGCTTGGTCTTCGAGGACATCCTCCCCGGCGTGAGGAGCGCCCGCGGATGCGGCATGATGACCTGCGCCGTCCGCTGCGCCGACCCCCGACAGCCCCGCGAGGCCCTCCGCCACGAGGCCGACCTCTGGCTGGACTCCTGGACCGACATCGCGCTCTAGCGCCACGTCCTTCTCGCCGCCCGCTCCGCGAGCCTTTCCCACGCGCCCCGCCGTTTGCATGTGAAAGCGGACGCCCACGATGGCGTGAGCGTCCGCAAATGCCGGCAAGCCGCGGCGAGAGGTGCGTTGGGTTGGCGGGTGCTAGTCGGAGGAGGCGTCGGCCTCTCGCTTGGCGTCCCAGCGGTACCAGAGGATGAAGGCCAGGATGACACCGCAGGTGATGAAGACGTCGGCCACGTTGAAGACGGCGAAGTCCATGAACGTGGTGGCAAAGAAGTCCGTCACCCGGCCGGCCATCACGCGGTCGATGGCGTTGCCGATGCCACCGCCGCAGACGCAGCCCAGCATGGCCAGAAGCGCGGGCGGCATGTCCCTCTCACGCCAGGCGAGCACGCAGCAGCCCGCGCAGATGACCGCGCAGATGAGGACGAAGAGCACGCCCCTGCCCTCCCCCATGGAGAAGGCCGCGCCGGTGTTGTAGACGAGCGACAGGTCCATGACGTGTGGAATGAGCGTCACGGGCTTGCCCGGCACGAGGGCGGCGCGCACCCATGCCTTGCTCAGCTGGTCGAGCACGACGACCGCGGCCGCGGCCCCGCCCAGAAGGGCAAGGCGCGCGGCCGCGGATTCGTGCAGCTTCTTGGCGGCCAAGCCGACCTACTCCGCGCTGACGGCGGCCACGGCGGTGCTGAGCTTTAGCTATCTCGGCAGCCGCACCGCGCCGCAGGACCCGCTGGACGCGACAGGCACGGCGCTCTCCGAGAGTGTGACGCTGGACGGCAGCGCGGTATCGCTGTGGGTCTACCCGGGCATCTCGTTCGGCGGCAGCATGACGGTGACCGATGCCAACGGCAGCACGGTCTTTGAAAAGGAGCTGAACTACGGCACCTGCTTCAGCTGGACAGCGAACAACGTGCAGCTGGCGGCGGGCACCCAGCTGACGGTCATGGTCGAGAACGCCCAGCTGTTTGAGCTGGCGTTCCGCGATGCCAACGGCCGGCTGGTGCCGGTCACGGGCGGCGGCGCGCTGTTTGACGAGCAGACCGCCGTGCCCGACACGATCAGCCAGCTGAACAGCATGTATTTTGACGAGATCTACCATGGCCGCACCGGCTATGAGCAGCTGCACAAAATGCCCGTCTACGAGACGACCCATCCGCCGCTGGGCAAGGATCTGATCATGGTCGGCATTGCGCTGTTCGGCATGACGGCGTTCGGCTGGCGGTTCGCGGGTGCGCTGTTCGGCGTGCTGCTGGTGCCGCTGGCGTGGTGCTTTGTGCGCCGCCTGACCCGCAAGCCGTGGGCGGCAGCCACCGCAGGCGTGCTGCTGGCGCTGGATTTTATGCGCTTTTCCCAAAGCCGTCTGGCAACGATTGACGTTTACGGTACGTTTTTTATCTTGCTGGGGGCCTACTGTATGCTGTGGTACTGCCAGCGGGTGCTGACCGACGGTGTGA
>OLNE01001321.1_pt1 | contig 18222 bp, 9 predicted proteins | sample 1672431 | NCBI WGS metagenome assembly OLNE01 (sample SAMEA3136685, study PRJEB25190) | human gut metagenome | reverse complement strand
CATCTGAATAAGATGCAGTAGTAATGTTAAATATCAACGATACAGCACACTAGTGTAATATACAAAATCTTTTTATTACAAGATAAGAGTGAAAAGAAGTGAAGAATTTAATGAAAAAGGCAGATGAGAAACATTTTCAGGTGCTTTTTTCATGTATTTAAAAATAGTTATTGACATGATAAATTCTATGTGGTAATATAAGAAAATGTCTTAATGTGGGTTTGTCTGCCCACACTCTATGTAAAATTAAGAATAAGATTGTAAGAAAGATATAATAAGATAGAGGGTTTCTTACAGTTGATGTAGTATATAAACCAGGTTTAGATCAAGAGGTGAAAAACGTCCATGGAAAAGAACAGAATACAGCCAATAAAATCAGGTACAGGGATGCGAATCAGCTATGCCAGACAGGATGACGTCCTTGAAGTACCAAATCTGATCGAAATTCAAAAGGATTCCTATGATTGGTTTTTAAGAGAAGGATTAGCAGAGGTATTTGAAGATATCTCCCCAATCGAAGATTACAGCGATCAGTTAAGCTTGGAATTTGTTGACTATCAATTATGTAAAGATGACGTCAAATATTCAATTGAAGAATGTAAAGAAAGAGATGCAACATACGCTGCACCTTTAAAAGTGAAAGTAAGACTTCATAATAAAGAGACTGATGAAATCAAGCAGCATGAGATTTTTATGGGCGATCTTCCTTTAATGACAGCAACAGGAACATTTATCATCAACGGAGCTGAACGTGTTATCGTCAGTCAGTTAGTGCGTTCCCCTGGAATTTATTATGGAATTGCTCATGACAAGATTGGTAAAGAGTTATACTCTTCCACAGTTATTCCAAACCGTGGTGCTTGGCTTGAATATGAAACAGATTCCAATGATGTATTCAATGTACGTGTAGACCGTACAAGAAAAGTGCCTATCACAGTTTTGATCCGTGCATTAGGTATCGGAACAAACGCAGAGATCAAAGAATTATTTGGTGAAGAACCAAAGATCCTTGCAAGTATTGAAAAAGACCCATCTGATAACTATGAAGATGGTCTGTTAGAATTATATAAGAAGATCCGTCCGGGAGAACCATTATCTGTAGATAGTGCGGAAAGCTTGATCAACAGCATGTTCTTCGATCCAAGAAGATATGATCTTGCGAAAGTTGGACGTTACAAATTCAATAAAAAATTAGCATTAAGAAATCGTATCAGTGGATTTATCTTAGCAGAAGATGTTTTAGATCCAACAACTGGAGAAGTATTAGCAGAAGCTGGAACGAATGTGGACATGAAACTTGCAGATAAGATTCAGAACGCAGCCGTAGCAAGTGTTATGATCCAGACAGAAGAAGGTGCTACAAAAGTACTTTCCAACATGGAAGTAAATCTTGCTGAATATGTAGATTTCAATCCAGAAGAGATCGGTGTTCATGAAGATGTTTTCTATCCTGTATTAGAGAAGATCTTAGAAGAAGGATATGAAGGAGAAGAATTAAAAGAAGCTCTGAAGAAGAATATTCATGAATTAATTCCAAAACATATTACAAAAGAAGATATCTTAGCATCCATCAACTATAATATCCATTTAGAGTATGGAATTGGACATGATGATGATATTGACCACTTAGGAAACCGTCGTATCCGTGCTGTAGGTGAACTGCTTCAGAACCAGTATCGTATCGGTCTTTCAAGATTGGAAAGAGTTGTTCGTGAAAGAATGACAACTCAGGATATTGAATCTATCTCACCACAGTCATTGATCAATATCAAACCAGTAACAGCAGCAGTGAAAGAGTTCTTTGGAAGTTCTCAGTTATCTCAGTTCATGGACCACAACAACCCACTGTCTGAGTTAACACATAAGAGACGTTTATCTGCATTAGGACCAGGTGGTCTGTCTCGTGATCGTGCCGGATTCGAAGTCCGTGACGTACATTACACACATTATGGAAGAATGTGTCCGATCGAGACACCTGAAGGACCTAACATCGGTCTGATCAACTCTCTTGCTACTTATGCGAGAATTAACGAGTATGGATTTATCGAAGCTCCATATCGTGTACTGGATAAATCAGATCCTGAGAATCCAGTTGTTACAGACAAAGTTGTTTATTTAACAGCTGATGAAGAAGATAATTATGTAGTAGCACAGGCGAACGAACCTGTTGATGAAGATGGACATTTCGTAAATACTCATGTATCCGGACGTTTCCGTGAGGATACATCAGAATTTGATAAAGTAAACCTTGACTTAATGGACGTATCTCCAAAGATGGTATTCTCAGTAGCTACATCCATGATTCCTTTCCTGGAGAACGATGATGCCAACCGTGCGCTGATGGGATCCAACATGCAGCGTCAGGCAGTACCACTTCTTTCTACAGAAGCTCCTGTTGTTGGAACAGGTATGGAATCCAAGGCTGCATATGACTCTGGAGTCTGCATCACAGCAAGAAATGGCGGAGTCGTAGAAAGATCTACAAGTACAAAGATCGTAGTTCGTAATGATGACGGTCAGAGAGATGAGTACAATGTTATCAAGTTTGCACGAAGCAACCAGGGTAACTGTATGAATCAGCGTCCGATCGTATTTGTAGGAGACAGAGTAGAAAAGGGAGACATCTTAGCAGACGGTGCTTCAACAAGCAACGGAGAGATGGCTCTTGGTAAGAACCCATTGATCGGTTTCATGACATGGGAAGGATATAACTACGAGGATGCGGTACTGTTAAGTGAGCGTCTGGTACAGGATGACGTTTACACATCTGTTCATATCGAAGAATATGAAGCAGAAGCCAGAGATACTAAGCTTGGTCAGGAAGAGATCACAAGAGATCTTGCAGGATTAAGTGAAGATGTCTTAAAAGACTTAGATGATAACGGTATCATCCGTATCGGTGCAGAAGTACGTGCCGGTGACATCCTGGTAGGAAAAGTTACTCCTAAGGGAGAAACAGAATTAACAGCTGAAGAGAGACTGTTACGTGCGATCTTCGGTGAGAAAGCAAGAGAAGTCCGTGATACATCTTTAAGAGTGCCACATGGTGCTTACGGAGTTGTTATGGATACGAAGATCTTCACAAGAGAGAATGGAGACGAACTTCCTCCTGGAGTAAACAAGAGCGTTCGTGTATACATTGCTCAGAAGAGAAAGATTTCTGTAGGAGATAAGATGGCTGGTCGACATGGTAACAAGGGTGTAATTTCCCGTATTCTGCCAGTGGAAGATATGCCATACTTACCAAATGGACGTCCATTAGATATCGTACTGAACCCATTAGGTGTGCCTTCACGTATGAATATCGGACAGGTGTTAGAGATCCATCTGTCCTTAGCAGCAAAAGTTCTTGGATTTAATGTTGCTACACCAGTATTCAATGGTGCAGACGAGAACGATATCGCAGATACATTAAGAATGGCAAATGACTATGCCAATACATCATGGGAAGAATTTGACGCAAAATGGCGTGATAAAGTTAACGATGATGTAATGGATTATTTATACGAAAACAGAGACCACAGAAAAGAATGGAAAGGCGTACCAATCGATACAACTGGTAAAGTAAGATTAAGAGACGGTCGTACAGGAGAAGAATTTGACAGTCCTGTAACAATCGGATTCATGCATTACCTAAAACTGCATCATCTGGTAGACGATAAGATCCATGCACGTTCTACTGGTCCTTACTCATTAGTAACTCAGCAGCCACTGGGTGGTAAAGCTCAGTTCGGTGGACAGCGTTTTGGAGAGATGGAGGTATGGGCACTGGAAGCTTATGGTGCAGCATATACACTTCAGGAAATCCTGACATTCAAATCTGATGACGTTGTTGGACGTGTGAAAGCTTATGAAGCGATCATCAAAGGTGATAACATCCCTGAACCAGGTGTTCCGGAATCTTTCAAAGTATTATTAAAAGAATTCCAGTCACTTGCACTAGATGTTAAGATCCTTGATGAAAATGCACAGGAAGTTGAGTTAAGAGAAGATATTGATGGTGGAGATGCTGATCAGGATCTTGCACCAATGATCGAAGGAGACGGAGTCTTCAATAATTATGAAGAAAGCGAATCTGAACTCGGTGCTTTAGGATATAAACACGGAGACTTATCAGAAGGTGAAGATAACACAATCATGTAGATTGGCGAGCAATTTAGGAAGGAGCAGCCTTAAATGATGGAATCAAGCAATGAATATCAAAGCAATAAAATTTCATTTGATGCAATTAAAATCGGGTTGGCTTCCCCAGAAAAGATCCGTGAGTGGTCTAGAGGAGAAGTAAAGAAACCTGAGACGATCAACTATCGAACATTAAAACCTGAAAAAGATGGGCTTTTCTGCGAGAAGATCTTCGGGCCTACAAAGGACTGGGAGTGTCACTGCGGAAAGTACAAAAAAGTTCGCTATAAAGGTGTTGTCTGCGACCGATGCGGTGTTGAAGTAACAAAAGCAAGTGTTCGTCGTGAGAGAATGGGACATATCGAATTAGCGGCTCCAGTATCCCATATCTGGTATTTCAAAGGAATTCCTAGCCGTATGGGTCTGATTCTTGATATTTCACCAAGAACACTGGAAAAGGTTTTATATTTCGCATGCTATATCGTTTTAGATGCTGGAGATACAGATCTTGCATATAAACAAGTATTAACAGAAAAAGAATATAGAGAAGCGTATGAAAAATACGGAGATACATTCCGCGTAGGAATGGGTGCTGAAGCAGTGAAAGAACTGCTTCAGGCCATTGATCTTGAGGCAGAAGCAAAATCCTTACAGGATGAATTCAAAACTGCTACAGGTCAGAAGAGAGCCAGAATCGTTAAGAGACTGGAAGTTGTAGAGGCATTTTTAAACTCAGACAACAAACCAGAATGGATGATCCTGGATGCAGTTCCAGTTATTCCACCAGATATCCGTCCAATGGTGCAGTTAGATGGTGGACGTTTTGCCACATCTGACTTAAATGACCTTTACAGACGTATCATTAACAGAAATAACCGTCTGAAGAGATTATTAGAGCTTGGAGCTCCAGATATCATCGTAAGAAACGAAAAGAGAATGTTACAGGAAGCAGTTGATGCCCTGATCGATAATGGTAGACGTGGACGTCCAGTCACAGGACCAGGAAACCGTGCATTAAAATCATTATCAGATATGTTAAAAGGTAAACAGGGACGTTTCCGTCAGAACCTGTTAGGAAAACGTGTAGACTATTCTGGACGTTCCGTTATCGTAGTAGGACCAGACTTAAAGATTTATCAGTGTGGTCTTCCAAAAGAAATGGCGATCGAATTATTCAAGCCATTCGTTATGAAAGAATTAGTAGAGCGTAAATTAGCTCACAACATTAAATCAGCTAAGAAAATGGTTGAAAAACTTCAGCCAGAAGTATGGGATGTCTTAGAAGACGTCATTAAAGAACATCCTGTTATGTTAAACCGTGCACCGACACTGCATAGACTGGGAATTCAGGCATTCGAGCCTATCCTGGTAGAGGGTAAAGCGATTCGTCTGCACCCATTGGTATGTACAGCGTATAATGCCGACTTCGACGGTGACCAGATGGCTGTCCATCTTCCATTATCTGTGGAAGCACAGGCAGAGTGTAGATTCCTTCTGTTATCACCAAACAATCTGTTAAAACCATCTGATGGTGGTCCAGTAGCTGTTCCTTCTCAGGATATGGTACTTGGTATCTACTATCTGACATTAGAGAAAGATGGAGACAAAGGTGAAGGTAAATACTTCAAATCTGAGAACGAAGCATACTTAGCTTATGAAAATAAGGTAATCACACTTCATTCTAAGATCAAAGTAAGACGTACAGGTGTGGACAAAGATGGAAATCCTATTTCCCAGATCGTAGATTGTACACTTGGACGTATTCTGTTTAATGAGATCATCTTACAGGATTTAGGATTTGTAGACAGAAGCAAACCAGAAAATGCCTTAGCATATGAGATTGATTTCCATGTAGGAAAGAAACAGTTAAAACAGATCCTTGACAGATGTATCAATATTCATGGAGCAACAAAGACTGCAGAAGTCTTAGATGATATTAAAGCAATCGGATACAAATTCTCTACAAGAGGAGCTTTAACAGTATCCATTTCTGATATGACAGTGCCACCTGAGAAACCTCAGATCTTAGGAGATGCACAGAAACAGGTAGAATTTATCACAGAACAGTATAAACGTGGTCTGATGACTGAAGAAGAGCGTTATAAAGCTGTTGTTAAGACATGGTTCGATGCCGATGACGTTTTAACAGATAAACTGATCAGCGGATTAGACCGATTAAACAACATCTTCATGATGGCCGATTCCGGAGCCCGTGGTTCTAACCAGCAGATCAAACAGTTAGCAGGTATGCGTGGACTGATGGCCGATACATCAGGACGTACAATTGAATTACCAATCAAGTCTAACTTCCGTGAAGGTCTTGACGTACTGGAATACTTTATTTCAGCACATGGTGCTCGTAAAGGTCTGTCTGATACAGCCCTTCGTACAGCCGATTCAGGATACTTAACACGTCGTCTGGTAGACGTATCACAGGATCTGATCATTCGTGAACAGGACTGCTGTGAAGGTACAGGAGAAGAAATTCCAGGAATGTATGTAGAAGCATTCATGGATGGACAGGAAGTTATCGAAAGCTTAGAAGAACGTATCACAGGAAGATACGCAGCAGAAGAGCTTGTGAATAAAGAAACTGGAGAAGTCATTGTAAAAGCAAACCACATGATCACACCAAAACGTGCGAAAGCCGTTTGTGATGCAGGATATACGTCTGTTAAGATCCGTACGATGTTAACATGTAAATCCGGAGTTGGAGCTTGTGCGAAGTGTTATGGATCCAACATGGCAACAGGTCAGGCCGTACAGGTTGGAGAAGCTGTCGGAATCATCGCAGCACAGTCAATCGGTGAGCCAGGTACACAGCTTACAATGAGAACATTCCATGCCGGTGGAGTAGCCGGTGATGATATCACACAGGGTCTTCCTCGTGTCGAAGAGTTATTTGAAGCACGTAAACCAAAAGGACTTGCGATCATCGCAGAATTTGGTGGAGAAGTGCAGTTAAAAGATACAAAGAAGAAACGTGAAGTCATCATCACAAACAGAGAAACTGGCGATGTGAAGACATATCTGATCCCTTACGGATCTCGTCTGAAAGTACAGGAAGGACAGATCCTTGAAGCCGGAGATGAACTTACAGAAGGTTCTATCAACCCTCACGATTTATTAAGAATCAAGGGAATCCGTGCAGTACAGGATTACATGATCCGCGAAGTACAGAGAGTATACCGTTTACAGGGTGTAGATATCAACGACAAGCACGTTGAGGTTATCGTACGTCAGATGCTTAAGAAAGTACGTATCGAAGACGGTGGAGACACAGGATACTTACCAGGAGCAATGGTTGATGTATTAGAACTTGAGAAGAGAAACAAAGAGATGGAAGAACAGGGTCTTCAGACTGCAATAGCAGACCAGATCATGCTTGGTATCACAAAAGCATCTTTGGCAACAGATTCCTTCTTATCAGCAGCTTCTTTCCAGGAGACAACAAAAGTTCTTACAGATGCAGCGATCAAAGGAAAAGTCGATCCATTAGTAGGATTAAAAGAAAACGTAATCCTTGGTAAATTGATTCCAGCCGGAACAGGTATGAGACGTTACAGAGATGTCAAGATCAGCACAGACGAAAATGATTTCACGATTGGAGATGAAATCGATTTCGATGATGAAGAATTTGATATTGAAGAATAATTTGAATTTGTAGTTGGCCAACTGTAGGCTTTGAGTATATGATAAAAAATAAATAAAAAACCACAAACGCAGCGGTGGAATTTTTGCTCATATTTTGAACAAATCGCTTATCCGCCCAATTTCCTACGATAACTCGCTCTGAAGTTTATCTAAGACAAGAGTCTCTGAAGCTCAGACAATCGTCCAATTGGGCTGCGAATTTATTCAAAATATGGCAAAATTCCAATGCTGCGTTTGTGGTTTTTTATTTATTTTTTATCATATACCAGAAGACTATAGTGTGGACAATTACAGTATTTGGTGCATACGTAAAATATTTTATCTTCATTTATCGATACCCAGAGCGCAAGCCAATACCGTTCAACATACATATCTCATAGTGGTTTCAATAATTTCAGTCCATCAAACTATAATCTGTTTATTGTATGTAAAATCCTTAAGAAATCTGAAAAAACTATTTAATTGACAAAGTAAACAGATATTGATATAATAAAATCAACAAATGAAAGATAAGTTTTAAAAGAAAGGAGAATCGCCCAAGTTGCTCCATAAGGCTAACGGAAAGGCTTTTAAAACCGGCAGCTGATGGATCAGAAGTATTAAGATGATTGGGAATCATGAGACTGACTCAACAGGATATTATGATCTCGGGAGAGAACATAAGAGTCCTAGAAGCGGATAGAACGGTAAAGGAGTCAACCTCATAAAAATAATACGAAGAATAGAGAGAATGAACAAGATCTTAAGATAAGATCAGAAGATGATCAAAGAAAAAGAATCCAAACAAGAAAGATTCCAAGAGACGAGGAATCCAAACAAGAAAGATTCAGATAAGAGATCAACAAACATTCGATCAGCTGACCGGTGGAGCATTTAAAAAATTTGTAACTGGTAACTAAAGCAAAGTGTAACCCGTTAACAAAATAATTTGGAACTTATTAACTGAATATTTTCTCAAGAATAAGAGATTGATTTTTATATATTAAGAAAATGGCGTAAAGAAGCCATATAACAAAGAAATCGAAACATTGAGATCAAGAAAAGAGATCAGAATAGAAGCTGTCAGGGTCGATATCAGAGATGTGACGAGAAAGCATTTCTGAAGACAGTGGGATAAGAAAAGATTTCGAATAAGATCCATAGAATGAGATTTCCAAAAAGATAAAAATATATAGAAATTAATAAAAATCTTGGGAAAAGGTCTTGACAAAGGCATGCAGGCATTTTATAATAGCCTAGCATGCCTTTTTGGGGAGCAAAATCAAGAAGTGCATGTATAGTCACAAGGTGAATTTAAGTAACCACAGTAGAAAACATGTATGGAGGTGAAATCAATGCCAACTTTTAACCAATTAGTTAGAAAAGGGAGAAAAACATCTGTAAAGAAATCTACAGCACCAGCACTTCAGAAAGGATTTAACTCTTTAAAGAAGAAAGCTACAGACACAAGCTCACCACAGAAGAGAGGTGTATGTACAGCTGTTAAAACTGCAACTCCTAAAAAGCCTAACTCTGCTTTACGTAAGATCGCCAGAGTTCGTCTTTCTAACGGAATCGAAGTAACAAGTTATATCCCAGGTGAAGGACATAACTTACAGGAACATAGTGTTGTTCTGATTCGTGGTGGTCGTGTTAAGGACTTACCAGGTACTCGTTACCATATCGTTAGAGGTACACTTGATACAGCAGGTGTAGCTAACAGAATGCAGGCTCGTTCCAAATATGGAGCTAAAAGACCTAAGAAAAAATAAAACAAAACTAAATTGGTACAAAGCAGCGTAATTAAACGCTACCTTGTATAGTTGTGCCGGAACTTTATTGTTTCCTACAAAGGTTACAGGAGATATAAAAGTCCTGCACGAACATGCAATAACTAAGTATGAGTACCGATGAATTAATGATTATTAAGGAGGGAAGAACCGTGCCACGTAAAGGACATATTGCGAAAAGAGACGTATTAGCAGATCCTATTTACAACAATAAGGTTGTGACAAAATTAATCAACAACATTATGTTAGATGGTAAAAAAGGAGTTGCTCAGAAAATCGTATACGGAGCATTTGCCCGTATCGAAGAAGAAGCTGGAAAACCAGCTTTAGAAGTATTCGAAGAAGCTATGAACAACATCATGCCAGTTCTTGAAGTAAAAGCTAGACGTATCGGTGGAGCAACATATCAGGTGCCTATCGACGTTAGACCAGACAGAAGACAGGCATTAGCGCTTCGTTGGATCACAACTTTCTCACGTAAAAGAGGAGAAAGAACAATGGAAGAACGTCTTGCAAAAGAACTTCTTGACGCTTCCAACAATACAGGAGCATCTGTAAAGAAAAAAGAAGATATGCACAAGATGGCAGAAGCAAACAAAGCATTCGCACATTACAGATTCTAATTTCAAGAATCTGTTCTGGCGTCTTGCCAGATATGCTTCTATGTTAAAACTTATAGGAGGAAAAAATCTTGGCTGGAAGAGAATATCCATTAGAGAGAACCAGAAATATCGGAATCATGGCTCATATTGATGCTGGTAAAACAACAACAACAGAGCGTATCCTTTATTACACTGGTGTAAACTATAAAATCGGTGATACTCATGATGGTACTGCTACTATGGACTGGATGGAGCAGGAACAGGAAAGAGGTATCACAATCACTTCTGCAGCTACAACATGTCATTGGACACTGCAGGATCATTGCAAGCCTAAAAAAGGTGCTTTAGAGCATCGTATCAATATCATTGATACTCCAGGGCACGTTGACTTCACAGTTGAAGTAGAACGTTCTCTGCGTGTACTTGATGGTGCAGTAGCAGTCTTCTGTGCAAAAGGTGGAGTAGAGCCTCAGTCTGAAAACGTATGGAGACAGGCTGATACTTATAACGTACCTAGAATGGCATTCATCAATAAGATGGATATCTTAGGTGCTAACTTCTACGGAGCAGTTGATCAGATGAAAGATCGTCTGGGAGCTAACGTAGCAGTACTTCAGTTACCTATCGGTAAAGAAGACGACTTCAAAGGAATCATCGACTTATTCGAGATGGAAGCCTACATCTACAATGATGAAAAAGGTGAAGACATCTCTATCGTTGAAATCCCAGAAGATATGAAAGAAGAAGCAGAACTTTATCACACAGAATTAATCGAAAAGATCTGTGAATTAGACGACGATCTGATGATGCAGTACCTTGAAGGTGAAGAACCAAGTGTTGATGATTTAAAAGCTGCATTAAGAAAAGGAACATGCGAATGTAAAGCAGTTCCAGTATGCTGTGGTACAGCATATAGAAATAAAGGTGTTCAGAAATTACTGGATGCTATTATCGAATTTATGCCAGCTCCAACAGACATCCCAGCTATCAAAGGTGTCGATGAAGATGGTAACGAAGTTGAAAGACATTCATCTGATGATGAACCATTCTCAGCTTTAGCATTTAAGATTATGACAGACCCATTCGTAGGTAAACTTGCATTCTTCCGTGTTTACTCTGGAACATGCAAATCAGGATCTTACGTATTAAATGCAACAAAGAACAAAAAAGAGCGTGTTGGACGTATCTTACAGATGCATGCTAACAAGCGTGAAGAATTAGATATCGTATATTCAGGAGATATCGCAGCTGCAGTAGGTTTCAAATCTACAACAACTGGTGATACAATCTGTGATGAACAGCATCCTGTAATTCTGGAATCCATGGAATTCCCAGAACCAGTTATCGACGTAGCGATCGAACCTAAAACTAAAGGTGATCAGGGTAAAATGGCTGAAGCACTTGCTAAGCTCGCTGAAGAAGATCCTACATTCAGAGCTCATACAGATCATGAAACAGGACAGACAATCATTTCCGGAATGGGTGAACTTCATCTGGAAATCATCGTTGACCGTCTGCTTCGTGAATTCAAAGTAGAAGCTAACGTTGGTGCTCCTCAGGTAGCATACAAAGAAACATTTACAAAAGCCGTTGACGTTGACAGCAAATATGCTAAACAGTCTGGTGGTCGTGGTCAGTATGGTCACTGTAAAGTTCACTTTGAGCCAATGGATGCCAATGGAGAAGAACTGTTCAAATTCGAATCTACAGTTGTTGGTGGATCTATTCCTAAAGAATATATCCCAGCAGTTGGAGAAGGTATCGAAGAAGCAGCTCAGTCTGGTATCTTAGGAGGATTCCCAGTACTTGGTGTTAAAGCTACAGTATATGATGGATCTTACCATGATGTCGATTCTAGTGAAATGGCCTTCCACATTGCCGGATCTATGGCATTTAAAGAGGCTATGCAGAAAGCTGGAGCTATCTTGCTTGAGCCAATCATGAGAGTCGAAGTTACAATGCCTGAAGAATACATGGGAGACGTTATCGGAGATATCAACTCTCGTCGTGGACGTATCGAAGGTATGGATGATATCGCGAGCGGTAAGATGGTTCGTGCATTCGTTCCATTATCTGAAATGTTCGGATATTCTACAGACTTACGTTCTAGAACTCAGGGACGTGGTAACTACTCTATGTTCTTTGAAAAATACGAACCAGTACCAAAGAACGTACAGGAAAAAGTACTTGCTGACAAGTAAGAAAATTAATATATAAATATTTCGAGGCTATTTTGTCAAAATAGTCTTGAAATATTTGTTTAAATGAAATATAATCAAATTTAGGACGGCCCTTTGCTGGGCAACTATATTGAAGTTTGAAACATTATTGTAATTGCCCATAGGGCGAATAAGGAGGACAATTAAAATGGCAAAAGAAAAGTTTGAGAGAACTAAACCTCATTGCAACATTGGTACTATTGGACACGTTGACCATGGTAAAACAACTTTAACAGCAGCAATCACTAAAGTTTTAGCTGAAAGAGTAGAAGGAAACACAGCTGAGAACTTTGAAGATATCGATAAAGCTCCAGAAGAAAGAGAACGTGGTATCACAATCTCTACAGCTCATGTTGAGTATGAAACAGAAAAACGTCACTACGCTCACGTTGACTGCCCAGGCCATGCCGATTATGTAAAGAACATGATCACTGGTGCAGCTCAGATGGACGGAGCTATCTTAGTAGTAGCTGCTACTGATGGTGTAATGGCTCAGACAAAAGAACATATCCTGTTATCTCGTCAGGTAGGTGTTCCTTACATCGTAGTATTCATGAACAAATGTGATATGGTAGACGATGAAGAATTATTAGAATTAGTAGAAATGGAAATTCGTGAATTATTAAATGAATACGAATTCCCAGGAGACGACATTCCTATCATCCAGGGATCTGCTTTAAAAGCTATCGAAGATCCAGCTGGACCATGGGGAGATAAGATCATGGAATTAATGGATGCTGTTGACAGCTACATTCCAGATCCACAGCGTGATACAGACAAACCTTTCTTAATGCCAGTCGAAGACGTATTCTCTATCACAGGACGTGGTACAGTAGCAACTGGTAGAGTAGAAAGTGGTGTTCTTCACGTATCTGACGAAGTTGAAATCGTTGGTATCAAAGAAGAAACAAGAAAAGTTGTTGTAACTGGTGTAGAAATGTTCCGTAAACTGTTAGACGAAGCTCAGGCTGGAGATAACATTGGTGCATTATTACGTGGTGTTCAGAGAGACGAAATCGAAAGAGGACAGGTTCTTTGCCAGCCAGGTTCAATCACATGCCATACAAAATTCACAGCTCAGGTATACGTTTTAACAAAAGATGAAGGTGGACGTCATACTCCATTCTTCAACAACTATCGTCCACAGTTCTACTTCAGAACAACAGACGTTACAGGTGTTATCGAATTACCAGAAGGAACAGAAATGTGCATGCCTGGTGACAACGTAGAAATGACTATCGAATTAATTCACCCAATCGCTATGGCTCAGGGATTATCTTTCGCTATCCGTGAAGGTGGACGTACAGTAGGATCAGGAAGAGTTGCTACAATCATCGAGTAATTCTTACTTCTACGATTGAATTTAGGATAATATTTATGAGACTCAGAAAGTTTAGGCTTTCTGGGTCTTTTTTGTTGTGAGCAAATATAAAACAAGCTATAATAAAAGAGACACATTGGTCGTAAGGCAAAATTAATAGGAGGATCCGAATGAATCAAACATTAAAGCTGCCAGTTGGAATTGAGAATTTTGAAGATATTCGCAAGCTAGGATTTTATTATATAGATAAGACAAAATTAATTGAACAGCTCTTACAAAATTGGGGAAAAGTAAATCTGTTTACACGACCACGTCGTTTTGGAAAGACACTCAATATGAGTATGTTACGTACTTTTTTTGAAATTGGTATGGATAAATCACTTTTTGAAGGCCTATATATTTCTAAAAATAAAGAATTATGTGATGAATATATGGGTAAGTATCCAGTAATCTTTCTGTCATTGAAGGGAATCGATGGATTAACTTTTGAAGAAGCGATTATTCGGATTACAACGATTATTAAAAATGAAGCACGAAGACACCATTATCTAAAAAATAGTGATAAATTAATAGAAGAAGAGATTAAGCAATTTCAGAGCCTTTTAGATGGAAAAGCTGATGATATAACAGATAGTATCAGACTATTATCAGAACTTTTGTGCAAACATTATGGGGAAAAGACGATTATTCTTATTGATGAATATGATGTTCCGCTAGATAAAGCTTTTCAGAAAGGCTATTATGATGAAATGGTTGAACTCATGAGAGGTCTTTTGGGGCAAGTACTAAAAACAAATGATTTTCTCCAATTTGCAGTTTTGACAGGATGTCTTAGAATTTCGAAAGAAAGCATTTTCACCGGACTTAATAATTTTGAAGTTTTATCTATTCTCAATGTTCAGTATGATGAATGTTTTGGATTTACCGATACAGAAGTGAAAAAGATTCTTAGCGATTATAATTTATCAGATCATTACTTTCAGATTAGGGAGTGGTATGATGGTTATCGTTTCGGAAATACAGATATCTATTGCCCATGGGATGTGATTCGTTATTGTAAAAGTCTATGTGCAGATCCCGATGCATTACCAGAAGATTTTTGGTCTAATTCTAGCGGAAATGAAATTGTTCGCAGATTTATAGATAAGGCAGATATTCAGACAAAGAATGAGATTGAGCGTTTGATCAGTGGAGAGTGTATTGAAAAGGAAATTGCAGAGGAGCTTACCTATAATGAGTTGGATAAGAGTATAGAAAATTTGTGGAGTGTGCTTTTTACAACAGGATATCTAACACAACAGGGACGAACTCAAAATGGTAAATATCTTTTGTCGATACCAAATACAGAGATAAGAAATCTATTTACAAAAAAGATCAAAGAATGGTTTAGTGATGTTTCAAAAAATGATGGAAAAACACTAGAAATATTTTGTAATGCGTTTATAGAGAAAAAACCAGAAAAAATTGAACAGCTTTTTGGAGATTATCTATGGAATACGATCAGTATAAGAGATACAGCAATCGCAAAAGAGAAGAAAGAAAATTTTTATCACGGAATTTTACTCGGTCTTCTTGGATATAAGTCAAGCTGGCTGATAAAGTCAAATGCAGAATCAGGAATCGGATACAGTGATATTCTGATAGAGGCTCCGGAGAATCGAACGGGAATCGTCATTGAATTAAAGTATGCCGAAGATGGAAATATGGATGCAGCGTGCAAGCAGGCTTTAAAACAGATTGAAGATAAAGACTATATTGCTAAATTGAAGCAAGATGGAATGCGAAATTTCATTAAATATGGTGTTGCTTGTTATAAGAAAGACTGTAAAGTCATGATTTATGAAGAATAAAAACAACTGATAATGGGAGATATAAATATGGGGAAAGAAACATTTGAAGGAAAGAAAACTCATTGCACGATAGGAATAATTGGACATCGAGGTCATGGAAAACGACTTTAACAGATGCAATCAAAAAAACTCTTACAACAAAAGAAGAGAGAAATATAAGCTTGACATCTAGCATTGAATATGGAGCTATCCTAGTAGTATCTGCAATAGATGGAATTATGTCACAAACGGCAGAACAGATCATGATTGCTCATCATATGGGAATGCAACATATCGTAGTATTTATGAATAAATGTGATATGGTAGATGATATGGAAATGCTGGAATTGGTAGAAATGGGGATTCGTGACCAGCTATATCAGTGCGGATTTGTTGGATCTGATATTCCGTTTATCTATGGATCTGCTTTAAAAGCCCTTGAAGATCCAGATGGAGAATGGGGAGATAAGATCATGGAATTGATGGATGCGGTGGATAAATACATTCCAGATTCACAGCCTGAAATGGATCAAGCTTCCTCTATACATACAAAGTTTACAGCAGAAGTATACATGTTAGATATCAATGAAGGTGGACGAGACACAGGATACTTTGATGGTGACCGTCTGCAGTTTTATTTCAAAACGACAGATGTAACAGGAGAGATTCAATTGCCAATAGAAATAGATATGGCTATGCCAGGGGAAACACTGGATATAACAATTGAATTAATTCAACCAATTAAGATAACAGAAGAAGAACCTTTTATCATTCGTAATGATGAATGTACGGTTGGATTGGGAAGAATTTCTACAATCATCGAGTAATTCTTACTTCTACGATTGAATATGATAATTTTCAAAGACTCAGAAAGTTTAGGCTTTCTGTTTTTTTTTCTATGTTATACTAAAGCTATCAATTGTAAGAAGGGAGAAACGTATGAAGAAAAGTAAAAATTTAAAAAGAATAGGGGCTGTGATGCTTTCGTTGGTATTAGCAGTATCAACAGTATTTACAACAACTGCTGTTTCTGAAAAGAAGGTTTCTGCACAAGCAGAGATAAAAAATAAGAAACAGCTGCAAAGATGGGCATTAGCTACAAAGTTATTATCAGATGGAGAAAAATACTTTGATCAAAGTAAAGCTGAGAATAAGATAAGTAATAAAATAGCAGCAATCTATACAGCAATAGAGTACATCTGGAATGAAGATGGGATACAGTACCTGTGAAAGTTTTTTGTGATAGTGTAAAGAAGTATTTTGCATGATGTGATGACTTTAATGCAGAAAAATTAGCTGCAATTGGTGAGAATAATTACTTTGAATATAAGAGTGGTGATTCAAATGTAACACTTAAAACCATGCAGGCAGGTGGAGGAACACAGGAATGTACCTATATTGGTGAGAAAGAACATACTGACGGTTCAAAAACAATGTATGGGGTATGGACAGATCCAGATCCAGCACCAGGAGATCCAGAGACACCATATTATGTAGCCTTAGATATTGCAGAAAACGGACAGATGACAGCATATCGAAAATTAAAAGATGGTAGTCAATTGAATGTGGATATCTATAAATTCAATGAGAATGGTGATTATGTAGTGTCTTATACAACTGCAAGTGGAAAAGCATTTATACCAGATGAAGAAGAAGCAGATTTTTCTTACAATATTCAAATCATAGATAAAGAAAAAAGCGAAACACCAATTCAGTTTGAAGATAGAACTCTTGAAGGTAATAGTTTCAATCTGAATTTGGAAAGTGAAGATACAAGCATTGTAGATATAGATTATGATAGAATTACAGCAAAAGATAAAAAGGGAACAACTAATATTAAATATAACATCAGATCTGCAGAGAGCGGTAATGTAATTTATAGTGAATCAATTCCATCCACCGTATATTCTATTTCTATTGATGAAGAAAATTATTATGGAATTTATTTATTACCAGGAGAAAGCAGACAGGTAACAGCAAATATTGAAGGTTATAATGGACCAGTTTCATATCAGTGGACATCAGCAGAATGTAAAATTGATAATCAGTTAGGAAAAACTTGTAAAATCACAGCTCCATCAAAAGAAGGAAATCCAAAGATTCTTGTTCAGGCATTTATTAAGGAGGGAGAATCTGAAGAATGGATTGGTGTAAAAGAGGAAGAGATCACAGTCGCAGATTGCAAATTATCATTTAGCTACAGAAAGTTTGTTGGTGATCATTCAGAACCAGCATCAGGAGATACTCTGAAAGTAGGAGAAGCTTATTGGTTTTCACTGGATGGTGCAAGTTTTGCATGGGATTATGGAAATGGAAATAGAAACGATTCAAAGAGACAGACTTTCTATACCATGGACTTTGAGTTAAATGGAAAGCATTTGATAGCAACAGATACAGAGGAAAATCTTAGTAATGATGAACCGAGTCTTTCAATCGGAGCAGGTGGAGGATTCCCAAATCGCATTATCAAACCAAAGAAAGCTGGAACATTAACGATCACAGGAACAATTTATCGAAATGGAAAATTTTTCCGTGATGTTAAAAAGACATATAAAGTAGAAGGTAACACACCATCTCCAACACCAGTAAATAAACCAACAACCCCAGCCAAAGTAACAGTCAAGAAAACAACTCTAAAAAGTGCAAAAAATGCCAAAGGCAAAAAACTAGTTGTAAAATGGAAAAAGAACACAGCTGGAAACGGAT
>OLNE01001319.1_pt1 | contig 18262 bp, 19 predicted proteins | sample 1672431 | NCBI WGS metagenome assembly OLNE01 (sample SAMEA3136685, study PRJEB25190) | human gut metagenome | reverse complement strand
CATAACGGTAGGCGGTTAGTCCTTCAACAGAGGGACTGCGACCCTCTGATTACATAGAAACCCGTAAGGGAATCCACTGGAAAGGAGGGCTAAGCCATGAGTATTATTGATTTTATTGCAGTGGTGAGCTTTGGCTTAACCTGCTTTAGTATAGGATATACTATTGGCCGAGATAGTGATAAAACACAAAAATAGCCGCCCTATGTCTGATAAACTAAGCAGCTATTTTTGCTAAAATACATATCGGACTAACCGTCTATCGACAGTATCCTTTTCTATAATTATAGTATCATGCAAAAGAAAAAATGTCAAAAATTTATTGAATCAGTTTATGATATTCAAGAATTTTAAAATCTGATCGATGAGATATAAAAAGTTTCCACATAGCAAAGAGATTAGCTATGGGGAATAGATAAGAAATAAAAAAAGCCTATCCTGTCGGCCAACAGGATAGGCGATGCCCATAAGGGCAAAACCCAATGGTGGCATCCACTTTGGAATGGGTGCTTTCCTTAAATAAAAGATATCATAAATCTTTTGGAAATTCAAGAAATTTGGAAAATAAAATGAAAACCTCAGTAGTAAAAGACTCAGCTACTGAGGTTTTTGTATCAACACGATACTAATATCACTTTTGCCTGTAAACATCGTATCATAGGTATATTGACATTTCAAGAATTCCAGAATTGTGATAAAAATTTGGTGTTTTTTTCAATGATGTAAAAATTCCAGAAAATCAAAGATCATCTGGAATTTCAGTACTTATTGATTGTACTTTGGATTAATAAATATTATAATAGATAAGTTAAGAAAATACAATGAATCCATGAAGAAAAAAGTTCAAAAAATCCTTGTATTTCTTAGGTTTTTCCAAGTACCTGTGGTAAAATATAAATATAGGGGATCATACAAAGATAAACAAAACGAGGAGGTTTATTTTTATGAAGCAATGGAAACAAAAGATTGCATGCTTACTGGCAGGGATTATGGTCATAACAGGTTTCTTTCCTTGGAATAGTTCGGTCAGTGTTCATGCAGAAGAAAGCTTGATCAAGTCATCGGCAGAAGGCTTTGAATATCGGTTAAAAGTTTATGAATCAGGAATTAAAGAATATATTTGCACATCAGATACTACGCAAGTCTATGATAACTATCAGGATGCGGTCAAAGGTCTTGCTGATATATCCAGAAAGATTCTGACAGAGCGAAAAGCTGAACCATTTACGGTTAAGATACCTGTAGAGATCAAAGCGGATCAAAAGGTTGATGGTATTGAGAAGGGATCAAATCCGTTTAATGACGCAGTACATAAAGAAACCTATAAAGAAACAGGAAATCCAAACGAAGGACAGGGATTAGCTCAGTTTCTTGATGCCAGAGGAAATCTTTTGAATGATAAGCTTGACAAAATCACATATGATGAAACTACGAAATCTTACAAAGGTGTGTTTTACTATCATATGTTAAGTCATCAATATGCAGAAAGATATTCTAAAACAATCACAAAGTTAAAAGAAGTAATAGACAGTTTAAATCTGGATGAAAAATCTGACTATGAAAAATGTAAGACGATCAGAGAATGGATCGGTAAAAATGTAAAATATGATAGAGAATATGCAAAAGATCCTGCAAATTGTTCAAGAAGAAATGCTCATGATATGACAGGAGCGATATTAGATGGTTATGCGGTATGCGATGGTTATGCCAATCTATTTCATTACATGGCCAATGCTACGGGATTGCTGACTCTTTTTGAAGAGGGATATCAAATAGGTAGCGGTCTACAACATGCATGGAATCTGGTAAAGATAGATGGAACATTCTATTATACAGACTGCACCAGTATTGCTCTAGATAAAGATGGAAATGCAACAGGAGAATTCCTATTAGGGCAGGATACCATGTTTAACCTAACAGTAACACCTAAAAACAACGATATAGAAAATACTTATTCCAACATCTCAAAAGATGATTGGAGTAAAGAACATTCAGTATGTAAAGGGAACCATAATCTGGTCAAAACAGGAGAAGGACCAGCAACATGTGAAACAATGGGATATACAGGCTATTACTGTACGAATCAGGGATGTATATACCGTTATCGAGACTATAACAAAGAACCACTAGGACACAACTACGACTACACCAACGGAGAAATCACTCAGTCCCAAGACTGCACACATCCAGAAATCACAACCTATCGTTGTACTCGCTGTAAAGCTCCAATAGAAGTAGAAACAAAACCATCCCTAGGCGGCCACAAATGGCAACCAGGAGATATCATCAAAGCTCCAACATGTACAGTCAACGGAGAACAGGAATACACCTGCACCGTCTGCAACCAGACCAAAACAGAACCAGTCAAAGCAACAGGACACGACTGGCAGATTAATAAGATATTAAGTGCAGCGACTTGCACATCCAACGGAATCGCAAGATACATCTGTAAGACATGTGGATACGGAGAGAACCATACGATCAACGCCACAGGCCATAAACCAGAGATCCGAAACAAGAAAGAAGCGACTTGCAGTAGCACAGGGTATACCGGAGATACCTACTGCAGCGTATGTAATAAAAAGCTGAGTTCCGGAGAAACAATCAATAAGAAAGAGCATACCTGGGTAAAACAGGACAACATTCCGGCAACGTGTGAAAAAGGCGAGATGGAAGTAGAAAAATGCAGCGTATGTGGAGAAACAAAAGAAACACAGATCAGTGATCCACTGGGACACGATTTTAGAGAATGGAAGATCACCAAAGAACCTACCTGCACCAAATACGGAACGAAAAAACGCATCTGTAAACGGTGTAATGAATATGAGATCGATGTGATCGATCCGACAGGACATCAGCACACAAAGATCATCGATAAGAAAGCTGCAACCTGCGAGGAAAAAGGTTATTCTGGTGATTTGTACTGTGAGGATTGCCGTGTGATTATCCAGTTAGGACAGGAAATTGCCGCAACAGGACACACATGGGATAACGGTGAGATCACAAAAGAGCCAACACAGACAGCAACAGGGATCAGGACATACACATGTAAAACATGCCAGAAGACCAGAATAGAGACGATTCCGATGTTAAAAGGACATCACTGGGATAATGGAACTGTTATAAAGGAACCAACGTGTACCGAATCAGGCGAAAAGATCTATCACTGTACCGATGAAGACTGCAACGAATCCTACACAGAAACGATCAAAGCAACTGGTCATCAGCATACAAAACTGATCAATAAAAAAGATGCGACTTGTGAAGAGAAAGGCTACAGCGGAGATACTTATTGTGAGGACTGTAAGCAGATCATAAAGACAGGAAAAGCGATCAATCCAACTGGACATGACTGGGATAAAGGAACCGTGAAAAAGGCAGCTACGTGCGAGTCAGAGGGTATCAGAGAATACACATGTAATACATGCAAAAAGACTAAAGAAGAGACGATAGCATCAACGGGACATACAAAGACAGAAATCCGAAATAAAAAGGCGGCAACATGCAAGGAAGAAGGCTATACAGGAGATACTTACTGCGTCACATGTGGAAAGAAGCTTGCAGAAGGGAAAGCGATCCCTAAGACAGATCATGACTGGACGATTACAGAAACACCAGCGACTTGTGAAAAAGACGGTGTGAGAACCTATATATGTGATGTCTGCCATACAACAAAGAGCGAACCGATCAAGGCGATCGGACACAGCTACGGGGCATGGACCACAACAAAAGAAGCAACGATATCTTCCAAAGCAGAACAGCAGCGTACCTGCAGCACGTGTGGTAAAGAAGAGATCACGACTTATGGAGAAAAGCTAAGACCAACGATCAGCACGAACGCTACATCACTAAAACTAAAAAAGAAACAGACCACAAAAAAGTTTACCGTCACAGGATTAGCCAAAGGCGACTACATAACATCCTGGACAAGCAGTAATAAAAAAATCGTAACCGTGACAGGAAATCAAAATGGCACATGCAAGATTAAAGCAGGATCAAAGACAGGCAAAGCAACGATCACGATCAAGCTTGCGAGCGGACTTACAAAACAGATCAAAGTCACAGTACAGAAAAAAGCAGTGACATGCAGCAAGATCAAGAACGTGCCAAAGACGATCAAGCTAAAGAAAAAGCAGACTTACCAGCTAAAACCAGTGATTAATCCGATCACATGCACCAATAAGATAAAATACAAATCTTCCAACAAAAAGATTGCCAAAGTATCTTCAACCGGAAAGATCACAGCGATCAAGCCAGGAAAAGTAAAGATTACAATCAGTGTTGGTAAGAAAAAATTTGTTAGCAATGTAATTATAAAAAAATAATTTTTTATAAACGAAAAACCAGAGTGTATAATCTCTGGTTTTTCGTTTTTGGTCCTTACAGACTATTCATTTCATTTTGCCTAAATGCATTATATTATATTTATTTTGCTTGTGATTACAAGTAACTGCAATATTGAATGAGTTATTTTTTTCAATGATAAAAAAGTTCTTATATTTTTTAGGTTTTTCAGAGTACTCATGATAAAATATAATAAAATAAACAGGAAGGAGTCAATTTTATGGAAAAAGTCGAAACACAGATAACAAAGGGGTTAACAGAAGAAACAACGGAGGAAATTACGCTGCTAGGTCATATTTTGGAAAATGCAGATGGATTAAAGATATTTTCGGAATTGATAAATCATGTGATTTCAGAGAATGCAGAATCTATTCTTTTAGAAAAGAAGAAGCTGCTAGCTATTTTACACGTGGAGGAAGATGATTTAGATGAGATGATGAAAAAAATTATAGATGACATTATAAGAAGTCAGATTGAAATAATTGAAAAGGAACATAAAAAAACAGGATTTAAAATTGTTTCAATATTTGAAATGGTTACATATGATCCAGAAGAAGGACTAACAACTCAAATAACAAAGGCTGTTAAACCATATTTGAAGAATTTAATATAATGATAAAAACAGATTTATCCAAAAGGGGCTGTCGCATTAACGACAGTCCTTTTTTGAAAAATAATAAGAGCCGGGCTTCGCAAAGTCCGGCTCTTGGTGTAAGATTTAAATATGAACAAAAACAAAATCCTACAGAAAGATTATACCTTATCTTCTCTGTACTATCAAATCAAACTTCCGCTGGATCTTGAAATTTTAATCCCGGCAAATGATCCTGTACGCTTACTAAGTGCTTTTGTGGAGGGAATGGAACTTAGTGATCTTTATAAGACTTATGGAAAGATAAAGAAAAAGCAGGCGTCCCCAAGACAGTTGTTCAAGATTATCATTTATGCCAGCATGAACCGGATCTATTCGAGCAGAGATATTGAAACTGCATGCCGCAGAGATATCAATTTCATGTATCTTCTGGAAGGCAAGCCAGTTCCAGATCATGCCACCATTGCCCGTTTTATCTCTTTGCATTTTTCACAGTGTTCCAAAAAGACTCTGACCGAAGTATCGGAGATTCTTTTAAAACTTGGAGAGATCTCAGGTCAGAGTGTCTTTATTGATGGAACAAAACTGGAATCTGTCGCTAACAAATATACTTTTGTATGGAAAAGAGCAGTCACGAAAAACTGCCAGCGGCTGTTTTCAAAGATCTCCGATCTTGTCGATGAATGTGAATCGCTTTATGGAATACGGATCGCTTATCAAAAAGAGATCTCGCTGCACACTTTAAAACGAATGAGGAAAAAACTCTATCGGATCAAAAAAGAAGAAAATATTTCTTTTGTTCATGGAAAAGGGAAGCGAAAGACAAGACTGCAAAGATCGATCGAGACATTAGAATCTTATACAGAAAAGTTGAAAGAATATACGAAAAAGATCTATCTGTGTGGAGATAGAAACAGTTATTCCAAAACAGATCCAGATGCAACTTTTATGCGGATGAAAGAGGATGCCATGATGAACGGACAGTTGAAACCAGCATATAATCTGCAGCATGGTGTTGATTCAGAATATATTACATGGCTCGATATCAGTTCAAGACCAACCGATACCCGGACATTGATCCCATTTCTAAAAGATATGGAGAAACATCTTCCTTTTCGATATCAGGATATTGTTGCTGATGCGGGATATGAAAGCGAAGAGAATTACCTGTTTCTTGAGGATCAAGGGCAGAGAGCTTTTATCAAACCTCAGAATTATGAGATCTCAAGAACAAGAAAATATAAAAAAGATATCGGAAAGATGGAAAACATGAAATATGATAGAGAGAATGACTGTTATCGTTGCCAGAATGGGAAAGAGTTGACAGTGCAATATGTGAAGAAACAGAAAACGGCAACCGGATATCAAAGGTCTGTCACGGTTTATCAGAGCCATGAATGTAAAGGATGTCCATTAAAAACAAAATGCATCAAAGGGAACAATTGTAAAACTCCAATGGAAAAACGAGAAAAACGGCTCTATGTATCAAAAGCAATGAAAGAAAAAAGAGATGAAACACTAAAACGTATCACAAGTGAGTATGGGACTCAGTTAAGAATGAACCGGAGTATACAGGCGGAAGGATCCTTTGCAAATATAAAAGAAGATATGAATTTCCGCAGATATCTATATCGTGGAAAAGAGAATGTAACAGCACAAAGTGTGATACTTGCAATCGGATATAATATAAATAAACTGCATCATAAGATACAGAATGAGCGAACAGGACAACATTTGTTTGCGTTAAAAAAATAGGAAAATTTTAAGATTTCAAAAGATAATTATAATTTTTTCTCTAAATGTTTAGAGGATATGTTAAAGTACGCTATTTTTAAATTTTTATAATTATAAGAAGCGAATCTTATTAAAAAACTACAAAAAGATGCTGCCGCATCTATGATTTATTCAATCATTAATGCGACAGCCCCTTTGAGTTTTACTTGACAGTTACATCTTATTATTGTGGTTTGGGTTAGAAAGATGAAATTTTATAAATTTCTTCCTTGATATTGGATAGTAATAATTTTTACGATTTTTCTCTGCTCATCAATTTTAAAAATGGCCAAGTAATTATCAATTAGTAATTGACGGTATCCTTTTCCTGCATAATTTCCAACAAGCCTTTCTTGATGAGAGGATGGAAATATTTCTAGTGTTTTAAGTGATTTCCATAGCCGATCCGTTTGCCCTTTGGCATATTCTGGAGATTGGAGATCATTTGCGATATATTCAAATATTTCTTCTAAATCTCGATATGCACGTGCGTTTAATTGTATTTTATATTTCTTCATAATATTTTTTGCTTAACTTTTTAAATGCATCATCGAGGTCTATAGACTTTGCACCTTCGTTCATTTCCTTTTCTGATTCATAAATTATCTGATCAATACGATTTGTTTTTATAAATTGATCGTATAATTCGCTGCTCATAACTACTAAATCACTGTAGCCATTTTTTGTGATAAAAATGGGTTCTTGTTGTTTATGAGCAAGTTCTGATATTTCACTAGTATTTCTTAAATCTCTGATAGGCATAATTAGTGGCATATGATTCAACTCCTTTCTATATAACATAATTGTAGCATAATTATGCTTTTACAGGCAATGATATACTAGAAAAATAATGAGATTATGTTAATCAATAAGCAAATGACAAAAAATTTCAAAAAGTTTTTTATTAATTGCTTAATAAGTAGTCGGATTAACCATTTTTTTATTGCTTTAAACATCTCCAAAACCTCCTTCCTATATTAATATCAACTTAAATATGAAGGATGGAGTAAAAGATAACTGGTACGAATTTTATATTAATATTATTTCCTTTACACAGAACATATGTTCTTGTATAATACCAGTATGAGGTGATGATATGTTAGATGTAAAAGAATTAGAAAAAACAAAGAGGGTAAACATAGTTGGAGAAATTCCAGACGTAAGATTACAGATTTTAGATAATAATGGTAAGATAAAAGAATTTAGATTAAGAGAAATGACAATTGCTGGAGCAAGAACAGAAATTGACCAGTGTAATAGAGAAAATTATTGTGTTTATTATAAGGGAGTTGTAGAAATTTTAGATCGATTCCACATAAACAGTTATAAGAAGACTTTTAAGTATATCCTTAAAAGTAAGAAGTGGTTTATATGTGGGAATTACGATGATATAATAAAAGCACATAGATAAGTAATAAAGACAAGAATTAGAGAGGAAAATAGACATGTTTTTAGAAAATGAATTTTATCTAATGAATAAAGATGATCGGATATTAAGATTTACTTGCGATAATTCCCCTCTTGGTGTGAGTTTTAAAGAAGAAGAATCCTATGAAGAAATACGACCATATGGATATGATGGAATAGGACAGTGGATCAGTCAGAGACAGGCTCCAAAACATCGCCAGTATATTGCAGACTTGTTAAGAATGTGTGGTTGTTATAATCTGGATGGATTTATCAGAGTGACACATGCCCTTTCATTAAATGATACATTTTGGATTAAAACTGTAGATAGTAAATTACAGTGGAAAAATGTTTCTCTGTATGAAAATCAATTTGATGAAACGATTGCGAAGATAGCATTTGAAGGTGGGCTTTATGGAAAAGAGTTTACGACCACTTCACCGGAATTTGGTACGTCAGGTAGTTTTGCAAAATGTTGGGTAAAAGAAGATGATGGAATCTATCTGTTAAAGAGAGGAAGCGAGGGAGCAAGAAATGCTGGATTAGAGCCTTATTCAGAAATGTATTCATCTCAGATTGCCAGGATAATATGCAGAGATGCAGTAGAATATAGTGTTGAGAAATATCATAATAAAATAGCATCGAAATGTAGGTTGTTTACATCGGAGCAGGAAGGGTATGTTCCAATTACAAAATTTTTTGGAAAACTTGTTTCAGTAAAAGAAATATTAGAAAAATTTGAACAGCATGGATGTGAAGATGATTTTCGACGAATGATTGTATTAGATGCTTTGATTTTGAATACGGATCGTCATATGGGCAATTATGGATTTATGGTAGATAATGATACAATGCAGATAAAAAGAATGGCTCCAATGTTTGATCATAATCAAGCTTTGTTACCATATGCAGAACAGGAAGATTTTGAAAATCTGGATGTATATTTAGCATCAAGACCAACACAGATTGGAGAAGATTTCAATGAGATCGCTCATGCATTATTAACTCCTGAAATACGAAATGACCTAAAAAATTTGAGAGGGTTTGAATTCCAGAGAAATGACGAATTTGATCTTCCAGAAGAACGTCTGCAGAAATTAAATAAATTAGTTGATCAGCAAATCGATGGAATTCTTGAGTGTAAACGATTGTATGTTCCATCTAATAAATATGAAAATGTCAGATATCAACCAGAACAATATGATGACTTATCTCCAGAATCAAAAGAGATAGATGAAGAATTGGAGATATAGATGACTATAAAGAGTAGGTAGCTATCCTTAGCGGATAGCTGCTTTTTTTATGTAAAAATGTAACTTATATTCCCGGGGAACATAAGTAAAATAAAATCCCTTTTTCGAGCGGTTCCCCAAGGGAACCCCTTTTTTCTCCAACCGAAAGTTTTTGGTATCCACCTTCGAAATTTGTTTTCAGAATCTTTGCTTATTCGTATTTGCAGATGTGCATTATACCAATTTTCTTTATAGTTGCAAGGGACGTTCCTTAATGCTCGCAAAGCTCCGCTTACCACTTGAACCCTTGCAGCTATAAAGAAAATTGATATTGAAAATGCACGCAAACCCGAGATAAGCAAAGACTCAGAAAGCAAATTTACGAAAGGAGGAAAAACACAAAAATAAATGTTTCCGAAAAAATTTAAACGCACCCCTCAAAAAAAGCTTCAGATCTTGAAAGCAAATTTTATAATCGGTTGTAGTTTAAAACATTAAAATTAAAAAGTTTGGAAGGAGAAAATTTTATGAGATACGTAATTGGAATTATTGCAGGAGTTGTTTTGATCATGGGAGCTGTTGGTGGAATGGAGAATGATACATTAAATATTACTTATAGTCTGAAGATGATGGTGATCGGAGTGATTTTAATTTATGAATGTTATATAATAGGGCAGAAAAAAAGGTAATTTAATCAAGAGATAGTTGCTATAAACTTTGATTCCTCGGAAATCAAAGTCAAACTGATTCAACTTGACACAAACATAATACTATAGAAAAATGAAATATGAATGGAGGGTAAAAAATGCACGAAAAAATTTATAAAGCTTTTCATCAGGATATTTCGATAGATGATTATAAAGAATTAGATGAATTAAAGAAAAAGTTTGAAGGTATGAAACCATTTAATGAATATGAAAAAGATGGTTTAAAAAGCTATGATGACGCATTTTTAGTTAGATTTACCTATGAGTCAAATGCAATAGAAGGGAGTACGTTGTCATTAGGAGATACGGAGCTTGTATTGGAAGGAGAATTTACTCCAAATAATAATCAACGATTAAGAGAAATATTTTCAGCCAGAGGATGTGCAGATGGATGTGCATATATTGAAAAAGAATTGGAAAATGACAGAAAGTTTACGGAAGATTTTATAAAAGATATACATGAAAGAACTACTTTAGACTGTCAGCCAAGAATTAGAGGAACTTATCGAATTGCACCAGTATATATTCAGGGATCTTTAACAGAATCAGTTGATCCAATACAAATTAGAGAGTTAATACCGACCCTGTTATATGCATATGAAAATTCAGATGCACATCCTATTGCAAAGGTTGCAGCATTCCATGCAATGTTTGAGAATATACATCCATTTCAAGATGGAAATGGGAGAACAGGAAGATTAATTTTAAATTATATGCTGGAAAAAGAAGGATATCCACCAATTGCATTAAAGCATGATGCCAAGCAGGATTATAAGAAATCTTTAGAAGAGTGGCAGGTTCGAGGAAATCCAAAAATGTTGCTGGATGTTGTTAAAAATTGTGTTTTAGATGAACTGCAGGAAAGAATTCATATAATAACAGTTACAAGAGAAACAATGAAAGCATTAAATATGGACTTGAATTATGAGAACAGCAAAGAGCAGATGGAATTAGATAATGATTTAGAAATATAATGGAATAAAAGAAAAGACAGTTGCTAGAATTAGTGACTGCCTTTTTGCGTTGTCAAAATTTATAATAGATACTTTGCTTCCCGGGGAATCAAAGTAAAAAAAAGGTAACTTATGTTCCCAGGGAACATAAGTGAAAATATCCCAATCCCCTTCTCGAACGGTTCCCAAAGGGAACCCCTTTTTTCTCCAACCGATCGTTTTATATTTTTCACCTCACTTTATAGCAAATGGATTTCTTAATTTACTTCCAGAGTCTTCACTTATCGGTTTGCTGATGTGCATCATAGCAGGATTTATACCTGTTACAAGGGACGTTCCTTAATGCTCACAAGCGATGCTTGCTCCGCTTACCACTTAAACCCTTGTAACAGGTATAAATCCTGCTATTGACAGATGCACGCAAACCCGAAAGATAAGTGAAGACTCAGAAAATAAATTAAGAAATCCATTTGCTATAAAGTGAGGTGAAAAATATGAAACGATTGTTTCCGAAAAACAAAATACGCTCCCCATGCAGAAAAAGATCAGATCTTGAAAATAAATTTTTCGGTTCTGAAAGTTAAGAAGCAAACAAATTCAAGTAATTATAAGGAGAAAAGAAAATGACAAAAAATGATATTGTTAACGAATTAAATAAAATGGGATATGAAGTAAGAGAAGAAAATGTTGTAAAAAATGGCGTAGAATTCTTGGGAATCAGTATCATTGATTCTGACAGATATATGATTCCAGTATTTTATGTAGAAGATATAATAACGAAAGCAGAGCAAAGCGGTGCAACAGTAAAAGAAATTGTAAGAGATATGCTTAAGATTCATAACGATGCATTACGTGAGAGTGAAGAATTAAACAAACCAATACACTTTAATAGAGAAGATTTTTTAAAACGACTTTATGTAGGAGTTCAAAAGGAAAGCAAAGAAGATATTGTAAAATGCAAAACAGAATTTGAAGGAATCGAAAAATATTTATTTTTGAGAATGGAAGCATTAAACGATGCAATTTACTCAGCAAAAATTTCAAAAAATATATTGAAAAACGTGGATGTTGACGAATCCGAAGCATGGGAAACAGCAGAAAATAATGTTAGAAAAGAAACAGAAATTATACAATTATCAGGATTTCCAATGAGTGCAGAAGAATGCGAAATGTTTGTAATTTCTAATAAGTCTAGATTCAGAGGAGCATCAGCAGTGTTAAATAAAAAAGTTATGAAAGCATTTGCAAATCTGGTAAATACAAAGAAAATTATGATACTTCCATCTTCTATCCATGAAATGATTTTGATTCCGTGTCACGATTGTGAATATGATATAGAAAGTTGTTCAGAAATTGTTAAACTTGTAAATGAAAATGAGGTAGAACTGACAGAGCAATTGACTGACAGAGCATATATTATTGAAGTATAATTTAACTTATGTTCCCAGGGAACATAAGTGGAAATGAGGAATTAACTTTATCCAATGAAATCAATTTTATGATTTCATTGGATAAAGAAAAGATTATATTTAGGAGTTGTTGAAAATGATAAAAACAAAAAAATGTAGTATAATAATACTAAAGGAGAGAAGGAAAAAGAAATGAACATAAAGATATATCAAAAATTATGTGCTGAATTAAAAATTCTTTGGACACAACATTGTTTACAAAGAATGCAAGAAAGAGATATTAGTCGGTTAGATGTAAAGAATGGGATTGCAACAGGTGAAATTATAGAGGATTATCCAGACGATTATCCCAACCCAAGTTGTTTGATTTTTGGATATAGTGTGAATGGGCATATTTTGCATATTGTTGCTGGGTGTGATAATATAAATATATATATTATTACCGCATATTATCCAGATACAAAAAAATTTGAAAATGATTTAAAGACTCGAAGAAAGAGGTGAGGAATATGTGTATGTATTGTAAAAATAGCACAACTATAAATAGTACGACTACACATGTTGTAAATTATAAAAACTGTATTATTGTGATTAAAAATGTTCCATGTCTTGAATGTGAACAGTGTGGGGAAAAGTATTATACAGATGAGGTTGCTGAACGTCTTGAGATAATTGTTAATATGGCAAAAAAATTAATGCAAGAAATAGCTGTTATTGATTATCCACAAGTGGCTTGATGTAATTAAATATTAGTAGAGAATTATTAAAAAGAAAAGGCTTCGTAATATAGAAATATATTTATGAAGCCTTTTTTGAATAACTTTGATTCCTGAGGAAGATAAGTAAAATTTAATATATGATAAATTGTAAAGATTCTTAAAATGGAGAAAAGGCACCCATATAATGGATGCCATAAATGATATTTAATATTATTAAATAAATTAAATAAGATTATCTTAATTATAATAATGTTAGGATATTTTGTCAATAGATAATTACAATAGGAACTTTGATTCCCTGGGAACATAAGTAGTTTAGAAATGAAAGAAAAGAAAGTCTCCATGGTAAAGAAATATATCATGGGGATTTTTTGAATAACTTGTGTTCCCGAGGAATCAAAGTGAATTTTTAATTCACGGCTGCGATAGCAGAGTTTTCTTTTCAATGATCATGCCACTTTGAGTAGCAAAGTGGAAATTTAAATTCTTTGAATTTAAAGCAAGCATCCTATTTGTCCGACAAACGACAAATAGAGCTTGTTGGTGTGAATCCCCAAACCCCTTGAAAATATGGGATGTATCCCAAACCCTCTGAGTATAATAAGCTGCTAAAAAGTAAATTTCACTTTGATTCCTTGGGAATCAAAGTGAAGTTGTGTGTAGATTAATGTAAGAGCAAGGATATCTGATTTGCATAGGTAGAAGAAATAAAGAAAATAGCAAAAAGTATCAAGGAATAATTGAATTATGATTCAGTTTGGCCTTGATATTTTTTGAATATAATGTTGTAACAAACTTTGCTTCCCAGGGAATCAAAGTAGAATAATTTAATCATTTAAAACATCTAAAATTGAAAAGGTAACTAATTTTATTATTTATTCAATTTTGGAGGTATAAATGAATAACAATACAAAAGAATATGGATACATAAGAGTATCTAGTAAAACACAAAATGTAGCTCGACAGATAAAAATGATGAAAGAGAGAGGGATACCAGATAAAAGAATTTACATAGATAAAATGTCTGGAAGAAATTTCGAAAGAAAAGAATACAAAAAATTATTAGCAAAATTAGATTCAAATGCTGTTTTATATATACCTGAGATCGATCGCTTGGGTCGAAACTATGAAGAAATATTAGAACAATGGAGAGTTATAACAAAAGAAATAAGGGCGGCAATTGTTGTATTAGATATGCCATTGCTAGATACAAGAAATAAAGATAAAGATCTGATGGGGACATTTATAGCAGATTTGGTATTACAAATTTTAAGTTATGTTGCAGAAACAGAGCGAATAAAAATTAAAGAAAGACAACGACAGGGAATTGATGCAGCAATGGAACGAGGAGTAGCATTTGGAAGACCAGAAAGAGAAGTGCCAGAGAATTTTTATCCATTGGTTAAACTATGGACAAAGAAAAAGGTAACAGTTAGAGAGGCAGCAGAATTATGTAACATGCCAAGATCCACTTTTTATGCGAAGGCAAGAAAAATAATGGAAGCATGTTAGTCTACTTATGTTCCCAGGGAATCAAAGTTACGAAGAAGGACCAAAACAGTTTGTTTTGGTCCTTTTAAAAAAGTATGAAAAAAAATATCCAGAAAACTGTACTTTTCTGGACAAATTTATCTGTTAATATAATACACTATATAGTGAAAAAAATCAATGCATTTTTACAAAAAAACTAGTTTTTTTCAAAAGTTCTAAAAGTACACTTTTTTAGACAAACATGAACGTTGATAATTAAATAGTTGCATAAATTACATAATAATGAAACTTGGGCATGGCTGTTGCGTACAGGTGTCCCTTCCGATAAGCATCGGCAGATATAACCGCATAAAGAGAAATATGTAGGATATATGACAGAGTTGAACAGAAAAAATTGATACTTAGGGTTTATGTAACAGAAAAAATTTTTATCAAAGGAAAGTGAATAAAATTTATTTGTTTTCCTTTGATAAAAAAGCTATCTAGTTAATTTAAAAATAAGAATTAACTGAAATACTTATTATCAAACTAAAATACATGAATGATAAGATATTTGAGACATAAAATAAAAATAATAGGAAATTAAATGGAGGAACCAAAATGAATGCATATAATAATGTTGAAAAAGAAATTAAAGTTCCAGCCACAGTAAAAAATGAATTTAAAAAGTTATATCAGAATGGAATATATAAGGAATTACACAGAAGAAAAATTTTAACTGACATACAATTAGAAAACCTTCTAAGTAAAAATTATTAAAAAAAGTTGCACATCACAGTATTTGTTGTTACCATCAAATAGTGATGTGCTATTTTTATTTGGAGGTAGCACGATGATTCGTAAAAAAATAAAAGTGGCAGCTTATGCAAGAGTATCAACAGATAAGGATGATCAATTAAATTCTTTAGATAACCAAAGGATATATTTTCAAAATTACATTAAAGGACATCCTGATTGGGAATTTGTTGACGTATATTGGGATGAGGGAATTAGTGGGACACAAACTAAGAATAGGGTAGGATTTAATAATATGATAGCCGATGCAATAAACGGCAAAATAGACCTTATAATTACAAAGGAAGTTTCAAGATTTGCAAGAAATACAGTTGATACACTTTCATATACACGAAAACTCAAACAATTTGATGTAGGAGTTATATTCATATTAGATAATATAGATTCAAGAGATGTGGATGCTGAATTTCGTTTAACGATTATGGCAAGCAATGCTCAAGAAGAATCAAGAAAGACATCAGAGCGTGTTAAATGGGGACAAAAACGACAGATGGAGAAAGGAGTTGTTTTTGGAAGAAGTTTATTAGGATATATTGTTGATAATGGAAAAATATCAATAAATCAAGAGGAAGTTCCTATTGTAAAAAAGATTTTTCATAAGTATACAATAGAAGGTAAAGGAACACATGTCATTGCTCGTGAGCTATTAGAAGAAGGTATAGAGCCAAAACGGGTAAAAAAATGGTCTAATACAGTGATCTTAAGAGTATTGAGAAATGAAAAATATGTTGGAGATTTATGCCAGAAAAAAACAATAACACCTGATTATTTAACACATAAGAAAAAGTACAATAGGGGAGAAGAAGAGATGGTCTATATAAAAGATCATCACGAACCAATAATTTCCCGTGAATTATGGAAAGCGACGCAAGAAGAATTAAAACGAAGATCAGTGAGCAAAAAACAGAAGTTAAAACATAGTAGTAGATACTGGTGTAGTGGAAAAATAAAGTGTGCAGAATGTGGAAATAGATTTGTTGGAAGATCTAGAATTTTGAAGAATGGACAAAAATACAAGACATGGAAATGTTTTGAAAATGTAACACATGGTTCAAAAAAGAAAAAATTAAATGGTGAAATTGTTGGATGTTGTAATAATGCAATAAATGAAAAAAGCTTAGTTGTATGTATGAATTATTGTATATCCTTTATGCAGGATGGAAAAGAATTATTGAAAAAAGAAATTTTACAGGAGATAGGAAAAATCAAGAAGGAAAAAGAAAATAAACTGTTTGGTGAAGAAAGCATAAGGGAAAGTATAGAACATTATGAAAGAAAAAAAAGAAAATCTATTGATCTTATGTTGGATGGACTGATTTCAGAAGAAGATTTTATAAATCAAAAAAACTGGTATGATGAGAAAATTAAAAATTTAAAAGATAAACTAATAGAGGAAAGTAAAAAAGATAGGGAAGATAAAAAAGAGTACATTATACAAAGCTATAGAAATGCATTAGATGAAATAATGGATATTGATAATCCAAGTGAAATGGTTTTTAAAGAAATACTTGATCATATAGATGTACATAAGAATAAAGTTTTAGATATTTGGTTAAAAAGTGTTCCATTTGGTATTAGATTAAAAATAGAAACTGAAGGGAGATCAACAACATATAAAACAAAAATTCTTGAAACAGAATTGATTGAAAAAAGTAAAGGAGTCATATCAAAAACAATATAGGTACAGAAGAATTAGCTCACTTGGAAATGATCTGTACGATCGTGCATCAGTTAACTAGAGATCTAACTCCAGAACAGGTGAAAAAATCAGGGTTTGGAGCTTACTATGTAGATCATACAGCAGGTGTATGGCCACAAGCAGCAAGTGGTGTACCGTTTAGCGCAGCGACGTTTCAGTCTGTGGGAGATCCGATTACAGATTTAAGTGAAGACCTTGCTGCAGAACAAAAAGCAAGAACAACGTATGATAATTTGTTAAGGCTTATTGATGATCCAGATGTTAGAGAGCCACTGAAATTCTTACGAGAAAGAGAAATCGTGCATTTCCAGAGATTTGGTGAAGCACTGAGGACTGTACAGGATCATTTGGATTCTAAGAATTTTTATGCGATCAATCCAGCATTTGATCATAGTGGTAATTGTAATAAATAAATATATAAAAACAGTTGGCATAAAAAGTAAAAATTATGTCAGCTGTTTTTTATTTTTTGAAGTAACAAAAAGTTGAAAATATGTGACAATCTGTTATAATAAATCAAAAATGAATAGTTCAAATATGAAATAATTAACAAGGAGGGATAAATTCATGAAGATTAATATAGAATTTCCGAGAAAGTTGTTAGAGGTATATAACGATACATGTAAGCCGTTATGCAAGAAATTAAAATTACCACAGACAGCTTTTGATATTTTAATGTTTTTAGGAAACAATCCACAATACCAGACAGCCAGAGATATCGTAAAGATCAGAAATATCAAAGCAAATCTTATATCAATCAACGTAGAGAAACTTGTGAAAGAAGGTTATTTAAGAAGAGAAGAGATTAAAGGTGATCGAAGAAAAACAAAACTGATTATTACAGAAAAAGCACATCCAGTGATTAAAGAAGGACAGCAGTTACAACAAGGATTTGTAGATCAGTTGTTTGATAATACAACACAAGAAGATAAAAAAATTTTTATCCATGTAATGAAAAATATGGATAAGAATTTAGATGATATTTTGAAAGGTGGAAACTAAGATGAATATATTATTAACAATCGCAGTAACATTTTTTGCAGGAATGGGAGCCGGGCTTGGAACAGGATTTGCAGGGATGAGTGCAGCAGCTGTAATTAGTCCGATGTTGATCACATTCCTTAAGATGGACCCGTATATGGCA
>OLNE01001315.1_pt1 | contig 18316 bp, 16 predicted proteins | sample 1672431 | NCBI WGS metagenome assembly OLNE01 (sample SAMEA3136685, study PRJEB25190) | human gut metagenome | reverse complement strand
GGGGCAGGACGGCGGCGGGCAGCTCATGGTCCAGCTCGTCTTCCTCCACCTCGGCGTCGGCCTTGGCCTCCAGCTCCTCCACGATCTCCTGGGTGGGGATCACCTGGGTGGGCTGGTCGTCATACAGGGCCTCGTCCACCGGCGCGGACAGCGGATCGGACAGATCCAGCTTGCCCATGGCAATGGTCGGCTCCTCGACGACGGGGACTTCCTCCGCCGGGGCAGCAGGTTCCTCAAGCACCGGGGCTTCGGGCGCAGTCTCGACCTCCGGCTCCGGCTGGGCCGGGGCAACTTCCGGCTGGGCAAAGGCCGCGCTCTCCTCTTCCTCGGTCAGAGTCTCCGGCTGGCGGGCAGGCTCCTCGGACAGCTGGACCTCCGGGTCCGGCTCGGCGGGGACCTCAGGCTGGACCAGCTCCTCCGGCTTCAGCTTGGGCACGGGGCTGTCGGCCAACAGGTCCCGAATCTCGTTAAGCAGGGCGTCCAGGTCCTCCTCGGTCTCCACAGGCTTCTCCTGGGCAGGCTCCGCCGCAGGGGCGGACGCTTCCTGGGTCTGCGCCGGGGCGGCGGGCTGCACGATGGTGTCGCCCACCTGGACCTCAGGTGCCGGGGCCTCCGGGATGTTGGGGATCTCCGGGGCTTCCACCGGGTCCGGTTCGGGCAGCTGCTCCATCTCCTGCAGCTCGGCCCACTGCTGGCGGGCGGCGATCTCTTCGGGGGATTCCGTCACCACCGGTGCCGCCGGGGCAGCGGGTTCCACGGGGGTTGCCGGGGCTTCGGGCACCGGTTCCGCCGCCGGGGCGGCGGGAATGGTCGGCTCATTCAAAATGGCCGGGTCCGTCGAGACGATGGTCTCTTCAAAGCCGAAGGACTCCGGCACCGTCTCCTGGTCAAAGACCGGCCCGGAGCCGACCAGCGGCATCTCGTCCGGCATTTCCTCGATCAGCGGGGCCGCAGGCTGGGCCGTCTCCTGGGGGGCCGCAGGCTGGGCTGCTTCCGGCGCAGTCGCCTCGGTGCCGACCGGCTCCGTCTGAACAGGGACCTCTGCCTGGGCGGACTGCGCCTCTGCTTCTTTGGCCTCGGCAGCCTGTTTGCTGGCCTCGGCGGCCAGGGCGGCCTCCTGGGCTTTCCGGTCGCGCTCCCGCTTCCGGGCGGCGGCGCGGGCCTCCCGTTCGGCGCGATCGACGGCCTTCTCCGCCTCCGTCATCTCGCTGGTCTTTTTCCGGCGGCGATGGGGGGTGGTCAGCTCCGGCTGCTCCGGTTCAAGGGCGGGCTTTTTGCGCTTGCCGTTCTTTCCGCTGTGGGCTGTCTTGGTCCCGTGGGCAGGCTGGCCGCTGCGCTCCCGGTGGGCTTTGGGCTTGATCTCCTCCAGGGGGATCTCCACGCCCTCGGCGTCAAAGGCTCTGGGATTGCGCTCGTTCCGCAGGGCCACCTCCGGCCGGGGGCGGGGGGTGGCGGCCAGCAGGTCCGGGCCCTCGCCCGGATCCTCCGGGAGGACAGTCTCCTCCGGCTGCTTCTTCGGCTCTGCCGAGGCGTCCTCCTTGGCTTTGGCGGGGCGCTTGGCGCTCTTTGCGGGTTTCTCCTCCTCATGGCCACCGCCGAAGAGGTTGGAGAAAAAGGCCTGTTTTTTCTTCTTTTTCTCGGCCAACCGGCGCTCTTCCTCTTGGCGGCCGGCGTCGCAGAAGGGACAATATTTATAAGTAACGGAATAGTATTCCCCGCAGTGGGGACACTTCACCGTCTGGCTTCGCAGGGTGATCTTTTTGGTTTCCATTCCGGTTTCCTCCTTGCAATTGGATCCAGGTCTAGGAAAACTTTACCATCTCATCTAAAAATCTTCGCAATTTAGAACATTGTACCACAGGAGCCGGAAGAACGTCAACCTTTGTCGGGAAAAGGCTTGCGGTAAGTTTTGAGAACTTCTCTGCTGGAACACCCTTGAAAAATTTGTCGGATTATGCTACATTTTAGGCAAGCTGTACTAGAGCTGAGCGAAAGTACTGGCCTTGGCGGTTGGTCCCTTCATTCTTGGGGGACACTTCTCCCGTCCCCCGAAAGAAAGGGGGCATGGGCGTATGACACTGACGATTGCAGATATCTGTGGCTGCATCTGCGCGGCTTGCAGCGTCTTTAGCGTGCTGTTCCAACTCTATGAACACCGCCATCGTAAAGACGACGATAGCCAAAAGAAGTAACCGCCCGGATGGCCCCCGAGCGGTTACTATACTCTTAGCAAAAAACTGTTAGGGAAACCAACCGTCACCAGCGGCTTCCTCTCTCTGTATATAGTATAGCCCAGGAGCACCGGCCTTGTCAAGGCAGGTGCTCCTTTTTTGTTTGGAAACACCTTATATCTTTATTGACTTTGGCTTTCCCCCAAATATCCCTGAGAAGTCTGCAAGGTGCCGTTGATTTTTCCGCCCATGACAGAGCTGACGCGGAGAAAATAGGCGTTGCCTGTTAATCCTTTGTATATCCCAAAGCTGTTCTCCCCCGGCTGGATCGTCACGACCTCACCGACACGTTTGGTCTGGAAAATGCCGACCTGATACAACCGAAGTATACACGCCTCGTCTCCATGATTTTCAAAGGCATAATAGAGGGTGTCCCCATTGGTCTTGTCACAACGAAACCGTTCACTGGTATAGACCGCGCCGCCTCTCCCACTGAGCTGGACTGTGACGTTGATCCCCGGCGTTTCCATCTGGGAGACAAACCCCAGTTTTTCCGCCACAACGGCCCGCGCCTCTGGATTCATCCCCAGCATCAGCACGAAAGCACAGACAAGGACCAGCAGGAGACTTGCCGTCGTCTGGAAAGGCTTCGGGAACGATAGGCGGCGTGATCCGCCCGGTTCCTCCAGAACAGAAACGGGATCGCGCAGAAACCGTTTCTCCCAGCGGCGGTAGGCCCGGCTATGCCGCGGCGCAGGTGGCGCTTTCGCTAAGACCTCCCGGTACTCCTCCGCTTCTGCCTGCAATAAAAGGTGACGAATCAGTTCGTCCTCCGCTTTCTCGTTCTGCCGCTTATTTTTTGCATCGGTATCCATCTGCATATCCCTCCCGAATCAGTCGCTCCTGGAGAAGCCGCCGCCCACGGGATATTCTGGTATACGTCGCTCCAAGAGATATTCCCAGCTTCTCAGCGATCTTCTCTTCCTTCCACTCCAAAACAAACTTCAATTCCAAAGCAACGCGGTACTTCACCGGCATGGAGCGAATGATCTCGTAAATCTCTTCCACGCTTCCCTGTTCCGGTGCCGGTCCATCCCACGCCGGGTCTAAGGGGACGAGGTGGCGTGTTTTCTGATACTGCGCGTAAACAGCATGACGCACCACCGTCCGCATCCAGGCCGGACGTTTTTCTTCCGGCACACGAAAGAACGTCTCCCGATAGGTCAGGCACTGGCACCAAGCGGTCTGCAAGGCCTCCTCTGCCTGGTGCCGGTCTCCAGTGAGCAGCATGGCGTAGCGAAACAGCAGCTCATTCTGCTCCCGGTAAAACGTTTGGATGTTCTCTTGTTCCGAGGAAACATTGGCCATCTGAGCGTTCACCTCCAAAAGCAGCTCCGTTTTTACCCCTTCTACTTAGTAAGATGCTTTGACCCGCCATTTTCTTACAAGATTTTTCCCATTTTTCTGATTTTTGTTTGAATGGAACGACCGGCGGTTGCTCTCTTCCAAGAACAACCGCCGGTTTCATTTCATTACTCTAAGTTCAGTCGTTTTCTCAGCATGTACAGCGTGATCCCGTACAGAATGGCTCCGTAGATCGCCGTCACGAGGATGCTGCTCCACATCATCGCGTGGGCGGCTGCGGCGGCCGTCATAAAGTTAAAGTTCACGCTCCACAGGTGGGGCAAGGCGATGAGGCCAAAGACGCCGCCGATGATCTGGATGACGATCTGGATGGCGAAGAAGAACACCACGGACCAGAGCAGTTTATGCCGTGCAAAGCTGTGCCCGATGGCCAGAGGGGCGTAAAAATTCAGGCACAGGACCAGGCAGCCCACCACGAACAGCAGGGCCAGCTCCACCAGGAAGGCGATGCCGTTGCCGACCAGATAGGCTGTGAGCTGTTCCTTCACTTCGATCACAAACCGCCCAAACTCCTGGAACATCCCCAGATTCACCACCAGGGCCAGCAGCGCCAGTACATCGATGACTGCCGCTCCCAAAAACCAGACGACCGAGGTAATGAGCTTCGACCACACCAGCTGATGGGTGGAGACGGGCAGGGTGAACATCACATACCCCTCGTCCCCCAGCAGGTTGCTGCGGAAGCGAAGCACCGCCTGGATCAGCGCCGCCAGGAACGTGGCGATGGCAGCGACAACAAACGCCGTCACGGAAACACCTATGAGGATAGCCCGCAGTGTTCGCCCGCCGACGCTGTCCAGCAGGACCTGGTTCTGGCTCAAAAGCAGCACCAGCCGGACCGCCAGGGCCAGCACAAACGTCACGAGATACAGCGGCAGCATCACCCGTGCCGTAGCCCGAAACTCCTGTTTCAATAATTTTCTCAGCATTTGTATACCTCCCGGAACAGCGCATCCACGCTCTTCCCCTTCTCTTCCCGAATGGCGTCTACCGTAGACTGGAACAGGACCTGTCCCTGGCTCACAAAAATGACCTCGTCCAAAATGCGTTCCACATCTGCGATCAGGTGGGTGGACAGGATCACCGCCGCCTCCGGGTCATAGTTGCGGATGATGGTATCTAAGATGTAATCCCGTGCCGCCGGGTCTACGCCGCCGATGGGCTCATCCAGCAGATAGAGCTTCGCCTGGCGGCTCATGGTCAGGATGAGCTGGACCTTTTCGCGGGTGCCCTTGGACATCTGCCGGAGCTTCTGCTTGGGCTGGATCTCCAGTTTATCCAGCATCTCCTCGCTGCGCTTGCGCTGGAAGTCAGCGAAGAAATCCGCATAGAAATCCTGGAGCTGGTCCACCGTCATCCACAGGGGCAGGCTGTTGCGTTCGGGCAGGTAGGAGACCACGGCATGGCTCTCCCTCCCCGGTTGGTGGCCGTCCACCCAGATCTCCCCCGCGTCGGGCACCAGCAGGCCGTTGGCCAATTTAATGAGGGTCGTCTTGCCGCTGCCGTTGGGGCCAAGCAGGCCCACGATGCGCCCCGGCTCCACGGCCAGGGTCATGCCGTCCAGCGCCACGGTGGGGCCGAAGCGCTTGACCAGCCCTTTCGTCTCTAAAATACTCATGGGGTCTTCTCCTCTCCTTCCGCGTTCTCGTCTGCTTCCTGTGTGATGAGGGCAAGGATTTCCGCCCGCCGGAAGCCCAGCTGGCACATCCCCTCCAAAAAATCCTTGACCCGCTGCCGGGCCAGCTCCTCCCGGAGCCGGCGGATGCGCTCGGCATCCTCCGTAACAAAGCGGCCGGCGGTGCGCTGGCTGTGGACGATGCCCTCTCGTTCCAGCTCCGTCAAGGCCCTTTGCATCGTGTTGGGGTTCACCCCGGCCTCGGCGGCCAGGTCCCGCACCGAGGGCAGCCGCGCCCCCGGCCCCAACAGTCCGCCCACGATGCGTTGCTGGATCTGGGCGATGAGCTGGGTGTAAATGGGCGCGTCTTCCCGAAATTCCCACGGCATAGCCCTGCCTCCTTTCTGCCTTTGGTTCGTGGCGGTCTCGCCATTGCATCTCTGTATTATTGTTTTACTTGCTTAATACAATATCACACTTTTGGGATTTGTCAAGCGGTGTTTCAAAAAAAGTGCTAAAATGACGTGGGAAAGCCCTCTGCTTGCGCTTTTGGGGCTGTTATGCTAAAATAAATGGCGAACTCCTGTTTCTGCCCCCTTCGCGGGCCTCACGACAGAAAGGAATGACCCCATGCCAAAGAAACTACTTTCCCTGATCCTGGCCTTGACCTTGGCCCTGTCCCTGGCGGTGCCTGCCTTTGCAGTGACACCGGAGGACGCCCAGGAGGACGCCATGCTGCTGTATAACCTGGGCCTCTTTAAGGGCACCGGCACCACCGCCGACGGCTCCCCCAAGTTTGACCTGGACCGCGCCCCCACCCGCGCCGAGGCCGTGACCATCCTGGTCCGCCTGCTGGGGGCCGAGGAAGCCGCCACCCAAAAGACCATCGCCACCCCCTTCACGGATGTCCCCGCCTGGGCCAAGCCCTATGTAGGGTATGCGTACAGCAAGGGCTACACCAACGGTGTGGACGCCAAGCACTTCGGCCCCAACAACACCGTCTCCGCCGCCCAGTTCCTGACCTTCCTGCTCCGCGCCCTGGGGTACAAAGATGGGACGGACTTCACCTGGGATTCTCCCTGGACCCTGACAGACCAGTTGGGGATCTCCAACGGGGCCTACAACGCCAAAACCAAGACGTTCCTACGCGCAGACGCCGCCGCACTCTCGGCCAGCACCCTCTACGCCAAAAAGAAAGGCAGCGACAAGACCCTGCTGAAAGACCTGCTGGACAACGGCGCCATCTCCGGCAGCACCGTGGTCATCTGGGACTACGACGCCGTGGCCTTCCAGAAGGACTACGCCTCCTTCCTCTTCTACCCCGTCTCTGGCAGCCCGGCCACCTTCACGTCCTTCAAGCTGGACAAAGTCACCGTCAATGGCCTGTCCTGCCAGACCCTGCAAGTGACCACGCCGGAAGCCGTCGCCGCCTACCTGGCCTCCATCGGCCACAAGGCCGGGGGCTTTGGCTATGTGGAGATCACCTACGACGAAGAGGCCGCCGCCAAAGCCGCCACGGAGTATTACACCGCCGCAAACGGCAAGAAATACCCCCTCATCGCCTTCACCTTCACCTACACCGCCACCGAGGCCAGCGGCAAGCAGCAGAAGGGCACCTTTACCGACTATTACTATTTTGATGCATAACGCCAAGCGCAAAAACAACACGCCCCCTGCCCAGTCTTCCAAAGACCCGGCAGGGGGCGTATGCTGTCTCTCTGTTTTTATTGCGTTGCCAACGTATAGAGGATGCCTTTGTCTGTCTGCACGGCATAGACGGGCTGATAGTAGTCCTTCGTATCCCGCAAATAAGCCAGCGTGATGCTTTGGATCGTCAGGGTATCTATGTCCGACCGGACGACACCGCCCTCCTCCACGCTTCTCCCGGCGCTGAGTCTGCCGTCGGTATCCAAAAACTTCCCGTCGCAGACCTGTTCCACAGCCTTCTCCGGGGGGCAAATGGAAACCTCTCCGCTTTGCGGTACCGCAACAAGCTCGTCGCTGAGAGACAGGATCTGTCCATCTTCCCGGTAGGTACAGGTGACTTGCCCCTGATACAGCACACCATCCTCTACCCCATCCGCCGTGAAGCAGTAGGCCCCCGCTTCCGTGGAGAAGTCCGCTTGATCCGGCAGGGGGATCCCCAGCGACCGCAGCTTTTGCAGGACTTCTTCCCGGCTGGCCGTCGCCGGGGCCGGTTCCGTTGCGCCGCTTTGGTTTTGATAAAGCGCATAGAACCCACCCAGGAACAAGACTTGCAGGCTGCTGTGATATACGGGGTCTGTGTAGTCCACCCGATACTCCGAGCGCTCGGCCTCCATGGCGTCAAAGTCCTCTCCCAGCGCCGTCAGCAGGGGCCGGGCATATTCATCGCAGTTGGCCTCCGTCCAGGGTGCGGCATAGTACACCGGAGCCGTCTCCCCCACGTCCGGTAGCGGGCAGTCTGTGTGCACCTCCACCCCGGACATTTCTACTCGCTCCACACTCTGCATGGGAAGCATCCCATAGGGCTGGGCCTGATAGGCCAGCGCGATCCCGCAGAACACCAGGGCGCAGGCCACCGGCGGGAGCAAATAACCCACGGCTTTTTTCTCCCGCTTTTTCAGCCCCAAAACAAAGCGGAGCAGACACCAACCCAAGAAGGCCCCCAGGACATTCAGAAACCAGTCGTCAATATCCGCACTGCCCCGCCGCAGCACAAGCTGGAGCAGCTCCACTGCCAGCGACAGCACCGCCGCCGTCCCCAGCACCCAGGTCACCTTCTGGAATCTCGTCTCCAGCAGCGGCAGCAGCACCCCCAGCGGCAGAAACAGAGCCAGGTTCAGCACGATATACAGCCACGCCGTCCGATCTCCTGCGTACCAGGCCTCCTCCCAGGCCAGAAAGAGCTGGAGATTCACTTCCCCGCTCCCCCAGATCCCCCGGCTGCCCAGCAGGGTCACGCAGATCATCCCCACCAGCCACAGCCAAAGCAATACGCCCACAAGATACGTCCCACGGGACAGCGGTGCCTTCCCCCGCCGCACCCGAACACGCCCCAGCACAACGCCGCCCACAATGCCAACCCCCACCGCCGCCAAAAGCAGCAGAAGCATCAGCGGGGAGGCGTATTGGTTCCAAACATAACGCAGAGTATTCATAAACTATCTCCTAATCAAATCGTTCTTTTTCTATCTAAATCATCCCGTTATGTGTAAAAGTCTCTCCACCCGGCGGGCGAGCTGCTGCTCGGTGGCCAGCAGGCGTTCCTCCGGCCAGTTGATGGTCGGGTGCCGGGTGAACCGGAAGCCGATCAGCCGCCGCAGCTGTTTCCGTTGCTCGGCCCCCATCACTTTCCGGCACAGAGCATCGTAGCTGATCTCATAGGGATTGGAGCGCGTCGCGGCATAGGTCGGCATGTCCTGCCAATCGCTTGGCATCGAGTGGGCGAACAGGGACAAGCCATTGTCAAAAATAGGGGCAGGGGCAATCAGCTTTCCCGTGTGGTTATCCCGCAGAAGCCCAAAGTTTCCAAAATGCCGGTCCTCGTTATAGATCACGGCGTCAAAGACAAACATGCTGCAAAGCTGCTGATAGAACGCCTCCCCCTGGGCCTTGTAGTAGTCGATGCAGGCTTGCAGGCCACCGTTTTTGACGATTCGCCCAATGGGGACAAAGGCTGTGTCAATGTCGGTGAACAGTTTACATTTTGAGGCCAGGATGCCTTTCCAGTATTCCAAGTCATAATGGACCGCAGACAGGCCCATTGCCTCTGCTACCTGGCAGGCGTAGTATTCCGCATACGGCTCGTTGCCTGCGTTGGCTGCCCCCTCCGTGCCGCCTTTGTAGAGATAGACCCCATCGTCGGAGAGAAAGCGCCAGGCCTTGGGCAGCATCCCGTTGGTGGTCAGCTCCGGGGAGGTCGTAAAGGCCGCATCCGTCGAGCCAACGCCGGTATAGGCCACCAGCGCCAACGCTTCAGAGAAGCGATTCTCATACAGATTGTACTGAGAAAACTTCCCCACCGACCCAGTTGGAACGACCCAATAACTGTCGTTGAGGGAAAGGCCCTTGCAGACGTCGATGATGCCCTTGACGTTGTTCCGATTCAAGCCAAACGTCCCTAAAATCTCATTGACAAACGCCCGGTTCTTCGGGATGACCCGCTTCCGAAGCCAGTTCATCACGCCCTCCCCGGACAGTTCCAGATCCAGAGGAAGGCGCGGCCGAGCCTCGGAACTCACATGGCCCAAAACACAGCGAACGTCTCCGAATGGGCCAACGTACAACCAAAATGTCAGCAATACATCATCGTATAGTTTCAGCTGATATTCCTGTCTATGTTCTCCTGACGGTGTTTTGGCCTGAAAGAGCTGATCCATATACGCCAAAAAGCGCCGCAGAGAATCTTGCGTCTCCGTTGGCGTCGTGAGAAAGGCAAGGATCGTCTCGTCCTCTTTCAACCCTGCCGTGTGCAATGCGTCATCTAAGCTGCACTGGATCCCATTCTCTTGTAACCGAGCCGCCACTGCTACGGACAGCCAACGCTCCAAAAATCCCTTCGCTGTTTTGACCTCTCCTGCGTCGATAAACTGTTCAATGATCTTGCGCAGTTCTTCCGCCGTTGCGCGTAAGTCTCCCATCGTGATCCCTCCTTGCCATCCAGTAAAATCCAGTGTACCATAGGCTCCCACTGGATTCAACTGGAAACCCGTTCTCCTTTCTTGCGTCCCTCCCTGTTTTGCGGTATAATACGGGGGAACAACAGAAAGGAATTTGCGATACTATGTCCCATGCCCCCACCAGGCGGCAGGTCGCCTTTGTGGCGGCTGCGCTGCTGCTCTCCCCTCTCCTGACGCTCTACGCCACCCAGGCCGTGTGGCTGCAAAATTTGCTCACGCCCTTTTCCTGGATGGCCTCTCATCTGCCCGCATCCGGGTTATTTTGGCTCTTGTTTTTTAGCCTGATGCTCCCGCTCTACGGCCTGACCCGACGGCTCTTCATCGCCTATCTGCCGGGGACCGGGTTCTGCATGACCCTGGCCATCATCAGCCGATATAAGATGGATATCAACGGCGCTCCCCTCCAGCTCAGTGACTTTACGTTCGTGGGCAACCTGGGCGACATCGCTGGGTTTGCCTCGGATATGCTGGCCCCCACGCTGACCGTGGTGGTGTCTGTGATCGTCTGCATCCTCTGGACGGTGCTGCTGGCCGTGCTGGAAAAGTGGCATCCCTCCGGCACAGTGGGGTTTCTTGCCATTGCGCTGTCTCTGGCCCTGCTGCTCTCCGCCGCCTATCCCGGCACCCTGCAAGAGGCCGCCATGACCCTGGATCAGACCTGCCAGGACCAGGAGGACCGCAGCCAGGAGCTGGGCGTCATGCTGGGCCTCTACGCCGCCCTGGCCCACCGCATCGAGACAGAGCACGGCACCGGGGACCCGGACATCACGGATCTGGTGGCTCAATTCCGGGAAGAGGCCAACCAGCCCGGCACCCCCGCCGGAGAGAACGCCCCGGACATCATCTTCCTGACCTCCGAGAGCTTTTTCGACATCACCCGCCTGCCCGGCCTGACGTTCTCGGAGGACCCCCTGCCCAACTTCCACCGGCTGGCGGAGACCTGCACCGACGGGCTGTTTATCTCCGACACCTACGGCGGCGGCACCGGCCACGTGGAGATGGAGATGTTCACCGGCCTGACCTCCTCCCTGCTGCGGGAGGGCGACACGCTGAACACCCTGAGCCTCTCTGTTTACCAGGACCTGCCCACCACCGCCCGCCTGCTGAAAAACGCAGGGTACAGCACGGTGGCCCTCCACTCCCACACGGACGAGCTGTACAACCGCGCCAACGTCCTGCCCCGGATCGGCTTTGACACCGTGGCTTTCCGGGAGGACTTTATGACCGAAGGCGCCGAAGACGGGGCCTATCTCTCCGACGCCTCCCTGGTCCAGGAGATGATCGCCCGGTACGAAAGCCGGGACCCCAGCAAGCCCATCTTCCTCTACGGCCTGTCCATGGAGAACCACCAGCTCTACACCGCCGAAAAATACAGCTACCCCTCCGGCATCGACGTCCAGTGCGACAAGCTCAGCCAGGAGGACAAGGCTATCTTAGACTCCCTGGTCCTGGGCCTGCACCACGCCGACGCCAGCCTTGCGGCCTTGGTGGAGTACTTCTCCCAGGTAGACCGGCCGGTCATGCTCGTCTTTGTGGGGGATCATCTTCCCTCTCTGAATCTGGCCGACGGGACGCCCATTTACACCCGCCTGGGGTATTCTCCCACGCCGGAGGCCTCGGACTGGGATGCCGACACTCTGGAAAACATGCTTTCCACCAACTACCTCATCTGGACCAACTATGAGACGCAGGCCGTCTCGGACCACAAGGAGAGCTGTACTTTCCTGGGCCTGCACATGCTGCAGCGGGCGGGCGTCCCCCTGAACCAATACTTTACCTGGCTGGCCGATCATGCGGCCAACCAGATGCTCCTCTCCCGCAACCGCTTCTTCGCAGATGAGAATGGGGTCGGGAGCTACACCACCACCCCGGAGCAGGCCGCCATGCTGGAGACCTACACCGCCATGGAGCGCAACCTGCTCTACAACCGCTGAATCTTGGAACAACCAAAGGAGGTTTTTGACCATGAAGACCCTGCAAGAAAAAACTGTTGAGTTCTCCCACCGCGCCGCCCTGGTCGAGGCGGCCACCGCCGTGCTCAATGAGTACACCCCGTTCAAATCCCATCATCGCGTGAGCTTCCACACCGACGACACCCAGCCCACCCCCTGGATCCTCGGCCAGCTGGAGCGGACGGACGGCACCCCCATTGCCGACAGCACCGATCCCCTGGACCGGAAGCTGGTGCATCTCAAGGACGCCAGCGTCCGCATCCGCCCCTTCTTCCTGCCCATGTGCGCCACCCCCTGGGCGGAGACCGACGCCAACGAGTTCACTGATGTGAACTTTGACTACGCTGCGATCCTGGGCTATGGCATCGACCAGGACAGCAAGCCCTTCTTAAAAGCCCTCTACTTCGTCCCCACCGACGCGCTCTTGGAGCGCCAGTCTCCCGACGAAAACGGCGTCTGGAAGCTCCCTCTGGCGACGTACTACGTCCACCAGCTGAGCCTGGAGCCTCGTAATAAATTTGCCCGCTTCCTGTATCTCATCGAGCGCATCTGCGAAGCCATGGAATACCAATACGATAAGATGGGGTATTACTACAGCAACCCCCAAAAATAAGCCACCCGAACAACCAAACAAGAAATGGAGGACATTCCCATGAGATCACGACACAAGCTTCTTGCCCTCGCGCTTTCCCTGGCCCTGCTCCTCTCCCTGGCGGTCCCCGTCTGCGCGGCGGAGACGACCACCTCCACGACGAAGGACCTGACCGGCCACATCGTCATCCTGCACACCAATGACGTACACGGCGGCATCGCCGGGTACGCCAAAGTCCACGCCCTCCGGGAAAGCTATGACGCCGCCGGTGCGTATACCCTGCTCGTAGACGCCGGTGACTTCATCCAAGGCGATCCCACCGTCAGCGCTTCCAAAGGCGCAACCGCTGTCGAGATCATGAACTCGGCACGCTACAACTATTTTGTCCCCGGCAACCACGAGTTTGACTATGGCTATGAGAATCTGAAAGCCCTGCAAAGCAAATCCTGGGCTGACCCTCTGGCCGCTAACATCCTGTACAATGGCAAGCCTGCTTTCAGCGGCAGTATGATTCTCCACAACGATCTTTTGGGGGATAAGACCATCGGCCTCTTCGGCCTGGCAACTCCGGAGACCGCCACCAAGGCCCACCCCGCCAAGATCCAGGGCGTGACCTTCGTCGGCGGCCAGGACATGATGAAGCTGGCCCAAACCGAAGTGGATACCCTGAAAGCCGCTGGCTGTGACTACGTCATCTGCCTGGGGCACCTGGGCATTGACGCCGAGTCCACCGGCAACCGCTCCATCGACGTGCTGAACGCCGTGACCGGTATCGACGTGTTCATTGACGGCCACTCCCACTCCACCCTGGACCAGATCAAGGCCGCCACCAACGGCACCGGTAAAGTCGGCAATGCCTACCTGACCTCCACCGGGACCAAGCTGGCCAACGTCGGCGTGGTGGACATCGCCCCCGACGGCACCATCACCACTTCCAACGTGCCTCTGGACACGCTCACTGCCGAGAACGCTGACACCGCCGCCGTCATCCAGCGCATCCAGCAGCAGATCGACGCCGATTACGGCGCGGTCTTCGCCCAGAGCGAAGTGCAGCTCAACGGTGAAAAAGCCCAGGTCCGCACCGGCGAGACCAATCTGGGCGACCTCATCACCGACGCCATGCTCTGGCAGGCCGGGACCCTGGGCGAGAAAGTCGACGCCGCCATCAGCAACGGCGGCGGCATCCGGGCCTCTCTGTCCGTGGGCGGCCTGACCAAGAAAGACATCAACACCGTCCTGCCCTTCGGCAACACCCTGTATCTGGTGAAGCTCACCGGCGCCCAGCTGCTGGAAGCTCTGGAGGCCTCTACGTGCAGCCTGCCGGAGTCCATCGGGGCCTTCCCCCAGGTGTCCGGCATCGAGTACACCGTGAACACCGGGGCCAAGTTCAGCAGCACAGAGAACTACCCCGGTTCGACCTACGGCAAGCCCAATGCCGTCAACCGCGTGACCATCCAGCGCGTGGGCGGCGCGGCCTTTGACCCCGCAGAGACCTACACCATCGTCACCAACGACTTCTTGGGGGCCGGCGGCGACACCTACTATACCTTTAAATCCTCCCCCGTGGGCTATGACACCGGCGTGCCTCTGGATGAGGTGCTCATGGACTACATCACCGCCCAGTGCAAGGGGACCATCACGAAGGCCGCCTACGGCCAGACGGCAGGCCGCATCCACATGATCTCCTACGACGACGTGAAAGCCAGTGATGCCGGCGCCAATGACATCATCGGCGTCACCCTGGCCGGCTGGATGAACGGCACCGGCACGGGCTTCTCCCCCAACGCTTCCCTGGACCGGGCCATGATGGTCACGATCCTCTACCGTCTGGCCGGTTCCCCCGCCGTGAGCGGCACCATGCCCTTCACGGACGTGCCCGCCGGGAGCTGGTACTATAATGCCGTCCTCTGGGCTTCCCAGAAGGACATCACCCTCGGTACCAGCGCTGCGACCTTCTCCCCTAACGCCCTGCTCACCCCCGACCAGCTGGGCACCCTGCTCCAGCGCTTCACCGGGAAAGAGGCCCAGGGCCTGCCCACCGGACAGGCCAACGTCACCCGCGCCCAGGCCGCTGCCGTCCTGCTGGCCAGCGTGACCAAATGACCCAAGAAAATCAAATGATTTTGCCCCTTTGCACAGGGATCTGTCCCCATCTCGCCTGAGATGGGGACAAAATTTCACCTTGCAATCGGTGGGATACGATAGTATAATAGATAGCCGTTGAATCGTAAGTATTTTTGGAATTTTGATAGAGATATGAGGTGCGACCCTGTGCAGAACGAATCACTGAGAAATATCGCCATCATCGCCCACGTTGACCACGGCAAGACCACCCTCGTGGACGAGATGCTCAAGCAAGGCGGCGCTTTCCGGGAAAACCAGGAAGTCAAGGACCGGGTCATGGACTCCGGCGACCTGGAGCGGGAGCGCGGCATCACCATTCTGGCCAAGAACACCGCCATTCAATATGGCGACGTGAAGATCAATATCGTCGACACGCCGGGCCACGCCGACTTTGGCGGTGAGGTCGAGCGGATCCTGAAGATGGTCAACGGCGTCATCCTGCTGGTGGACGCCGCCGAAGGCCCCATGCCCCAGACCCGCTTCGTCCTCTCCCGCGCCCTGGATCTGGGCCACCGGGTCATCGTGGTCATCAACAAGATCGACCGCCCCGACCAGCGCATCCACGAGGTCATGGACGAGGTGCTGGAGCTGCTGCTGGACCTGGACGCCACGGACGAGCAGCTGGACTCCCCCATGCTCTTCTGCTCCGCCCGCCAGGGCATCTGCTCCCGCGACCCCGACGTGCTGGGCACCGACCTCAAGCCCCTGTTTGAGACCATCCTGAGCTACATCCCCGCCCCCGAAGCCGACACGGAGAAGCCCTTCCAGATGCTTGTCTCCTCCATCGACTACAACGAGTTCGTCGGCCGCATTGCCATTGGCCGCATCGAGCAGGGCACCATCAAGCAGAACCAGGAGATCACCGTCTGCAACTACCACGACCCCGACCAGAGCCGCAAGGCCAAGGCCGTGAGCCTGTACCAGTTCGAGGGTCTGGCCCGCGTGCCCGTCACCGAGGCCAGCGCAGGCAACATCATCGCCATGTCCGGCATCGGTGACATCACTATCGGTGATACCATCTGTGCCGCCGGTCTGTCCGAGCCGCTGCCTTTCGTAAAAATTTCTGCTCCCACCATGGAGATGACCTTCTCCGTGAACGACTCCCCCTTCGCCGGGCGGGAGGGCAAATACGTCACCTCCCGGAACCTGCGCGACCGTCTCATGCGGGAGACGCTGAAGGACGTGTCCCTGCGGGTCAGCGACACCGACTCTACCGAGGCCTTCAATGTGGCCGGCCGCGGTGAGATGCACCTGTCCATCCTGATCGAGACGATGCGCCGAGAGGGCTATGAGTTCCAGGTCTCTCCCCCCCGCGTGCTGTACCAGGAGATCGACGGCGTAAAATGCGAACCCATGGAACGCCTGGTCGTGGACGTCCCCTCCGATTCCGTGGGCGCCGTCATTGAAAAGATCGGCTCCCGCAAGGGCGACCTGCTGGAGATGACCCCCGTGGGCACCCGGATGAAGATCGAGTTCCTGGTCCCCGCCCGCGGTCTGTTCGGCTACCGGAATGAGTTCCTGACCGACACCCGCGGCGAGGGCATCATGGCCTCCGTTTTCGATTCCTACGCACCGTTCAAGGGCGATCTGAGCCGCCGCAGCTCCGGGAGCCTCATCGCATTTGAGACCGGTGACTCCGTCACCTACGGCCTGTGGGCCGCCCAGGAGCGCGGTGCCCTGTTCATCGGCCCCGGCGTTCCCGTTTACGGCGGCATGGTCGTGGGTGAGACGCCCAAGAGCGAGGACATCACCGTGAACGTCTGCCGCAAGAAGCAGCTGACCAACATGCGTGCCTCCGGCTCCGACGAGTCCCTCCGCCTGGTGCCCCCCCGCAACATGAGCCTGGAGCAGTGCCTGGAGTTCCTAGCCGACGACGAGCTGCTGGAGGTCACCCCCGAAAACCTCCGCCTGCGCAAGCGTATCCTCAACCACGAGATCCGCATGAAGGCCCTGAAGGGGAACAAAAAGTATCAGGATCTCTGATCCACAAGACAGCACACAGCCTGCCGGGAGCATATCATTCCTCTCCCGGCAGGCTGTTTTTCTTTTCTTTGCTGTTGTCTCATGGTATACTAAAGAAAAAGGAGGGCTGTCTATGACGACGGAACAACTGGCACGCAGGACCGCCGCTTTGAAAACTGCCGACGCGATCAACGCCATCGAGGGCGTTCCCGTTTCTGACTACGCCAAAACACTTTCCTTCTGCTGGGCTAGGGGAGAGTTGACCGGCCCTCAGATGAAACAAGCTCTACTGGCCTTTCATCAGCGGCTGGCCCAAGGAGCATCCGGCCATGTCTGATCCCTATCTCTATGAAGAGATCCCTGTTCTAAAAAATAAGCTGGACATTCGAGTGGAAGAGACGCTGGCGCTTGTGGAAGCCGAGCTGTCTCGTGCCAATATGATGCTGTTGTATGAGCAGGGATTCCACGATTTTTCTCCCGACGGGCTCCGTTTCATTCATCAGGAATTGTTTTGTGACATCTATGATTGGGCTGGTCAGTACCGTATCATCAACATCGAAAAGCGGGAGCGTCTGCTGGCAGGCCGCAGCGTTTGGTACAGCAACGACGAGGACATCCCGCACGATCTGCAAATCATTTTTCAAGAAATGAAAGCTGTCTCCTGGACGGAGCTTTCTCATTTGGACTTTGTGCAGCAGATCACACATTTCTTCCCCAGGCTTTGGCAGGTGCATCCGTTCCGCGAAGGAAATACCCGTACCATTGTCATGCTCATGACGTTTTTTGTGGAGCACTACGGCTATTTCATGGATCAGGAACTCATGGCTGCCAGCGCAGGATATGTGCGGGATGCCTTTGTCATGGCGTCTATTGGGCAGTATGCAGAGTATGAACACTTGGAGCGTATTTTAGAGGATGCCATCTGCACTTCCCCGTTGGAATACGATCTGCCGTCTCTCTCCGACTCCCCCTCTCCGCTCCGTAAAAAATACCAAAAATATCAGAAAGAATCCTATCACCCTGAGCCGCACTATCAAAAAGACAAAGGAGACTCCCCCCATGAAAAAGCCTAAAATTCGTCTGACTCTCATCGACCACAAAGGTGCGCACCCCTGCCACCGGGGCCACAAGATCGGCGACAGCTTCGACTTCGACACCCAGCGCGGCGAGCTATGTCCCATGGCCTGTCACGTGGCCTTTCCCTACATCGACATCCTCCGCTACGGCGGCCACCTCCCCAGCCGGGAGGACGGGACCTTTGCCTTTTGCTGTCCGGATGTGGATGTGATCAATGTATTTCAGATCACGGTAGAAGAGTAAGAAATTGCGCCACAGGCTTTTGATATGCTCCCCCTTGATGAAACAGTGAAAAAAACAAATTCACTGAAAATCAAGGGGGAGCATTATTATGCCGCAAAAGCAAAAACTGGGAATAGAAAAGAAGGTAAAGATCGTCAAGAGATATCTGGCAGGAGAGGTAAGCATAAGCACAGCGGCAGCAGAGGTCGGCGTGGGTCGGGAAACGCTTCAAGGTTGGGTCATGCAGTATGAAGCAGAAGGACTCGAAGCCTTTTTGCCAAACAGGAAAAATCATACATACAGTCCGGAATTAAAGCTGCAAGCGGTACAGGAGTACCTGTCCGGAAAAGGAAGTCAGGCAGAACTCAGCAAAAAATATGGGTTGCGGAGTAAAAAACAGCTCCACAATTGGATAAAGGTGTATAATGCACATGGAGACTTTAACTCCAGAAAGAGTTCAGGAGGAGGAAGCTACATGAAGCAGGGACGGGACACCACGCAGGAAGAACGTGTTC
>OLNE01001314.1_pt1 | contig 18325 bp, 12 predicted proteins | sample 1672431 | NCBI WGS metagenome assembly OLNE01 (sample SAMEA3136685, study PRJEB25190) | human gut metagenome | reverse complement strand
CAAGGTCCACCCCGTGTGGGAGAAGTTTGCTGAGCGCCTTTCTTACTGGACGCCCGAGTGCGCCGCGGAACACTGCTGGCTTGACGCCGACCTCATTCGCGAGACAGCCCTTGCCTATTCGCAGGAGCCCGGTATGGGCGGCATCCAGTACAACCTGCCCATTGAGCACACGGGCAACTCGGCTGAGACCTGCCGTACCATCCTGTGCCTGGCGGGCATCACGAACAACATCGACACGTTCGGCGGCAACCGCGGCTCCGACCTCATGTACTTCCTGTACAACACGTATTTCCAGTACCATACGCCCTTTGTCGACAACGCTTGCACGCCCGAGGTCGCGGGCATGTGCGCTGGTGCCGTGGGCGACGACCTCACGCCTGGCGGCGGCCGCTTCCCGCTCATTCCCTGGTCCAACCAGGTAGGCAATGCGGCCATCTATCACGACCAGGCAAGTGCTACCGACATGATCATGACCGGCAAGCCCTATCCCATTCGAGGCATGATCAGCTGCACGGGCAGCCACTTCCACTCGGGCAACGCCGTGGCGAACTGGGAAGCGTTCAAGACGCTTGACTTCTACCTTGCCTGGGAGCTGTGGTTCACGCCTACGGTTGAGCTGGCCGACGTCATCCTGCCTGCCCGTCACTTCTTGGAGAACGCCTGTGTGCGTGCCTCGCAGAATGGCGAGGGCGGCTTTGGTGCCATGGTGAAGATCGTGGAGCCTCTGGCCGAGGCCAAGTGGGACTCCATGACGCTTATCAACAAGCTCACGCCTAAGCTTGGCAACCCCTGGTGGCCCGAGGACAAGTCGCACACGCCCTTCCTTGCCCAGTTTGGCGATACGCAGTGGCCCAGCGACGAGCAGGCCCTCGACATGTCGGTCATCACCATGAAGCCCATGGACTTCATGGACGGTCACGTGATGCAGGCGGGCGGCCCCACTGAGCTCGGCTTGAATGGCGCACCCCTGGAGTTTGACTCCTACCAGGACTTCTGCGACAAGTTCCAGGAGCATGGCCAGTGGTCGCTCAAGAAGATGAGCCCCTTTGGGTACTATCGTCGCTATATGTGGGGTTGGCTGCGCGCACCTCAGGGATACTTCGATCCGGAGAGCCCCGACTTCAACACCACGGGCAAGCCTGGTCCCACCGGTTTCCCCACGCCCACCGGCAAGTTTGAGCTGTGGAGCACCATCCTGGAGTCTTACCCGGCCGATACGCGCGGCATCGACCGCGAGGTTGGTCGCGAGGACGACTACCTGGCCGCACTGCCCACGGTGCGCGAGCCTTACGAGAGCCCTTATCAGACTCCCGAGGTGTATAAGGAATACCCGCTTATCATGACCACGGGTCGCCGCAACCCGCTCTTCTTCCACTCGGAGGGGCGTCAGCAGCCGTATCTTCGCGAGCAGTACCCCGTGCCTAAGTTCCAAATCCACCCTGACACGGCGGCTGAACTGGGCATCGAGCAGGGGGATTGGTGCTGGATTGAGTCGCGTCGCGGCAGGATTCGTGAAACTGCCGATCTGTTTGCAGGCATTGACCCGCGCGTCATCGAGGCCGACCACGGCTGGTGGTATCCAGAGCTGCCCGCTCCCAATCACGGTTGGGACCTTTCCAACATCAACGTCCTGGTAGACCAGTATGCCCAGGACCCGCACCTGGGTACGAGCACGCTGCGCGCATACCTCGTGAAGGTTTACAAGTGCACTGAGGATAATTGCCCGGACGGACGCATCATCCCCTGCGACCCCGAGACTGGCATCGAGATTATTACTTCGGGTGACGACCCGCGCCTGCAGGAGTGGAAGCCCATGACTGACGAGGAAAGGGAGGCGTTCTAAATGCAAAACGTCATTGTTACCGAGTGCAACAAGTGCGTGAACTGCCTGGCGTGCACCGTCGCTTGCAAGGTGCAGCACGCGCCTGCTCTGGGCAAGCGCTTCACGTGGATTGAACGCATCGGACCCAACCCCATCCACGAGGGCGATGTCTTCCCCAACATGGAGATGTACTTCCTGCCCATGAAGTGCCAGCACTGCCTCAACGCCCCCTGCGTCGAGGTCTGCCCCACCGGCGCCTCCGTCAAGCTCGACGACGGCACCGTGCAGATCGACGCCGAGCAGTGCATCGGTTGCCAGCTGTGCATCAGCGCCTGCCCCTACGGTGTGCGCTACCTCAACGAGGACCTCAACGTCGTGCAGAAGTGCACCATGTGCCACGACACCGTTGAGCAGGGCGAGCTGCCCGCATGCGTCCGCACCTGCGGCGGCCGTGCGCGCTTCTTCGGCGACCTCGACGAGGGCCTCGAGTCCTTCGAGGGTCCCGGCCAGCCTGGCGACGACGTCTCCTATGACGCCACCATGAACGCTCGCTTCAAGCTCACCGAGTACGTCCAGCCTTTCACCGAGGACGAGATGTTCAGCTTCCCCGACGAGGGCAACGGCCCCCAGAACCTGTACATCCTGCGCAACACCTACGGCGACCGCCGCGACCGCGAGTGGATCGGCGCTGGTTCGTGCATCATGCCCCAGGGTACGCCCGCCGTCATGGGCTATCACCCCGAGGCCGAGTAACACCAAAGCTTTGCGTACACCCTAACGCATAGGGCCCTCACCCCCCGAAGGACCCCGCGAGAGCAATCTCGCGGGGTCCTTTTGTGTGCAGCGGGCGAGGACCTCTCACTGCCCCTTTGGGCGGCAACCGGCCCCTGTTAGTGTCCAAAAACGCCAAAAGTATGCGTTATAACTCAACCAGGGTCTGATGCTCGATTATCGTGATATTAAAACACCTGGTAGATGGATTGCGCGTTTTTCTCGTACAACCTTGTAGCGTTCCTGCTTCCGGTATAACGCATACTTTTGGGACTTTTGGTACGTGCGCGACCGTCGAGCAGACTATCGGGGCGAGCGTCGCACTTTTTGGCTGCGTGCTGAGTGGCGTGAGCTTGCATTTGGAACTTCGGCTGCGGCCTTCCACATTCGTGAGCGCAATACGGCAGCCTGTTCGCACCTATGCACCCTGTGACACTCGCGTACCCTGCCGCGTTTGCTGGCCTTTGCATGTCTCTTCACCCGCTTGCCGGCCGATGCCCCACATGCTCTCGCAGACCTTCGCACTTGTGTGTCATTCAGCAAAACCCCAGTTCATCGGCTCATCCATGACCGATGATGCCTTCATGAGCAGCATGAATCCCTTCAAATCATCCACCGTTTATGAAGCTCGTGTGTCGGCGAGACCTAGCATCTTCTTCCGGAAGCGCAAGCCGTGCGCCAGTGAGGGAGAGGATAGACGCATGTCTGAGTTTGAGTCCGAAAGCACTGTGGGGGAGTTCGACGACTTGGGGTTTGACTTCGAGATTGTCGACACCGACGAGTTCGATCCCTTTGCCCCTGACCCCGACGACCCCGAAGCGGTTGCCGCCGACGAGATCGAGGAGCTGCCCGTCATCAAGGAGATGCCCGAGTCGCAGAAGAAGCCGAGTGTCTACGCCCAGAGTCGCTTCGCCTGCCCCGAGGACGCCATCCGCGAGTTGTTCGCGCGCAACTTTGCCCGCAAGCCCGTGCTCCTCAAGATCATCGAGCTGTGCTGCCAGGAGCGCACCTCTGGCGAAGTGACCGAGATGGTCGACGAGTTCCAGAAGGATTGCTTCAGCGTGTACTCGGCCCTGTCCCTGTGCACCATGCTCGAGACGTCCGGCGCATTGGTCGCCAAGCTGCCCGAAAACGCCGACGAGGCCGTCGATGAGGACGGTGTGGAGTACCTCGAGATCAAGGAGCCCCAGCAGGCGACCTGGTTGGCCACCGATGCCGGCCTCACCGTGCTTGCCGAGTGCCGCGAGGGTTCCGAGCTCGATGAGCTCATCGGCGTGCGCGACGCTCGCTATGCAGACATCTACAGGGACTTGCTGGACTTCCTGCACGAGCAGGGTCGTACGATGGGCGCCGTCAACGACCGCTATGTCGGTGACGAGCGTCTCGAGAACCCGCACAAGGCGCCGAGCCACTTTATTGACTGTCTGCAGGAGGTGGGCGCCGTGGAGTGGAAGAACCGCGGCTGGCGTCTCACCGACCTGGGTGAGAACTACCTCAAGAAGAACGCGACCGCACAAGCCTAAAGGAGCTGCAAGATGACTGACACCATCGCCATGCCCGACCAGACCGAGGAAGTCGCCGAGGGCCGCGAGCTCGTTGATTTCATGACCCGCCGTGCCCGCACCTACGGCCTGCTCGCGCGCATCTTCCGTGTTGAGGTCGACGGCAAGTTCCTCGAGGAACTGCGCCACCTGAAGTTCCCCACCTCCACGGGCAACGAGCACGTGGATTACGGTTACCGCACCATGTACAACTACCTCAAGGGTACCTGGGAGGACACGCTGCTCGACCTGGCGCGCGACTATGCCCGCACGTTCATTGGCCACGGCAACAACGGCCGCTCCGCCGCCTACCCCTTCGAGAGCGTCCATACCTCCGAGAAGCGCCTGCTCATGCAGGACGCGCGCGACGAGGTGCTCGCCATCTACCGCGCCAACCTGCTGAAGAAAGGTGAGGAGTGGAACGACTGCGAGGACCACATTGCCCTCGAGCTCGAGTTCATGCAGGTCATGAGCGAGCGCACGGCCAAGGCCCTCAAGGAGGGCAAGGAGGACGAGGCCGTGGAGATGCTCAAGACCCAGCGCGCTTTCGTGGGTCAGCACCTCGCAAACTGGGTGCCCATGTTCGTCTCCGACATTAAGTACTTCTCCCAGACCGACCTCTACATCGGCGCCGGCGAGCTGCTCCTGGGCTTCGTGCAGACCGAGGTGGAGGCACTTGACGACCTCCTCGACGGCGTGGACGCCTAGCCATGGCTACGAGCAGAATGCTGGGGGTGTTTGACGGCATCGCCAGCGACGTGCTGAAGGCGTTCCCGTATCGCTGCGCCGTCATGCGCAACCGCAAGGCGTCGTGCACCAAGTGCGCCGATGCCTGCACGACGGGCGCCATCTCCATCTCGCAGGACGAGGTGAGTGTCGACTCCGACCTGTGCGTGGGCTGCGGCACGTGCGCCACGGTATGTCCTACCTGCGCGCTTGAGGCGAACAATCCCAACGACGCGGTGCTTGCCACCACGGCGCTCGATGCGCTCATCGCCGCCAAGGGCGTGGGTGTCATCATGTGCGACCACGCTTGGGAGCGCTATGCCGCCTGCGTCGACCCGCGGCGTGCCACGCGTGTGCGCTGCCTCGGTCGTGTGGACGAGTCGGTGTGCGTGAGCCTGGTTGCCGCCGGCGCCGACCGGGTGGTGCTCGTGCATGGCGCGTGCGACACGTGCGAGCGCAGCGTGGGCAAGCAGACCTACGAGCTGGTCGCCGCCACGGCAGACGAGCTGCTGGGTGCCTGGAGAAGTGACGTGCGCGTCGAGCTCACCGACAAGCTGCCCCGTGAGGCCATGCTTGACGAGGGCGAGAAGAGCGCCTTCACCCAGTCGCTGCCCTACGACGAGAACCGTCGACGCCTCTTGAGCGAGACGGGCCGCTCCATGCTGTGCGCCCTGAGCGATGCGGTGACGCCGGAAGCGTTGAAGTCCGACGAGCCCGAAGTCGTGTGCGACGAGAGCGGCCGTGCCCAGGCGGCCCGCTTCATGAAGACGATGAAGGACGGTACCCTGCCCCACTTCATCCCCGACCGTCGCGAACGCCTGCTCGACGCGCTTGCTGAGCTTGGCGAGCCCGAGAACGTGACACTCGATACGAGGCTGTGGGGTCGCGTGGTGATCGACGCCTCGAAGTGCCGCACATGCTACGGCTGCGCGACGTTTTGCCCCACGGGCGCCATCACGAAGTGGAAGGACGAGACGGGCGAGGGCGTAGACCATTCTCCCGCCGACTGTGTGAAGTGCCGCTGTTGCACCGACATCTGCCCCACCGACGCACTCACGCTCTACGAGGACGTTATGGCTCCCGACGTGGCGTCGGGCGCGGTGGTGCAGCACTGGGTGCTGCCGAGCGTGACTGACGACAGGGGTCGCGCCCACTCCGTGGTGAACCGCATGAAGAAGATGCTTAACATCGACCAGATATACGAACGGTAGGAAGAAGACCATGACTTTGCAGACCATGACCGCCCAGGAGGCGGTGCAGGCAAACGCCCAGGTGCGCTTCCTCATGGCGCAGGGCCCGCACAATGCGGGTAAGACGGCCCTTGTGCGGGCGCGTGTCGAGGCGCTGCTCGCTTCGGGCGTGCCGGGCGAGCAGGTGTGCGTCGTTGCCGGCAGTGACGCGGCCGTGCAGGCGATGGCCGATGTGGCGGCACACGGTGTGACTGTGACCTGCGCGCGTGACCTGGAGCTTTCGATCCTGTCGACTTCCGAGGCCCAGGCGTTCACGCACCGCGCCCCCAGGCTCATCATGCCTTTTGAGGACGACTTCGTGAAGGAGGATCTCAAGAGCACGGGTGTGGCGGCCAAGCAGCTCAAGGGCATGCTCGGCTTTTTCCGCAAGAGCCTCACGACCCTTGAGGCAGACGACCCCTATTTCTTCTGGGAGAAGGACGAGCAGAAGGTCTTCAACCTGGCTCGCACCTGCCTGACCGCCTACGGTCCGATCCATCCCTGCGAGCTTGCCGGCATGTGCGTGCATTATCTTGCAACGCTGGCCGACCCATCGTGCGCATTGCCTGCGTGTCACTTCGTTGTGGACGACTACCAGGCGCTTAACCGTGCCTCGCAGCTTGTGCTTGAGGCCCTGGCCCCCGAGAGCCTGTGGGCTTGTGCCGACCCCACCGACACCTCCGAGGGTGCCGACCCTTTCCCGTATAGCAAGGGAATCGAGGAGTTCTGCGCCCGCAATGAGGGCGCGGTGAGTGTGGTGCTGCCTGCCCCGGTGACCGGCATGGTTGCCGGTTCCGCCTCCCAGCTGGCCGACTCGGGCTTCCTCGATGCGCTTTCGCTGGGCCTTCTCGACTCGTGCGGCGAGCATGAGGTCGCTGACACGTATGCCGTGCCCTGCACGGCCGCGCCCATCGAGGGCGTCGAGCTGCTCGAGAGCTTTGGGTGGAAGGAAGAGTTCGGCAAGATTGCGTCCTGGGTGAAAGACAAGGTGGACGCCGGCGCCGACCCCTCGCGGGTCGTCGTTGCCGCACCCAACCTCACCTGGGCCCGCTCTCTTGCCAAGACCCTCAAGGCCACCGGCCTGCCTGTGCGCAAGATGGCGACCGGCCAGCTCGTGAGCGCGAACTTCCGCAAGGTCGAGGAGTGCGACGAGGCGCGTTTCGTAAGCATGCTCGGCTTGTTCGCCAATCCTCAGGACGGCATCTGCTGGCGTGTGTGGTGCGGCGTGGGCGACTATGTGGCATGCAGCAACGTGTTCTGCGAGCTGGCCACGCACGACTGCGCCGAGGAGGGCAAGACTATCGTCGAGGCGCTTGAGAGCCTGGTCGCCGCCGTGTCCGAAGGAGGCATCGGTTCCACGCACGATGCCGTAGCCGAGGCCTACCTGGCGGGGCATGCCCTCATCGACGAGCTCGCAGGTCTCACCGGGCGCACCCTCATCGACAAACTCGCCTCCAAGCTGGGCGTTCGTCGCATGAGCGAGGCGCTTCTCGACGCTTGTCTGGCTGCGGGTCCCGATGCCAGCGCGGCACAGATGTTTGCCAGCGTGCACGCCTGCGCGACTCGCCGCGACTTCTTTGGCGACGCGGCCGGCGTGGGCGTGTGCTCCTATGACGATGTGGCAGGCGTGTCGTGCGATCACCTGGTGCTTGCCGGCTGCATGAACGGCTGGCTTCCCGAGCACGCTTACTTCGATGCAGCCAGCGCCTCCGCCAAAGTGCGCCAGAGTATCGACAAGAAGGCCCGCGCACTTTTCTACACTCTGGCAGGATGCGCCAAGAAAACGCTTGCCATCAGCTCGTTTGCCGATGTCGACCTCGAGGTGTCCGAGAAGCTCAATCTCAAAGGCTACCGTGTGAGCGCCGGCATCGACGGCCGCCGCCATATGAGCGTGCGCCGCAGTGTCATCGCCGACTATGCTCTGGCTGCCTGGGGCGTTATCGCCTTCGACGAACAGGACCTGCGCGCACAGGTACGGACTTACTAGACGCACAGAGCCGCAGGTGGCGCGTTGGTGTCGCCTGCGGCCTTTGAGAAAGGTCATGCCATGATCGTTCATCCTTCGCTCATGCTCATCGCCTCGCTTGACGAGCGCGAATACAACGCCGAGTCCGCCGCCGACGTAAAGAGGGCCTTCATCCATCTTGCGCCCACCACGGTGCGCAGCCACCCCGCTGCCGACCCGGCTGTCAACGTGATGCAGCTCAAGGTAAACTTCGCCAAGAAGTACTGGCTCAGCGCCGACGAGGGAGCCGACGAGGTGTGGCCCCATGTGAAGGAATGGCTCGCTGGTAAGCGCTACTTCGTGGGCGAGAACATCAAGAGCTTCAACAAGAGCCGTGGCGAGCGCGGCGAGCAGACGGTCGACTACCGCGAGATCGACCTGCTCGTGGCTAAGAACGTCGTGCGCTTTGCAGTCGAGCCCGGCGTGGAGCTGCCTGTGTTCGAAGATATCGCCGACCAGCTGCGCGCCCTGTGCAACGCTGGCACCTTCGGCGAGGGCCCCGTCGAGGTGTGCCTGCCCTCCGCGCGGTCGCTTGCCGCCCAGCGCGCCGTCTGGCAGGCCAAGCAGGCCGAGGCTGCCAAGCAGGCAGAGGAGCAGGCCGAGGCCGCCGCACAGGCTGCAGGCGAGCAGCCCGCTGAGGCCGAGCAGGTCGATGGGCCTGTCGAAGCTGCCCCGGTCGACGATCAGGCCGCCCAGGAAGTCGACTCCGAGGAGCGGCCTGCCGAGACGCCCGTCGTCGAGCCCCTCGTCATCGACTACAGCGTATGGGGTGTGGTCGCGGCCGATGGAACCCAGCGCGAGTTTGATTCCGCCAAGGGTGCGTGGCTCTAGCCATGGCCGGCCAGCAAAGCCCGACGGTCGCGATACTCGAGGGCGCGCAGTCAAGCGGCAAGACGGGGCGTCTGCTTGAGCGCGCCCGCGCCTTGCTCGACGGCGGCTGCGACGTCGCCGACCTCATGGTGGTGTGTGCCTCGAAAGATGCGGCAGCCGCGTTCAAGCGTCGCCTGGGGTTTCGCGTGTCCGCCGGCCCGGAGTCGGTCGAGCGCCTGCGCGTGATATCGGCTCGAGAGCTCAGCTACGAGGTGCTTGTCGACAAGGACGCGCAGGCGATGTACGGCCATGTCCCGCGCACACTGCTCGACGTGGAGCGTTCCATTCTCATCGCCGACCTGCGCCAAGCGGGCATGGGCAAAGAGGACCTCGCCGCGGCCTGCAAGGAGTTGTATCGCGCATGGGACACAGGCGAGCTACCCGCGCCTCAGGGCGAGCCCGCACGTCGCTATGCCGATGCGCTCGCTGCGTTTGGTGCCTACGACGTGCGCGAGCTGGGTGCCCGCGCCCTCAATGCCGTGCGCTCCCATTCTGAAATTGCCCAGCGACTGGGTGCTGCTCACGTGCTTGTGGACGACGCGAACCTCATCGGTCTGGCTCAGCTGCGCCTTATCGAGGCGCTTGCCGGTCAGGAGTTGCTCCTTGCCGGTGATTGCAGCGTCGCCAACCCTTTCTTCGACGCTGCGGCGACGGGCACGAGCCTTGCCCGCTTCGCGCAAGCGTGTGCCGTCGAGCCCGTGCGCCTTGCGCAGGCCCCGCTCGACTTTCCCGAAGACACGTTTGTCGTGAAGTCGCCTGAGCCCCTCACAGAGGCTCTGACCTGCGCAAAGACCGTACAGTATATTCTCGGCAACGTCGCTGTGGACCTCTCTCAAGATCTGGAGCTGGCCCAGGCCGCATCTGCGACCGCGCAGGCCGGGACCCAGGTGGCAAAGGACGGTTGCGAGCCGGTTCCGTTCGACGATCTTGTCTACCCTAACGAGGTGTGCGCGGTCATTCCCCAGGGAAGCATGCTCAAAGACGTCTGCCAGAAGCTCAAGGCGGCGGGTATCGCCACCGTTACCTGCACCGAGGGTCAGCCTGTGGGAGGAGACCCCCGTCGCGTTGCGAGCGTGGCCACGCTTCAGTCGTTCACGTTGCTAGGCCTTGTGGCCAACGAGCGCGACCTCATGTGCTGGCGCACTTGGGTCGGTCTGGGTCGCGCGGACATCTCCGCGAAAGCCTGGGCAGGACTTGTTGCCTACGCCGCCGAACGTGGCACGCACGTCCTCGATACCCTTGCCTCACTTGACGCTTCGGCCCCTGAGCCCTTTGAGGGGGCAGAACTTCTCGCCAAGCGCTACGCGCAGGCCCGCGCGCTCATCGCCAAGGCGAGTCGCAAGCACGGTCGCCAGCTTATCGATATCGTGTCGCCCAACGAGAACCTCACGTTCACGCGCCTGTGCGAGCCTGTCGTTGCTCAAGATGCCGGCGAGTTTTTCGCTCGCGCCAACCTGGGCGCGGTGGACCGCGGCTTTGGTGGCAGGCTGTGGGATGTGCGCGTGGGCATCCCCGCCGCTTTTGCGGGCCTCGAAACCAAAGCCTGTGTGCTGCTCGGCCTCAATGAGGGCGTGGCCCCCCGTGCGACGCGTGAAGAGTCGCTTGCTCGCTTCGAAAACGAGTGCCGCCTGTGGCGCGGGCTTCTCCATAAGGCGCGCAATTGGCTCATGATGTCCTATGTTCAGGGGGCCGCGCCCGACCATGCGCTGGCTTTGGGGGCACGCGTGAAGCGCATCAAGCGGACTGCAACCGGCGACCTTGCCATGCTCGCACCCAGCGTCCTTTTGCGTGAACTGGGCATGGCAGAGCCTTCCACGATGGGCGCCCAGCAGTTCGTGGCATGCGTGTTGAGTGACACCCTTTAGCGTCACGCAATTGTTTGTGCAACAAAGCACCAGGTATTTGGCATCATACAAAACTATCTAACACTCGTTTGGGGATAAAAAGGCACTTCCCGTCAGGTTTAATGGTTTTCAGACGAGGGTGCTGACGGTTTTTACGATGGCAAAGAGGGCAAGTCTAAGGTAAGGTATGCACTAAGGGTATGAGGGCCCGCAGTCAGAAAGAGGGAGAGTTTCGTCATGGATGCAGAGATTATCAGCATATTGCTGGCGCTTGCCATAACGGCAATCGTCGCGTTCCCGCTCGCAAGGCCGCTGCGTAAGTACTCGGTGGTCTTCTACGTTGTCGCTACGGTCGCTCTCGTCGTGTACCTTTGGACGGTGCTCACCGGCGTCAACACCAACCAGTGGCGTTGGCTCACCTTCATGTTCCAGAAGGGCTATCTGGGCACGTTCTTCCTGGCGCTTGTTATGTTCACCGGCGCCCTGCCTGACAGCAGCAAGATTAAGCGCGGCCTGCTGCCCATCCGCGGCGAGCTGTCGATTCTCTCGTTCATCTTCTACATCGGCCACATTGTGACCTACCTGAAGAGCTACCTGCCGATGCTTTCTAACTTCGGCAACCTCAAGCCCACGCTTGCCGCATCGCTCATCGTCGCCCTTGTCCTCACCATCATCTTCGTGGTGCTGGGCGTGACTTCGTTCAAGTTCATCCGCTCTGCCATGAACGCCACCGTGTGGCGCCGCCTGCAGAAGTTCGCTTACCTCATGGTTGCCCTGCTTGGTGTCCATGTGGCCATGGCTCTGGGCCTGTCCCTTGCCAACATGGGCAGCGTCGGCTCCATCCACGTGATCGTGTATATCGTGATCATCGTCATCTACGCGGCCCTGCGCCTCTACAAGGCTTCGGTCGACAAGAAGACCAAGGCCGCCGACGCCGAGTAGCGTTTGCGCCCACAGCTTTTGGTAGTCAAAGAAAGGCCGTCCCATTGGGGGCGGCCTTTTCTGTCGGCAAACTAAGAACGCCCGCCCCGTGCTGCTCGATGCGAGTGCACGGGGTGGGCGTTTGCGTTTCCTGGAATGTGGTTTGCGCCGTGTGGCCTAGGCACCCAGGAGCTTGCGGGCGGCGGCGTCTAGCTCGTCAACAAGGGCGAGCGCCTCGGCGTCGGTCGTGCCGCGGGCGAACACGTAGGCCTTGATCTTGGGCTCGGTGCCGCTCGGGCGGATGATGACCTTGTTGGCGCCCTCCAGGTTGATCTCGAACACGTTGGCGCCCGGCAGGGTCTGCTCGTCGGCTGCGTCGCCGCCGATGCGAGGCATGGTCGCACCCTGGGCGTAGTCGACCACGCCCTCCACCGCAAGGCCTGCAAGCTGGGCGGGGTGCTCGGCGCGTAGGCTGGCCATGATGGCGCGCATCTGTTCTGCGCCCTCAGCGCCGGGGTAGGCCAGCGAGATCGTGCGGTTGCGATAGTAGCCGAGCTCGTCGTAGAGTGCCTCCACGGCGTCGACCAGGTCCATGCCGCGGCCCTTGTAGTCACGCGCCATCTCGCAGATGAGCATGGAGGCCACCACGGCGTCCTTGTCGCGCACATAGGTGCCGCTCAGGTAGCCGTAGCTCTCCTCGAAGCCGAAGAGGAACCTGCCCTGCTCGCCCTTCTCCTCCAGGCGGGCGATCTGCTCGCCGATGTACTTGAAGCCGGTAAGCGTGCGGCGCAGCTCAAAGCCGTGCTTGCGCGCCAGGGCGTCGAGCATCGACGAGCTCACGATGGTGGTGACCACGAGCTTGTCAGCAACGTTCTCGCCACGGGCCGCGGCGCGGCCGGCGAGCCAGTCGGAGAGAAGCACGCCCACTTCGTTGCCGCTCAGCAGGACATACTCGCCCTTGTGGGGCACGGCGATGCCCGTGCGGTCGGCGTCGGGGTCGGTGGCCAGCAGCAGGTCGGGGTGCACCTCGGCGCACAGCTCCAGGCCCTTTTGCAGCGCCTGCCTGATCTCGGGGTTGGGGTAGGGGCAGGTGGGGAAGTCGCCGTCGGGCTGGGCCTGCTCGGGGACCACGGTCACGTCGGTCACCCCGATGCGCTTAAGGATCTTCGAGACGCACTCCAGACCCGCGCCGTTGAGCGGGGTGTACACGACCTTGAGGTCCGCGCCGTCGGCGGGCGCCTCCACATGTTGGGACTGCTGGGCCACGGCGTCCACGAAGCGCTCGATGGTGCCCTCGCCGATGTAATCGACAAGGCCGGCATCCATGGCTTCATCAAAGGGCATGCGCGCCACGCCGTCGAAGATGTCGACCTGGCCGATGGCGGCGAGGATGTCCTTGGAAGCCTGTGTGGTGATCTGGCAGCCGTCGGCGCCGTACACGTTGTAGCCGTTGTACTCGGCGGGGTTGTGGCTTGCGGTGATGTTGATGCCGGCGGAGCACCCCAGGTCGCGCGTGGCGAAGGAGCAAGCAGGCGTGGGCTCCAGGCGCGGGTAGAGATGAGCCGCGACGCCGTTGGCCGCCAGCACTTCGGCGGCCACGCGGCAGAAAAGCTCGCCCTTGTGGCGTGAGTCGCGGCAGATGGCAACGCTGGGCTCGTCGAAGTTTGCCTTGAGGTAGTTGGCCAGGCCCTGCGTGGCAAGGGCGACCGTGTAGACGTTCATGCGGTTCGAGCCAGCGCCGAGCACGCCGCGCAGGCCTGCCGTGCCGAACTCGAGGTCCTGGAAGAACGCGTCCTCAATAGCCTTCTCGTCGCCCTTCATGGCGGCGAGCTGCTCGGCAAGCTCGGGGTCGGTGACTCTCTCCGCCCAGCGGGTGTACTCACGCATCGCGCGCTCGTTCATGCTGTGTGCTCCTTTTTGTTGTCCTAGCCGCCTTGGCGGCAAGTTTTGACGGCTCCTATGGTACCGCGTGCCCAGGCCAAGGCACCTCACGGCAAACCATATGCGTGCAAGCCCTATCTCGTCCCCAAATCCCTCAGGGGACGCCATGAGATTGTTGGTATATGTGCGAGCCATATAATCTAAGTCTTGAATTGTGAGATTTCTTTCACTGAAGTTGTTAGAGAACACAAGTCTGGGTACCATGCAGTGCGTCATCAAAAAGCCACCCGCGGCAAAGTCGGGCGGGCACCGCGCAACGCGCGGACAGCAAACGAGGAGGTTCCATCATGCAGTTGAGGCCTTTGGGAGATCGAGTCCTGGTCAAGCCCGAGAAGGCGGAGCAGAAGACTGCCTCCGGCCTGTACATCTCTTCTGGCGCCCAGGAGAAGCCCCAGCGCGGCGAGGTCATCGCTGTCGGCGCTGGCAAGCTCGATGACAAGGGCGAGCGCATCCCCGTTGACGTCAAGGTTGGCGACGTTGTCATCTATGGCAAGTACGGCGGCAACGAGGTCAAGATTGACGGCGAGGAGTACCTGCTCATGCGCGACTCCGACATCTACGCCGTCGTCGAGGAGTAAGACCGCTCATATATAAGAGGGGCTTGCGCGCCTGGTGACTCGGCGACGCGCGGCCCCTTTTCCATCCATTCACTCATCAGGAGGTCTTGAACAATGGCTAAGCAGATTGCTTTTAACGCCGACGCTCGCGCCAAGCTCGCCAAGGGCGTCAACACCCTGGCCGACGCCGTTACCGTCACCATGGGCCCCAAGGGTCGTTACGTCGCCCTTGAGCGCTCCTATGGTGCTCCCACCATCACCAACGACGGTGTCTCCGTCGCCAAGGAGATCGAGCTGCCCGACCACATCGAGAACATGGGCGCCCAGCTCGTGAAGGAGGTCGCCACCAAGACGAACGACCTCGTGGGTGACGGCACCACCACCGCCACGCTGCTTGCCCAGGTCATCGTCAACGAGGGCCTGCGCAACGTTACCGCTGGTGCCAACCCGCTGGCCATCCGTCGCGGCATCGACAAGGCTGTTGAGGCTGTTGTCGAGCACATGAAGGGAGTCGCCAAGCCCGTCTCCTCCAAGGAGCAGATTGCTTCCGTCGGCACCATCTCTGCCGGCGATGCCAACATCGGCAACAAGATCGCCGAGGCCATGGAGGTCGTGGGCAAGGACGGCGTCATCACCGTCGAGGAGTCCCAGACCTTCGGCATCGACATCGACACCGTCGAGGGCATGCAGTTCGACAAGGGCTACATCTCGCCCTACTTCGCCACGGACAACGAGCGCATGGAGGCCAACTTCAAGGACCCCTACATCCTCGTGACCGACCAGAAGATCTCCAACGTTCAGGACATCGTGCCGCTGCTCGAGGACGTCATGCGGTCCGGCAAGCCGCTCGTGATTATCGCTGAGGACGTCGACGGCGAGGCTCTGGCCACCCTCATCCTCAACAAGCTGCGTGGCTCGCTGAACATCGCCGCCGTCAAGGCCCCCGGCTACGGCGACCGTCGTAAGCGCATGCTCGAGGACATCGCCGCCCTCACCGCTGCTACGCCCATCATGAGCGACCTTGGCTCCAAGCTCGCCGACGCTACGATCGACGACCTCGGCCGCGCCAAGTCGGTCAAGATCACGAAGGACAACACCACCATCGTCGACGGTGCCGGCGACAAGGCCGCCATTGATGCCCGCGTTGCTCAGATTAAGGGCGAGATGGAGAACACCAAGTCCGACTTCGACCGTGAGAAGCTCCAGGAGCGTCTGGCCAAGCTCTCCGGCGGCGTCGCCGTCATCAAGGTCGGTGCTGCTACCGAGTCCGAGATGAAGGAGATCAAGCACCGCATCGAGGACGCCCTGCAGGCTACTCGCGCTGCTGTTGAGGAGGGCATCGTCGCCGGCGGCGGCGTTGCGTTCATGGACGCCCTGCGCGGCCTCGACGAGCTGAAGCTCGATGACGCCGACGAGCAGATCGGTGTGAACATCGTCAAGAAGGCCCTGGCTGCGCCTGTGGCCACCATCGCGGCCAACGCCGGCTACGAGGGCCAGGTCGTCGTGGAGAAGGTCCGCAACATGGAGGCCGGCTGCGGTCTGGACTCCGCAAGCGGCAAGTGGGGCAACATGATCGAGATGGGCGTGCTTGACCCGGTCAAGGTTTCCCGCGTCACGCTGCAGAACGCTGCCTCCATCGCCGGCCTCATCCTCATCACCGAGGCCACCGTCTCCGATGAGCCCAAGAACACCAACATCGAGGATGCCATCGCCGCCGCCGCTGCTCAGGGCGGCCAGGGTGGCGGAATGTACTAGGCCTAAGGCTTAGGCAGGTAGACCTGACCGGCCGCGCCCCCTCCTCCCTATGCAAGTTACGCTTCGCAAGAAGCTTGCTTAAGGAAGGAAGGGGCGCGGCCTCTGTCATGCCCGCCCAAACCTCGAACGCCGCCCCTCCCAGGTGGTCGTACAATAAAGGTTCTGACTACTGGCTTAGAGAGAGGGAATGCCCGTGGCCCAGAAGCGCGATCTTCTCGACGATCTCATTGACATACAGAGCGACTGGCAGGCTCTTTCCAACCCCTTCGAGGGCATGGTGGAGTCCCTTGACCCCGAGCAGCGCAAGGTGTTCAACCCCGCTGACTACAAGGAGAAGCCGTTTGCCAACTCCAACCGCTGCCTGTGCACCGCCTCCAACAACACCGAGGTCTGCACCCGCTGCGTCGACGTCTGCCCCACCGCGGCAATCACGGTGCACAAGCAGTCCGTCCTGATTGGCGACGACTGCCGCAAGTGCGGCCTGTGCTCGGCCGTCTGCCCGACCGAGACGCTTTCTACGCGCAGGCACATGCCGCGACAGGTGTACGACCAGATCGCCCGCGTGGCCAGCGCCTACGAGCAGTGCTACGTCACCTGCACCCGCGCCCTCAAGCGCATCCCCAAGGGCAACGAGGTGGTTCTCGCTTGCGTGGGAGACCTCTCCCGCGACCTGTGGTTCTCGCTGCTCACCGACTACGACAACATCAGCGTCTACCTGCCCGTGGGCATCTGCGACCGCTGCAAGACCACTACGGGCGAGGCCACGTACGTGGACGCCATCGGTGCCGCCGAGGAGTGGGCCAGGGCGTCCGTGGGCCTTGAGGTTGATCAGCGCCAGATGACGCACGAGCTCACGCGAGACTACAAGCGCAGCCAGTTTGTCTCCAGCGCCATCCACTCCGCGGAGCGCCTGGTCAGCCGTACCACGCCGGCCCTCGCTGGCGCCCAGGCGGTCGCAAAGAAGATCTCCGACCACACCAAGCGCATCGACGAGATGCAGCGTCAGCTGGAGGCCGCCGTCGGCGCCAAGACCTCCAACAACCGCCAGCGCATGCTCACGCAGAGCCGCAAGCTGGTCATGGGCGCGCTGCAGCACGATCCCGGCCTGGCCAAGTACGTTGACCTGCAGGCCCCCGTGTTTGATTCCGCTCGCTGCACGGCCTGTGGCGAGTGCGCCCGCGTCTGCACCACGCGAGCCCTTGACCTGGACACCAACGGCATGGTCACCATCCAGAACGCCTTCTGCGTGAGCTGCGGTGCGTGCGCCAAGGTCTGCGAGGAGGGCGCCCTCACCATGGAGCGCATGGACACCGAGGAGCTTATCGTCCCGGACGAGGTCACCGAGAGGATCCGCGCCCAGAAGGCCAAGGCCAAGGCGGAGGCGCAGAAGTACATCGAGCAAGGCAAGAAGCAGCTCGGTCGCGTGGCGGACGCCATCGAGGCCGCCACTGATCAGACTGACAAGTAGAGGAGAAGATCGTGTCCCTTTCCATCGGCATCGTTGGCCTACCCAACGTTGGCAAGTCGACCCTGTTCACGGCCCTGACCAAGAAGGGCGGCCTTGCGGCCAACTATCCGTTTGCGACCATCGATCCCAACGTGGGTATCGTGGACGTGCCGGACGAGCGCCTGCGGAAGCTTGCCGACATCGTGAACCCCGGCCGCATCGTGCCTGCCACGGTTGAGTTCGTCGATATCGCTGGCCTGGTGAAGGGTGCCAACGAGGGCGAGGGCCTGGGCAACCAGTTCCTGGCAAACATCCGCGAGACCGACGCCATCTGCGAGGTCGTGCGCTACTTCAAGGACCCCAACGTCATGCGCGAGGTCGGCCGCACGGGCGACTTCGTTGACCCTGCTGGCGACGCCGACACCATCATGACCGAGCTCATCCTGGCCGACCTGGGCACGCTCGAGAAGCAGCTCCCCAAGCTCGAGAAGGAGGCCAAGCGCGACAAGGAGCTGCAGGTCAAGCTGGGCGTTGCCAAGCGTCTTGTCGACTGGCTGAACGACGGCAAGCGCGCTGCCACCATGGAGATGTCCGATGACGAGCGCCTGGCGGCCAAGGGGCTCTTCCTGCTCACGATGAAGCCCATCCTCTATGTGGCCAACGTCGACGAGGACATGCTTGGCGACGAGCTTGCCCCCATCGACGGCGTGAAGCCCATTCCCATCTGTGCCAAGGTGGAGGCCGAGCTCTCCGAGCTCGATGCTGACGAGGCCGCCGAGTACCTGTCTGACCTGGGCCTGGAGAAGAGCGGACTCGAGACGCTTGCTCAGGCCGCCTATCGCCTGCTTGGCCTGCAGAGCTACTTCACCGCGGGTGAGATGGAGGTCAAGGCCTGG
>OLNE01001312.1_pt1 | contig 18338 bp, 15 predicted proteins | sample 1672431 | NCBI WGS metagenome assembly OLNE01 (sample SAMEA3136685, study PRJEB25190) | human gut metagenome | reverse complement strand
GGGGGCAGCAGCATATCCATGTGCTGTGCCAGATACCGCCACCCCAGATCATTCAGATCGTGGATATTGGGCTCAAATACGAAATAGTCGATGTTGGCCGCAAACTCCTTGAACTGCTCCGGCGCTGTCAGCTTGAAGGGCGAGGTCTGCACCGCCGCCAGCACCTCCCGGTCCTCCGGGGAGAGGGCAGCCACCGCCGCCCTCACTTCGGGTAAATGTTCCAAAGTCTTATTTTCTGCCATTGACACCTTCCTTTCTTTTTGGAAATTCCAGCTTGAAATTGATGTACTTGCCGCCCGTGTCGTTCAGGATCACCGCAGCGTCATAAGCAGCCTGTTTCTTTTCAGACCACATTCCCTTGACATTGGTACGACCCTTTTTCAGAAGGTCCGTTGCCATCTTCTTTGTCAGCTCCTTCTTGCGGCTCGTCCAGAAGCGGTCATTTTTCCAGAGGACGAAACCGCAGGACCGATCCGAACACGCAAAGTTCTTCTTGCCCTCATAAACCGGCTGGCCGCAGCGGGGGCAGGTACCGATCACTTCCTTCTCCGGGGCAAACAGCTTTTTGCCATCCTCGGAAATGCAGGAATAGGTGGACACGATCTCTTGAACCATCGTGCGGATACCGTCCATGAAGGTATCCGGGTCAGCGCCGCCCTTTGCGATCTCCGTCAATTTCTGTTCCCATTCCGCCGTCAGCATGGGAGAGGTCAGCGGCTCCGGCAGGACCGTGACAAGGTTGATACCGGCTTTTGTGGGGATCAGGCTCTTGCCCTTGCGCTCCACAAATCCGGCTGCTACCAGCTTTTCGATGATAGCCGCCCTGGTCGCAGGCGTGCCAAGACCTTTTCGCTCCGCCTCATCGGGAATATCATCCTTGCCTGCGTTCTCCATAGCGGACAGGAGGGTATCTTCGGTGTAGGGCTTCGGCGGCTGGGTGAAATGCTCGGTAACGGAAACCTCCGCACCGTCAAAAGTCTGCCCTTCGGTGAAGTCCGGGAGCGTGCCGCCGTCCCCATCAACAGGCTTTTCTTTCAGGGAGGTACGGAAAATGTGGTCGATCTCCCGCCAGCCCTCGGAGAGGATGCGCTTGCCCTTTGCGGTGAAGGAATGGCCGCCGCAGTCGAAAGTTACCGTGACTGCCTCATACACATACGGCTCCGCTGATGCACACAGCAGCTTGCAGCAGACCAAGAGAAACAAATTGCGCTCGCCCAGGGGCAGAGCCTTGATATCCGCTTTTTCAATCTCCATCGTGGGGATAATGGCGTGGTGGTCGGACACCTCTTTGTCGGAGATCATGGCCTCCACCAGCGGGAAGAAGTTTGTGCAGCCATCAAAGGGCGGCAGCTTTGCCGCCAGGTGGATCACACAGGAGGCCGTTTCCGCCATATCGGAGGTCAGATAACGGCTGTCCGTGCGGGGATAGGTCAGCAGCTTTTTTTCGTAGAGGCTCTGGGCGTAGTCAAGGGTCTGCTTCGCCGTGTAGCCAAGCAGCCGGTTTGCCTCACGCTGCAAGGTGGTGAGGTCATAGAGCTTCGGAGGCTGTTCCTTCTTCTGCTCCTTCGTGACGGAAGTACAGATGACGGCCGCGCCCTTGCACATGGCCGCCGCCTGCTCCGCCTCCGCCGGATCGGTGAACCTCTCCGACACCGCCTCCGCGCCGGCCAGCGTCAGGCGCACATGATGATACTTCTCCTTCTGGAACAGCGCGATCTTCGCGTCCCGCGCCGCCAACAGGGACAAGGTAGGCGTCTGGACGCGGCCCACGTTCAGGGTGCGGTGATAGAGGACGGAGAAAAGGCGGGTGGCGTTGATCCCCACCAGCCAGTCAGCCCTCTGGCGGCAGAGGGCTGACTGATACAGGGCTTCATACTCGGCGCCGGGGCGCAGCTCGGAAAAGCCCTCCCGGATGGCGCTGTCCTCCATTGAAGAAATCCAGAGACGGAGAACCGGCTTGCGGCAGCCGGCCATTTCATACACCAGACGGAAGATCAGCTCACCTTCACGTCCGGCGTCGCAGGCGTTGACGATCTCCGTTACGTCCTCCCGCGCCATGAGGCGCTTCGCATTGTCCAAAGCCGTCTCCTTGCCGGGGATGGGGGCGTAGCGGAAGGGCTCCGGCAGGATGGGCAGATCCTCATACCGCCATTTTTTGAAGCGCTCGTCATAGCCGCCCGCGTCCAGCGGGGATACCAAGTGCCCCACGCACCAGGAAACGATCAGGCCGCTGCCCTCATAAAAGCCATCGGCCCTGGATGAAGCACCCAGGGCCGACGCGATGGATTTTGCCACGCTCGGTTTTTCTGCGATAATCAGTTTACTCATGCTCCGCCTCCGTTTCAGCCTCCGCAGGCTCGTCCTCGTTGATATACTCCTCGTCGGGGAAATCGTACTCGTCGGGATCGGCGCTGACCTTCACGCCGCTGCGGTTCGGCTTGATGAACTTCACATAGGCGAAGGCTCCGCCGCCTGCCAGCGCCAGCAGCGCCACCGCGGCCAGCAGGCCGCTGCCGCTCTTTTTCTTCGGCTGCTCCGGTTCCGGCTCCGGCTCCCTGACCTTCTCCCTGCCCGCGCACTCGGAGAGGTTGGTCTTGCAGACAGGGCAGGATGTATCCACCGCGCCGGCCGCGCATTTTTCCTTACAGGTACACACCGGGGCGGCGGGCGTCTCCTCGTCCATCAGGGCCAGCAGGTCGCGCTCGTCTACCTGGTTGAGAAAGTGGACGGTGTTCTCGCCGTCCTCCGCCCGGTCGATGATGATGTAGAAATAGTTGCCGCCTTTTGTGACCACGGTGATGAACTGCTTGTCCCCGGCGCTCTCACCGGCGATATCGTCCACCAGGGTCATGTTGCCCTCCGGGGTCAGGGGCTGGGGCTCATAGCCGCCCGTGGTCTCCTCCCCGGTGTAGTAGGGCTCGCCGTCCCCGCCGCCGGCGAAGGCCACGGTGGAGGTGGCCGCCATGCAGAAAAGCGCCAGGAACACGGCGGCGAAACGGCGAAAAGCTCTGTTACGCTTCATCTTCCGCACCCTCGCTTTCCTCCGTCTCCATCAGCCCGTCCGGCAGGGAGATCATGCCGCTGGCGTAGGCGCGCAGGAAGGCGGTGAGTTCCCTGTTGTCCATGCGGACAGCCTTCACCATGCGGACGATCTCCAGATTTTCTTCCTCCGCAAGCTGTGCCTCCAGCGCACGAAGGCGTTTCTGCTGCTCCGTGATCTTCTCCCGGACCTTCTCAATATCCTTGCGGATCTTCTCAGTAGTTGCCATAGTCAAATAAACTCCTTTCCAAATCGTTCTCTCCATGAATAGTTGCGTCCAAGCCCCTGAACGGTTTTCAGGTTGGCCCGTGCGTTATCCTCCAATGCCAGCGCACGCCGGAACAAATCCGGGTAATGCTCCCGCAGATCGATGATCTCCTCCGCCCGCATACTGGGGCAGAAAAAGCAGGAGGACTTTCCCGGCTGCGGCAGGCCCGCCGCCTCGATTGCCCGGATACACGCCTCCCGGTCCCAGCCCCATTCCATCAGGGGATACCATTTGCTGTACTTCGGGTCTGCCAGATCACGCAGAAGGACCTTATCGCTGCGGTAGTATTCGCCAGCGTCATAGCCGATGAACTTGACCACCTTTTTCCCGCTGTTCCAGACCTCACGGCATGGAGGATGGTTGTTGCAGAACTTTTCCTGCGGTCCGATCTTGTGTTTCAACGAACACCGCTTGAAGCCGTAGGCGATGGAGGGCAGCGTACCGCTTTTCAGACATTCATCCTCCAAGGTCAGCCGCCTGCCGTCCTTCGTGGTCTTATAGACCCGCGTGATCTCCGGCATACCGTGATCCTTCAGCCAGCGATCCATGATATCCAGATAGGCATAGGTATGGGGATGCTCACCGCCCGTATCCGCAAACAGGATCAGGTCAACAGGGATACGGTGCTGGTGCAGCCCAACAAGAAGGGCGGTGCTGTTCGCACCGCCGCCATAGGAAACAATATTGATATGCTCACCTCATCTCAAAGCCTTTTCGTATCGGTATTTCATTTGTGCCGGATACAGCGGTTCGGGCGGGCGGCGTCTGCCGGTCCACTCCCGTCCGCCCGCCAGCCCCGCGCACTGCCAGCCGGAGGCACGAAGGCTGACGCCGCTCTCCGTGTCCAGAATGTAGGTGACGATCCTATGGTAGCCCAGGACCTTCGCCGCCCGCGCCGCCGCGCCATAGAGGAAGCTGCAAGCGTTTTTTGTCCCGTCCGTGCAGAGGCGGTTGACCTCCAGGGTCAGCCCATCGTCCAGGTATCGGCTCACCGGCCGCCCCACGATGGCGACGCCCGCCAGATGGCCGTTCGCCATGCAGCCCAGGGAAAACTTATGCCCTCGCACCGGCTTATGGTGGCGGTGGTGCTCTGCGACAAAGCCGTTCGCGTCGGCAAGGGACATCGGTTTTACAGTCAGCATCGGCTCCGCCTCCATCAGTTATATGGCGGTCTGCCGTAGGCATAAAGGTGGGACTGCCAGTAATTCGAGTTGAGACTGGTGTACTGGATGGGATCGCCGCAGTGCAGGAGCATCCCGTCCCCCACATAAAAGCCCACATGGCTGACCCCCGGCGTGTCGTAGGTGCCCACAAAGAACACCAGATCCCCCGGCCGCGGCTCGGATACCGGCGTGGAAATGTTGTAGAGGCCCTGCGCCCCCAGCCGCCCGGTATCGCACAGGCCGCTGCTGGTCAGGACATAGCTGACAAAGCCGCTGCAATCAAAGGAGGTGGACGGGCTGCTGCCGCCCCAGACATAGGGAAAGCCCAGATACTTCTCTGCCTCTGTAATCAGCGTGGCAAAGCGCTCGTCGGACAGATACTCCGCCGGGATCTCGTACTTGGCGGGCGGGTTGGTCACATACTTGGGGACATAGCCGGAGGACGGGAACAGGTCGGGGCGGTTGCCCAGAGTAGACATATACACGGCGTACATGGAAAGCGTCTCCTGATCCATCACGTAGACCGGCAGATGGGAGAGGTCGAAGTTTTCCAGCTTCACGGTGCAGATATAATAATCGTAATAGACCCGGTAGCTCTCCGTATGGGTGTTGCCCTCCTCGTCCGTCCAGGTATCCGTCTCAATGTAGTACCGCCGCTCCACCTCCACCGTCTCGGTGAGGATGTATTGCCGGTCAAACAGCATTTGAAGGTCGCCCTGCACCTGGTCTATGGTAAACTGCCCCTCATGGAGCGCCGACAGGATGGACAGCAGCACATAGGGGTCGTGCTCGATCTCGTCCAGATCGTAGTGATACTCGTCATAGTCGTGGGTCTGCTCATAGGTATCCAGATACCGCCGCAGCTCATCCTCTTTGGCGCAGTAGGCGGCCTCCGCCGCCAGCAGGTCAGCATCCTCGGAGAGATAAGATGAGGCCACAATGTTGGACACGCCTCCTCCGAACATGGAGGAGCAGGATTGCAGCAGGCCCAACAGCAGCACCAGCACAAGGCCGATCCCGCCGATGATAAGGAACACCTTCTTGTGCCGGGCTATGAACTCGCCGGCCTTCTTCGCCGCCTCCGCGCCCTTCTTTGCGTTCCTGGCTGCCGTCTGTGCCGCCGCCTTTGCACCCTCCGCGCCGCGCGACGTCCGATAGGCCGCCGCGTACTGCCGCTGCATCCGCTTCTTCTGCCAGATGCGGGAGATGGGGCTGCCGGACGCAAGCTGGGGGTTATCATGGAGCGCCTTTTGGTAAAGTGCCTCCGCGTTGGCCCTGACCGCCGCCTGTTCCGCCTTTGCCGCGTCCCGCCAGGGCTTCACCTGCCGCTCCGCCCGCCAGTTTTGCAGCTTGCGGTTCCCATAGCCCACGGCCTTTTCCATGCCGCGCTCAGTGAGATGGCCCGCGGCCACGCCGGAGTTCTCCTGCTCCACCTCCCGCACCTTGGCGTGGGCGGCGTGGGCGACCTCCTGCAACGGCCGCGCCAGCGGGTTCGGCCCCGGCTGCCGGATCGAAGCCGGCCTATCCGTCTCATGGAATACCAGTCTTGTACGCCCGGCGCCGGAAGCCTCGTCAAAGACACGCTCCGTGCCCAGAACGCGCTTTTTGGGGATGGCGGCCCTTGCCGCGTCCAGCTTATCCGCCGCCTTGTCAGACTTGCGGATCGCCTTTTGCAGCTCCGGTGCGGCGCGTTCCTCGTCTGAAAACTGCAAACGGGAGGACGGACGGTCATTTGCCGCCGTACCCTCCCGGTAGGCTTTGCGGCGGTTCCGCCGCTTTTTCTTCTGAGACTTCCGGACGCGCCGGTCGTCCAGATGGTGGAGGGCAGTCCTCGCCAGCGCCGTGGAATCGCCGGAGGGGGAATAGTCCTGCTCCGGCGCACGGTCTGAAACATGGCTCGCCTCGCCTGTGACCATGTTGACGGAAATGGCCCCGTCACGGGTCATCTTCTGCGCCTCCTTCTCGGAGGCCTTCCATTCCTTCATGCGTCACCACCTGCCTTTCCGTAGGGGCAAATGCTCACGCACTCGCCCGTCTCGATCATGGAGATATACTTGAAAATGGGATATGCCTGGGGCGGGCAGACCGCGTTGCCCAGGGTTTTCAGCCGTAGGGCGCGGTCCGCGGTGTTTTCTGTGATACGGGGGACTCCCTCCGGCTCGGCGGCCCAGAGGATACGTCCGTCCATTTCCGGGGGAAGCCCATGAGCCATTCCACCCAATCCGGGTTCAGCGCCGCCGTCTCGGATAGCGGCTGCTCCTGCCGGATCACCTGGGATGACAGGTTGGCAGACGGGGCGCTGTTCCGAAACGCCGCCGGTTTCAGCGTGGAGCGGTAGCCCTCCGACGCTGCCGGGGTCAGATAGAACACCGCCGCCGACAGGCTCAGGCTCCAGATCGCGCCGCTCTTGTTCACCTTGCGGAAGATCCCGTTGTCGGAGAGGTACACATCCAGGTTGGCCGCGTCCCTGCAGGTGTTCTTGTCGGAGGCAAGGGGCGTGGGAAACATCAGCCGCGACGATAAAAGTTCGCTGGCGCTCATGCCATGCGCCGACGCCGCAAGCCGGAAATACGAATGGGAGAACAGCGTATCCCGCTTTTGCCAGGTCAAAGATCGTTTTGTCGAGCCCCATATTGATGAAGCCAGCAACATTTTCCCCAAGCACCCAACGGGGCCGCAGCTCGGTAATAACGCGGCACATTTCCGGCCACAGGTAGCGTTCATCCGCAAAGCCCCTTCGCTGCCCAGCGGTGGAGAAGGGCTGGCAGGGAAAGCCGCCAGAGAGGACGGTAACGGTTTTAAGTCCTGTTTTTTCAAAAAACGCCTCCTTCGTAAAAGTCGTGATATCCCGGAATCTCGGCACTTCCGGCCAGTGCTGTTCCAGAACGGAATAGGGGTAGTCCGCCCACTCGCATTGACAGACGGTGCGGAAGCCCGCCGCCTCCGCCGCCAGGTCAAGCCCGCCGATGCCGGAAAACAGGCTCACATGGGTCAGCTCAGTCATAGTCGTCCTCGCAGGAACGATCTCCGCAGAGGGCGCAGCAGCGGCCGCAGCCGATGCCGTCCTCCGCCGCTTCCTCCGGGTCATAGGGTGTCAGATGCGCACGCCGCAGCGTTGCCTCCAGAATGTCATAGCAGGTGACGACCTGATCCTCCGCAAAGCCCCACCTGCGGTACATTCTTCGGATGCTCGGATTCTCGCCGGAGAGATTCTTTTGCAGCCGCGCAAGCCGTTTTTCTGTTTTCACTTCTACAACACGGTTGCGGAGAAAGCCGTACTGTGCCAGCAGGTCAAAGAGATCGCCCACCAGCATACGGAAGGCGCCGCCGGAGATGATGTAGGCGGGATCGTGGGCGGTGGCGGCGCGCTGCTTTTCCCTGATTTTTGCGTCGTGCTCTTTCAGCACGGCGGTCAAGGGCGTGAGCTCCGCCGCTTTCAGCTCCGCAAGGTCCTTCCTGTCCCCAAACACCAGATAGCGGCCGGGGATACGCCAGGCGGCGAACTTTTCCTCCGCGATCTCGCCGTAGCGCTTTGCCGTCTCGGCCAGATTTTCCAGATCCTTCTCGTCCTTCGCCTTTTCGGCGAGGAAGGCGAGCTGATGGAGAAGTCCGTACAGATGCACCTCATCATTGATATGGTTTTCATAGGTCTTGCTGTCGATCACATATTTCATATCTTGTCCCATCCTTTCCTTATCCGGTTTGCCCGTCGTGAGAAACCTCGCTGGGCTTTGTCGTGAGAAGCCGGTACAGCTCCGTATCCTTCGGAAACTCGTCCTTGAAGGGCAGGATCACATTTTGGAAGAACAGAAGGCCGCTGCCGGGGTCCGCGTTGGTCACATAGGCAAGCTGCTCGGCGGAGATGTTCAGCCGCTCCGTCATCAGCTTGCGGTCGCCCGCGGAGAGGTTCAGCAAATAGATAAAATCGCTGTTTTCCAGAATGTTTTCGATCTCCGGCGAGGAAAGCAGGTCTTTCGGGTTCTGCGTTGCCCCGGTGGGGACGCCGCCCCATTTTCTGAAACGCTTCCAGATCTCGGCGCTGTATGCCGCCGTCTGTTCCTCCTTCAAGAGCAAATGGAACTCGTCCACGAAATACCAGGTGGCCCGTCCAATGGAGCGGTTCACCGTGACGGTGTTCCACACCGCGTCCTGGACAATGAGCATCCCCGGCTTTTTCAGGTTCTTGCCAAGTCCCTTGATGTCGAAGCAGACAAGGCGGTTGCGGATATCCACGGTGGTACGGTGGTTGAAGAAGTTGAGAGAGCCGTTCACATACAGGTCCAGCGCCTGGGCCACACGGTCCGCCTCCGGGATATGCTGGGCGGTGAGGGCTGCCATGAGGTCGGAGAGGATCGGCATATTCTCCGGCCGGGGATCTGCGAAGTACGGCTGATAGATCTTCTGCACGGCACGGTCAATGACGGTTTTCTCGATGGCCTCCAGTCCTGTCTTGCTGCCCATGATAAGCTCACAGAAGGACAGCACGAAATCGCTTTTCAGCGCCAGCGGGTTTTCTTCCTCGCTGTAATTGAGGTTGATATCCAGGGGATTCACATAGTCACGGCTGTTGGGCGAAAGCCGGATCACCTGGCCGCCCAGCCGGTTCACCAGCGGGGAGTATTCATCCTCCGGGTCGCAGATGATGACGTTATCCTTCGTGGTCAGCATGACATAGGTGATCTCCCGCTTACAGCTCATGGACTTGCCGCTGCCCGGCGTGCCGAACACAAGGCCGTTGGGGCATCGGGACTGCTTGCGGTCCAGCAGGATCATGTTGCCGGACAGGGCGTTGAGCCCGTAATACATGGCGTCCCCGCCCATAAAAAGCTCCTGCGTGACGAAGGGGATAAATACCGCCAGCGCCGATGTGGTGAGGCTCCGTTCGATCTTGATACGGTTGAGGCCCAGCGGCAGCGAGGACATAAGCCCGTCCTCCTGCTGGAAGTCCAGCCGGGTCAGGATGCAGTTGTGGGTCTGGGCGACGCTGGCCGACTGGGAAACGGCGATCTCCAGCTTCTGCTTCGTGGGCGCCAGATGCAGCATGAGGAAGGTCATATTGAACATTCGCTCGTTGCGGCTCTGTAAATCCTGCAAGAGATTTTTCGCCGCGCCGCCGTAGGTGGAGAGGTCGGAGGGGAGGATATCCAGATCGTAGCCGCTGCGTGCGGCCTTCTTCTGCTCCTGGATTTTCATGGCGTCCAGATCGGTGATCTTGCGCTTGACCATCTTGATGGCCTCGTTCTGGTTGATGCCGCGGACGTGCATGGTGACGAGAAGGTTTCCCTCCACATCCATAAAGTCCGTGAGGATACGGTCCTGGATCTCCGGGGCCAATATCTGCAAGAAGGACACCGCGCCGTACATTTCGCCCATGCGGAAGCGCCGCGTCTCCCCAAACTCGAAGGAGGAAGGCACGATAAAGTCCTTGACGGAAAGGCCGCTTGCCGGGAGCCAGTCCCATTCAAAGGCGAAGGGCTCCCCTCTGGGATGGAGGAGGCCGTGCAGCAGCGCCAGCCGCTCCTTGCCGTCCAGCACCTTTGCCGCCGCGCCCATGACCTTGAAGCGGTTCAGGGTGTCCGCCTCGATGCGGGAAAACCTTGCCCGCGCCGCCTGGATGCTCTCCGCCTCGATGGTCAGCGTGACATACTTGCTTTTCACATAGCCGTTGCTGCCGCGCTCATACTGTGTTTGCAGGATGCCGGAGGCCTCGGCGCGGATCCCGTCCAGGTCGTCCCCCTGGGCCGCCATGCGGAACAGGTCCCCGCCGCCGGCCTTGTGGCTGCTGCTCAGGGTCATTTGCACGCCGATGGAGGGATCATAGCCGTTATAGAAATCGCAGAGGCGTTCAAAGATATCCCGCTGATCGTCCGGCCCCGCCAGACGGTAGCTGACGTCGGCGTAGGCGATGGTTTTGGAAAAATGCCGGTCGTCCAGACGGCACAGGCCGTCCAGGTGCATATTGCGGAAGGGGAGGCTTGCCTGTACGGTGTGATTCTTGCCGTCCCCCTTGGCCTGCCGGATGACGGCCTCGATCTGCTTTCGCTCCTGCCGGGTGAGCCTGCGCCGGCCCTTGCCTCTTTTCCCCGCGCCGGAGGCGATCCGCCCCACCGTCTGCTCCAGCTCCGCCTGCTTTTCCAAAGCGGAATAGGCGTTGTTTGTCTGATAGACACGCTTTTTCGGACGGGTGAATTTGCATTGGATCAGATTGCCCAGCAGCGCCTCCGGGGTCTGGCCGTTCTTCTCATACAGGGCAAACAGGAAAAAGGGCAGCATCACAAGGATCATGCACAGCGCCGCCGGCGTCGTGCCCATACTGCCCTTGCTCAAAAAGAAAAGCGGCACTCCAACAAGCGCCGCCGATCCGAAACACACAAGCTGCCGCTTCGTCAGGCCGAACAGCATCTTGCTTTTGATTTTTGTCAGGTCCTTCGGGACCGTTACGTATGCCAATGGTTCACATCCTTTCCGCAAGCCGGATATCGCTTGCAACTTCATTTCCCCACACATCCCAGCCGGGCGGTGAGGCTCTTGCGAACAGCTCAATACGGGGCACGTCCCCCATGAGGGCTTCGATCCGCCGCCGCGCCTCCTCCGGCTTCTGGCTGTGCCGCTCCACGTGGGAGAGGATGACCTGCTTCACATCCCGCGCCGCCCGCTTCGGGCGTCCGCGGGTCGCCAGCAGGCAGATCTCCGCGTTGGCCCGCGTCCAGTAGCCCATGCCGGTGAACAGGCCGTCCGACTTCCGGCACTGCTTGATCCAGACGAAGGCCACGGTCTTGAAGGTGAAGCCCCAGGCGTCCATGACGCCCCAGGCCTCCCGCAGCATGGGGAAGGTGATCCAGAGAAACAGGGCGCAGTCCTTGTCCGCCAGCTCCCCCACTGGCAGGGCCTTGATGGCCGCTATGTCCATGGTGGGGTAATGGCTCTCGGCGCTGCGCCCCGCGCCCTTCTTGCTCCAGACCTTATAGGCCCAGGGCGGATCCGCGTAGATGACCTTGTATTTTTTCATGGCCGCCTCCCGTCAATGCGCCCCGAACAGGCTCTTTGCGAGGCTGCCGGTGCGAAACAGCGTGTAGCACAGCAGCACCGTATAGCCCAGGCACTCCCAGATCGCCACGGTGATATCATCCCCAACGGCGATATTCTGGACCAGCACCGCGTAGATGCCGACGCAGACCATAATGAGAAACGCCTGAAAGCCCAGGGCCAGCAGGGACTTCAAATAGTTCTGCCCCGTCTGGCCCCACTCACGGTTGGCCATTGTGGCAAAGGGGATCGGCCCCACGGATACGGTCAAATACACCTCGATCATTCTTCCATAGATCACAAGGAAGATGGCGATGGTGAGGATATGGGAGCAGAGGCCCACAAAAATGCTCTGAAACCACAGGCCCAGCAAAGAACCGATGCTCCAGTCCGCCAGGGTCGTTTCCAAATTGCCGACCACGCCGGAAATATCGATTCCCGCGTCGGAGATGATGACGCCGGCGCTCTGATTGACCACGCTCTGCGCCATATCGAATACCGCCATGACGATGTTCCAGGTGTTGGTGACGATGAGCACCGCGCAGAAGGTCTTGAAGATCCACTTCCAGAAAAGCCAGGTGTCAAAATCGTGGAGATTATTCTTTTCCACGATGAGCTGGATCAGCTCATAGCACATGACGAAGGTGAGGATGATACCGGCGATGGGGACAATGACCGTTTCAGACAGGCCGCGGATCATGTTGAAGATGCCGCCGTTCCAGCCGGCCGGCGTCATGCCCACCTCGCCGGCGATCTCGCCCACCTTCGTATTCACGGTGTCAAAGGTCCCGGAGAGGTTGGAGATGATGCCGTCGATCAGCAGCTCCTTGAACCACTCCTGAATCATTTCAATTATCACGGGTGGTCACACCTCCTTTCGGGGGCTCCCGCCGTGAAACGGGAGCCTCCGGGTGGGATGATTCTGCCGCCGCTCAGCCAAGCAGGCCGGACAGCAGGGGGATCAGGGTCACGCCGATCAGGGCGACGCCGCCGCCCGCGACAAGCTGCTTGACGCCCTGCGATTTGGCCGCGGGGTTATCCTGGCCGTAGCCTTCCAGAAGGTTGATGCCGCCCCACACGCAAAGGCCGCCGCCCAGGGCGATGACCAGGGTCTGTAATACGTCGATGGCACTGTTGAAGAACTCCATAAATCATATTTCCTTTCGTTTTGTAGAATTGTTGTCGGGTTCGTCTGTCAGTTCTTTTGCGCTCAATTCGTACATATCGAAAGGCTCGTCCGGCTTCACGATGGCCGGTCTGCGCTTCATGTACCGTTCTACGTCAAAGACGTTCTTCTTGTCGGCGTCGGACAGGTATTTGTAGCGGGGGTGCTTTGTCAGGTCGTACTTGTCGCTGAAAAACGGGCGCACGCCCCGAAGCTGCAAGATACACTTGCCGCCGTCCATGACCGCGATCTCGTCCTGGGTCATCAACTCCTTTCCCAATTTCTGATAACTGAGGCCGTGAGAGGTCTGGGCGCCGCGATTTTCGGACTGGCTCAGGCTGTCGATGGTCTCCTTACCCAGCAGCTCCGAGATCTCTTTCAGCGTTGACTTCTCCTTGCCTCCCAAAAACAAGGTGACGTCGCAGTTGCCGACAATGGTATCTGCCGCGTCCTTGTAGATGGTCTTTAACTGGCTTTGCGACTGCAAAATAATAGAAGCCGATATCTCACGGCTTCGGATGGTGGCGATCAGCTTATCAAAGTTTGGTATCTGGCCGATATTGGCAAACTCGTCCAGAAGGCACCGCACATGGACAGGCAGCCGCCCGTTATAGAGATCGTCCGCCTTGTCGCAGAGCAGGTTGAAAAGCTGGCTTTGCAGCATGGCGATGACGAAATTGAAGGTGGTATCGGTATCGCTCATAATGAGGAACAGCGCCGTTTTCCGGTCGCCCATCGTGTCAAGCTCCAATTCATCCTCCGTCATAATGTCCCGCAGCTCCTTGATATCGAAGGGAGACAGGCGGGCGCCGCAACTCACCAAAATGCTTTTGAGTGTCTTGCCGGCCGCCATTTTGAATTTGACATATTGCTTGACGGCGAAGTGCTCCGGCTGCGCCTGCGCCAGCTCGTCAAAGAGGATATCCACGGGGCTTTTATATGTCTCGTCGTCCTCTCTGGCCTCGCAGGCGTTGATGAGCTCCAGCAGGGTGATGAAGTTTTTTTCCTCCGGCTCCGCCTCATACCAGATGTAGCCGATCAGGGCGCAGTATAAAAGGCGCTCGGCCTTGATCCAAAAATCCTCGGAGGATTTTTCACCGTCGCCCTTCGTGTTGGCGATGATGACATTGACCAGCTTGAGGATATCCTTCTCGGAGTGCACATAGGCCAGCGGGTTATATTTCATGCTTTTGGAAAAGTTGATGGTGTTCAGGACCTTGATGCGGTAGGGCTCATAGATGACCTTGCCGTGCTTATCCCGCACCGGCTTTCCGTTCTCGTCCCGCTTCGGCCCGCCGTGCGCCAGGAGTTTTCCCGTCTCCCGAAGGAGCTGTCCTTTGGGATCGGTGACCACATAGGAGCTGTGCATTTGGAGCAGGGACGGCTTGACAAAAAACCTTGTCTTGCCGCTGCCGGAGCCGCCGATGACCAGGATATTTTTATTTCTTGCCGTTTTTGGATCCTTCGGGCGGCTGGTCATGGTGAGGCTTTCCGTCCGGGTCAGAGGGATGTTCCAATCGGGAACGGGGTCTATGTAGGGCGCGATATCTTCCGGCCGGCCCCATCTCGCGCTGCCGTACTCCACGCCACGGCGATATTTCTTCGCGTTTTTCGCTTTCAGGTACACCGCCAGCCGGACAAGCGCCGCCCCAGCCACGCCCAGCAGCAGGTCCAGAGGATGCAGGCTGAGCCAGAGGGAGGCAAAGGCCTCGGTGAAGCCCTGGGCGATACGAAGCAGCTTTTCCGAAGCGTCCGCCCCCGGTGAGAGCCGCACCGCCTGGCAGAGCTTATCAGAGAGCCAGGCAAACAGCAGATACGGAAGGTTCGGCAGCAGAACCTTTTTCAGCTTTCCCGTCATCGTTCCAGCCCCCGGTCCCTGTTTTTGACCTTCTCGCCCCGCTCCAGCTCCTGCCGCTTCGCCTGCTCCTTGGCCTTGGTCAGCCGCCTGCGGATGGAGGGCTTTTTCTCCTTCGCCAGATTCTTTGCGGAGAACTCGCGGAAGGCCGCCGTCACCGCGTCGGCGTCCCTGCCCTTGAAGAACACCAGGTAGCGGGGGATCTCCCCGGTGGTATCTTTTTTCAGGGCAAAGTCAATGCCGTACTTCTTCGCCGTGGCGGAGAACGCCTTGATATTCTGATCTGTGATCTCGATATTGGACACGCCGGCCCCATGCTTCATAAGCTGACGGATGGTCTGCTTGCCGTGATGGAGCTGGGGATCATTCTTGTGCTTTTCCATATCCGCCAGTACCTTCTTCATGGCCTGCTGCAAGAGCTGGGCGGTTATTTTACCGGTCTCCACACAAAGCGCAAGGGTTTTCTGCGTGATTTCTTCCTGCAAGGCGTTCACCTCCGATCTCCGCTGCCGTACAGGTCATGGCTGACAAGGGATGTGTAGTAGCTGTCCATCGTGACTGGCGCGTTATACAGCGCCGCCAGCAGATATTTCTTGATATTGCGGACATAGGTGGTATTCTCCCGCATCCGTTCCAGCACATACTCGATGTGGGAGCTGTCGATCTTCAAGAACCGGGACTTCACCACCTCGGCGGGGTAGTCGTCCCCGGCGATACGGATCATCTCCCGGTTGGAGCAGACGGTATCCACCATGAGCTCCACCAGCTCGTCCAGACGGTCCCTGTCCAGCTTTTCATCCTGGGTGAGGATATCGTAGTCGATATTCTCCAAAATGATCTCCCGGTAGCTCTCGCGCTCTCGCATCCTGTCCCGTCCGATCCTGCTTTTTTCTCTGGGGGCAGGGGGACTTGATGGGATAGGACTTGATCCTTGCGTAATTGATAATTCTTTATTTTGTCCTTTAGTATTTAATTGGGCGGGGTTCTCCTGAATAGGGGCATCCAACATTGGCTTCACCTGTATTGGATTTTCCCGTATAGGTTTTTCCCGGATAGGCGCGGGCGTCTGAGCTGGTTCCTTCGGCTGCTCCAAAATGGTGTACTCGATGGAGCCAAGCTGCCCGTTCTCGTTGCGGACGCGCGCCCGGACGAGATAGCCGTGCGTCTCCAGCTCCCGGATCCCGCCGCTGATGCTGTCGATGCCGTCCTTGCAGATGCGGGCAAGCCCCTTCATGGTGTAGTCCCAGTCCTCCGGCAGCGACAGCATGAGGGACAGCAGCCCCTTCGCTTTCAGGGACAGCGACCTGTCCCGCAGGTGGTAGTTGGACATGACCGTGTAATCTCTGGTCTTTTCGATGCGGAAAACTGCCATATCCGGCGCCTCCTTTCTCTGGTTTTGAAAAGTGTTGATTTTGGCGCAAAAAAGCCCCTGTCCTGCCTCCCGGACGCTTCCCATGGGAAAACACCCACGCCGCCCTTCAAGCGGCGCTCTGAGAGGAAAAAACAGAGGTTTTCGCACCCTAATTGATACATTTTTCAGGCGGGGATAGGCACGGATATGAAAAAACGCCATAGGGCGGCTGCCTATGGCGTGGGGACAGGAAAAGGGCGCTGATGTGAAAATCAGCGCCCTTCGTGCCTGTCAGTATGAGATTTTTTGACTTCGTACCGTGTTCCCTGCCTTTGAAAACATTGATTTTACTGACTTTCTTATGTTTTCTTATTAGGAGGCGAGGGACGCGGGTCCTTTTTCTTTTTCAAATGGTCGAAATATCCACCAGGTCCACATCCGCCAGCGTTTTGCCGCTGCGCAGGCATTTCACCAACACCTGCGCCGTGTCGATGGCCGTCAGGCACGGAATGGAAAGCTCCACCGCCTTGCGGCGCATCTTTACACTGTCGTGGGAGGGGATGCGGCCCTTTGAGGACGTGGAGATCACATAGTCCACAAGCCCGCTCTCGAACAGATCCATGATATTGGGCCGCGCTTCGCTGAGCTTGCGCACTTCGTTGCAGGCCACCATGTTCTGGCCCAGATAGTACGCCGTGCCGGATGTACCGTACAGCTTGTAGCCCATATCCTTAAGCTGCCAGGCGATGTCCACCAGCTCGCGCTTGTCCGCGTCCTTTACCGTCAGGATAACGCATTTGCCCGGCGTGGGCTGCCGCAGGCTGTAGCCCGCGCCCACAAGGCCCTTGAGCAGCGCGTCCTCAAAGGTTTTGTCGATGCCCAGCACCTCGCCGGTGGATTTCATTTCCGGCCCCAGCTGGGTGTCCACATCGTGCAGCTTTTCGAAACTGAACACCGGTACCTTTACGGCGCAGTAATCGCCCGTGGGATACAGGCCCGTGCCATAGCCCATGTCCCGCAGCTTTTCGCCCAGCATACAGCGCACGGCCAGCTCCACCATGGGCACGCCCGTCACCTTGCTGATGTACGGCACCGTGCGGCTGGAACGGGGGTTCACCTCAATGATGAACACCTCGTTGTTGTATACCACGAACTGGATATTCATCAGGCCCACCACGTTCAGCGCGCGGGCCAGACGGCCCGTATAATCCACAATGGCGCCCTTGATCTTCTGCTTGAGGTTCTGCGGCGGATACACCGAGATGGAGTCGCCCGAATGGATGCCCGCACGCTCGATGTGTTCCATCATACCCGGAATGAGGAAGTCCTCGCCGTCGCAGATGGCGTCCACCTCGCACTCGGTACCCATGATGTACTTATCCAGCAGGACGGGGTGGTCCATATCGACGTGCTCGGTGATGACGCCCATGTACTCGATGACGTCGGCCTTCGTGTAGGCCACGATCATGTTCTGACCGCCGAGGACGTAGGAAGGACGCATCAGAACAGGCAGACCGATCTCGTCGGCTGCGGCCAGAGCCTCTTCCAGATTGAAGACAGTGCGGCCGGGTGCGCGGGGGATGTTGCAGCGCTCCAGCAGCTCGTCGAAGCGCTCACGGTCTTCGGCCTCGTCGATGGCATCCGCCGGGGTGCCGAGGATGGGCAGACCGATCTCGTCCATATGCTTTGCCAGCTTGATGGCAGTCTGACCGCCAAACTGAACAACGCAGGCGTCGGGCTTCTCGGTCGCGATGATGTTGTCCACGCTCTCGGGGTTCAGCGGGTCGAAATACAGGCGGTCGCCGGTGTCGAAGTCGGTGGAGACCGTCTCGGGGTTGTTGTTGACGAGGATAGCCTCACAACCGTGCTTCTTGAGGGTCCAGACGCAGTGGACAGAGCAGTAGTCGAACTCGATGCCCTGACCGATGCGGATGGGGCCGGAACCGAAGACGAGGACTTTCTTTTTCCTGGGCTCGCCCTTCTCGGCGGCCTTGGCCTCCTTCTCCGCGATGAACTCGGCGGCTTCGTTGTCGCCGTCGTAGGTGGAGTAGAAGTAAGGGGTGTTGGCCGAAAACTCAGCGGCACAGGTATCGACCATCTTAAAGCCGGCGCGGTAGTTCTCCACGGGGAGCTTGTCCACCTTGGCCAGACGCTTGATGGTCTTATCCTGGAAGCCGTACTTCTTGGCTTCCTTATACTGGGCCTCGCTCAGAACGCCCTCGCACTTGGCCAGACCCTTTTCGAGGTCTGCCAGATGCTGCATCTTGTCGAGGAACCACCAGTCGATCTTGGTGATGCGGTAAATGGTCTCGTGGTCGATGCCGCGCTTGAGGGCCTCGTAGACACAGAACACGCGCTCCGCATCCTGCACATGCAGGTGGGCCACGATCTCGTCATCGGTCAGCTCCTCAAAGGGCTTGTGGGTCAGGGTGTCCATGCCCAGCTCGATGGAGGAAACTGCCTTCATCAT
>OLNE01001310.1_pt1 | contig 18346 bp, 18 predicted proteins | sample 1672431 | NCBI WGS metagenome assembly OLNE01 (sample SAMEA3136685, study PRJEB25190) | human gut metagenome | reverse complement strand
GGATGATCTTGGATATTAAGAGAAAGAAAAAAGAAAAACGAATCCAGCTGATCGGCGGTCTGATTGGAATCTGTGTGGCTGCAGTCGCACTGTTTTATTTCTTTTATGCGGAAAAGGCAGAAGCAGAGAAAAGAATGGTGGAGATTGTAAATTATGTCAAAGTGCAGTGCTCCACCTATACCCATTATAATGAATCTTCGGAATCCAAAAGTCTTCTTCGGGCGATTGAAAGTGCCAGACAAATGAGTACAAATATTAACATAGAAACAGAAAACGGTGGTCAGCTGAGCCAGGAGTTCCTGAAAGGAAACCTGCAGACTCTCTGGGTGGATGGTATCATTGTACTGAATGCAGAAGGAAAGACGGACTGTGAATACAGCACGGATGAATCTCTGACCGATGAGATTACGGAATACCTGCAAAAAGATATTATTATAGATTTTGCCGGATATGAAGAAAGATCTTATTCGGAACGATTTACCAGAGAAGACGGGTCACGTATCGACATTGCAGCCTGTGCCAGAAAAGATGCACCGGGGATTGTTGCAATCTACTATTATACATCTCCCGAATTTGTCAGAAACTATACCCTGACGATACAGGGCCTTTTAAACGGCTATAGTGTCCAGAAAGATGGAACAATTATTGTTGCAGACAACGGGACAGTTGTTGCCAGCAATGATGAGAGTCTGTTGGGGCAGAATACAGCCGACAACGAAGTTGTTCAGGCAATGAAAAAGCATACAGACAGTCAGCACATTTATCATTTGAAGAATGAAGGAACCGGATGTTATGGAATCATGCTGAAGCAGAGGGATTATTATATTTATGCATATCTTCCGGATACAGAAGTATTTCATAACCTTCCATTAAATGTAGCAGGTGTTATTTTTCTTTATTTCCTGTTATTCAGTATATTCTGGTTCTGGGCATACAGAACTGATCAGGCGCATCAGAAACTGGAACAGGAAAAAGATGAAAAATATAAGACAGAACTTCTGATAGCCGCAAAAAAGGCAGAAGCCGCCAATGAGGCAAAAACAGAGTTTCTTCAGCGGATGAGCCATGATATCCGGACTCCGATCAATGGAATCCGTGGCATGGTAAATATGGCAGACTATTATGCAGATGATATGGAAAAGCAGAAGGAATACAGAACAAAGGTGAAAGAGGCATCCAATCTGTTACTGGAACTGGTAAATGAGGTTCTGGATATGAGTAAGCTTGAGTCAGGTGAAATCGTTCTGGAAGAGCTGCCATTTAATCTGAGCAGTATTTCTAGGGAAGTATTTGGTGTGATCGAGCAGATGGCAGCAGAACAGAATATTCGGATTGTATGGGAGAAAAAAGAAATCACACACCGGGATTTTATTGGAAGTCCGGGATATGTGAAACGTGTGATGATGAATATTCTGTCCAATGCAGTGAAATATAACAGAGAAAACGGACAGATTTATATCAGCTGCATTGAAATTCCATCCGAACAGCCGGAAACGACGACAATGGAATTTGTCTGCCGGGATACCGGAATCGGAATGGCAGAAGAGTTCCAAAAACATATTTTTGAACCATTTGCACAGGAACATGCAGGAAGCCGCACAAAATTTGCCGGAACAGGTCTGGGAATGCCGATTTCAAAGAAGCTGATTGAGAAAATGGGTGGAACGATTACCTTTGAAAGCACAGAAGGCAGAGGGACGACATTTGTGATCCGGGTTCCATTTAAGATAGATCTGGATGTGGATAAACGTGAAGAACAGACGGATGTATCCGAAAAATCTATAAAGGGGCTGCATATTCTTCTGGCAGAAGACAATGAGCTGAATATGGAAATTGCAGAATTTATGCTCCAGAATGAGGGTGCTGATGTGACAAAAGCCTGGGATGGTCAGGAAGCTGTTGAGCTGTTCAGAAATAGTGAACCTGGTGGATTTGATGTCATTCTTATGGACGTTATGATGCCGGTCATGAATGGTTATGAAGCTACAAAGATGATTCGTTCTCTGGACAGAGAGGATGCAAAGGCAATACCGATCATTGCAATGACAGCAAATGCGTTCACGGAGGACAGAATAAAAGCAAAAGAAGCAGGAATGGATGAACATATCTCTAAGCCTATTGATATGAAACTACTGGTAAAGATAATTCATGAATTGGTGTACTAGTGGGAAACAATCTCAGAAGGGGGGTTCGTAATGAAAAAGAAAAAATGGAACAGAGTGCTGGCTGTACTTTTAATGATGGTGATGAGCATATCACTTCTTTCAGGCTGTGGCGGTAAAAGTACGGAAAAAGAAGATGCAGAAACAATCACGGTGTACTTATGGAGCACAAACCTGTATGAAAAATATGCACCATACATCCAGGAACAGCTCCCGGATATCAATGTTGAATTTGTAGTAGGTAATAATGATCTGGATTTCTATAAGTTTCTTAAAGAAAACGGTGGATTGCCGGATATTATAACCTGCTGTCGTTTTTCACTGCATGATGCAAGTCCCTTGAAAGACAGTCTGATGGATCTTTCAACAACCAATATGGCAGGTGCTGTTTATGATACATACCTCAGCAATTTTATGAATGAGGATGGAAGTGTAAACTGGCTTCCAGTGTGTGCGGATGCACATGGTTTTGTAGTGAATAAAGACCTTTTTGAAAAGTATGATATTCCTCTCCCAACAGATTATAAAAGCTTTGTCTCTGCCTGCCAGGCATTTGACAAAGTGGGTATCCGTGGGTTTACGGCAGATTATTATTATGATTATACCTGTATGGAGACACTGCAGGGTCTGTCGGCATCAGAGTTGTCTTCCATAGACGGACGCAAGTGGCGTACTACCTACAGTGACCCGGATAATACAAAGAGAGAAGGCCTGGACAGTACCGTCTGGCCGCAGGCTTTTGAACGTATGGAGCAGTTCATCCAGGATACCGGTCTGAGTCAGGATGATCTGGATATGAATTATGATGATATAGTTGAGATGTATCAAAGTGGCAAGCTTGCCATGTACTTTGGAACCTCTGCCGGTGTAAAAATGTTTCAGGATCAGGGCATTAACACAACTTTTCTTCCATTCTTTCAGGAGAACGGTGAAAAGTGGCTGATGACTACGCCATATTTCCAGGTGGCTTTAAACCGCGATTTGACACAGGATGAGACACGTCGAAAGAAAGCAATGAAGGTGCTGAGCACAATGCTTTCAGAGGATGCGCAGGAGCGGATCATTAGTGATGGACAGGATCTGTTAAGCTACAGTCAGGATGTGGATCTCCAGCTTACGGAATATCTGAAAGATGTGAAATCCGTGATCGAAGAAAATCATATGTATATCCGCATTGCATCAAATGACTTTTTCTCCGTTTCCAAGGATGTGGTTTCAAAGATGATCTCAGGAGAGTACGATGCAGAGCAGGCTTATCAGTCATTTAATTCCCAGCTTCTTGAAGAAAAATCCACTTCTGAGAATATTGTGCTGGATTCAAAGAAAACTTATTCCAACCGTTTCCACAGCAGTGGAGGAAATGCTGCATATTCTGTTATGGCAAACACTCTGCGTGGCATCTATGGGACGGATGTACTGATCGCAACAGGAAACAGCTTTACAGGAAATGTGTTGAAAGCCGGTTATACAGAAAAAATGGCAGGTGACATGATCATGCCAAATGATCTTTTGGCTTACAGCAGCAAGATGAGCGGTGCTGAACTGAAAGAGACAGTTAAAAATTTTGTAGAAGGCTATGAGGGAGGATTTATTCCGTTTAACCGTGGTTCTCTGCCAGTAGTCAGTGGAATTTCTGTGGAAATTAAGGAAACAGATGATGGTTACACATTGAGCAAAGTTAAAAAGGACGGAAAACAAATTCAGGACGAGGATATTTTCACGATAACCTGCCTTGCGATATCAAAACACATGGAGGCTTATCCGACAGATGATAATATTGTGTTTGATGGAGGAGATATTTCTGTGGATGATACATGGACAGCATATGTTTCAGATGGTAATGCCATTCTTGCAGAGCCTGAAGATTATATGACTCTGAGGTGAGAAGAATGGATATTAAGAATCATAATACAAAAAGAGAGAAACATGTCATGAGAAAACGGTTAAGGATAACGGCCTTTATTGCTGTTTCTGTTGGAATTGTTTTGATGGTTTTCCAATATTTTAGATTTGTGTCGAAAACTGTTTATGACGAAAGTGTTTCTCATCTGACTGAGGTTTTTCATCAGTCTGATAACATGCTGAGGGAATTGACAGATAAGAACCTGACTTATCTCCAGATATGGGGCGAGAATCTGCAGAATAATTTCAGTGAAGACGAAATCCGTGATTATATAAAGAAAGCGCAGAAAGATGCCGGTTTTATGGAATTCTTTTTTCTGTCTGCTGACGGAAACTATAAGATGGCAACAGGGGAAACAGGATACCTTGGATTACAGGAAAATATTGGAGAGGAGATCCGGCAGGGAAATAATGTGATCGCGAATGCAGCAGTTCCCGGAAAATCCCAATTGCTTGTTTTTGCCACTCCTAAGGCTCGCGGAACCTATCAGGGATTTGAATATGATGCGATTGCCATTGCTTATGAAAACTCTGATATCGTAGATGTACTGGATATTTCTGCCTTCGATGGAAATGCTCAGAGTTTTATTATTCATCCAGATGGCCGTGTTGTGGTTGATCATTCTTATGAGGCATGGGGGAAGGTGTATAATTTCTTCGGCGTTCTGAGAGAGCATTCCGATATGTCTGAAAAAGAGATCAATGAGCTTTTGGAAAAGTTTAAAGCAGGACGTACCGATGCGATGCTGCTGAATCTGGATGGAAGAAACTATTATCTGGTTTATGAAAAATCAGATATTCAGGATTGGATGTTTCTGGGACTTGTCCAGGCGGATATCGTCAATGCCAGTATGAACAGTCTGCAGCGTAGTACGATACTCCTTGTTGGTGCGGTTGTGTTCTGTATTGCTGCTTTTCTTATCAGTCTTATTATTCAAAAAAACAGGACAAATCTCAGAAGAAAGGATACGGAGATCCAGTACCGGGATGAGTTGTTTCAAAAGCTCTCAATGAACGTGGATGATGTTTTCCTGATGCTGGATGCCAAAACATATCAGACAGATTACGTCAGCCCAAATGCGGAAAAACTGCTGGGTATTACGGTAGAAGAGATTCGTAAAGATATTCGTGTTCTGGGAAAACTGCATTTGGCAGAACATGAAGATCCGGAGAAAAATTATCTGGAGGAAATCCAGGTTCATGAACAGAGAGAATGGGATCTTGAATATGTTCATCTGAAAACAGGGGAACAACGCTGGTTCCATAATATTGTGATGGGCAGTGAGGTAAATGGAAAAAAGAAATATATCCTGGTTATGTCGGATCGTACCTCGGACAGAAAAATGAACCAGGCACTTTCTGAGGCAGTACGTGCGGCGGAGACAGCAAACAGGGCAAAGAGTACTTTCCTTTCCAATATGTCTCACGATATCAGGACACCAATGAATGCGATTATTGGTTTTACAACACTGGCTGTAAGTAATATAGATGACAAGAAAAGGGTTCGGGAGTATCTGGGTAAGATTCTTTCATCCAGCAACCATTTGCTTTCGCTGATCAACGATATACTGGATATGAGTCGGATTGAGAGCGGAAAGATCCATCTGGAAGAAACGGAGGTCAGTCTGTCGGATGTGCTTCATGACCTGAAGACGATCATCAGTGGGCAGATCCATGCGAAGCAGCTGGAGCTTTATATGGATGCCATGGATGTTACAAATGAGGAGGTCTATTGTGATAAGACGCGACTGAACCAGGTTTTGCTGAATCTCTTGTCCAATGCAGTTAAGTTTACTCCGGCAGGTGGAACGGTTTCTGTCCGGCTTAAACAGTACCCGGGGACAGTAAAAGGCAGTGCGCTGTATGAAATCCGGGTAAAGGATAATGGAATAGGTATGAGTCAGCAATTTGTACAGAAGATCTTTTCTCCTTTTGAGAGGGAGCGGACTTCCACTGTCAGCAGGACCCAGGGAACAGGACTTGGTATGGCTATTACCAAGAATATTGTGAATATGATGGGGGGAAGCATTGAGGTTCAGACAGAACAGGGCAAAGGCACAGAATTTATTGTCCGTCTGCCATTCCGGATTCAGCCTGAGCACCAACGTATAGAGAAAATCGCAGAGCTGGAGGGCCTTAAGGCACTGGTTGTAGATGATGACTTCAATACCTGTGACAGTGTTACAAAAATGCTTGTGAGGGTTGGAATGCGTTCTGAATGGACACTTTCCGGCAAGGAAGCTGTTCTCCGTGCACGCCAGTCTATGGAACTGGGAGACGCGTTCCACGCTTATATCATCGACTGGCGTCTGCCGGATATGAATGGTATTGAAGTTACCCGCCAGATCCGCAGTCTTGGTGACGATACACCGATCATTATCCTGACGGCTTATGACTGGTCAGACATCGAAGCAGAAGCCAGGGCTGCAGGTGTGACTGCATTCTGCGCGAAACCAATGTTTATGTCAGATATCAGAGAAACTTTGATGACTGCTATTGGACAGAAGCAGGCTGAGCAAGAGGATAATATCCTTCCGGCAGCATATTCAGATTTCAGAGGCAGATCTATACTGCTTGTAGAAGATAATGAACTGAACAGTGAAATTGCGGTGGAGATCCTTAATGAATATGGCTTTCTGGTTGATACCGCGGAAAATGGAGCAGAGGCAGTGGAGAAAGTTAAGAATTCGAAGCCAGGTAATTATGATCTGGTGCTGATGGATGTACAGATGCCTGTGATGAATGGATATGAGGCCACTAAGCAGATCCGTGCGTTGGATGATCCGGCGTTGGTGGGAATCACCATTCTTGCCATGACTGCAAATGCCTTTGATGAGGACAGAAAGAAAGCGATGGAATGCGGTATGGATGGATTCTTATCCAAGCCGATTATTATCGAGGAACTGATCGATGCCTTGCAGAAGAACCTGGATCAGGTGTCGGAAGTATCAGAAAAAATACATAAATAAATAGTGCAGCGATATCAAGACAGAACTGGATTTGTCCGTTTGGTTCTAAAATTAAAAAGTTGTATTAAGAGCATATAAATGCATATAAAAAACTGGATTATAAAATTTCCGGTACATGTAGCAGCCAGAGAACGGGAAGAAGTAATCCTGAAGCAGTCAGAAGAAAAAGAACCATTGCCAGATAAAGAAGCAGATCAGATGGCCTGGGTAAGAGCTGTTAATCAGCACAAAGCGATTGCGGAAGAGATTATTGAAATCAGTGACAGTCAGTATGGAGACATCTGGAAAATATTTTGCAAGTCTGCTGTATGAAGGATACAGCTGCGAAAACCAAGCAGCAGATAAGGATTACAGCAATGCCAAAATACTGGGGATTGATTATGCGATGCAGGGGATGGCAGTGTTTTCAGAAGAGATTGAGATGGAAGAAGCAGGATTCTTCAGAAAAAATGAAAAAAGGCTGGCAATGGAACAGCGAAAACTGTCGAGATGTGTAAAAGGAAGCCGCAATTATTTGCGGCAGAAAAAGAAGGTTGCCAGACGTCATGAAAAAATACGCAGCCAGAGAAGAGATCATCTGCACAAAATGAGCCGCAGGATTGCAGACCAGTACGATATAGTTGCGGTAGAAGATATTGATATGAAAGCGATGAGCCAGTGCCTGCATTTTGGGAAAAGTGTACAGGATAATGGATACGGGATGTTCCGGAATATGCTGGAATATAAGCTTGAATGGAAGGGAAAAGAATTAATAAAGGTAGACCGCTTTTTCCCTTCAAGCAAAAAATGCAGTAAATGCGGAAAGATAAAAAAAGAGCTGAAATTATCCGAAAGAATTTACCGCTGTACGTGTGGGAATGAGATGGACAGAGATCGAAATGCAGCAATCAACATCCGCGAAGAGGCAAGAAGGATGCTGGCAGCATAAACTGTCTGTATCCGGACAAGACAATAAGTAAGAATATACCCGTGTCCGGGCAAAAAATCGCGGGGCACGCGAGGATAGCTTGTAGATACTTGGCTCAGTAGAGCCATTGAGCAAGAAGCCCCCACTTCAAAATCAGAGATTTAAGTGGTGGGAGCATGTCACTAAAAATAAGATTTCAGTATATTGGAGGAACTAAAACTATGATTATCAGAAAAGCAGAAGATAAAGATATACCGAGAATTATTGAACTGTTAGGGCAGGTTTTGCAAATTCATGCAGATATAAGACCTGATGTCTTTATACCGGGTACAACTAAATATACTGTAGACGAACTGAGAGAACTTTTGAAAGATGAAGAAAAACCAATATACATTGCAGCGAATGAGGCAGATGTTTGCGTAGGATATGCATTTTGTCAGTTGCAGGAACAGCCTTTTTCAAATAATATGGTGCAGTTTAAGTCCCTTTTTATAGATGATCTTTGTGTTGACCAGCTGGCACGAGGCCAACATATCGGTGAAAGTTTGTTTGAGTATGTAAAAAAAGAAGCTGAGCAAATGGGTTGCTACGAAGTGACATTAAATGTATGGTCAGGAAATACTTCAGCAGAAAAATTCTATGAAAAAATGGGAATGAAAACAAAAGAAAGACAGATGGAATACATCTTAAAAAGTTGATGTATATTTTGCAAGAAGTCAATAACTTAATATGGGAAAGGACTATGATAAATGAATCAAAACGAGATCCAGTGGGACAAATTCCTGAAGATAAAGACTACCGGTCGAGATGATTCTCATTCTGATCAATACAGATATCCTTATGAACCAACTTCGTACACGGTTCTGGAGCGTCTGGCAAACAGCGGACTGATCAGGAAAAATAATATATTGATTGATTATGGAACCGGAAAGGGACGGGTATGCTTTTATCTCTCCTATCAAACCAGATGTAAGACATCAGGTATTGAATATGATGAGCAGATTTATAAGAGAGCCGTAGAAAATAAGGAGACAGCAATATCAGGAAATAGTACAGATTTTGTTTTGTGCAGCGCAGAGAATTATAAAGTTCCGGCAGATGTGGATCGATGTTATTTTTTTAATCCGTTTTCGATAGAGATTTTTCAATCGGTTTTGACAAGAATTTATGAATCTTATTATGAAAATCCAAGAGAAATACTGTTGTTTTTTTATTATCCATCAGAAGATTATGTAAGTAGCCTGATGCTCCAGGAACAGTTGATGTTCTATGACGAAATTGATACTTCGGATTTATTTCCAGGTGAGGACAAAAGGGAAAAAATCCTGATCTTTCAGGTGAGCTGACAGAGGAGATTATGAAAAATCGAGTGTATTATCATCTTCCCGGGTTGTTTGAATTTTATGAATTATATTGTGTATTTTTGTCATTGTTCCGGGAACACAGAGAATATTTTTATGACTGGTGTGAGATTGGTTCGATATATGGGGCACCGGCAGAATGTATCTGGGGTGGCGGCCGTACTTCCTTTGGAGACACGGATCCGAAGAAAGTTCTGGAACTGATGCAGGAATATAAGATATCTGCCCGGTTGACATTCAGTAATTCGCTTCTGAGAGAGGAGCATTTACAGGATCAAAAGTGCAATGCACTTTGTACATTGTTTGAAGAAAGCAGGGAACCACAAAATGGTGTAATTCTTCATTCGGAATTGTTGTTGGATTATCTGAAAAAGAAGTATCCGGGACTTTATCTGGTTTCTTCGACAACAAAGGTGTTGACGGATTTTTCAGAATTTTTGCAGGAAATCGACAGAAACGAATTTCGTTATGTAGTACCGGATTTTCGTCTTAATAAAAGGTTTGAACAATTAAAGCAGATGAATATACGGCAAAAAGCAAAAGTGGAATTCTTGTGTAATGAATGTTGTTGGTTTGGATGTAAAGACAGAAAAGTCTGTTATGAAACAGTAAGCCGGAAAAATCTGGGAGAAATTTGTCAGGATCATATTTGTACTGCACCCGGAGCGGAAGATGGATATCTTTTTTCAAAAGCAATGACAAATCCTGGCTTTATCAGTGTGACAGATATTAAAAACATTTATCTGCCAATGGGATTTTCTAATTTTAAGATTGAAGGACGAGGGCTGGGAAGTGCATTGATTCTGGAATTTCTGTTGTACTATATGACCAGACCAGAATACCAGATTCATGTCAGAGAAAAAATATATCTGGATAATATGTTGGATCTTTTTTAAATTAACAGAGGAAAGGAATAAATATGAAGCTTGTATTTTTAGATGCAAAAACAATCGGAGAAGACATTGATCTATCATCTTATGATGATTTGGGAGAAGTAGTAAAATATGGATTTTCTGCTCCAGAAGAGATTCCGGAGCGTGTAAAAGATGCGGATGTTCTGATCATCAATAAAATTGAGATCAATGAACAAACCATTGGAACTGCTCAAAATTTAAAACTGGTATGTGTAACTGCCACAGGAACAAACAATCTCGATAAAGAATATTTGGCGAAACGAGGAATCGCATGGAGAAATGTAGCAGGATATTCTACGGAATCCGTTACACAGCATACGTTTGCTTTGTTATTCTATCTGTTAGAAAAAATGCGTTATTATGACGATTATGTAAAAGACGAAAAATATGTAAATGATACGATTTTTACTCATTTTGCAGAGCACTTTAATGAGATTAATGGAAAAACCTGGGGAATTATCGGGCTTGGAGCAATTGGAAGACGAGTTGCAGATATAGCAAAAGCGTTTGGAGCGCATGTGATTTATTATTCTGCATCAGGAAGCGCACCTCAGGAAGGGTATGAGCAGGTCGATTTTGAAACGTTGCTTTCTGAATCAGATATTGTGTCTGTGCATGCTCCATTAAATGAATATACCAAAAATCTGATGGATAAAAAAGCATTTGCAAAAATGAAAAAGACAGCGATTTTCTTAAATCTTGGACGAGGACCAATTGTGGTTGAGCAGGATTTGTGTGATGCACTGGAAGCTGGTGAAATTGCGGCAGCCGGTCTTGATGTATTATGCAAAGAGCCGATGAGTGAAACAAATCCACTGGTAAAAATAAAGGACAGCAAAAAGCTTATCATTACTCCACATATTGCGTGGGCAAGTGTGGAAGCCCGAAATCGACTGATGCAGATCATAGCCGGACAGATTAAGGATTTCTTCAGATAAGCTTTTTTACAAGTGGAGACAGTAAAAAAAACATAAACACCGTCCATGAAATACACGGGGAAGTGAATCTAGTGACAAAAGAAGAATGGTATAAACAGCTCTTCGAGCATCTTGAGGCATCCAAGTTCAGGAGCAGTTTTCATCTGAAACAAAAAGATATTGATTACATTAATGAAAAGGGTCTAGACGTGATCAGGCAGCACGCACAGGATTTTATTGCAAAGAGAGAAGCTCCGGCAGTTATCCCGAATGACGGAAAACAGACCCCAATGAAGGGGCATCCGGTGTTTATCGCCCAACACGCAACTGCGACCTGCTGCTGTGAATGTATCAGAAAATGGCATAAGATGCAGCCCGGCCGCCAACTCAGCCAGGTGCAGCAAGATTATCTTGTGGATGTGATTATGACCTGGATAGAAAAAGAACTTAAAAGAGCAAAGGAGAACTAATTTGAACATTCAGATTTTTGGAACGAAAAACAACAAGATACCAGGAAATAGAAGTGGAATATTATGACTTCAACTGGAAAAAACAGCGCCAGAAATTGTCCGGATGGACAGCACAGATTTGCCAGCATGAAATAGATCATTTATCAGGTAAGATTATATAATATGTGAAGAAGATTATGATTCCAGAAATCAAATAGATACATTGCAAGGAGATATCGGAATGCATTCTACAATAAATTATTACAACCTCAATGCAAAAAATTTCATAGAAAATACACAGGATGTGGATATGCAGAAGAATATGCAGCTGGTGTATGATTCAGCAAGACGGCAGGGATATGAGATTTGGAATTACAGCAGTCAGAGTTAATACGGTTTTAGAAAAATAAATAAATGAGAGGAAATTATTATGGCGAAAGTATTGATTATAAATGGTAGTCCGCGTGTAAATGGGAATACATCCATTGCAGTCAGAGAAATGGAGAATGTATTTCAGGAAAATGGTGTGGAAGTAAAAACAGTTCAGATTGGAAACAAAGACATCAGAGGTTGCATAGCATGTGGTCGTTGTTATGAAACCGGCAAGTGCGCTTTTGATGATGTGGTGAATGAACTTGCACTGGAATTCGAAGAAGCAGATGGATTAGTTGTTGCCAGTCCGGTATATTATGCGTCCGCCAATGCCACTTTGATTGCCTGTCTTGATCGTCTGTTTTACAGTACACATTTTGACAAGCGTATGAAGGTTGGGGCAAGTGTAGTATGTGCAAGACGAGGAGGATGTTCAGCAACTTTTGATGAGTTAAATAAATACTTTACAATCAGCAATATGCCGATTGCGTCCAGTCAGTACTGGAACAGCATACACGGTCGCCAACAAGGGGAAGCGGAGATAGACGAAGAAGGAAAACAGACAATGAGAACACTTGCCCGTAATATGACATTCTTGATGAAGAGTATTGAGTTAGGCAAGAAAGAGTTTGGATTGCCGGAGGTAGAAGAAAAAATAGCTACACATTTTATTCGTTGAAGAAAAAGAATCAAACAAGGCGACCCGCTTATAAATCGCGGATCGCCTTGAGTTTTTCTCCCAGGATTTCTTTTAAAAGCTGATAAGCTGTTTCGCCGGTGCAGTGCCCGCTGTAAAATACCGTATCCATTTTTGAAAGCTCGACTGCGGTTTCTTTTATTTTCTGGAGGTCGTCTTTGGTGTATTCTGACTGAACCATATGAAATCCGCTGACAACGATGGAAGGGTCTGTTCCGTATATCTCGCGGAAGGAATCCAGAATATTGAGGATGCCGTTGTGGGCACAGCCGGAAATCAGAATATATTTATTCTGCTCATATTTGATTACCAGATACATCTCGTGGGAAAAGGTATCCTGGACATATTCGCCGTTTTTCAGCTCGTGTAATCGTTTGTTTCCTTTGGGCCAGTGTCGCTTTGGGGAAACATTGGTAAAGATCGAGAGTTCTTCATCGATAATCGTGTTGTTACTAATCTGATGCAGGTTGGGAAGCGCTAAGATGGATTTATCAATCCCGATATATCTTTCTCTGTCTTCCTTGAAAGAGAAATATTCGCCGCCTGCATTTTCATGCATGTAAATATCAGCTGATGGATTTGCTGATGCAAATGTCAGTAATCCACCGGAGTGATCATAGTGCCCATGACTTAAGAAAACGGTATCCACTTTTGTGATATCGATTTTTTTTGCGCTGGCATTTGTCCATGTTTTTGCGCTCTGACCAGTATCAGCCATAATTTTGTGTTTTTCGGTTTCGATATAGAGGGACAGGCCATGCTCGGCCTCAAGGCCACTGCCGCATAAAGTGTCCTCCATAAGTGTGGTGATCCTTGGTTTGCTCATTGTATTTTACCTCCTTCAGGTGTATCAATGACATAATAAACATATTGACATGGTAGGATAATACGAATTATTATAATAGACATGAAAAATAAGAATAAAATCATAAAAAAAGCATTTATAAAGTCAATCCCGATTATGTGTAGTTATCTTTTTGTCAGTATGGCTTATGGAATCATGATGGAGGAAGCGGGATTTCATTGGTATTATTCGCTTGCTGTCAGTCTGACTGTATATACGGGAGCATTTCAATTCGTACTAATTACTTTTTTAAGTTCGGGAGCATCTATACTTACAGTTGCACTGACGGCGTTTTTGATGAATAGCCGCCAGACTTTTTACAGCCTTTCTTTTGTAGACGAATTCAAAAAGATGGGAAAGCGCATGCCATATATGATCCACACGATGACAGATGAAACGTATGCCATCAATCTGACGCTGGAATCCGAAGGAGCAGAAAAAGAAGATACCATGTTTTTGGTGGCGTTCTTTTCCAGATGCTATTGGATGATTGGCTCAGTGGCAGGTGGAGTGCTCGGACAGATTATCCCATTCGACATGGAAGGGATTGATTTCTGCATGACAGCACTGTTTCTCATTATTTTTGTCGATCAGTGGGAAAAGAATAAAAATCATGTGCCGGCAATTCTGGGAGTGTCGGTTGCATTCATTTGTCTGCTCATTGTGGGGGCACAGAATTTTATGCTGCCGGCATTACTGATCGTATCAGGCATACTTCTGGTATTTAAGCAAAAGGAGGGCGCGCGTAATGAATAAGTCTACAATTTTTTTGATGATAGTGGTATCTGCGCTCATCACATTTTGGCTTCGTGCGATTCCTTTTATTATGTTCCGAAACGATAAAACGATGCCGCCCAAATTGATATACCTTGGAAAAATTCTTCCTTCTGCGATCATGGCGGTATTGATCGTATATTGCCTGAAGGATGCTGTTGTTGATTTTCAGGCAAAAGGGATAGCAGAGCTTGCAGCGGCTGCAGTTGTTGTTGCAACGTACAAATGGAAACATAATACGCTGCTGTCTATTCTGTTGGGAACAGCATGTAATATGTTGCTATTGAGACTAATCTAATCTATATTGTATTATTATAATGGCTCAATAATGATACAGCAAGGGAGAGCTGTTGAAATTGCAGCAAAAATGGAATGTACTGGAAATGCGACAGTTGCGAGTGAAGCAAAAATTTTCAATAAAAAACACTTGATTATATTAGGAGGATATGAAATGATATTTCCGGGAGATATATCAAAGTTGCCCTATCTGACACATGGAAAAAGTAGGGCGATTAATGCTGAAAACAGGACAGGAGAAAAAGGAAAAGGCGGGATGGCAGCCAGCCCGCTTGGACCTTCACGTAAGGGAAGCCCGTGTTTGAATAATATTCAACCGGGACAGGAAGAAATTTTGGCAGATATTGAGGGACCAGGTGTGATCCAGCATATATGGATTACTGTTGACAGTAAGACTTCGGAAGGCGATTGTTTTGTACTGAGAGATCTGATTATGCGAATGTACTGGGATGGAGAAGAGAATCCGTCGGTAGAAGTGCCATTGGGTGATTTCTTCTGTTGTGGATTTGGACAGGAATGTATTGTGAATTCTGCCATTATAACTGTTGTTCCATCACGAGGACTTAATTCTTATTTTGCAATGCCATTTCATAAACATGCACGCATTACTATTGAGAATCAGCATAAAAATCCAATACCGGCTTTTTTTTATCAGATTGATTACTGCCTGTATGATTCGCTTCCAGAAGACACTTCTTATTTTCATGCTCAGTGGAGAAGGCAGGCAATCACTGAAATTGGAAAAGATTATGTTATTCTTGATAATGTAAAAGGAAGTGGCCATTATGTAGGTACTTATCTGGGACTTTCAGCTTTGCAGAGGTACTGGTGGGGAGAGGGTGAAGTTAAATTCTACATTGATGGAGATGAAAAATATCCAACAATATGTGGAACAGGAATGGAAGACTATTTCGGAGGTTCCTGGAGTTTCGCATCAAATGAAAATGGCGGAATTGTAGAACAGAATTATTCTACTCCATACTTAGGATATCCATTTTATTCCAGGCATGATTCACTTGTTTGGAATCAGTATCATAACGATGATTGTCCGCCAATGCGTGGATTTTACAGATGGCATATTCCTGATCCTGTGTTTTTCGAGGAAAATCTGAAAGTAACGGTACAGCAAATAGGGGTCAGCCATAATGGATTGTTTGAGCGACAAGATGATCTCTCGAGCGTAGCATACTGGTATCAGAGTGAGCCTCATCAGAAGTTTAAAGAACTATTAGCAGTAGAGAAGAGATGGCCAAGATAAATATTATAAGAGAAGTCCCGCATTACTTTTTAACGAGTGAGGCGGGACTTTTGTGATATAATAAGAAAGCTCGATATTCGTTGGTGCTAAATTATAGGGTATATCAGATGTGAGAAAAAAATGATATCGGGGACAGTAAAAAAGCCAAAAACACCGTCCCCAGGAGGTTTAGATGAAAGTTGTAGTAGCAATTGATTCGTTTAAGGGAAGTATGACGAGTATGCAGGCCGGTAATGCCTGCAAAAAGGGAATACTTGCTGCGACGAAGGCAGATGTTGTGGTAAAGCCGCTGGCAGATGGTGGTGAGGGCACGGTCACTGCGTTGGTTGAAGGTCTGGATGGAAGATGTGAAGAGGTCGATGTTACCGGACCGATGGGACAAAAAGTGCGTGCAGTATACGGAATATTAAAGGATCAGACTGCAGTTATGGAGATGGCGGAGGCAGCGGGGATTACACTTGTCGATGGAGAACTTGACCCGTGGAAGGCTTCTTCCGTTGGTGTTGGTGAGATGATTCTTGATGCCGTCAAGAAAGGCTGTCGCAGCTTTATTATAGGAATTGGGGAAAGTGCGACCACAGAGGGTGGAATCGGTATGTTGTCTGCTTTGGGATATGAATTCCTGGACGAGGATGGAAAGCTTTTGCCGCCAATCTTCAGTTCGCTTGCAAGAGTTAAAAAAATCAAGGATGAGAAAGTGCCAGCAGAATTAAAACAGTGTAATTTCAAAATAGCGTGTGATGTCACAAATCCTTTGTGTGGAGAACAGGGCAGTGTATTTGTTTTCGGAAAACAAAAGGGCGTGAAGGAAGAAGAAAAAGTGCAGATGGATGAAATGATGCGGCAGTATGCGGACTGTGTAGAGCATTTTGCCGGAAAGAAGTTCAGCAATGTGCCGGGTGCCGGAGCAGCAGGAGGCCTTGGTTTTGCGTTTCTTTTTGGCCTTGAAAATGTGGAACTTAAGTCAGGAATCGACATCGTGCTGGATGCTATAAAACTCGATGAAGAACTGAAAACTGCAGATGTGGTTGTGACCGGAGAGGGAAGACTTGATGGACAGAGTGCCATGGGAAAGGTGCCGGTTGGTGTGGCCAGGGCTGCAAAAAAATATGGCTGCAAAGTGATTGCCCTCGCCGGAAGTGTAACGGATGATGCGGTGTTATGCAATAAAGAAGGAATAGATGCGTTCTTTTCTATCATCCCGGGAGCCATGTTTCTGGAGGATGCCATGAATTATAAAAACGCTGAGAAAAATATGCAGAATACTGCGGAGCAGGTATTCCGGCTGATCAGCAGTTGCAAGGGGGAAAATTCATGCTGTTGAGTATCGCGTTAATTCTTATTGTTGGTATGTCCATGGGATGGATCTGCCAGAAGTGTAAACTCCCAAGTTTGTTGGGAATGTTGGCTACAGGTGTCATTCTGGGACCATATGTGCTAAATTTGCTGGACAGCAGTATTCTTGGCATATCTTCGGAGCTGCGAAAAATTGCGCTTATCATTATTCTTACCAGGGCCGGACTTGGACTGGATCTGTCTGGTTTAAAAAAGATAGGAAGGCCTGCAGTCCTGATGTGCTTTGTTCCGGCATCTTTTGAACTACTTGGAATGATTCTTATAGCTCCAAAGCTTATGGGATTGAGTCTGTTGGAAGCGGCTATCATGGGTGCTGTGCTTGCAGCAGTTTCACCGGCTGTTGTTGTTCCGAGAATGGTTAAGCTGATGGATGAGGGATATGGAGTAAAGGAAGGTATCCCGCAGCTGATTCTTGCAGGGGCATCAGTCGATGATGTGTATGTTATAGTTCTGTTTTCGACTTTTGTTGGAATGATGCAGGGCGAAGGAGCGTCTGTACTCAGCTTTGTGAATATTCCAGTATCTATCCTTCTGGGAATCGCGATAGGATTACTGATTGGATTTATATTGGCGTATTTCTTTAAGAGAGTGCATATCAGGGATACTTCTAAGGTGCTTATTATTTTGAGTATTTCATTCCTGCTTGTAGTACTTGAGGATGCACTGACAACGGCAATTACATTCTCTGCTCTGATCGCTATCATGTTTATTGGAATTGGTCTGCAGAGAAACCGAGAAGTTGTTGCAAAAAGACTTTCTGTAAAATACGGAAAGCTCTGGGTTGCGGCTGAGGTGTTCTTGTTTGTACTTGTGGGAGCAACGGTAAATATAGGATATCTTGGAAAAGTCGGCGTAAAGGCTTTGGTTGTGATCATAGGAGCATTGGCCTTCCGAATGCTGGGTGTTTTTGTGTGCCTCCTTGGCACGAGCCTTAAAGGAAATGAGAGATTGTTTGTCATGATGGCATACACACCAAAGGCAACTGTCCAGGCGGCTATCGGTGGCATACCGCTTGCTCTGGGATTTGCCTGCGGTGACACAGTCCTCACAGTGGCTGTGCTGGCAATTGTCCTCACCGCTCCACTGGGCGCATTTGCTATTGATTTTTAACAGAAAAACACAATAAAAATCTGATTATCCGCTAAAACACAGTATCTATCAGCATTT
>OLNE01001305.1_pt1 | contig 18388 bp, 11 predicted proteins | sample 1672431 | NCBI WGS metagenome assembly OLNE01 (sample SAMEA3136685, study PRJEB25190) | human gut metagenome | reverse complement strand
CGGCGATACTATGGCTGTAACAAACAGCGCCCGTCACGGCTGAAGGAGGCATCGGTTTTGGTAAAAGGCGTTTCCCGCCGCGTGATCGTCGTAGACTCACCCGACCCGCGGATCTTTGAACAGGCGATCTTCATTCTCCCCACCGACGGCGGCGGCGTCAGCTCCCGCCAGCTGGTGGACGAGGCCGTGGAGTTCGTGGGCCTGCAGGACTTCTGCCGCTTCCGCCCGCAGAAGCTCTCCGGCGGCCTGGCCCGGCGCCTGAACATTGCCTGTGGCATCGCCCACCGCCCCGAGCTCATCTTCTTCGACGAGCCCACGGTGGCCGTTGACCCCCAGAGCAGAAACGCCATCCTGGACGGCATCTGCCGCCTGCGCGACGAGGGCGCCACGGTGGTCTACACCAGCCATTACATGGAGGAGGTCGAGCAGATCTGCTCCCGCGTCATGATCATGGACGGCGGCCGGGCCCTCGCCCAGGGTACCGTCGACGAGCTCAAGCGCATGATCAGCATGGGCGAGAAGGTCACTGTGGAGGTGGGAGACCTCGCCCCCGCGGCGCTGGAGGGCATCCGCGCGCTGCCGCACGTCCTCACGGCGGAGCTGGCCACCGGGCAGCTCGTCTGCTCCTGCGAGGCAAGCCCGCACAACCTGGTGGACGTCCTTGACGCGCTGCGCTCGGCGGGCGCCGCCATAGGCCGCGTCTGGTCCGAGCCTCCCACCCTGAACGACGTCTTCCTAGAGATCACCGGCCGCGAGCTGCGCGACCAGGAGTAGGGAGCCCTCATGCTGACGACGTTTCTCAACACGCTGCGCACGCAGCTCAGGCGGCCGGGCACGCTCGTGTGGGTCCTTGCCTTCCCGATCATCCTCTGCACGATCTTCCTCTTCATGTTCTCGGGCCTCTCCACCGACGGCATGCCCGACCCGGTGCCCGTGGCCGTGGTGGCGGACTCCAACTGGCGCGGTTCCTCGTTCTCGCAGGTGGTCGACGCCCTCTCGGGCCGCTCGACCGGCGAGGCGCTTCTGGACGTCACGGAGGCCGCAAGCGCCGGCGAGGCGCGGGGCGTGGTGGAGGCGGGCCAGGCCGTGGGCTACCTTGCGGTGGATGCCGCGGGCACGCCCTCGCTCGCGCTGGCGCAGGACGCCGCCGGCGGCCTCGCCGGTGGCGCCTTTGAGGCGGACCGCTCCATCCTGGACGCCGTGACCAGCTCCTACGTAAGAAACGAGGCCCTGGTCAAGGCCATTGCCCAGAAGGACCCGTCCGTCCTGTCAGACCCCGCCGCGCTCGCGCGCGCCTTGGGTCTCTCCTCCGGCATCGAGCGCGTCCGGCTCACCCACGGCACGCCTGACGAGACCGTGCGCTACTACTACGCCCTCCTGGGCCTGGCGGCCCTCATGGCCGCCCAGAGCGCGGCCATTGCCGTGACGCAGCTGCAGCCCGGCGAAGGCGGCCTCGGCGCCAGGCTCTGCGCCAGCGGAACCGGTCGCATGCACATGCTCCTGGGGGCGCTGCTGGGCAGCTGGGCCGTCTCCATGCTGACCCTGAGCCTCGCCTTTGCCTTCATGCGCCTGGTGGCCCGCATAGACTTCGGCGGGCGAGACGCGCTGTGCCTGCTGGGACTTGCCACCTCGTCGCTACTGGCCACGGCCATCGGCGCCGCCATCGGCGCCGCTCCCCTGCGCGGCGGGGCAAAGTCCCGCGCCGGCATGGTGAGCGCTCTCTCCTGCCTGGCTTCGCTCTTCGCGGGCCTCTATGGCGAGGGGGCCATGCAGCTCTCCGACTCCCTGGCCCAGGCCTGGCCGCCCTCGGTCTGGGTGAACCCCGCGCGCCTCATCACCGACCAGTTCTACGCCCTCTACTACTACGACTCCCTCGCGCCGTTTGCCCTGCGCGCCGCCGTGTGCGTGGCGGCCTCGGTCGCCCTGATGGGCGTCGTAGCGGCACTGACCGTAAGGAGCAGCTATGAGCACCTTTAGGAGCGCCCTGCGCGTCGCGTGGCGCCACCCCGTCTACCTCATCAGCTACCTCGCCATACTGAGCCTCATGGGCGTGCTCGTGGGACGCCTCGTGGCAGACCAGGCGGCCGCCGCCCCCAGCTCCTACGAGCCCGTCCGCGCAAGCGTCGCCGTAGTGGACGAGGACGGGTCCGACCTCTCCCGCGCGCTCGCCTCCTGGGCGGGCGGCCGCTTTGAGCTTGTGGAGACGAACGGCGCGCAGGAGGTCCAGGACGCCCTGGCGCGCAGCCTCGTCGACTGCGTGCTCGTGCTCCCCCAGGGCTTTGGCCAGGAACTTCTCGACGCGGCGCGCACCGGGGACGACCTCCCGAACGTCCAGGCCACCTACGGCGTGGACGTCCAGACCGGCGTGCTGGCCGCGCAGGAGGCAAGCCAGTGGGTGTCGCTTGCCGGCAGTGCGGCCGTCCTCGAGCCGGACGCGGGCGCGTGTGCCGTGGGCGAGCTTGCCACGCAGGCCATGGGCCAGCGGGCCGACGTCGCCACGCTGACGAATGCGGACGCGGGCGACGCCCGCACCGCCGCCGGCGCCACCACGTACTTCAATTTCTCGGCCTACCCCATCATGAGCAGTGTCGTGGTGACCGTGGGTCTGGTGCTCTCCGTCTTCTCGGAGAGCGAGGTCAGGCGCCGCCAGGGCTGCGCGCCCGTCTCGCCGGCGCGCCTTGATGCGTCGCTTCTGGGCGGCTGCCTGGTGCTTGCCCTGGGCGCCTGGGCCTGGACGAGCGTCCTTGGCCTGGCGGTCTTTGTCGACGAGCTTTCCAACGTGCCCGCGGCCAACCTCGCCCTGCTGCTGGTGGCCCAGCTCGCCGTCTCGCTCACCCCGCTCTCGCTGGCGTTCACGCTCTCGCGCCTAGGCCTTCGCGAGCAGGGCCTCAACGCGGCTGGCAACATCGGCGGCATGGTGCTCACCTTCCTGGGAGGGGCCTGGGTGCCGCTCTCCCTCATGAGCGAGGAGGTGCGCACGGTGGCCCACTTCGTGCCCACGTACTGGGTCTCGGACGCCGTGACCACGCTGCTGGGCGCCAGCGCCCTCACCGCCTCCGATCTGGCCCGCGTTGGCACCGACATCGGTGTGGCCACCCTCTTTGCCGTGGCCATAGCCGCCCTGGGCCTGGCCCTCTCCCGCGCCCGCCGCGCCTAGTCCTTCTCGCCGCGCGCCCCGCGGTTTGCATGCGTTTCTGATCGGTGGGCGCCACATCACCGGCCACGTTCACATGCAAACCGCGGCAACGGCAACGGCTGGCGAGAAGCGCCTCGGATTTGGGGTACCCTTCTGCTGTTAACCAACTCCAGCAAAGGAGGCCCCATGGCCAACAAGCCCGTCAAGATCGTGATGCTCACCGGCTACCTCGGTGCCGGCAAGACCACGCTGCTCAACCACATTCTGTCCAACGACGGCGGCATCCGCGCGGCCGTCATCGTCAACGACATCGGCGAGGTCAACGTGGACGCCTCGCTCATCCAGAAGGGCGGGCTCACCCAGGTAGACGGCGACCTCATCCCCATGACGAACGGGTGCCTCTGCTGCACGCTCTCCGACGACCTCACCCGCCAGCTCGGCCAGATTGCCGACTCGGGCGACTTCGACTACATCATCATCGAGGCGTCGGGCATCTGCGAGCCTATCCCGATTGCCTACACCATCTCGAACTTCTGCGACGAGAGCCGCTACGGCGGGCATGCCCCGCTGGCCCTGGACAACATCATCGCCGTGGTGGACTGCGCGCGCATGTACGACGAGTTCCACGGCGGGCGCGACCTTTTGGCCGACGACATCGACGAGGACGACATCGAGAGCCTGCTCATCCAGCAGATCGAGTTTTGCTCCACGCTCGTGCTCAACAAGTGCGACAAGGTGACGCCTGAGCAAATCGCCGAGCTCAAGGCCATCGTACGCAGCCTGCAGAAGGACGCAAAGATCGTCGAGGCCACGCAGTCTAACGTGCCGCTCAGCGAGATCATGAACACCGGCCGCTTCGACTTCGAGCGCGCCTACGATTCGGCCGCCTGGATCGACGCCATGGAGCACCCCGAGGAGCACGACAACCCCGAGGTGCTCGAGTACGGCATCGAGACGTTCGTGTACGAGCGCCGCAAGCCGTTCGACGCCGACAAGTTCAACGAGCTGGCACACGCCTGGCCCAGCAGCATCATCCGCACGAAAGGCATGCTGTGGGCTGCCATCAACCCCGACATGTGCTACCTCTTTGAGCAGGCAGGAAAGCAGATGAGCCTCTCCCCCAACGGCTACTTCGTGGCGAGCGCGCCGGCCGAGGAGCGCTCGCAGATCCTGCTGGAGAACCCCAAGATGCTCGACGACTGGGACCCCGTCTGCGGCGACCGCATGACCAAACTCTGCTTCATCGGCCGCAACATGGACCGCGCCTCCATCGAAGCGAGCCTCGACTCCTGCCTCACCGACTGGGAGCCGCAGGAGTAGGAGGGTCGACCTGGCCAGACAAGCACAACCAACAAGCCCCGCGCGTCCGTCGCTCAACCGGCAGGCACGCGGGGCTTTCTGGCAGGGCTCACGCGAGCTCCTGGGCAAGATACAGCGCTGCAAGCAAAATAAGAACGGGCCCAACGCATGCAGACCACGGCCACACGCTGGCCGACAACGGCAAAGAAAGCAGCATGGGGACCCGGTCGATTTATGGAAGCTTCTAAGGTTCATCCGCCCAACACCCTGCCGTGAGCTGCACCGAAGGCAACTATATTCCCTCAGCATGCGATGCGCTGCGTAAGTAGGCCACGAGATCGGCAATCATGGGTTCCTTGGAAGAGTCGCGTCGATACGTGACACCGACTTCCCATTGAGGCGGCCCCGCAAGGTCAGATTCCCCCGCATCGGGCATATCGAGACGCACAGCAACAAGACCGCTCTCCACTGTAAAACTACTTGCAGCTGCTGCGGTCATGATGCAGCCACCCAAGCCAGCCCGCGCAGCCTCAAGGGCAAGCATTGCGCTTGGGTAGTCATAGCACATGGTGACAAAGACACCGTGTCGCGCCAGATAGTCACAGATTTGGGCCTCAATAGGATGCTCGCGAGCCACACCACATAAAACCTTGCCGTTGAGCTGGTTTATTGCCGATCGAGAAACCCGGTCATCAGATGGATTTGCCTGGGTAGCCCCCAGTTGTTCGGCATGTATCACGATGCACAGCGGCTCACGTATAACGCAAGCATATTCAAATGCGTCATCGTACATGGGAATGGAGACAACGCCGTCAACCTCGCCCGAAGTCAGACTTTCAAGCGCCGATGAACCCGACGTGGTCACTAAATTGAGGGATATGCCAGGGCGAGCACTGCGATACGCACCCAGCACGCCCGTAGGCAAGGTCATGACGGCATTCGGCTCGATCGCCAACGTGAGAGTACCCGTAAGCCCCTGCTCATAGCGACGTATGTCGGCCTTAATAGCCTCGTACTCATCAAGTATGCGGCGCGCGTGGGGTTCTATCATGTGCGCGAGCTCGGTAGGCTGCACCCCGCCGGCACAGCGCACAAAAAGTGGTGACCCCACCTCGCGCTCAAGCGTTTGAATGGTTCGGCTCAGCGCCTGGCGCGAGATAAAGACACCTTCACAGGCACGACTGAACGAGCCTGTCTCACATGTGCGACAAAACGCCTCAAGCGCACGAATGTCCACTCGCCACCCCCCCGTTAAACATGCAGGCTGGGCCCCTTGCCCAATCATGCAGCAAAGGTCCGTCCCCCATTGGAGGACGGACCTCATTCGACGTGGCTATCTTCTCACATTGTGCACCAACAGGAAACAGGGGTCTTGGTTCTGCGAGACACCGGGGCCGCCTACTCGACACCCTCCGCCGCATGCTCGCCGGCAAGCTTGCCCAGCGTGAGGCAGAAGCCGTGGTTCATGCCGCTCATGGGCGTAACGTACTGGTTCGCCGCGCGGCCACCCACGCAAGCACCAGCTGCCCAGAGATGACCGATCGGCTTGCCCGTGCCCTCGCGCAGCACCGCGAGCGTCTTGCCATCGACGCTGACACCTTCCTCGCCGACCCAGCTGTTGCCACGAGGACCCGTGCCCGAGCAATAGAAGGGGGCCGTGTCGATCTTGCGCATGAGCTGGGCACGCTTACCGTAACGCGTGTCAGCGCCAGCGTCGCACATCGCGTTGTACTCCTGCACCTCGGCAAGGAAGTTCTGCTGGGCCTCCTCGTCTTCGGGGAACATCATCTGAGCAAGGCCCTCAAGGGTGCTTGCGGCGTAGGTGGCACCGGTGGGGTACTCGACATAACCGCCAAACTTCACGCCCTCGGGGTCGTCCACAGCGGCACGCAGGTCTTCGTCCATCATCTCTTCCTTGCGCATCTTGCCATCGGAAGGAGTCCCGTCAGGACGAGTGAAATACCCTGCGGGAGGGACGGTCCAGAACGTAACGTTCAGCGGATCAAGCGCGAGGTGGCCGTGACTCGTGTACGGCAACAGGTCCATCCAGTTACTGTCAAAGACCTCCCAGGCAAAACGCCCAGGCTGGTTCTCAAGCTCGATTGCGCGCGTCCAAATCTCGGTATCCTCATTGTGCCAGCGCTTGCCCAGCTGGTTGATGGACAGGCCGGGCGTAGCATGGAAGTCGGACATGGAGATGCTCGTGCGCTGCTGCCACGGCTCCATCTCCGCACCCGCCCAGATGGCCATGCGCTGGCCGGCACCCGTGCCAGGCATGAGACTCATGTACATGAAGTCGCCGCTCTTGCGATTCTCGTGAAGCACCTGGTCGGCATGGAACTCGTTGACCATGTCCTGAGCGAGGCTGTACGTGCCGGCGCACAGGATAACGCCCTTCTTGGCAACATACTTTTCGTAGTTGCCGTCCTTATCCTGAGCGATGACACCCGTGACCTGCCCATCGGCGTCCTGCGTCAGCATGTACGCGGTGGTCTCATAATGAAAGTCCACACCGAGCTCGAGGCACTTGTCCACAATGCACTGACCGGCGTAACGGAAGCTCTCATAGCAGAAGTCGATACCGCCGGAGAAATGCTTGAATTGCTCGCCCTCAAAGTTCTCGGCAGGCTCGCTGGGCCAGTAAAGCACCGAGCGGTAGGAGGTCTTGTACTCCTCCGAGTTGGGGTCATAGTCGCAAGCCGGCGGCAGAATCTCTTCCCACCAGTCAAACGCGGGGCCGCTCTCGTCGCACCACGTGCGAATAAGGTCGTCGTTGACGCGCATACCATGCTGACGCGTGAACTCGCGGAAATACTCGACAGGATCGTTGTGCAGGCCCTGGTCCTCGGCCATCTTGGGATTGAGCGAGGCGACGCCAAAGCCGTGGACCTCAAACGTCTGGCCATCCTCAAGCGTGATGACACTTGCGCCTGCCTCGGCAGCGGCACGCGAAGCGTTGATGCCGGCAAGACCGGCGCCCACGACCACGACATCCGCCTCGTAGGTGTTGGCGAACTCCGTAGGCTCCTCGGGCTTGATGCGCCACGACGTGAGCTGGTCCATCCAGGCAGAGTTGTCCTCAATCTGCTGGTTAGCAGCAGCGGCCGCCTGCGCAGCGGCAGCGTTGCCGACCTGAGCCTCGTCGGCCAGAGCGGCCGACGTCATAGCGCCTGCAGCGAGAACACCGGCCGCAGCGCCTGCCCCCTGAAGAAACGACCTACGGTCAAGATGAGAAACCTGTGCCATGAAAATCCCCTTTTCTGGTCACGTGCGCGCGCGGCGCACCATCAGCCCCACGTGCGCGAGCATCCCCGTCCGCGCCCTGGCTTGACGTCGCCATTGAAGCACTCGGAGCCCGCCATGGAAAAGCAGCAGTATCGGCCCAGGGTGCAACGCGGCGTTGCGGGGGTGTGGGCACTGCGATGTGCAAGAACGCGCTCGCTTATCTGCGGGTTTTCCGCTCCGATTGGGGGCCAGCCTTTGCGAATCCTGCAAGTCCGCTCTCGCGCACTGCTAAAACCGGGGGCCTCGCGGCGGTGGCGCCCGCGCTACAATAGGCGGCTAGATACCGAAGGGCCGAATATCGACCACTTGGACGTCAAAGGGACGCAGAGTACGAGGGAGGAGGCCGTCGTTGCAAACGAATAACGAAGCGCACTCGGCCGCTGTCTGCCCGGTCTCCCTGTTCTGCGCGGTAGGGCTCGCTGTGGCAATCGTACTGTACGGGCTTGCCGTGTGGTCGCCCGGCACGATGTTCTCTTTCGCTCGCTCCGAGGTGTTTGTGCAGGCAGGTGCCCTAGCCTCCGTCGCCAATGCACTCGTCCTTATCGGCATGGGAATACGAGGCGTAATCGCCGCCTCGCGGCACGCATCATCCTGGAAGCGCGCGACAGCATGCGCGCCCGTGCCATTCGCAGCTCTCCTCATAGCGTGCGCACTCACCTGGTGCGCATCGTTTGCCCTCGAAAACACGCAGGCAGATGCCTGGTTCACTCTTGCGCTCCTCGTCGCCTCATGTCTTTCGGGTATCTGTCTGGCAATTGCGTTTGTCTTCTGGCTTGAGCGCCTCAAAGACCTGCCCACACGGCAGGTGCACATCGCCCTCGTCTCGGCGGCGGCCCTTTCGGCCGTCCTCAACCTCCCCAGTGGCCTCGTTCCCGAGCCCGTTCTGCGGGGACTCGTTGTCGCGCTGTTTGCCGCGCAGGCCGCCCTTGCGCTCGCCGCTTCTCAAGCACCCACCCCCTTCGCCCGCAAGAACAAAGACCATCACGCGAGCGGCGCGCCCATGGCGACCCCCAATCTTCAAGCATGCCCTGCAAAAACCGCAGCCACCTCAATCGAAGATGCCCCTACCCAGGAAGCCCCCGAGGTGCCCGCGTCCACGCCCTCAACCACCGCCCAACCCTCCCCCGACCTACGCGGAGCCTTAAGCGACCTTGCCGCCGTGCTGGCGGCCGCCGTCGTGCTGACCTTTGTCGCGCCACTCGTAAACACCGTGCTCATGGTCGACGTCCTCGAGCTACCCGCGCGCTTCATCATGAGCGCGACAATGAACCTCGCCACAGCCGCGCTGCTGGCTGTCGTGTGGCTCGTTTGCAAGCGCACCCCCTCGGTCTTCGCCGTGCTGCTGGGATTCACCGCGCTGCTCTTCGCCGCCGTCCTGGTCGCCTCCGCCTTGGGGCCAGGCGCACACCTCGTGGCCCTGGCCCTGGGTTCTGCCGGCTTCTTCCTCGTGATTTACCTCGTCATGGAAGCCGGAGTCACAACCGCGCAAGAACGGCACCTGGCCATCGAAGCCACGTATGGCACCGTGGCCGGCATCGTGATGCTTGCCCGCGTGCTGGCCGACATGCTCTCGGCAAACCTGCTGAACGCCGACATCGCCGGCGAATCCAAGATGCTCGTCGCGACCTTCTTGCTCGTGTATCTGCTCACCTGTGCCGCCTTCGCCCTCTATAACGCCATCGCGCGGCGCAAGCGGCGGGTCGCCCCGGAAGAGGCCATCATGCCCAAAGTACGGAGACCCGTCACCGCCGAAACCTCGGCAGTCCAACAAGGCCCAGAAAGATCGCCCGTCGAACTCGTAAGCGACGCGCATGGTCTTTCACAGCGCGAGCGAGAACTGCTCGCGCTCATCATGCATGGCAGAAACGTACCCGCCATCGCCGAGGAACTGGTGCTCTCACGCAACACCGTGCAGACGCACGTGCGTCATATCTATGAGCAGCTCGGTGTTCACTCCCGCCAGGAGCTCGTTGCCTACGTCGAGGGCTTCTCTAGCAAATCGTCCCACGTATAAGCAATCTACCAGCATTTTTAATAACCTCACTGAATTTCAGTGAAGCGTTTTGCCCCCATCCACACCACTATGGACACCATGGGAAGGGCCCAGGGAAGGCCCTTCGCCGGCTGGGCATGCGCGACCGATTCCGAACATGCCCGGCTCGCATCCACCAAGGGAGAGGATGGGACACACATGAAGCAAGACATCTCGCGCAGGGGCTTCTTCAAGGCCGCCGGCACCGCCGCAGCTGCCGCCGGCGCACTCAGCGTCACTGGCGCAGCGCTGGCCGAGCCTGCCGCGCCCGCCGCAGAGGCCGCCGCACCCGCAGAGGCTGCAGCCCAGGACAAGACCGCCGTCTATCAAACGCTCGCCCAGCTCAACCCCGACGACACGAGCGACTGGCGCTCCAACTCCATCGAGGACTTCACCAAGACGACGCTCTTCTCGCCTTGGCACCTCGGCAAGCTCGAGCTCAGCCACCGCATGGTGAAGTCGGCCGCCGGCTCACTCTACCTGCCTGAAGTCACCGACGAGCGCATCATCGACGAGTATGTCGAGTTCATCAAGGGCGGCTGCGACTTCGTGTGGGTCGAGGACTACGCGAGCCTCATGCCCCACTACCCGGCTTCCTACAAGGTGCGCGACGCGAGCAACGCCATCCTCGACCAGGTGGCTGCCGCCGTTCACGAGGCGGGCGGCATGTGCGGCTACCAGCTGAGCCTCATGGGCGCCTCCTTCAGCGGCTTCGACGCCACCACGGCACCCGAGTTCGCCTGCGCCGAGGCCGACGACCTCACGCTCGACGAGGTTAAGCAGGTGCAGCAGGACTTCATCGACGTGGCCGTCATGCTCAAGGATGCTGGTTTCGACGCTGTTGAGCTTAACGCCGCCGGCAACAACATCGGCCAGGCGTTCCTGTCGCGCAACCGCAACCACCGCGAGGACGAGTACGGCCCGCAGAGCTTTGAGAACCGTGCCCGCTTCGTGTGCGAGATCATCCAGGGCATCAAGAGCGCCTGCGGCGAGGACTTCCCCGTGCAGATCCTCATCAACGGCATTGAGGCCAACGACGTGAACCTGGGCCAGGACGAGGGCTTCACGACCGTCGAGGAGAACGTCGAGCTGTGCAAGCAGTTTGAGGCGGCCGGCGCCGACTCGCTGCACGTGCGCATCGGGCCTTACGGCTATCACCCCTGTGAGTTCGCCGGCGACCTGTACTTCTCCGGCTACGGCATCAACGGCAACACCCGTTATGCCACGCAGTTCGACTTCGACCGTCACTGGGAGGGCCTGCTCGACGGCTCGCACTCCGGCTGCGGCCTCATGCTCGATGTTGCCGCAAAGATCAAGGCAGCCGTGAGCATCCCCGTGGGCTCGGTCACCTACATGGACCCGGCCCATGCCCCGGACTTCTTTGAGAAGGCCCTGCAGGACGGTAAGGTCGACTTCTACAACATGACCCGCCCGCTCTACGCCGATCCCGACTACATCAACAAGCTGCGCGAAGGCAAGGTCGACGAGATCCGCCCGTGCAACCGTTGCCTGCACTGCCACTTCGACTTCGACGAGCAGGGCAACTTCTACGAGCACTGCCGCGTCAACGCCACGCGCATGCGCGCCTTCACGCCCGCCATGCCCGATGGCCCCGCCCTGCCCGCGCTCGACGGCGAGCCCAAGAACGTCATGGTCGTGGGCGGCGGCGCGGCCGGCATGGAGGCCGCACGTGTCGCGGCCCTGCGCGGGCACAGCGTCACGCTCTACGAGAAGCAGGGCTACCTGGGCGGCAAGCTGCCCTTCGCCGCTGCGGTCAAGGGCCAGCATGAGAACATCGCCGATCTCAACTCCTACCTGCAACGCCAGCAGGAGGTTTGCGGCGTAACCGTCGTGACCGGCCAGGAGGTCGACGCAGACTTCGTGCGCGCCCAGGCCCCCGATGTGCTGATTGAGGCAACCGGCGGCGTTGTCGTGCCCACCGGCCTTGCCGCAAGCGGCTCGACCAACGTGGTGCCCATCGAAGATATCCTTACTGCTGAGATTGGCAACGAGGTCACCATCGTGGGCTACGGTGCTCCGGCCGTGGACGCCGCGTTCTACCTCATCGCCCAAGGCAAGCACGTCACCATCGTCATGGACCAGCCCTCCGCCGTGCTTGACAAGGGTCAGTCGGCCCACGTCAAGGAGGTCGTACTCCCGATGCTCTACGTCAAGGGCACCCGCGTGTGGGCCAACGCGACCGTGACCAACGTGGGCGAGGGTGAGATCACCATCAACGGCGACACTGGCTGCGACATCACCATCGCCTGCGACACCGTGATTGAGGCCTGCGAGCTTGCGGCCAACACCACGCTCGCTGACGCGCTTGGCTCCGAGATGACGGTCGTCACCGTGGGCGACGCCCTTGTCGACCCCGCCAAGCCCCACAACATCGCCGAGGCCATCGCCACCGGCAACCTGGCCGCCCGCGCAATCTAACGCCTGCCGCCTAGACCAGCAAGCACGGCAACCAACAAGCCCCGCGCGTCCGTCGCTCATCCGGCGGGCGCGCGGGGATTTCCGTTTCGCATCTCCGCGCAATCTTGCAAACCTGTCCTGCAAGATTTCTCGAATCTTGCAAAGCAGAACTGCAAGATTTATAGTTTCTTGCAAAGCTACTTTGCAAGATTGGAAAATGCGATGCCATTCAACACATTGGTGCAGGAGAAAATACTCGACTTCGAGCAGCAAGGAATTCCCGAGGTTTTCCCGCGCGACCTCGCGCTCTCCCCCATCCAGCGGCCCGAGCGGGGCAACCTTGCGCAGGTCGTTGTTGGCGCGCGACGCTGCGGCAAGACTTACCGCCTCTATCAGGAAATGCACGACATCGTGCATGCCGGCTACGCACCCACTTCAATTCTGCACTTCAACTTCGAAGACGAGCGACTCAAACCGTACACGACAGAACTCCTCAGCGACGTGGTCGACACCTTCTTCGCCATGCACCCAGATGCAAAGGAACAGGGCTGTTTCCTTTTCTTCGACGAGATTCAGGAGGTTCCCGATTGGGGACTTTTCCTTCGCCGCCTGATCGATTCGACCAAGGCCACGGTGTACGTCACAGGTTCTTCCTCGAAAATGCTCTCCCATGAGCTGAAATCCGAGTTTAGAGGCAGGTCGTTGTCCCGAGAACTCTTCCCCATGGGACTTTCGGAATACGTGCGCTATACAGCTGGCACGACAATGCACGCTGAAGACGGGTTCTCCTCAACTGACCAGGCAATTCTGAGAAACGCCCTCAACACGTACCTCCTGCGCGGCGGGTTCATCGCGCCCCTGTCGCTGCCGGCACCCGATGGCATGTTGCTTCTGCAAGAGTATGCCTACCGCACCGTCGCGATGGACGTCATCGAGCGCTTCAACCTTCGCACCCCGCAGGTCGCAACCAGCTTCCTTGCGCGTTGTCTGGCCTCTTCGGGCCGAGAGCTCTCGGTAAACAAGGTGGTCAACGAGTTCAAGAGCCGCGGCGTCTCCACTTCGCGAGAGACACTGAGCAACCTGCTTTCGTATTATGAACAGACCTACCTGCTGTTTTCGCTGTCAGATTTGTCTCGCTCGCTTGCCGACAACGCGCGCACGAGCTCAAAGGTATACGCAATCGACCCCGGCATGTTCGCAGCCTTCACTCGAGCGACTGCCCTGGAAACAGGACAGCGCCTGGAAACGGCCGTCTTCAACAAACTCCGCAGGACAACGCCCTCAGTGCGAGCCGGTTCCCTTGCGCGGCTGACGTTTGAGCACGACAGCAAGTCCCACGAGATTGACTTCGTCACAGGCGACGCCTTGCTCGATGACGTCTACCAACTCGTTCAAGTCAGCGTAAACCTCGACGACCCAAAGACCCGCGCGCGCGAGCTCTCGGCCCTCGAGGGTGGCATGGCCAAGTATGGAATCACAGAGTCAGCCATGGTTACCATGGATACAGAGGAGACCGTGCCTGTTTCCTCCGGCACAGTGCACATCATGCCCGCTTGGAAATGGCTACTGGATTAAGAAGTCGCCCCGACACGCAGGCCAACCCGTCTCGCAGGCCACTTCGCCGCATGAGACAACTTGGCCCGCAGGTCACCCCACCGCGCAAGCCGTCCCGCCGAGCGCGCATCCCGGCAACGAAAAACGGCCGGCCCCAACGTCATGCTGGAGCCGGCTGTCGAACAAACCAATATCCGCTATCTAGCAGGGCTTACTCGCCCGTTGCGGCAATGCGACCGGCGCGGCGGGCAAACGTCGCCGAGCGGCCAGCGGCCAGGCCGGGGATCTGGTCGGGATAGGTGTGAGCGAAGAAGCAGCCCGAGTCATTGCCGCAGACGTACAGGCCCTCGATGGGGTCGCCGTCGGCGTTGAGAGCGTGCATGGTCTCGTCAATCTTGATGCCGTCCATGGTGCAGAGCAGGCGGCCTGCGTTACGCATACCAAAGAACGGGGCTGTGTCCACGGGCGACAGACGGAACGCCTCCTTGCCGAAGTCGGGATCCTCGCCGGCGGCAGCGTTGGCATTGTTGCGCTCCACGGTGGCCGCAAGCGTGTCGGCCGGGATGCCGAGCTTCTCGGCGAGCTCTTCCACCGTGTCAGCCTGCTGTATGAAGCCGGCCTGCTTCATGCCCTCGAGCATGCCCATGCAGGCATCCATGTCGATGGCGGAGACGGGCGCGCCGTTCACGAACGGGAACATGCGCGAGCAGCCCTGGGTCTTGAACTGCATGATGTAGTCCTGGAAGTTGGAATCCCAGATGGTGGCATACGTGTGGCCAGGCTGGTCGATGGACGCGTGGAGCACGAAGTCGTACGGGGCACTCTCGTTGCAGAAGCGCTCGCCCTTGAGGTTCACCTTAAGCCAAGGCTGAGAGGCCATCCATACCATGCCGTTAACCATCTCGCCGCCGGCAAGACCATCGGGAGGCAACGGACCGCGATCAAACAACATGGAAGTATGAACATCGTCGAATGCGGCTCCCACCCAGAGGCAAGCTTTGATGCCATCGCCCTCCGAACCAGCAATACCGGAAATGTATGAACACACCAGTTTAGACTCAGGCTGAAGCGCAGAAAGCATCCCATCGTTGAGAGCATAGCCGCCGGTGCAAATGCACACGCCCTTAACAGCGTTGATGCGCACGTAGCCGTCGGTGCCCTGGGCAATGACGCCCGTCACGCGACCGGACTCGTCCTGCTCAAGCTTGACCATGGGACAACTGTAGCGAAACTCAACGCCATTGTCGGCAGCATATGATTCAAGAACTTCTCCTGCATCAGCATCCTGAGTGGTGTGGCCGTCCTTCACAGCAGCATGACCAGTTGCCCAGTGGCGGTACTCCATCTGGTCGGCATACTCGTCGAGGTCATGGTCGGAGCAGTACACAAACTCGCGGCCGGCCTTCTCGCACAGGTCGCCGTACCACTCAATCGTCTCGGCCGACTCGTCTGCCCACAGGCGAAGCAGCTTGGGATTGACGTTGGAAGCGGCGTACATGGTCATCTCGCGGCAGATGTCGAGCGCCTTGATGTCGGTGTTGTCAGCAAGCTGGTACTTGGAGCCGATGGCGCCAAGGGTACCGCGGATGCCCGGGCCCACCTCGTTCTTCTCGATGACGAGAACCTTCGCGCCGTTTTCAGCGGCCGAGCAGGCAGCGAAGAGGCCCGAAGTACCCGCGCCAACAACAAGAACGTCGCAGTCGAGCGTCTCGGCGATGTCGCTTTCAGCGACCTCGGGCGCGGCGCCGAGCCATGCGGGAGCGTCGGCGACCTCGGCCGCAGGGACCTGGTCGGCAAGCGCAAGGGCAGGCGCGCAGGCAAGGGCGCCAGCAGCGGAGGCCGTGGCGATGAAGCCGCGGCGAGAGACGCTCGAAGACAAAACAGTCATGGTTGCTTCCCTTCTCATGGGTTCCGGGCGTCAGACGACGATGCGCATACGAAGTACGGCGTCACACAGCCACCCGATTGACATCTCGAACCATAGCGCCGACGTTTTCGTCACACCTCACCAACAGTTCACGAAAAACCAGGTATTTGCCGTCGTAACCCTTCTCACCCCCTCTTCATGATGACGCACTGACCAGGCTGAATGACGCGTTACAATGCTTGCGTCATCTTTAGGGGACTAGGCTTGGTCAAGGGGAAGGCAACGGTGGGTTCATGAGCAATCACAGCGAGGCACAAGGAAAGCCCGCTCCCTCTCCTGCTGGCAACGCCTTGCCAAAGGAGCCTGCCACAGCATTTGCCGCATTCGGTACCTACGTGCTGAGCAACTGGCTGCTCACGAACAAGGTCTTCCCCATCGGCACCGATGTGGCTCCGCTGTGCCGCGACATCGCGACGCTCGTAGAAGCTGCGGGTTTCCTCGCAATCGCACTTGTCGCCTCAAGGGCGCCCCGCCTTCTGGTGGCACGCCCGTTTTTTATCGCACCTCTTGCCCTCTCGTTGATTGGCGGCGTCAGTCTTTGGGCCTTCGCCCCAGTCTCCCCACTCGCCACAACGTTGGCTCTCTGTTTGCTTTTGCTCTGCGCCATCTTCGTTACGCTTTCTGCTGGCTGTTGTTTGGCACGCTTAACTCGTCCGCAAATGGCAAAATGCGTCTTGCTGGGCCTCTTCGCCTCATATCTTCTGCGCTTCCCGCTCAGCGTCCTGAGTCCACAAGCAGCGCTCGTCCTGTTCATCACCCTGCAAATCCTTGCAGTATTCGTGGGCCGCACCGACATGGGCAAGGCACTTGAAATCATCCAATTGGGGCAGGCGCCCGACGAGCTCACGCTCACAAACCCCTTCTCGTTCCTGCCCCGCTCACACAGGCTCTTCGTATGCCTGACCCTTTTCCAGACAGCCTACGGAGCGGCACTTTCCTTCGGCGAGGTCAACAATGCCCCGCTCGCCACATGGGCCGGCATCGTCCCTTTGCTGTTCTTCTTGGCAATTTGGGCGGTAAGCAGCCGACCGCCTCTACTTGACTCGTGCTTCAATCTGGCGCTTCTGCTTCTAATGGCGGGCTTTTTATTCGCCCCCATTTCCCAGCAGGCCGTACCTTCGCTGACCTCAAATCTAATCGAAGCGGGAAAGACTTGTTTTTGGCTCGTCTTTTGGCCGGCGCTGGCTGCGCTTTCCGCCCGCAACCGCGCAGGCACGCTGCCCCTTTTCGCCTGGAGCGGCTTTCTGCTCTGCGTGGGCGTCACGGGAGGCGCCGAGCTGGGCCGGTTGTGCTATGCGGCCATGACGGGCAACCTTATTGCGAGCACTGCCGTGACGGGAGCCGTCGTGCTCTGCCTTGCGGCGTTTGCCCTGTTCGGCATGAGGGGCTTCAGCTACGACACGACGGTAGAGGCGCTCACGGCAAGCCCCGAGGTCGTCGAGCATGAGCCCACACCCGACCTCGACACCACCGTTGCCCACCTTATCGACGCGACCGGCCTCACCGCGCGCGAGGCCGAGATCTTCGCCCTGCTCGCCCAGGGCCGCAACGGCGCTTACATCCAGCGCCAACTGGGTGTAAGCTACAACACCGTGAAGACCCACGTGGCCCACATCTACACCAAGCTCGGCGTCCACTCCCACCAGGAACTGATCGACCTGGTAGAGGGGGTATAGAGGAACAGGCGCAGGCCTTTCCTCGCGGACGAACGGCAGCGCTCCATCTCGCCCTAAGACGAACGCGTGGAATCGAGGGCTCCGGTCGGCGGTCCCGTCGCCCCTAACGCAAGTGCACCATGTACAGCGGGAGCCTCACGAGTTCGCCCTCGTCGCTCATCGGCTTGGGGTGCAGAACGTATTGCGTGCCCACGCGGCCCCCGAACTTCGCCTTGAACTTCTCGAGCGACCTCGTGCCGTAGCGTTTTGTCGACTTCACCTCGACGGGCGACACGCGCATGCGCCCGGCCGCGTTGTCGTACCCCTTCGAGATGAGGAAGTCGACCTCCATCGTGTTCTCGCTGGCCGCGTCGTCGCGCCGCGAGTAGAAGAACAGCTGTCGGTCGCTCGCGACGAACTGCTGGGCGACGGCGTTCTCGGCGAACATCCCCTCGTTTATCTCGAGCTTTCCCAGGAGGATGTCGCGGTAGACCTCGTGGGGGGTCTGATCGTTGTCAGCAAAGAGCTGCGCCACCAGCAGGCCGGTGTCCGCCATGTAGCATTTGAACGAGCCCATTACAGTTGTGACAGGTCCCAAGAGGCCTGTCCCTATTCATTTCTTGACGAAGAGATGTATGTTTGGAGGCCCTTTGGGCGACCCGACCGGCCGCCCGCGCACGGCCCTTTTGCCCTGCCTCTTCCGAAGGCCCGGGGGGTGTTGCCGGCGCGGGCGGCATGTCCGCCTAAGACGACCGATGGGAACATGCCGGGCGAAGCTTCCAGACCCGCCGCGGCTGGTAATGTGGGTGTTGCTGGGCGGGCGTCTCGGCCGGGTGCGTTTGCGGACACGCTTGGAAGGATACCACCATGTTCATGACCCCGCAGGCCTGCCTCGAGGCAGGGACCGAGTACCCCCGCTACAGGCTCTTCGTCGGCTTCGACGTCGGCAAGCGCTTCCATGCGGCCCACGCCAGGACCGGCTCGGGGCGCAGGGTCCTCGCCCTCAGGGTCGACAACGACGAGGCCGCCGTCGACGCGATGCTCGCGCCGCAGGTCGAGGCTGCCAACGAGGGCGCCACGCC
>OLNE01001304.1_pt1 | contig 18431 bp, 25 predicted proteins | sample 1672431 | NCBI WGS metagenome assembly OLNE01 (sample SAMEA3136685, study PRJEB25190) | human gut metagenome | reverse complement strand
GAATCAATGTACCTGTAAGTATACAGGCAGATAATTTATTTAAAGTGTGCATTTTATCAACCTTCTTTCTTTAACGAAAATTACAATAATTTTTATATGGTAAAATATAAATAATCGGAGGTATTATTAATGAAATATGATGATTTAAATTACTTTAAAATGTTTTCTTTATCTATTACACAAATTGGACATTTGTTATTATTTGGCTTTGCTAACTTTGTTTTTTATACATTAATTACCGAATATTTTTGCCATACAGAAAACTCAATAAACATGGATTATATTGGAACAATTGCAAGAATCATGTTTAACTTACTTATATTCCATTGTATATGTTCCTTTATGGCTAAGCATCATTTTGAATCTGTCATTCAAAACCGTTTAATAAATGAAGAATTAGTAGTAAACAATTTTTTCTATCATTTATTCTTTGCATTAACCACTATAGCATTTACATTTCTATTTGGAATTAAAGATATAACTCTAGACTACATGTTTCCAAGTAGTACAACAGCAAAATTGGTCTACAATGTTATTTTCTATTGGTACACCGGTATAATTTCATTATTGTTCATCTACTTCAAACAATTAAAACAAATGAGAAAAGATTATGAATCTGAAAAAAACATACATGATAAACAATAATACTCCAACTGAAATTGATATAATTAACAAAAGTTTAAAATCAAGTTTGTTATCGTTATTTTTCATCCTATCACCTTCCTAAGTGGCAGTACTGCCATCTTTTTTTTATTCAAACAGCTTTTCATGTGTATCAACCTTCTTTCTAAGGCATTTTGCTTTAATTTATTAATTTGTTACAAAATTAGGACAAATATTTGTTATATTACACCTGTGCAAATCGCACAAGGAGGTTTATTTATGAACGATTTAGAAAATTTTTTAGTAAAATTAATGGAATGGCCAAATTATATAAGTAATAGAGCAGATAGGTTAATATTAAACTTCCTGCACTCTGTTTCAAAAATATTTATTTACTATTTAGGCTCGATAATATTACCTTTATTCGTAGCAAATTATTTTGTATCTATAGATCAAATAATTACAAGATCATCGATAAATTTTAATGCTATGGTAAAAAGTGTAATAATATTTTTAATCATTTTATATATTCAAGAACTTGCTATTTCTAAACTTTTATCCAAACTATGTCAGTCTTTTCAAATTAAATTATTTACCGATAATGAAATATCTTTTTTAAAGTTGTTTTGGATATTTATTAACTCAATATTAGTCATTTCAATTATTGGTATTAAAGATTCACTATTTGAATATATATGGGCTTTTATATTAAAAGGTAGTGCGAAAGATAAAATTGTTATTAAATTTGCTTACGACATCCTTATTGTGATTTTACAATGTATATCCATTGTATTTACTTCATCAATTATAACTCTTGAGAAATGTTACAAATCCCATCTTATTAATCAAATAAATCAGAAAAAATTTAAAAATAATAAAGATAAGATAGAAAATTCCAATTAACAATAAAACCACAACAATAAGATTGAGTAAGTATGTTAACATATTTTTAATTTCAATAATAAACGTATTTTGAATGTTTTCTGGATTCTTAGATGAAACGAATCCTTGATTGGTTTGATATTCCACACTTTGCTTATAAATTTTCAAATTTTTATTTATTTGCTTTATTTCATCACCAGAATATGTGCGTTTAGACATGTACAGATCAAATAATTTTATGATCCAAACAAGAGCTAGTAAATAAATAGAAATATCAAAACATAAATTTACTAAGCCTAATATTTGTTTATTTTCTAAATTTAATAGTTTGCCAATTTCATAACCTATAGCAGGAAATATAAACGCTACTATCAAGCCTAAACAGTATTTTCCAAAGATTACATCAACAATATTGGAATACTTGTATCGATATTTTATAAATCCATCTTTATCATAAACAGCATAATCTTCTTTTGATTTCACTAGCATCACTCCTTTCAACATGGCAGCACTGCCATCTTTTTTTCTCTTCAAAAATGTAAAAAGGTTCTTATATCATTCAATCATTTATAACTTTGCTGATTTTTCTTGCTTTTCCTTTTCCAGATATTCCAATACATTCAATTGGAACTGAATGGATATTTTTTAAAAGTATTCCTATATTTAAATATACAGTTCCTTTAATTAACACTAAACTGCCTTGGCATGAACCTATTATTTCATTATTTCTATTGAAATTAGGTTTGCACATATTCTTTTCAACTTTATCAATTTGATGTTTCATACAGTATTTTTTAAAATGCAATTCTAACGTATTATTTTTATCAATTGTCCAAGCTTTAATTAAATAAACAAATAGATATTTTTTTATGACTATATGAACCGTATATTCGTTTTTCATCCTATCTCCTTCCACGTGGCAGCACTGCCATCTTTTCTTTTTTTAAGGCAGATTGTCTTAATTTATGTTGATCTGATTTACCGAAAATTCTATGCTGTCCTGACATAGTTTTCCCAATCATCATTCTTTTAGAAAGTTTGTATTTTTTTAACTCAATTGAATTTACATACAAATTAACACTACTCTTTTCTTGTCGAATGAATCCATTTGTAAAGATTTGATTATTTCCTAAAATCAATTGATTTCCCTGCTCTAGATCACGGATAGTTTTTTTTCGCAATATACGCTTAAAATAAATAATTGAAAAATCGTTTAAGAAATATTGATTAATTATGCGTGCTTCTATAAAGTAACCAATTAATCTTTTCTTAATAGAAACAATTAGTTGAACATTATCTTTGGGACTCATTAGCATCACTCCTTTCAGCATAGCAGTACTGCCTTTTCTTTTGTTTAAAGTGTGCATCGTATTGATTAGCACACTATAATAATGATTGAAAATATAACAGACATAGATGCAAAAATAGAAATAAAGTAAAACCATTTTGGTACTTTAGAACAATTCAAGGTAATCCAATTTAATGAACATATCCATGCCAAAATCATAATTATCCCTATTAGACATATATACTGGATAAACGGTTCAAAATATGATGTCCCTATCAAATTACATAAAGGTATAAAAATCATACATTCTAGAATCATTGATACTACCAAAAATCTTAGATAAACTTTCTCATCTTTTCGTAAATCATTAATCAATTCAAAAAGTGTTTTATCTCTTTGATTTTTAGTATTTGGGTTTTCACTCATCTCATCACCTTCCTACGTAGCAGTACTGCCATGTTTTTTTATTCAAACAATTTTTCATGAATATCAACCTTCTTTCTTTAAGGCAGATTGCCTTAATTTTCTAATTTACGTCCAATTAGTTCATCTAATGAGATATTAAAGTAATCTGCAATTCTTATTAAGGTGCTGATTCTTGGATCTTTCTTTTTACCATTTTCAATATCACTGATTTCACCACTAGACATATTTATTTCTTTGCCCAATTTATCCATTGATAAATTATTTAATTTTCGTAATTCTTTTAATTTTGTTTTCATAATTTCCTTTCTGATACTCATCATTTCTGCTAGAATAATACTTTAATAACATATATATCATCTATAAAATGTACTTGCTTCCAGTGAAACCAGCTTCCGTATTTGCAAATACACTCCTCCAAAGTCTCAGCAATTACGAAATCATTTATATCAACTTTATTCAACTTAAATAGCTTTTGTATTTCCAATATATGATCTTTTAACCATTTGTATTCATTCACAATTTTTTTTAAGTCTTTTTCTTTCCATGCAATCACAGTCTCATCATCTGTTAAGCCTTGCCAATTATTATTTTTATAAAACAATGTCCTCAGTTCATCTCCAGTTTGAGCGTTAAAAATATATACATAGTACTCACCATCATATTTCGGATTTATTTGAATACAAACTTTCCATTGCTTATCCATTGTGTCACTCCTTTCAACATGGCAGTACTGCCATCTTTTTTTATTTTCAAGCATCAGCAGTATATTTAGTTGATATTTCTTCACTGATTGATCTTCCATAAAAATTCAGATCTTTAGATTTAGTAATATGGTCATTATCATCCTGTTCTAGTTTGTTTTTTAAAAATATAGAAAGAACATTAATTAAATCATCAAAATCCAGTACATCAAATACTGCCAATTTACATATATCAAAATAAGAAATGTTCGCTAACGAAAATATACTCTCAATTTTATAATCATTAAAACATTGTTTGTTTTTATCATTAAAGTCTAACTCATCAGCATGGCAATTAAATTTATTTCGTTTTATAAAACAATCTATGTTCATATGATGAATATCATTCCATTTATCCGCCTTATCTTGATCAAAATAAAGTGAAAAGAATCTATCGTTCAGCTTAAATAAATGCTCATCACGGTAAGCAATATCACATATATCGCTATAACATAACCGATTTCCATCATATAAATCTAATAGCATATAGTATGCTGAATAAAAAATATAATGATCTTTTAAAGCAGATATTTTATTCATGGTTTTGTCTAAACAATGTTGGTAATATATTGAAAAAGCCATAGAAATAATTGCAATCACCAAGAATGCTTCCATTAATTCAAAACAAGACCTTATTTCAATATCTGGCGATAAAGGATAATTTCCCACTATACAGGTATAAAGCATCAGGACTAAGGAAATCATAGAAATTATTCTTGAATCTTTAAGTTTTTTTGACTGTTTCTCTTGAATATCCACTAGTGAATCAATTTCATTTAGAGGATTATCTGGTATTAACAAAATTTTCATTCAACACACATCCCTTCATTTTTTCACTGCTCATATTAATCACCTTTCTAAAGTCAGAATCAACAACTACTCGATTCGACATATTCATTAAAGGTTGCTAATGCGACATCCAGATCATCACCGCAGCCATACGCATGATTTCCATCTTTTTTTATTACTTCGACTACATAATCATACAAAACGTTATCGTAATCAGTTCTTACTAAAAGCGAAACTCCATTATGGCTTTTTAATTTGATGCTGTTAAATTTCATCCCACATAATTCATCATATTCAATGAAATCAATCGTCCAAGTAACAGGATATGCAACTTCAATCATATATACCAAATTCTTGATCTTTTTATCTTTAGGAATATCTAGCAGAACATTTTCAGAATGAAGTAATTCAGGGAACATATTAATCATTTTTTCTACATTTTTATCAAACTCAAATTCACTATAGATATGATACTCTAAAAACAAACTCATATAATCACAGTCATCTGTCCCCCACATACATTGTGGGCTTAGACTTTCATCACAAACATTAAAAAAATAATTTAATGTAGATCTTATTTTGGCTTTATCTGAAGAAGGATACAGCATAGTTTGAGAAATCGTAGAAAATGTGCATCTAGCATCATCACGATTAACAAGGTGACTGTCCACTATATCCTTATTATCATCCAACTCCCATTCGACTTTTCCATTTAAAGAGATGATTAAAGGAAAATTGTCATTCATCTTTAACGCCTTTAATTCTAATGATTTCATATTTATCAACCTACTTTCTATTTAAATCATCATTTAATATTTATCACAATCAAGCTTATACTTACTTTCCTTGAACCTTGATTTGGAAGAGGAGAATACACTTTTCCCTTACAGCATGGAATCATCATGCCATAAGAAGTATATTCATCCGATTTGAATTCAAGGAACTTTCCCGTCACCCGTCATTGTTGTCGTTTCATAGCCATGCACTCTGTCACCAGCATTTACGTATCTACTTAACAGAGATTACTTGCTCTTTGCTCTTTCATCTTTTAGTCACTTAACTGTATTGTAGATAAATACAACGCTACCCATACTTTCGTAAATGTCTCACATCAGCGTGTCCACCCCAGTCTATTTGTTTTACGTGAGTCTTCGACTGACACTATCTCACTAAAGACAAATGCACATCATGACTATGTACATCCGCCTCCGTTCATTGTCGGAAATTCTCAAGATGATACGAGTTGAAAATATTTAAAAAGCTGTAATAATTTCAAACCAATGAATCATATCATCTTTCCTTCATCCTCTACTGGTAACAGCATACTAGTAGATTTAGCACGTATTTCCTTGCTCGCTGAAAATCAATCAGGTCATGGCGAGGATAAGGCTCGTGACGCATCTTGTTTAAAGTCTTGACAAACTCAAACAAGATTAATACAATGAATGTAGGTAAATGATTAATCTTGTTTAATTGATTGATTTCTCGATTTCTCGATTTCTTGATTTCTTGATTTCTCGGTTTCTCAATTTCTCGGTTTCTCGGTTTCATGATTAATCTTGTCTAAGTTTTATAAATTAATGAGTACGCCAATACTCATTTTTTTATTGTCAATTTTTAATATTTAGTTGTTGTTTATTTGTTCCAAAACAAATTTCACATATTTTTTTCCATACGGAAGAACACTTGCAATTGATTTAAAATCGCTTTCTGCAAGATCACCTTCTTCAAACATATCAGCAAGAAAAATCAGTTGTTTCCTACGACTGGCATTTCCTCCACAATCGAAATCTGTATTTTTCCATTTTTCAGGCAGTAAATAAGACTTGCTAATAAGTATTTCATTGAAGACATCTTTTCTTCTTTCAAAATCAGATTGGAATTTTTCGTCAAACTTCAATTTAATTGCTTCGTATTCAGTAAGAATGACATCTGAAAATACATAATCCCTATCGTTAGAAGCAAACAACACTAAAAGATCATCTTTTAATCTCCAGTTCTGATTGCCTTGAATTGGTCTATGTAAAACATATAAATCAAAAAATTGTTTTCTTTGATCTAAACTCATAGCCATAATTGCACATGATTCCTCCTGATACAGTTCACACTCTTCATCCCATTTGCATACTGTATCTAAACATGTATCTTTATTACTTCCGCCACACCCCAGAGATTCTGAAAGCATGTTTGGAGATCTCAGATATAGATAAATGTTGTGATAAAATTCTCTAAAATCTATCCAATGTTCGATACGCTTTAACTCTTCTTCAAGTCGATACTTGACAAAAAAACGATTAAAAGTCCTTTCCCATGACATCAAATACAAAACCCCTCTAGGCATCACAAAAACAGAAAAAAGCAACTACCAATTTGATAGTTGCCAAACTAAATATATTCACTTTTAAAATGCTTAGAAGTTCGATTTATTGAACGGATTTCGCACCATTGTTAAAATAAAGTCCGAAAGGACTTCTTTTTTTTGCTTTTTAAATGAAAAAGCCTTCCAACAAGAAGGCTAAAGTTCATTGACAATATTATGTACCCAAATCCCCTTTTTGACTAATGTGATTCCTAATACTGCCTTAGGAATATCCACACATTGCACCAATAAGTACACATTGAATATAGGTAAATTCGTAAAACGAGTTAAACATAGTGCAACCATAAACGTAAACATGAATGTATATCCACTATCGAAGAAGAAGGTAAGCAATGTTTTTCCTCCTGCACGCATTGTAAAGTAGCTACTGTAATATAAAGAAATAATTGGAAGCATACAAGCTGAAACTCTTAATAAAGATGTTGCTAATAACTTTACTTCTATAGACGTATTATAGATTTGAGGAATAAAGGATGAACATCCAAACAATGCCACACCAATACATAAACACATCATAAAATTCATAAATACCATCTTCAAATCATAGTCTTTGGCATATTCAATTTCACCAGCACCCAGTCTTTGACCTACAATGATTGAAATCGAATTTCCCATTGCATAACAAATAATCATAAAAAAATTGGTTACTGTTGTTGTAATATTGATGGCCGCCACAGCCTCAAGTCCTCTTGTTGAATAACATTGAGAAATAAGCGCTATGGATATCGACCACAATATTTCATTACACAATAGTGGAATTCCTCTTTTAACAACATTCTTAAATATATCACCCGATATCTTATCTAAACGCATCGCATCCCTTAAATATTTGTTATTATAGCCTGCCGCTACATTTATCCCCATCTCTACAACTCTTGAAATAACCGTACCAATGGCCGCACCAATAACTCCTAGTTTAGGAAACCCAAAGTGACCAAAAATCAAGATATAGTTAATGCAAAAGTTCACAATAACCGCTATAACACTAGCCTTCATTGGTAAAACTGTATTTCCCGTTTCTCTTAATGAAGAAGAATATACTTGTGTAATCGCAAAAGGAATGAGTCCAATCAGCATAACATCCATATACTGCTTACCAAAGTTCAAAGTTGTCAAACTATCTGTCGGATCATCATTTAGATATAATGAAATCAATGAAGGACCCAACACTTTAAAAATGCATATGGCCAATATTGAAATCAAAATGCCAAGCAATATTTTAATTCGGAAACAATTGTGCACACCATCCCTGTTTCCACGTCCATAAAATTGTGCCAAGAATATTCCAGCACCTGACATTGCACCAAAAACACTCACATTAAACACTTGAAATAACTGATTTGAAATAGATACACCACTCATAGATAGCGTTCCTAATTGTCCAATCATAACGTTGTCTAATAAACTGGCAAGATTGGTAAACCCATTCTGTATAACAATCGGAATACATACAATCAAAACCATTCGATAAAACTTCATATCACCAATTAACGATTTCATGCCCTTCCCCCTCTAAGTAAGAAATACCGAGAACGCTTAATGATTCTCGGTATTATTTTTGTAGTAACACAATGCACCTAATAAATTAGCATCATTGTTAAATTTACAAGCTTTGATAACAGGTTCCTCTAAAGTTGGAAACCATTGTGTCAAACCCATCATATTTTCTTTGATACACGCAATCAGTTTAGGCTGTGCCGATATACCTCCACCAATCAAAATTGTATCCACATCTAACAGCAACTGAAGATTGTTTAACATCCAAGCCAAATTTTGGCAATATTTGTTAAAACCTGCATATACTCTTTCATCATCTAAATGATCAAAAAGTTCTTTACCCGTTAAACCCGTCGCTCTTTCAAGACCATCTTTTCCAAAGCATGTAGCCATGGTATTCTTAAAAGTTTTTTCTGTATCCATATGCGCATCTGAATATTCACCTGCCAATAAATGTGAACCTTCATATACCTTATGATCAATCACTATACCCATCCCAATATATGTACCTAGAACCACAACCAAAGCATTCTTTGAATGTATCAAATTTCCAAATCCAAGTTCAGCCCACGTTGCACAACGACCATCATTTTCAATTGTCACTTTACAACCTTTAATTTCTTCCAACCGCTCCTTTAAAGGGTAGTTCGATAGAAAAGTCAGTTTACCCGTAATAAATGCCTTTGAATGATCTTCATTCAAGATTCCAGGCATACTGATCGCAATTCCAGTATATTCAAATGGTAATTCACAAATGGATTGAACGATTTTATCTGCCGTATCTAAAGTAGGATATCCCCCTTTTTGTTGGATATTCCCTGACGCATCGCATAATCCATATTTAATATTGGTACCACCAATGTCGATCGTTAAAATCATAATTTTTGCGATGTTGAAATTGTGTAACTATATAAATCGCCACGATAGTAACACATTGTATACTCTATCTTTTTCTTCTTTTTATCATAAGAAACACGCTTACGAGCTAAAACAGGCTGTTCCTTACGTATCTTCAGAGCTAAACAGATTTCTTCACTCGGATTAATCGCAGAAAACTCTTCATCTATTCTTGTCGGTGCGCCAATCACTTCATAAATAGACTGTGTTTGTTCTTCCATATTCAAAGGTATATTCAAACTTAAAGGAAAATAAGACACAAAATACACCAATAACACATCATCTGCACTACGAACTCTTCGAACGCAATACATCATTTCTTCGTCCAAGCCAAACAATTCTCTTGTAGCTTCATCCGGAATTTCTTTTGTGATGTGAAAAGACTTAGTTCCCGGCGTTCTTCCTAAAGCTGTCATTTCATCTGTAAAACTACGGATATGCGACAACTCCTCTTTGATTTTAGGTCTATATGTCACAAACGTACCCTTGCCACGTCCACGCTTTACCATACCTTCCTGTTCTAATTCAAGAATAGCTTGTCTTGCTGTAATTCTTGAAACATCGTACATCTCTTGAATTTCCATTTCACTGTCAACGCGATCTCCTATAGCCAAGACTCCATCTTGGATATCTTTTTTGTAGAACTCCTTTATTTGTTTATAGTAAGGAAGATGACCCGACGTTGTATCCAACTTATGCATAATTTGATCTCCTTATATATTTGTTATAACAATTATAGGATATTTCTTCTTTGCTTGTCAATTTCAATCCATTCATCTAATGTCATTGGCACATAATCGCTATATATGCAAAAACAATTAATAAGTTGGCAAGGCACACCCTCTAATTGGCCATCACTAATTCTTGGGTGTTTTTGTTGATGAATATACTCTTGATAAGCATCTAAAAATTGCTGATCTTGCGTCGCATGAATATGCCCATGCAACATAAATGTTTTTGGGTTTCCATCCTCATCTCTTCGATATTGTCCGTTATAGCACGCAATTGGATAATGAGATAAAACTACTTTTCGTTTATTCTCATTTAATTCCGCATAATCTTTGATCCAAACAAATCGCGAAGCATCAAAGTTTTTATCATCCAAGAAACGATCATGATTTCCACGAATCAAATAAATTTTTCCCTTTAATTCATCCAAAATCTCTGTTGTTTGACTTGCGTTTCCCCATGAAAAATCTCCCAAAACAACAACTTCATCATTCTTTCGAACTTTACTGTTCCATTGATCAATCATATATTCATTCATTTGCTCGATGTCTTCGAAACCTCTTTGATCCATCTTTTCATTCAACGAACGATGAAAAAAATGTGTATCCGCAATATAATAACGCATCTTTTAACTCATCCTTTCAAATAGAAAATAGCGGAAGACCCGCTATTTTATCATACACGCAAATCCTTCTTGTTTATAAGCACTTTGCGTCTTTTTCAAACTTACATAATCCGATTGAGCTTCACCCTTATCTAATAAGCCACTTTCAATCAGCGTATCTATATTTGCTGTTTTAAAATTCATTTCCAACGTCACTTCAACCTGCTGTTCTTTTAATTCAGTAGATACATGAACGCCTTCAATCGAATTATATTTATCATCCAATGAAGAATTGATCTTAGATTGAATCTGTTCAGAATTCATATCTTCTGTTATACCTAAATCTGAAAAGCTCATCGCAAACTTCTGTGTCATCTTTTGAATCTTATCCCCCTTAGCTTCAAAAGTAACTTGTTGCGAAGAATCATTCTTACAATCAATTACCTTTACTTTATTTGTCTTTTTTACTGTTACCGGCGCCTTTTCAGTTGATTTACTCTTTTGATGCGTAAGATCACTCACTTTTGTACAGCCACAGAGCAATAAACATGCACACAACAAATATTGAACTCGCATAAGTATTCCCCCTTACGCAAATCATTTTATCATGAAATCAAATGTTCATCCACAAAGTTCGAAAGTTCATTCAAGCCAGCCTTAAATAATTTACTATCTTGAGCCAAGCCTAAACGAAAATAATATTCCTTATCAAAACACGATCCCGGCACAAAGAAAACGCCTTTTTCTGCCAATAATAATTTTGCAAACGTCTCACTTTTTAAATCAAAATAATACTTCAAAAAACAAACCGTACCACCACTTGGTAATACACATTCAAACGAAGGATTATCTTTAAGCCATTCATGAACGATATTTTTATTTGTTGAAATAATATTTTTAGCCCTTAAAATCAATTCATCCTTATGATTAAGGGCAATCCATCCCAATTTGTCCACTAAAGGACCTGTAGAAATCATTGAATAATCTCTTCTTACATTGATTTGATGAATCACATACTCATTGGCTTTGATCCAGCCAAGGCGTAATCCAGCCAGTGAAAACATTTTACTTAAACTTGATGTTGAAATTCCATTCTCGTATAAATCACTTATAGATACTTCCTCATTTAAGCCACGATATACTTCATCACAAAGAATATATGTATTATAGGGTTTACACAATTCAATCAATGCATTTAGAAACTCATTAGAATATTCTGTCCCCGTTGGATTCGAGGGATTATTTAAAATAATCATTTTCGTTGATGAATTTAAAACACCTCTAAACTTTTCCACACTAACCTGCCAATCCATTTCATCCAATTCAACCAAATGCACTTTACAACCAAGTGATTTTGGAACATCCACAAACCGCTGATATCCAGGAACCACACTAATGACTTCATCTCCTTTTTCTAATAAAGTGTTCATCACCAATTCATTTGCCTGCAAGCAACCTTGTGCTGTTGTGATATTGGCAATTGTTCCATGCTCATATAAAGATAGGATTTCCTTTTTCAATTCAATATCCCCAGTGACTTGACCATAATCTAATATTAGATTTGAAAAATCAAAGTCTTCCAAATCCAACAATTCCTGTAACGTAAGAGATTTAACACATGTATCCGTCATATTGTAGATGGCATCATTTTCATAATCATTCATCCATTGTTCGACTTTAAAATCAGGCAATCTCATTCGTAGAATACCTTACTCAAGAAATCCTTTGCACGTTCAGACTGAGGATTTTCAAAAAACTCTTCGCTTGTATTTTCCTCTATAATTTCACCTTGATCCAAGAAAACAACTCGAGTGCCTACCTTTCTCGCAAATCCCATTTCATGTGTAACCACAACCATTGTCATACCTTGCTTACCTAGATCCTTCATTACTTCAAGCACTTCCTTGATCATTTCTGGATCTAATGCACTCGTAGGTTCATCAAACAACATAATATCTGGATTCATACATAAGGCTCTGGCAATCGCTACACGCTGTTTTTGACCACCAGACAAGTTATTAGGATATGCATCTTTCTTTTCTAATAATCCAACTTTATCCAAATACTCTAAAGCTGTTTTTTCAGCTTCTTCATCCGTTTTATTTAAAACTTCTACCTGTGCTAACTTACAATTTTGTAAAACCGACATATTTGGAAACAAATTAAAATGCTGGAATACAAATCCCATACGATTTCTTTGTGCACGAAATTTCCTTTCATCATCCGGATTCATCCATTCGTTATCCATATAAATTTTACCTGTATCCACATGTTCCAAGCCATGAATACAACGTAACAACGTACTTTTCCCTGAACCACTCGGACCAATCAACGAGATAATATCCCCTTTATTGACTTCTATGCTCCCATTTTTTCATAACATTCTTCGACGTCATTCCATTTTTTCTCTCTAAAATATAACTGAATATTAAATTAGCATTTTAATTAAAGCTTTTTTAAATCATACATACTCTATAATCTAACCATATAAAACGCAATATAAAAAGGAAGCAAAAAGCTCCCTAAACGATTAGTTCTTTAATGCTTGTAATGGCGCAGGAATTCTTCCTCCACGATTGATCATGACATCATTTGAAATCTGAGAAATTGGCATGACAGGACCTGCTCCTAATAAACCACCAAAGTCTAGTTCTTCACCAACATCTTTTCCAATCGCAGGAATCACACGTACGGCTGTCGTCTTTGTATTAACCATACCGATTGCAGCTTCATCTGCAATAATTCCTGAAATAACACTTGCACTTGTTTCTCCTGGAATTACGATCATATCCAATCCAACACTACATACTGCCGTCATAGCTTCTAATTTTTCTAATTTTAATGCACCTGTTCTTGCCGCATGAATCATACCTGCATCTTCACTTACAGGAATAAAAGCACCAGATAATCCACCAACATTACTCGTTGCCATAACGCCGCCTTTTTTAACAGCATCATTCAACATGGCTAAACAAGCCGTTGTTCCATAAGCACCACAAGTTTCTAATCCCATTTCCTCTAGAATATAGGCAACACTATCACCAATAGCTGGAGTTGGAGCTAAAGACAAGTCCACAATCCCAAATGGAACACCCAGTTTTTCACTCGCAACAGTTCCAACCAACTGTCCCATACGCGTAATCTTAAAGGCTGTGCGCTTAATTAAATCTGCAATCTGATCCATACGCAATGATTTATCGGCTTTACTTAATACAGCACGCACAACACCAGGGCCAGATACACCAACATTAATTACACAATCGGCTTCACCTACACCATGGAAGGCACCAGCCATAAATGGATTGTCTTCAGGCGCATTACAGAATACAACAAGTTTAGCTGCTCCTAAACAATTGTCATCCTTTGTATATTCAGCACAACGCTTCACAATACGCCCCATCTGCGCAACGGCATCCATATTGATACCTGCTTTTGTACTACCTACATTGACACTAGCACACACATGCTGCGTCTTTGCCAAGGCTTCAGGAATAGATTCAATCAATTCATTATCCCCTGCTGCATATCCTTTTTGTACCAGTGCAGAATATCCACCAATAAAATCAACCCCTAATTTTTGAGCACAACGCTCTAAAGTTAATGCGTATTCAACTGGATTTCCCCCTGAACAAGCCACTAACATCGCAATTGGGGTTACACTAATTCGTTTATTTACAACAGGAATACCATAAATCTTACTAAAATCGTTTCCAACTTTTACTAAGTCTTTGGCTAAGTGGCAAATCTTTTCTTCTACTTTTTGACATGACACATGAATGTCTGGATCCATACAATCCAGTAAACTAATACCCATTGTAATCGTACGAATATCCAAATATTCTTCGTCAATCATCTTTATTGTTTCTAAAATTTCATTTGTTTGCATAGGAATACCTCATTAAATTTTGTGCATAGAATTGAAAATATCCTGATGCATACAACGAATGACTAGATTCTTTTCTTTTCCTAAGTTTTCCATTTTCTCCGCAAATTCATTTAATGGAATGCTCATTTCATCAATCGCAACCATCATAGTCATAGTGAACATAGAATCTACGATTGTTTGAGTTACATCCAATACATTTAGATTGTAGTTTGCGCATTCATTGGCAATCATAGCCAAGATTCCTACTTTGTCTTTTCCAATTACACTAATAACAGCCTTCATCATCTTTCTCCTTAAAATTTGATTTCGCATTTTTCAAAGCGTATAAGCTCATATGGTTCATATGCACTCTGGATTCCTTGCACATTCACATCATATTCACTTGGCATAAAGGATACCTCATTTTGTTGATTTAGACAATCCTTAATACTTTGGCTTTGTTCTTTTGTCAAAGTATGTGACTTCTTGAAACAAATGTCATTTGCCTTATCAACCAATACAATTTCTACATCTAGACAATCGCTTTTAAACAAATGCTCTTTCCAATCACACTCTTGAACATTAAAATAAAAATCACTGGAATCAATATCGCCACCTTCAAGCACAAATACGGCAATATCGTTTGTGTAACAAAAATGAAGATCAATACCACTATTCAACATATCAATTTCCTCCTGTGTCCAATCTTCATCTTTTATTACTAGCATAAAACGGTTTTCTACATAGTCCATAATGGCACCAAAATCGATGTCATACGCAAATTTTTCTTTTTTATTCATACCACCATTATAAAGATTATCTTAAGAAAAAGCGAATCAATTTCTCATTCAATTTTGTATAAGGCTGATAACGCATAGGTAAATCAATGATTCTTTTTTTATCCACAATACTCTTTGTATGACTAAACGTATCAAAACCACGCTTTCCATGGTATGAACCCATCCCACTTTCGCCAACACCACCAAAGCCCATATTACTAGTAGCTAAATGAATCACAACATCGTTGATACAGCCACCGCCAAAGGATACTTCACTCGTTACTTTCTTAGATACTTCTTTATTATTTGTGAAAATATATAAAGCTAGTGGGCTAGGCATAGAATTGATTTTATTTATAACAACATCTAAATTTGAATATGTCAATATTGGCATAACAGGACCAAATATCTCTTCCTGCATAATAGGATCTGAAAAATCCACACGATCCAATACCGTTGGTTCAATTTGTAGATTATGATGTTTTCCACCATAGACAACCTTATCCATATCAATCAACCCCAAAATCCTCTTATAGTGCTTTTCATTAATAATATAACCATAATCATCTAAGCTCGCATATTGACGCTTAATTTCAAATATCACGCATTCGATAAATTGGTCTTTTATAGATTCGTGTACCAACATATAATCTGGAGCTACACAGGTTTGTCCACAATTCAAATATTTTCCAAACACAATTCTTCGTGCCGCCAATTTAATATCTGCATCTTTATCTACGATACAAGGACTTTTCCCTCCCAATTCTAGAGTGACTGGCGTTAAATATTGACTCGCCTTATTCATCACAATTTTTCCTACACGTTTTGATCCTGTATAGAAAATATAGTCAAATTTTGAATCCAATAATTTAGAACTCACTTCACTATCTCCAAGTACACAAGCCACATATTCTGGATCAAAATATTCTTCAATCATATCTTTGATTACTTGTGATGTGTATGGACTAAATTCACTAGGTTTTAATACCACCGTATTTCCAGCTGCAAGTGCATCAATCAAGGGGTCAATAGAAAGCAAAAAAGGATAATTCCAAGGACTAATAATTAACACCACACCATAAGGACTCGGCTTTTCAAAACTACGCGACAAAAATTGAGACAATGGTGTATATACATTCCTTTCTTTAGCAAACTTACGAATGTGTTTTACCATATAAGTCAATTCGCTTAAAGCTAACCCAACTTCGCACATATAAGTTTCAAAATTTGATTTTCCGACATCCATTTTAATAGCTTCATTAATTCTGTCTTCATAAGCTAAAATCGCCTTTTTTAAAGTTTTTAAGGCATTTATTCTAAAATTAATATCTAGAGTTTTATGTTGCTTATAAAATTCTCTTTGTTTTAAAACGATTGGATCCATACTTAATCCTCCACTACAAAATCATACACTTTTTCTAACTCTTTTACACCCCATAAAACTGGAACTGGATATAATGGATTGGCTTCATGATCTGCGTAAATAGCCAATTTGTGTATATCCGATTTTTTAATTCACTAAATGTAGATGAGATGCCAAAATACTTTTTCATTAAAGTGATTTGTTCAATAAAACGCTCAGCCCCAACCTTATAGGAATCATTCGCATTACAGATGCCACAATACAGAGCCATTTCATAGAGCTTCTTATACACACTTTCTCCATATTGATTCAATACAACATCAAGTAATGTTGCGTTAGCTAGTCCATGCGCAATATTATATTTTCCACCTAATGGATGAGCAATCGCATGCACATATCCTACATAGGATACTGTAAAGGCATGCCCAGCATAGTAGGCAGCATCGAGCATATTGCTTCTAGCTTCTAAATCATTTCCGTCCTCATACACCTTATATATTCTCAAAAATTAGTTTTGTAGCCTTTAACGCATATGCACGCGTCTTCTTTGTAGTCAAATTACCAATATAAGCCTCAATCGCATGGGTTAAAGCATCCATACCAGTACATGCCGTAATAAATGGAGGCAAGGATAAAGTGGGTTTTGGATCTAAAACGGCATAATCAGGAATCAAATTAAAATCATTGATCGCATATTTATGACGTGTTTTTGAATCTACAATGACAGCCGCAAGAGTTGTTTCACTTCCTGTTCTAGCTATGGCAAGTACACAAATCAACAATGGAAGTTTCTTCCATATCTTTAAAATTCCCTCCATCTTTGATAGTGGTTTCTTAGGACGAGCAAGTCTAGCACCAACGGCCTTAGCACAATCCATGCTGGATCCTCCACCAAAACCAATTAAAGCTTGACAATTAGAAGATAAATATAAGTTTTTTGCTTCCTCTACATCATCACTTGTAGGATTTGCGACCGTCTTATCATAAATGACATATGAAATAGAATGATGATCTAAGTGTTCACACATACGATTTAATATTCCTAATTGATGCACAGTAAAATCAGTAATAACCATCACTTTAGATATATGATTATCCATGCAAATATAAGAAATTAAAGATGTACTCTTTAATATTTCAGGAGTTCGATAAGGTAAAATAGGAATCACTAGTTTAAAACAACTCTGAAAAATCCGACAATATATTTTCTTGAATGTATTCGCAAAGTGCCTCCATTTAGTTAACTTTGTATACTTTATATTTATTTATTCACTTTGTCAACTATAAAAAATATGGACACGTTCATGTCCATACCTTTATGCTTTCATCAACAGCCTTTCAATCGACTCTTCACTTACTGAGAAGATCGATGCGATACTTGAAATACTGAATCCTTTGTCTACCATTGTTTGATACATTTCAAGTTCTTTTTTATCACTGCCTTGTTCGATCCCTTTTCTTATCCCTTCAGCTTCCCATTCCTTTGACTTTACTTCCAGCCATCTCTTTTCAGCTTCACACATTTAACTTCACCTAAGCTTTCATCAATAGCCTTTCAATCGACTCTTCACTTACCGAGAAGATCGATG
>OLNE01001300.1_pt1 | contig 18471 bp, 14 predicted proteins | sample 1672431 | NCBI WGS metagenome assembly OLNE01 (sample SAMEA3136685, study PRJEB25190) | human gut metagenome | reverse complement strand
CATAACCATCGACGGCCACGACATACGCGACGGGACGCTAAAGTCACTGCGCGACAACATAGGCATAGTGCAGCAGGACGTGTTCCTGTTCGGCGGCACTGTGCGCGACAACATACTATACGGCCGTCCCGATGCGACCGATGAGGAGGTAATCGAGGCGGCAAAGCTGGCCGATGCGCACGAGTTCATAATGAAGTTCGAGAACGGCTATGATACAATCGTGGGCCAGCGCGGCATAAAGCTGTCGGGCGGCCAGAAGCAGCGCATAGCAATCGCGCGCATATTCCTGAAAAACCCGCCGATACTGCTGCTGGACGAGGCCACAAGCGCGCTGGACAACGCTACCGAGCGCATAATACAAAAGTCGCTCAGCCGCCTGAGCGAAAACCGCACATCGCTGGTTATAGCGCACCGGCTCGCCACCATACGCAACGCCGACTGCATATTCGTAATGACCGACGACGGCATCGTGGAAAGCGGCAACCACGAGCAGCTCATCGAGAAGAACGGGCTGTACGCACAGCTTTATAACTCTCAATTCGAGGGACTGGAGAAATAACGATACGATGATGAGGGACGGCGATACGCCGTCCCTCGCGTTTCTTTTGGCAGACAGAGCAATCGACTCACTGTCTGCTCTTAACTATAAAATAAGACTGGAGTAGTATTGACAAGACTATAAGACTGTGGTAGTATATATGTGGTAGCTACTACTGGAGTCTTATGAAAGGATGTTTGCGCGTGGACATTAAACTGTTTGATTCCGAACTGAAAGTGATGGACGTACTTTGGAAAGAGGGCGATATGCCGGCAAAGGAAATTGCCAGGGCGCTGACAGGCGAACTGGGCTGGAACGTGAATACGACATATACGCTGATAAAGCGCTGTATTAAGAAGGGCGCGATCGAGCGCCGCGAGCCGGGCTTTATGTGCCATGCGCTGATACCCAAATCGGCGGTACAGGAGGCCGAGACCGACGAGCTGATTAACAAGGTATATGACGGCTCGGCCAACAAGCTGTTTGCGGCGCTGCTGGGTCGTAAGAAGCTTTCGGCCGAGCAGATTGAAAAGCTCAAGCAAATTGTGGGCGAGCTGGAATGAGGTGCATCGTATGAGCCTTATGCAGATGAGCGTCGCGGGGGCGCTGATGATACTGGCCACGACGGTCATTCGCGCGCTGGCGATAAACCGCGTGCCTAAAAAGACGTTTCTCGTGCTGTGGGGCGCGGCGCTGATGCGGCTGCTGGTACCGTTTTCACTGCCGTCCGCGCTGAGCGTGTATTCCTTGCTTAGGCAGAAAGCGTTGCCGGTCATGGCGAATGCGCCTGCCGCGGCATTGCCAGTTGCGGCTTCGGAGCAGGCATATGCCGTCGCGGCACAGACGGGCGCGGCGTCTGCGTGGACGTTCCCGGTATGGGACATGGTCTGGATAGCGGGGCTAATCATATGCGCGGCCTTTTTTACCGTGACTTATTTTAGGTGTTATCGGGAGTTTCAGATGTCTCTGCCGGCGGAGAACGGCGTTGTGCGGCGCTGGCTGGAGACGCATAAACTGCGCCGCAGAATTTCAATTCGGCAGTCCGACCGCATATCGTCTCCGCTTACATTTGGTGTACTGCGCCCTGTCATACTTATGCCTAAGCGGACAGACTGGCGGGATGAAACCGCGCTGAGGTATGTATTGGAGCACGAGTTTGTGCATATTCAGCGGTTTGACACTGTGTTCAAGCTATTGCTGATTGCATCGGTGTGCGTGCACTGGTTCAACCCGCTGGTATGGGTGATGTACGTTCTGGCGAACCGGGACATTGAACTTTCGTGCGACGAGACGGTTGTCTGCCGCTTTGGCAGTGGCACGCGGGCTTCGTATGCGAAGGTATTAATCAGCATGGAGGCGGCGAGGAGCGGCTTTGCGCCTTTATGCAATCATTTCAGCAAAAATGCGATAGAGGAAAGGATAACAGCAATTATGAAGACCAGAAAGACGACAATTGTATCTCTTATAATGGCGGCGGCGCTGATTACGGGCACGGTGACTGCGTTTGCGACGTCCGAAAAGAACGAAGAGGGCGGTGTACAGGCCGCGCAGGTCACGTATGCGTTCAGCTCCGGCGACGCGATGGCGTCCGGCAGCGCCATTGAATCCGGCGATGCACTGGAAGTGAGTGAGGAATACGCTGCTATCGGCATTACCGATCAGGGCAGCGAATGGTATTATGGGGGCAAGTCGATCGCCGGGATTTACGACGACAACGGCGGCATTTACATGAACGATTCCGTCAGCGACGGCGTTTATCTGAACGTCAGCAGGGACGAAAAAGGCGGCGCTACAGGTGCAGTCATCATCACGAAGGCGCAATTCCGCAAGATGGTGGACAGGCATATGAACCTGACCGCGCTTGATAACGGGCAGGACACGCTGATGTCGTACAAAAACCCAATAGACGGCAAGACCTATTACAGCTTTGACGACGGCAAGACATTCGAGCCGCTGACCGACGCAGAATTTGAAGCGCTCTTCCCGACGCCGGACATAGAATGGTGGACATACGAAGGCTACAAGGAATGGCTGGACAATGAAAAGGCAAATCTCCAAAGCATGTTAGGCGGAAAAGGCTGGACAAGCAGCGAAGGCGAATTCATCTGGACTCAGGAAAAAATCGACGAAACCATAGCACTATACGAAACCATCCTAACCGAAATAAAAAACGGAGTAATGTACTCCAAAACCGTAGACGGGCAGGAAGACACGGTAATAAGCTGCAATCCCGCAGATCAGGCTATGGGGGTATCCACGGAGGGGTGACGGGGGTACGTGTTACTCCTTTTCAACCGCCCCCAAAAACAAGAAAAGCATCGGACGAAAAATCCGATGCTTTTCATTATAATCTTTATTAGCCAATCTCGCGTATGACGCGCGCCATGTCGGCCCACTGCTGCTCCATACTGGCGACCAGCTTGAACTGCGTGCGGCAGCGGTCGAGGTTGTGCTCGGGGCGCGTGGTGCGGAAGTACACGTCGCCCGCCAGATAGTCGCTCAGGAAGCGCACGCCGCATTCCAGCGTCATCAGCTTTGCACCCATCGGCAGCGTCTCCAGCTCGTTCTTGGTCAGGTTCCTGCACGCGCTCAGATAGCCGCGCGCATACGCCGTGTACAGATCCAGCGACATGCTGACCTTGCTCAGATCCTTCTCGTCCTCAAGCGCCGTGGACGCGCCGAAGCGAATCGAATCACCAAAGTCGTTGGCGGCCAGACCCGGCATTACAGTATCCAGATCGATTACGCACAGCGGCTTGCGGGTCTTAGCGTCCAGCATGACGTTGTTCAGCTTGGTGTCGTTGTGGGTAACGCGCAGCGGCAGCTCGCCCGCCTTGAGCATGTTCATCATCGTCGCGGCTTCCTCGCGGCGCGCCATTACGAAGTCGATCTCCGGGCCGACTTCCTTCAGCATGCCCTTAACGTCGGCGGCAATGGCCGCGTCCAGCTGGGCATAGCGGTTGGGCGTGTCGTGGAACTGCGGTATGGTCTCGTGCAGCGTCGCCGCCGGGAAGTCGGCCAGCTGGTTCTGGAAGTTGCCGAACGCAACCGCGCTCTGATAGAAGTCTTCGGCGGTCTCGGCCTTGTCCAGGCAGATGCTGTCCTCAATGAAGTCGTACACGCGGAAGTAGCGGCCCTCGGCATCCTTATAATACGCCTTGCCGTCCACTGTGGGCACCAGCGTCAGCACATGGCGCGGGTCAGAATCGTTCTTGGCGATGTGGCCGGTTACGGCGATGATGTTCTCCATCAGCGCGTCAACATCCTTGAATATGGTGTTGTTGATCTGCTGCAGTATGTAGCGCTTGCCCGAGTCGGTCACAACCAGCTGGGTATGGTTGATATGGCCGCTGCCATACGGCTCACAGGACACGGCGTTGCCGCTGAGTTTGAATTGCTTGATAGCGTCGTTCATATTAATATCCTCCTTGGTGGATTTATCTTCCCTATGTCAATGTAATAAATTATAAGGCATTTTGGCTCGAAGGTATATAGTCAAAAGTGAAAATTAATGGAGCAATCCTACTAAATATCATATAATTTTTTGTATAACGCTTAACTGGAACCACAATTCCGGTCTTATACGCACATATGTGCCCATTCATATTGCCATCTGAGCGCAATTATAGTATAATTGTATACTGGTTAAGGCATAACGTCATTTCTTTTATAAAATCGCTTTTTAAGGCGCATGAGACGCGGCCTTTATGGCTTACAGCCGTTTGCAAGGGAGGTATTCTGGCGTGGACAGGACGATACTGCACTGCGATTGCAATTCATACTTTGCGTCGGTCGAGCTGCTCAGCCATCCCGAGCTAAAAAGTCAGCCCGTGGCCGTATGCGGCGACCCGGCGGCGCGCCACGGCGTGATACTGGCCAAGAACGACGCGGCCAAGCGTTATGGCGTAAAGACCGCCGAGCCGATAGTCCATGCCCAGCGCAAGTGCCCCGGCCTGATACTGCTTAGGCCGCATCACGAGCTGTACGGCCAGTACTGCCGCCGGATAAACGCGATCTACGCGCAGTACACCGATCTGGTAGAGGCGGCCAGCGTGGACGAATCGTATCTGGACGTGACCGGCTCGCGCGCGCTGTTCGGCACGGGTGAGCAGATTGCAAACGAACTGCGCGCGCGTATTAAGCGCGAAACCGGCCTGACAATATCGGTGGGCGTGTCGTTCAACAAAATCTTTGCCAAGCTGGGCAGCGATTACAAAAAGCCCGACGCAACCACGGTAATCACGCGCGAAAACTATCGCGACATACTCTATCCACTGCCCATCGGCGACATGATGTATGTGGGTAAGTCCTCAGCAGCGGTTCTGCGGCGCGCGGGCATACTCACGCTGGGCGACATATACGCGGCGGGGCAGGAGCGCCTTACCGCCATGCTGGGCAAGGGCGGCGAAAACCTGTGGCGCAACGTGGCGGGACTGGACGACAGCCCGGTCATGCCCATCGGCTACCGCGAAACCGCCAAGTCGGTGGGCAATTCGATCACGTTCCGCCGCGATCTGGTCAGCGAGAGCGACTTTAACGCGGGCCTCACAATGCTATGCGAAAGCGTGTGCCAGCGTCTGCGTGCGGCGGGGCTGTTCGGCACCTGCGTGACCGTGCAGATAAAGGACCCGGAACTGCGCGTGATTTCGCGCCAGACGCACATAAGCGCCCCCACTAACGCCACCAGCGACGTACTCGCCGCCGCGCGCGAGCTTGTCAAACGTAACTGGCAGCCCGGCGCGCCCGCGCGTATGCTCTCGGTCAGCGTGAGCGACCTTAGCGACAATCCGGGCGTGCATCAGATGAGCTTCTTTAACGACGACGAACAGGCGCGCGAGAAGGACAGGCGGCTGTACTCGGCAGTGGACGGCATACGCGCAAAGTTCGGCGGTTCTGCGCTGCGTATGGGCAACCTGCTTTCGACCGACATTATTTCTGACGGCGACGCTTCGGATGAGGACGGTCAGTCATAGGCAGAGGATGCTGCCTCAGCCTTAATACCTTAAATAAAAGAGCGGATGAAAGCCAAACTTAGCTTTCATCCGCTCAACTTATTCAGCCAGCTTTATCGGCCCAGCTTCTTTTCCTGCTCCTTGAGGAACTCGATGCACACGCGCGCCTCGTCCAGACCCGACGGCTTGCAGGTCTCGGACTCGACTATCATCTGTATGCCCATTTCAACTGCGGTCTTGTACACCTCGGCCGCGGGCGCGGTGCCCAGGCCCAGCGGCGTGCCGTGGCCGTCCGCGTCGCCGTCCTTTATGTGTATAATGTGTACGCGGTCCTTCAGCTCGTGCATCATCGCGATGGGATCCTGCTTGCCCACGTATGCCCAATAGGTGTCGATTTCCAGCTCCATATTGGTGCGGGTCTTTATCTGCTCGTAAATGTGGGAGCCGTCCTCATTTACCTTGAACTCATGCGCATGGTTGTGGTAGCCCAGCTTGATGCCCTCGGCGGCGAGCATGGGCTGTACCTTGTTGACCAGCGCGATGAACTCGTCCAGCTTCTCCTGAGTGCTCAGATCGGCGCCCGGGATTATGATGAACTTGTTGCCGATGGTCTTGTGGTACTTGATGGTCTCCTCAAGTCTGTCCTCGGTCAGCTCCTGCCAGCCGGTGTGGGTGGAGGAAACCTCCATGCCGCACTCGTCCAGCTTGGCCTTTACCTGCTCGGCGGGAATGCCGAAGAAGCCCGCGAACTCGGCGTAGTGATAGCCCAGCTTGCCTACCTTTTCCAGAGTGCCCAGCAGGTCGCCCTGCGCCGCGTCGCGCACGGAATACATCTGCAGACCGTATTTCATGATTTAAGTCCCCCTTTGTATTATGCTTAGCGCTTTAGGTTATGCCCGGCGCTTTTAGCCTTATTATTTCAGCTCAACCTTAACCACGGTATCGATCGGGTCGGGCAGAGCCGGGTTCTCGCCGAAGGATACGAACACCACGTCGGGATAGTTGTTGGTCATCCAGTTGCGCTCGATTTTGAGCTCGCTGCCGTCCTGAAGCAGGCGTATGCACTTCACGTCGTCGGCCTTTATGCCGGTCAGCGGCACAAAGCCTATCTGCGCCTCGTTTACGTGGAAGTACACGTTCTTGCCGTTTTGCGTCACGCGGCCATAGTCGGGGCGCGGTATTTCGGAATGGCCGCAGCCGTATATGGCCTCGCCGTTGGCGTGCATCCACTTGCCGACCTCTGCGAGGATCTCCAGCGACTTTGCGGGGATATTGCCGCGCGCGTCGGGGCCCACGTTCAGTATCATATTGCCGCCCTTGCTGACGCATTCGACCAGCTTGCGCACCACTATGTCGGCGGTCTTGAAGCGGTCGTCCCGGGCGCAGTAGCCCCAATTATTGTTCATGGTTATGCAGCTTTCCCACACCACGGGCTTGCCCATGTCGTCCAGCACGCCGGCGGGCGGTATTATCTGCTCGGGGCTTACGAAGTCGCCGCAGTATTCGGACGGGTTCTGCGTGGCCAGCGAGCCAAAGCCCTCGCCCGACACTTCCAGACGGTTGTCCATCAGTACGTCGGGCTGATACTTGCGTATCATGCGCACCAGCTCTGTCGCCTTCCACTTTTCGCCGCGCAGGTCGGCGTAGGAGAAGTCGAACCAGAATATATCTATCTTGCCGTAATTGGTGCACAGCTCCTTTATCTGGCCGTGCATGTATTCAAGGTACTTATCGAAGTCATACTTATAGTCCTTGAACGCCTCGTTATCGCGCATCGGATGGTTTTGGTCGCCGTAGTGCGGGTAGTCCGGATGGTGCCAGTCCAGCAGCGAATAGTAAAGACCCACGCGAATGCCCTCGGCGCGGAACGCCTCCACATATTCGCGCACCAGGTCGCGGCCGCAGCACTTGACCGAGTTATAGTCGGTCAGTTTGGTATCGAACAGGCAGAAGCCGTCGTGGTGCTTTGCGGTCAGCACGGCGTACTGCATACCGGCCTGTTTACAGGCGCGCGCCCACTTTTTGGGGTCGTAATCGACGGGGTTGAACTCGTCAAAGTACTGCTGATAGTCCTCGACAGTTATCTTTTCGCGCTGACGCACCCATTCGCCGCGCGCGGGGATGGAATATAGGCCCCAGTGGATGAACATACCGAAGCGCGCCTTTTTGAACCAGTCTACGCGCTTTTCATAAGCAGCCCTGTCGAACATTTGCTTTTCCTCCGCCTTTTGATACATACTTGTCCGGCGCATTGCCGCGCCGCGTCGTTTATCCCTGAATGGCGTTTATTATTACCGCCATTATAGGTATTGTGATAAGGCACATTATCGTGGACACGAACACGAGCTGCCCCGAAATTTCCTCATGCCTACCCACCGCGCCCGCGGTTATGGTCATATTCGCCGCGACCGGCATGGCCGTTACCATTGCGGGCACGCTCAGGTACAGCCCGCGCAATCCGCACGCGTACAGTATCAGCGCAACCACAATCGGCACGACGAGCAGGCGCATGACCGATATAATCGCCGCGTCCTTCAATTCCGCTATACCGTTGAGCTTAAACGACGCTATGACCAGACCCACCTGGAACATAGCCATCGGCGACACGACGTTAGAACCCATTGTGAACACGCTTGCGAGGAAGTCGGGCACGGGTATACCGAGCGCGAGCCACACAAATCCTACGAGTATCGATATGGTGCACGGGTTAATAGCGCTCTTAAAATCCACCTTACCCGACGAAGCGAGCACCATATACCCGAGTGTGGACACGAGCAGGTTCATGGGCAGGGTATATATGACCATAGTCTGCGACGCGGCTTCGCCATACATGGCCAGCACCACCGGCAACCCCATGAATATATAGTTAGGGAACATAGCGGCGAACTGAGCAGCGGGCGTAGATACGCGCCCCTTAGTCATTTTGCAAAACAGCTTTCCCAGCGGCACGCCCAGCAATATCAGCACCACGCTGATAATCAGCAGATACCATCCCTCCGCGAGCGTTTTAAGCTCGGTCTGCAAAAGAATTATCTTCAGCAGCATCAGCGGAAAGAAAAACTTAAACACCACGCCCGACACCTGCCGGGAAAAATCAGGCTTAACCAGTCCCATCTTAGCAAACACGAATCCACCGGCCATAAACACAAACAGCGTCAGCACCGCGCTTACCGCAGAAGCAAATACCTCACCCAAAGCCAATCACGTACCTTTTCTGACATTATAGCGCTTATAAATTCAATACGTGTCGTGATTTTCCTGCCGCGGCGCTAAATAATTACATTTGGGGAGGGGGGACGTGTTCTTTCTTTTTAGAGAAAAAGAAAGAACCAAAGAAAAATCTATCGCCTTCGGCCTGTTTATACGAAGGTTTGTCTGGATTCGGACGTTTTATGGGATTTTATATTGGGAATGGGCTTTTGCTTTCTTTCGCCGCTTATCTCGCCCAGAGCCAGCGGCGCTTGCTATGCTCGCTGCTTTGCCCCTCACCGCGCATTGTTATCTTTTGCGTTTCGGGATACCGCGCGACGGGTTTTGGCTTTCTCAGATGCTTTTCACCCGCGGTGTGTTCACCGCTGCGGCGGCTCAGAGAGTTATTCGGGGCGCTTCCCGCGCTGGACCATATATCGGAGCCCAGCGCGGGAAATGCCCGCCTGCCGCCATCAGGTTGTATTCGCATCTCATCATTGGCCGCGCCCGCCATAAACCAGAGCGGGCGCGGCAGTTACGCCGTATTTATCGCGCTTCTGTACGAGCGTCTTACACGCCCGGAGAGCGGCGCTTTTCTGTGCGCGGCGATATGCGGCACTGCCGCACCGTTCCTAATTCCGCATTCCTAATTCCGCATTCCGCATTAGCAATCAGCGTTTGCGCGGATTGCGCCGTCCGCTTCCATAAACGCTCCCGGCAGCCCATCAATAATATCGCCCGCATTCATGGAATACTCGCCCAGTTTCTCCTGCGCAAGCGCCCCCGCGCGTCCATGCAGCATCGCACCGTACACCGCCGCCTTAACCGGCTCCATGCCCTGCGCCAGCAGCGCGCCTATTACGCCCGTCAGCACGTCTCCGCTGCCGCCGCACGCCATGCCCGGCGTGCCCGGATTCATCATATACGCGCGTTCGCCGTCGCTTATGCACGTCGCACAGCCCTTCAGCAGCACTACGCACCCGCACTCCTTTGCCAGCATACGCGCGTCCTCAACCGGGTCGCCGCACGCCCTGCCCAGCAGCCTTGCCATCTCACCCGGATGCGGGGTCAGTACATGATTCTTATTCAGCTTCCCGCGCAGTTCGGTATGCTCCGATATTATGTTCAGCGCGTCCGCGTCGATCACTGCGGGCAGTCCGCTGCAAAGCGCCAGCGCGATTACTTCGGGCGCGGCGCGTCTTGTAAGCCCCGGCCCGACTGCCAGCGCCGTCTTGCCGGGCAGAGCCGCGGCTATTCTTTCGACGGCCGCTTCGTCCAGCACGTCCGCGTCGGTGGCCTTCATCGCCATCGCTTCGGGCGCGCGCAGCTGCATTAGCTGCCTTATATCGCGCACGCACGCCGCGCTCACTAGTCCCGCGCCCGCGCGCAGTGCCGCGCTCACGGCCATCAATGCCGCACCCGCGTAGTCGGTCGAACCGGCTATCATAAGCAGGTGTCCATACGTGCCCTTATGCGAATCATGTCTGCGGCGGGGGAGGCTTACGTCGTCTGCCTGAACATACGTCGGCGCGTCCTCGGGCGCATACCGCTCGGGTATGCCTATATCGTGGCATATCAGCCTGCCGCACAAGTCCTGACCGGCCTTCAGCAGCTGGCCGCGCTTAAGGAACTGGAACGTCACCGTCGCATCGGCTGGGCACGCGCCCATGTCCTCGCCGGTTAGCCCGCTCAGCCCCGACGGCACATCCACCGCCAGCACGCGCGCGCCGCCGCCGCGCATTGTGCGCATCATGCGCGCCATGCCCAGATACGCGCCGCTCATTGCCCGCGCAAACCCGGTGCCGAACATCGCGTCCACGCAAAGCTGTGCGCGCGCAATGCCGTCGCCCAGCGTTGCCTTCATTTGCGCAAGTATCTGTCCGCCGTCCTCGCACCCGTCAAGCCCGGCCTGCTTTAGGTCGATTATGCGAATCGCGCGCCCGGCTTTAAGGCATTTAAGGTAGTTATCATGCGCCGCGCTGCCCGGCTGAGGCTCGCCCACGGTAAGAACCGCCACCGCACAGTGCATATCGCACAGCCGCCACGCCAGCGCCCAGCCGTCGCCGCCGTTTGCGCCCGGCCCGCAGCACACTATCGCGGTAAGTCCGATCAGCCGCGCGGTCTCGGACGGTATGTTCATCTCGCGCGGCGGCCATTCGTCGCGCCCCATTAGCGCGATTGCCGCCTTTAGCAGTCCGTCCGCCGCCCGCCCCATCAGCCGCGCCGATGTTATGCCGCTGTCCGCCATGTAGCGCGCTTCCAGCGCGCGCATTTCATCCGGAGTAACTATGCGCATTCACTCGCCCTCCAGTACTGCAAACGCCGTGGCTGCGGAGTCGATATGCGTTATCGACAAATGGCTCCGCACGCCGCCCAGCGCCTTGAATTTTTCATACGCCCGGCCGTGAAAGGACAGCTCGGGTCGTCCCGCGCCGTTCCACTTTACCTCGGCCTCGCAAAGCGTCGCGCCGCTTAGGCCGCAGCCCAGCGCTTTCAGCGCCGCCTCCTTTGCGGCGAATATGCCCGCCGCGCGCTGCGCGCCCGCACGACCCGCCGCCGCTATGTGCGCGCGCTCGCCCTCGGTGTACACGCGCGTTAAAAAGCGCTCGTTTTGTATCGCCCTTGCTATGCGCTCCGGCTCTATCGTGTCCACGCCCACGCCGATTATCATGCGCGCCGCTCCCGCGCCAGATAGCCCGCGTTGGCTATGGCGCGTGCCACTGCCTCAGTCGCAAGTACGCTCAGCCGCATGAAGTCGCATTCCTTATCGCCCGTGGACAGCGCAAACAGCGTGTCGCCATCCATCTGGGTATGCACGGGGCGTATCGCGCGCGCAAAGCCGTCCTGCGCCACTGCGGCCATGCGGTTGGTCTGCGCCTTGTCCAGCTTTGCGTTGGTGGCGACAACAGCAATGGTCGTATTGCTGCCCGCAAATCCGCGCGCGCCTGCGCCGCCCAGCAGCGCATGAAGCACCGGCTTAGGCGTGCCGTCCGCATCATGCCCGCCCGCGAGGAACTCTCCGCTATACGGGTCGTATATATCGCCGCCCGCGTTGACTGCGGCGATTGCGCCCACTATCACGCCGCCGCCCAGCTCTATCGATGCGCTGCCCAGTCCCGATCGCTCGGGTATCGCGCCCGGCACGAACTTGCCCACGCTTGCGCCCATGCCCGCGCCGATCAGGCCTTGCCGTACGTCCTTGCCCGCGTTCATCAGCGCCAGCTTGCCCATCTGCGCGTCAGGGCGTATCTCGGCACTGCCTACGCCCAGGTCGAACAGCACCGCGCCGCCCACTATCGGCACGCGGCTTACGCCCACGTCCAGACCCTCGCCGCGCCGCCGGAGCAAATCCATCGCGCCCGTGCTCGCGTCCAGTCCGTACGCGCTGCCGCCGGTCAGCAGTATCGCGTTTACGCATTCCACCAGCTCGCCCGGCTTCATCAGGTCGGTTTCGCGCGTGCCGGGCGCGCCGCCGCGCACGCATACGCCGGGCACCGCGCCGTCGGGGCAGTATATCGCCGTCACGCCCGTCAGTGCGTCCAGATCGCTGGCGTTGCCAACCATTATGCCGGGCACGTCGCATATATGACCGCTGAACATATAATTTTTCTCTCCTTTTATATATCCATCCGCGCATGAATCATATGGCCGCGCGGCGTTTATCTTGACTACATTATATACTAAGTACAAATGCCAGTCAATCGCGCCAGTTTCAGGTTGCGCGGCGTAAATATTTGCGATATAATCTTTTCGTATTTTGAACGAACGGCAATATGGCCGCATTGCGGTTAAGGCGAGTATAAGAACTGTTTAAGGCAGATACCCAAAGCTTCAATTTAAGAAAGAGCGGGTGATTAAGCATGAAGGCAAAACAACTTGCGAAAAACTTATGGCAGGTAAAGACCAGCTCCTATGAGATAAATGTGGACACAGCCGCCGCGCGCGCGGCGGTTATAGTGGACGGCTGCAAGGCCGCCGGACTCGATCTGCGCAGCGCGGTAAACATGCTGGACGAGCTGGATCATGTGATAATCGACGCCGAGCCGAACGTGCCGCGCTTCGTTGGCATAAGCGAGCAGGGCGGCGAGTGTGTGTTCAGGTTTGAAAGCACAAGCTCGCTGTGGCAGAAGGAGTATGTGCTTTGCTGTACTCCGCTGCGCTTTTGCTATGCCGTGAGCGTGTCGGGCGAGGGCGCGGTGGATTCGGTCAACTACTTCAGCGGCGACATTGCGTGCGTGGGTCACGGCAGCCAGCATGAGTTCGCCGAGGGCTTTTATCCGCTCACGCCGTGGAAGCCCGAGGACAGCTATTTCTTTAAGCCGTGGCAGAGCAACAAGCGCTGGAACGTGCTTATGGTGCCGCCCATGTTCTGCTACTCGTTCCGCATGAGCGGCATATCGCGCCGCCTTGCGCTGGGCCTGTGTGCGCGGCGCGGCGAGCATAACTTCAATTCCTTCGACTATAACTCCTGCAAGAACGGCCGCGGCGGCGGGTTCTTCCTGTCCACCGATCAGAGCGGCCACACCCACGTCAGCGGCAAGTGGAGCGCGCCCGAGGTAATCGGCTATGCCGCGTCCGACGATATGGACGCGCTGCGCCGCTATTCGGACTACTACTTCACCGCCGGTTTGGCTCCGCGCAAGCCGCAGACCACGCCGCCGCGCTTCTGGCAGGGCCCCATGGCGTGCGGCTGGATAGAGCAGTGCCTAAAGGCAGCCTCAATGGACATGCGCGAAGCCTCCGCGCTGTGCCGTCAGGATTTTTATGAGGAGTACTGCCTTAACCTGAAAAAGCACGACCTGCACCCCACGGCGCTGATAATCGACGACAAGTGGCAGGCCGAGTATGCCACCGCGCAGGTGGATATCGAGCGCTGGCCTGACATGCGCGGCTTCATCGACCGCCGCCATGCCGAGGGCATAAAGACAATACTCTGGTTCAAACTCTGGGATAGCGAGGGCTGGGACAAGGAGCTGTGTCTTACCGACAGCAAGGGCAGCATGCGCATCGACCCGTCGCATCCCAAGTTCATCGCGATGCTCAAGGACACGATACATCGGCTGCTGTCGTCCGACGCGGGCTGCCTCGATGCGGACGGTTTCAAGCTGGACTTCGCATTCATAATTCCAATGGGGCACAGTGTAAAGACGTATTCGGGCAAATACGGCTGTGAATTGATGTACGATTACATGAAGCTGATATACGATACGGCCAAGGCGGTAAAGCCCGACGCGCTGATTAACTGCAGCCCGTGCCATCCGTATTTCGCGAACGTGTGCGATCAAGCGCGCCTGCACGACTATGACGAGCGCCGCCGCGACTGCACCGACGATATGACGCGCCGCGCGGAGATGTTTGCCATAGCCAACCCGCATACGCTGCTGGATACCGACAATGCGGGCTTCGACACGCGCCGCGATACAATGCGCTGGCTGCTCAGGCAGGGCGAGGTGGGCGTGCCCGATCTGTACGCGCTGAGCGGAGGCGACCTTACCGACGACGATTTGGAGGAGCTTGCGGCGTACTGGCGCGAGTATTCGGCGCGCATAGATGCGCAGAGGTAATGTTTGGTTAAGGCTGGGCGCGGAGCAGGATTGATTCGATTGATATGAAGCCTGCTTTGCGCTCACTTTGCAATTGCCAAGTGAGGCGGCAAACCCACTGTGTACTTCCTGCCGAACCGCAGCGCGATTCGGTATTATATATTATCCGACATATACTGTCAATGCCTGTAATTATAGCCTGTCTAATCAAATTTTCATTCCATCAATAAAGGAAAAGCGGCGCTTACAGAGAATAGTTAAAGTAAATATACTCATCTTAATGCCATCGAAACCGCAAGGGGAAAGGCGCATATGGACGTACTAAGCAGAATGATTACCACGCAGACCATAATGTTTCTGTATATGGTGTGCGGCGTGGTGCTGCGCAGAATTAAGATCATCAATGAAAACAGCCGCCCAAGCTTTGTAAAGCTGCTCACCAATCTGCTTTTGCCATGCATGATACTGGATTCATTCAATAAGCCCATGGACGTGGAGGAACTGAAGGGCGCGGCGCTGGTGCTGGCGGTAAGCTGCGCGATGTGCCTGATAAGCTATGGCGTGGGGCGCGTGATATGGCGCAATGCCGCGCCCGAGCGCAAGGGCACGCTGCTGTTCGGCACGATGTTTTCCAACGCCGGCAACGCGGGCACGCCCATCGTGTCGCTGGTATTCGGCGAATCGGGCGTATTGTACGCGTCGTTTTTCATGATACCGGTGCGGATACTGCTGTGGACGATGGGCGTATCGCTGTATGTCAAGGGTTCGCGGCGCGATAAGCTGACCAAGGTGCTGCTCAATCCGTGCGTGGTGATCGTGTTCGTGGGCGTGGCGCTGATGCTGTCGCCGTTTACGATAACCGGCGCGCCCGCGACTGCGCTTAAATCCATCGGCGACATGACCGGCCCGCTGGCCATGATGATAATCGGCGCGTCGCTGGCCGAACAGAAGCCGCGCGAGCTGCTGGACAAGGACGCCTTCCTGCTGGCGGCGATGCGGCTCATCGTAATGCCGCTTATCGCACTGGGCGCGCTGAAGCTGATCGGCATGGAGGAGCAGTTGATGCGCGTGACTGTGATACTGCTTGCGATGCCGGTTGCCTACACCACCGCGATACTTGCCGAGCGCTACAACGCCAATTATCACTTCGCGGGCAAGTGCGTATGCCTGTCGACGGTGCTGTCGCTGTTCACGGTGCCGCTTATCTGTATGCTTTTGTAGAGCGTGTCTTAAAAATTCCCTAATCCGCAATTTCTGCGGATTTTCCTTTATGGGACACTCTTAGAACTTTTCGGGAGGAAAATATGGCCCGTATACTTATTATAGAGGATGAAAAGATGCTTTCGCGCTTTGTTCAGCTGGAGCTGGAGCACGAGGGGTATGAAACCGACGTGGCGAACGACGGACTGAGCGGACTTGACAAGGCGCTCAGTGACGAATACGATCTGATGCTGCTCGACCTGATGCTGCCGGGCATGTCGGGCATAGAGATATGCCGCCGCATGCGCCAGCACAGCAAAAAGCCCATAATCATGCTGACCGCCAAGGATGACGTGAGCGACAAGGTGATGGGCCTTGACATGGGCGCAGACGATTACGTCACAAAGCCGTTCGCGATTGAGGAGCTGCTAGCGCGCATACGCGTGGCGCTCAAGCACGGCACGCCCGACGGCAGCGTGGGCGGCGACGAGATACACGCGGGCAAGCTGTGCGTAAACACCCGCAACCGCGAGGTCACGTTCGACGGCCAGGAGGTAACGCTGACCAAGACCGAGTTCGACATGCTGGCGTACATGGCCGCGCACCCGGACAAGGTGCTCAGCCGCGACGAGCTGCTCAGCGAGGTATGGGGCTACTCATACGCGGGCGACACCAACATCGTGGACGTATACGTCAGGTATTTAAGGCAGAAGCTGGACGAGCGGTTTAATGTAAAGCTGATGCACACGGTGCGCGGCGTGGGGTATCTATTCAGGTATGAAGAACAGTAAGCGCGTTAAGGCAAAACGACCGGCCGAAGTGTCGGTCGATACGGCGCAAGGCAGTCCGGCACCAGCCGAAAAGCCGGAGCGGCTGTCTCGCAAAAAGCTAAGGCGCGGCGCGATAAGCCGCTGGTGGCGCATGGCGCATGTGCGCAGCAATGAGCCGCCCGCCGTGGACGAGCAGAGCGTGCGCGAGATGGAGAAGGTCTGCCGCCGCGCCGAGGACGCGCTGAGCTCGGCGCGCGAACGCATCGAATCGGATATAAGCGCGGCCACGCCGCCCGAAAGCGAACAGATTGCCGCGGCTCAGACAGAAGGTCGCAGTCTGCGCGGCCCGGACAAGTGGCAGCGCGACGACAATGCCTTCAACGAGGTAAGCCGCGCGGTACATGCCCGCGCAAGCGGCGCGGTGCGCGACATACGCTCGTCCATGTCCACGCGCATATCGATTAACTATGCGCGCGTGCTGTGGGAAACGATGGTAATCGTGATAGTGGTGATTGCGGCGCTGATGGTGTTTATGGTACTGCCGCGCCTGAACTCTCTGAGCGAGGAGGTGGCGGGGCAGGTTGAAACCGCGGCGCACGCGGTCAGCGGGGGACTGAGCACACTGCCTGAACCCACGCCCGCGCCCAGCCCGCGCGCGCTGTATGCGGTCACGTCTCCGCCGCTGGAGGGCGGTGTGGGCATACCCGACGAGCGCGAGAGCATACGCCTGATTGACATATCGCTGAATACTCAGGATAAGGCATACGCGCAGGTCAGCGGCATGGACGGGCGCGTTTACTATGACGACGCGCCGTTCGATCTGGGCAGGGGCACGCCGCTTAGATTCTGGCAGGGCGAGTTTTACTATGTGCGCTCCAGCTTTGTAAACGTGTGCGGCAATACGTATCAGCTTTACGTGTGCACCGCGCTGACGTACTGGCTGTGGCTGGCGCTGTGGGTGATCGGAGGACTGGTGGGCCTTGACGCAATGCGCGGCGCGTACTTCATACTGCGCGGGCACAGCCTGAACGCCGAGTTCATACGGCCTATCGAAAAGATAAGCGAAACCGCGCGCCACCTCAACGCGCAGAATATGTCCGAGCGCATCGACGTGGAGGGCACGCATTCCGAACTGCGCGAGCTGGCGCTGGTGATAAACGACATGCTGGATCGTATGGAAACCGCCTACGACGGCCAGAAGCAGTTCGTATCCGACGCGTCGCACGAACTGCGCACACCGATTGCGGTCATACAGGGCTACGCCAATATGCTGGAGCGCTGGGGCAAGGACGATAAGGAGGTGCGCGACGAGGCCATCGCCGCCATAAACAAGGAAGCCGCCAACATGAAGGAGCTGGTGGAAAAACTGCTGTTCCTGGCGCGCCACGATAAGCAGACGCTCAAGATGAAGTCGGAACTGGTAGACCTGCGTGCGCTGGCCGAGGACGCGGTGCGCGAAACCCGCATGATAGTAAAAGACCGCGAGATAATTGCGGGCGAGATGCAGGACGTAAGCGTGCTGGGCGACAGCGCGTCGCTGAAGCAGGCGCTGCGCATATTCATCGATAACGCGTGTAAGTACACGCCGCCGGGCGGTAAGGTAACGGTGTCGTGTACGCGCGGCGGGCTGGGCGCGCTGCTGAGCGTAGCGGACACCGGGCGAGGCATACCCGCGGCCGATCTGAAGAAGATATTCGATAGATTCTATCGAGTGGACGATTCGCGCGGCGCGGTGCCGGGGCATGGTTTGGGGCTGTCGATAGCGAGGATAATCGCGGTAAGCCACGGCGGCAGGATAAACGTGCGCTCTAAGGAAGGCGCGGGGTCGGTGTTTACGCTGGAATTGCCGGGGATTAAGAAGTGAATTGGGTGCCGCATGGGATGTGATGTCCTGTGCGGCGGTTTTGTTTAATTGTAAGCGGAGATTACTCTGGTCGGGAACTCTTATTTGGCTCACCTGAAACTGAAGCTGGCACCGAAGGCGACGGAGGTGTTTTGTTGGCTCGCAGTAGTTGAAAATGAGGACGAAAACCACGCCACCGCTCACGCGGTAGCCCCGTCCTTTCAGGAGAGGCTTTAGGTCTGATCACGGCGCGGCTTTGCGCGCTTATCGCTTTGCTGCTCTCTGAGCGTGGAAAAAGCTCATACAGAACCCCGAGAACTGATTGCTCCGTCCGCGCCCACTTTAATTTATGGTGGGCGCGGCATGGATGGCTGCACATACATCTAGCTTCGCGTCCGGATGGCCTGTTTTCGCGCCCGCCATACTTTACGGCGGG
>OLNE01001294.1_pt1 | contig 18528 bp, 11 predicted proteins | sample 1672431 | NCBI WGS metagenome assembly OLNE01 (sample SAMEA3136685, study PRJEB25190) | human gut metagenome | reverse complement strand
GATTACTTGTCTCTTTTAGCAGACTTCAATCTCTATGCCAGCAGCTCCGTCAGCGTAATACCCTTGCCAACCGCCTCGCCAACAAGCTGGCCGAACGTCACGCTACGACCATGGGAGATATCAGGGCAATGCACCAGGTAATCCACGCCGAAGAAGTCACCTTGAGCGTTGCCAACCGCGTACAAACCAGCGATGGGCTCGTCGTCAGCCGTGCAAGCCTGTGAGTCATCATTGACATGAATACCAAACGGAATGGTCAGAACGCTGCACACCAGCGGCGTGGCATAGAATGGCGCAGTCTGAATACGGCTCAAGAATTGAGCGGGTACGTCGTAGTCGGAGTCCTCGCCCGCATCATACAGCGAGTTATAATGCTCCACCGTTGCCGCGAACTTGTCGGCAGGAATGCCCAGCTTCTCAGCAAGCTCCTCGATTGTGTCAGCCTTGATGAGCTCTCCACTCTCGAGGCGCTTCTCCATCTCATCCTCAATGCCATCAAGCCACGTCTCGTACTTCGTGGGCCACTGCCGCTCGACGTACTTGGCGTAATCGGCATCAAAGATAGACCATGCACGGTTGTGCGGCGTGTTCATACGAGCGTTGGTGAGATAGGGCTCAAACGGAAGCTCGGCGCCATAGCGCTCGCCATTCTCATTCACCGCAAGCCAGCACATGATGAAGGCTGCAGAAATCACAAACAGGTTGCTGTTGAACGTCAGCGACATGCAACCCGCAATCATCATCGACAAACCAACCCGATATACAAAACGCGAGTGTCTCAGATTGTGCCTTGTTAAGACTACGTGCCCCATATGCAGCACAAAAGTACTTGAGTTGTTGGAACGTGAACACCGCGACACCACTTCCAATCGGCCGACTACAAAAAATGGCATACGTTAGTCAACGGCCATCGCAAGCACCCACAAAAAAGCGGACCAGAATCCCGAAGAAAGTTCTGGCCCGCCTTTTCTCCCACTTTTACCGATTGTTCAAGATCGAGCTATTCCCAGGCATCAACTTAGGCCAAGCTCTGGCCAAGCAGGTAGCCAAACGTCAGCGAGCGACCCGCTGCAGCACCCACAACAAATTCCGGGTAGCAGTCTGCAAAATAAGAACCAGAATCATTACCCAAGGCTCCTCGCGCGGTATCGTGCAATACAACCCAGCGTCCATCTATACATCTCGAAGAGCGATAGGTTTCGGTAGCAAAAAAGGCCCTGGATTGGAAGACGCCCTATGCACACAAAAGGGCGAGCACCCTCTTGGATGCCCGCCCCTCTTGTTTGCCGTTCTTGCCTGCTCTCGCGGGTTTCTCTATCCCCTACCCGTTGACCGTGTCGTAGACGTACAACTCGATGAGCATGTCGGTATAGGCAGGCGAGTATGCGCCGGGATCCATGTACCACACGATGCCGGCGTCATAGGGGTTCTCAGGCGGAGTGAAGACGCAACGCACGTTGGTATAGCCGGCATCATAGAGCGTCAGGATGGCGTCCTCGTAGTTCATGCCCTGCACGTCGGGAAGCCACGTCTGAGGCTGGCCGGTGCTGGCAACGATGCGCACGTAGTCGCCGGGGTTCACAAGCGTGCCCGCCATGATGCTCTGGTAGTACACGATGCCATAGCCCACCCACTCGTCGGCCTGCCAATCTACCTGCACAGTCATGCCGAGCGACTCAAGGTACTCCTGGGCGCCGTAAACATCCCAGCCGTACACGTCAGGCATGTAGAATGCGTAGCTGTCCATAGGCGCGCCGCCAGAGGGCGCAGGATTCGGGGTCGGAGCAGGCGCAGGGGTGGGCGCCGGAGCGGTGGTCTGGGTAGTGCCGGACTGCGCGGCAGGAGAACCCGGCGCGTACTCAACGTTGAGAGCGCTCAGGGCAAAGCCCCAGTCGATGTTGCTTCCGTCGGCGATCAGGCGAATCCGTGCCGCGGTACCCTCGACCCTCAGGGTCTGACCGGCCATCTGGGTGCCGGTGTACGTGGCGACGACCTTACCGGCGGCGTCGCTCACCTCGATAAGATCGAATTCCTCCTCAACGGAGCTGCGCTCGTCAAACGTCAACGTGACAGCCACGGCGTCCGGGTGCTCGAAGGCCCACACGTCGCGCGTGTCATCAAAGTAGGAGTGCGGACTCTGGAGCTTGTCCGCCTCGCTTGCGTCGTGAATCACCGTGAGGTTGTTGGTGACCGTGACGTAGCAGTCACACGACGCCACGACGGAGCCATCGGCCGTAACAAGGGACGCCGTGATGAGCGCACCTCCCATGCCGATGCCATGGACGCGACCTTCGTCATCTACAAGCGCCACAGTCTCGTCCGACGAGGCCCAGGCAATCGTCGTAGCTGGGATGCCAGAATCGGGAGCCACGTAGCCCTCGGGCTTGAGCGTGCGAATCTGCCCGGCTTCAAGCGTGAAGAAGTCCTTGTTAAGGCTGATCGACGCAGCAGGGGCTACCGAGGAGGACCCGCTGCCCCCAACCGAAAACTCGCCCGCGGTTGCGGTTGCATATGCGGCCGACGCGGCGTCAGCGCGAGCCATCTGGGGCGCCACGCCACAGGCTAGCGTGCCACAGCCGATAAGCGCCGCAAGCGCGAGCGAAAGAACCGCACGGGTACGATTGCCGCAGGCAGTCACGCCAGGCGGGGTATGCATGCCGCGTATATTTGCTAGATTCGGCATTAGCTGCGTTGTCGGCGTAGCCATGGTCTCTCCCATCTTCGGGCACGGTCGGGCGGCGTCATATACGCCTTCACGTTCAATCTACCCGACAGAGCGCCAATGCAAAAGACCTACCAGCAACTTTGGGACATGCGGCCCACCCATCGGCCGCCCAACGGGACTTGCGGCCACATAGCCCGGCAGCGCCCACGCCCCAGGCCGTCTCGGTTCCCGTTCCCCGCCTTCGGCCTCACGCAACTCGCAGGCCCGCTCTCCACCCGCGACCTCGGGCCTTCCGTAAGCCGGCGCCGACTGCCCGCGCCCCCGCTACTCCCCCAATCCCTTCGCACTCGTCTGGCAGTACGCCCAGAACGCCTGCTCGGCGTCGTCGAGCGCATGGGTGCCGAGGCAGACGATTGAAAAACGCCACTGGGCGCCTTCGAGCACAACGGGCACCGCACGGTGATCGCGGAAGAAGATAGGCATGTTTACCAGGTGTTCCACCGAAAAGCCCAAGCCTCGGCCACTTGCCGCGAACTCATAGAGCTGGAATATCTCGCTCATCTGATACACGTGGCCCAGGCTCACACCCACTTGCTCCGCGCCCTCCATAAGCCTGCGGTAGCAATCGAAGCCCGTACCGGGAATCGCCACGTCGCAGCCCGCGATGTCGGCAAGGCTCAGCGATTCGCGCTCGGCCAGCGGGCTCTCCTCGTTGACCCAAAAGTACTGGCGGCACCGATAGAGCTCGCGTGTCTGCATGCCCTCGGGCACCCGGCCCACGAGCAACGCCAGGCCACACTCTCCCTTTTGCAGGTTGCGCACGACCGACTCGTCCGACGCCTCCCAATGCTCGAAGTCGACGTTGGGGTGCCGCTCGCGGAAGCGTTCGAAAAACTCCGGCCCGAACGTGCCGAGCACGCCAAGCGAGCACGCAAGACGTATGGTTGAGCGCTGGCCCCCACGAATGGCGTTGAACGCAGACTGCAGCAAGTGCGTGTTGGAGTCGAACACCTGGGCATATTGGAACAACTCGTGGGCGTAGTCGGTGGGCACGGGAGACCCGGTGGCGTCGTCGATGTTGAAGAGGGTCACGCCCAAGTCCTTTTCGAGCGTGTGGATGGCCTTGGTGAGGCCCTGCGGAGACACGGGCACGCGGCGGGCGGCGGCCGAGAAGTTGCCCTCCATGTACGCCAACTCAAAATAGCGAAGGTACTCAGTGTTCAAGCGGCAACCCCCATCAAACGACGCCGACGCCAGCGCCTCCCCTCCCCGGAAGGCCCCACGATTGTACGCGACCTGCAGATTCTTCGCCCGGTTGAGAGCCTCAACTTTTGGTTTCACTCAAATGGTTGTGACCATCAAAAAGCGGTTGGCGGCAGAAATATTGCGAGCGGCCAGGCCCGATGGCATGATGCAATCGTGCCGCACAAAGCATCCAAAGGGGAATGCGGAGCGGCATACAACCAGTTCAGCGTGCATGTTTGTGCTACCGAACGAAAGGGGAGAACCATGGAAATGACCCGTCGCAACTTTGTCGCCAGCGCCGCCGCAGCAGGCACGGCCGCAGCCGTCGCAAGCACATTTGCCCCCGAGACCGCCCAGGCCAAGGTCATTGCCGAGTCAAGCAGTGTTTGGGACCTCGACGAGGTCGGCGAGCCCACTGAGGAGCTTGAGTGCGATATCGCCATCATCGGCGCCGGCGGCACGGGCATGGCGTGCGCCTGCCAGGCAAAGCAGCTCGGCCTCAACCCCATCGTCTTTGAGAAGCGCGAAGTCACGGGCGGCTCCTTCATTGGCACCGAGGGCCTCTTCGCCCTGGGCACCAAGTACACCGAGGAGTCCGGCTGCACCCTCACCGTGGAGGAAGCCATCGCCAACACGATGGTCTACCACCACTTCATCCCCAACCACAAGCTCTACCAGCGCTTCTTCAACCAGACCGCTGAGACCGTGCAGTGGCTCGAGGACCTGGGCGTAGGCTTCCAGGGTGCCATCGCCATCGGTGCCGGCGAGAAGTGCTGGCACGTCTACGAGCGCGACCTGGAGAAGGGCCCGGGCGCCACGTTCCAGGACAGCATGCGCGCGGCCGCCGAGAAACTCGGCGTGCAGATCGAGCTCTCGACTCCCGTGAAGAAGATCCTCGTTGAGGACGGCAAGGTCACAGGCGTGCTCGCCCAGCGCGAGGACGGCACCGTCGTGCGCGTCAACGCCCCCTGTGTCGCCTGCGCTACCGGTGGCTATCCCCAGAACAAGGACTTCCTCTACGCCGTCTCCGAGACGCGCAACGAGCTCATCCTGCCGCAGGGCGTGCCCGGCAACGACGCCGACGGCATCAAGATGGCCCGCGACGCCGGTGCCTACATGGCCGAAGGCCTGGGCACCGTGATGTGGTGCGGCCCCTGCCTCGACGGCGCCGTGTGGACCCACATGGACTACTGCGCTTCCGTGCAGCCCACGCTGTGGATTAACGGCAACTGCGAACGCTGGATCAACGAGGACTGCTGGATTTCCGACTTCGCCGGCGTCGGCCTGGCTCAGCGCAACCAGGACAAGACGTTCACCATCTTCTGCGAGCGCGACCTGACCACCTGGGAGGAAGAGGGCCCCTACGGCATGGTCTTCTCCTTCACCTCTCCCGGCAACCCCATGGTGGGCGTGCGCGAGCAGATTGAGGACCTCATCGCCGGCGGTACCGTGTTCAAGTGCGACACCGTCGAGGAGATGGCCGAGGCCGAGGATCTCGACGCCGAGGCGCTCAAGGCCTGCATCGACCAGTACAACAGCTATTGCGACGAGGGCCACGACCCCGACTTCGGCAAGGCCGCCGAGCACCTGCGCAAGATGGACGAGCCGCCCTTCTACATCGGCCAGATCGGCGACGGCTACTACACCACGTGCGGCGGCATCATGATCAACGCCAACTGCGAGGTTGAGAACGAGGCCCACGAGGTCATCCCCGGCCTGTATGCCGGCGGTTCCGACGCGGGCTGCCTGTACGGTGACTCCTACGACGTCTCCCTGGCCCCTGGCTCGCAAGCCTCCTGGGCCAACAACTCCGGCCGCATCATCGCCATGCAGGCCGCCGAGTACCTGGGGAAGTAAAGCAAGCACGCGATAAAGGTGGGCCGAGCTCCATAGCTCGTCTTACATAGCAGTACAGAACCGCCGCCCCCTCCTTCTGGTAAAACAGGAGGTGGGGGCGAGTTTTTTGGTTGAGAAATGGCCCAGAGTTCGCACCCCTACTCCAAGCCCAGCATCCACCTCCAGGCTTCAACAATATGGATGCGAGGGTCCTCGGGCCGAGGCATGGACGTCGCATCGAGGACGATGAGCTCTCCCCGCTCAAGCCCCGTGGCATCCATTGCATCAGTGAGGGCCCGGCATTCACGATGAAACGTTGAGGGCTCCTCAACGAAGGCACTGACTTGATACAGGAAACGCGGCACGCGCTCCTCCTCGTCCCCCACCACAAAATCGATCTCATAACCAGCGGGAGTTTGGTAAAACCCGATGTTCGAAAGCCTGTCTCCAAACAAGCGGCGGCGAAGCTCGAGGTAGACCGCCGTTTCGAGGCGCTGCCCCAAATCAGCAGAGCCAGCTGGCCCCATGGCGAATGAAAGGCCGGGGTCAACGGCATACAATTTTCTCTTGCCCATCTGCGCCTGAGCCATATCCGCACCGAAGCGCGCAACCAAAAAGAACAAGTATGCGTCTTCGCAATGGACGGGAAGCTCATAGGCGTCCCCCTTGGCAAGAGAGACACCCATGCTTCTCAACTCGTTGTAAATCTTGTTCGTTGAATACTCTCGCCCGGAGCAACGCAGCGCACGTTGGACGAAACGCCGGGCACCCAAAACGGGCAATCCGTGACGCTCGGCAAGGTCCCGCGCCACGACGGTCTGCACGACATCCTGAAGCCCGGCAACACGCGTCGCGGTATCGGCATCCTGGACTTCGGGAAATCCGCCCGTGCTCAGGTATTCCTCAAATGCGCGACGCAAAACTCGCTCGTCATCGGGCGATAAGACTCCCAAAGGCTCCATGCGTCTATGGCGCAGGTACTCTCGGAACGAGTAAGGATAAACGTCTGCGGCAATGCCGCGGCCGCGAAACTCGGTGGCGATGTCGTCTGAAAGCATCTTTGCCGACGAGCCACTCACACAGATTTCGAAGCGGGGATCTTGGGTCAATCGGCGAAGCGTGCGCCCCCAGCCTTCGACGTTTTGAACCTCATCGAAAAATAAATAGGCCTTCCCTTGGACGGCTGCAGGCACAAGCCTCAAGTACTCTTCGACGACGGCGCCGATAACATTGTCGGGATAAAACGAAAGGCGGTCGTCCTCAAAATCGACGAACAGAACCTGCTCACGCGCCACGCCTGCGTCCATGAGCTCGTGAATCTGCTGGAACATGCGATAGGTCTTCCCGCAGCGACGCACACCCTTAAGCACAGAGGCGCGCTGCGCGAGCTTGGGGATGGCGACGTCGCGTCGAGTTCCCTGAGGAATTTCGCGCGTCACACCTTCGGCCACAACCGTTCTTAGCAACTCCTCATTCATGACCTCACCTCAATCTTTCCTGTTTTTGGGAAAGTATAGACCAAATCTTTCCCATATTCGGGAAAGATTTGGTGAAAACCTTCCCGTCTCGCGTAAAGTTTGTCTCGGGGTGGCTGCGCTACAATGAGCGGGCCCTGCCCATTCTCGCTGCTTGACAGCCCGCCACCCCCAAGGAGCCCCATGTCGATCGTTGCGTGCCTGCAAAACGAAGCTTCGCTCGACAACACGTTTGCCAAGGGCCTTGCGCTTGCGCTGGACGGCGGCGTACTCGCCTGCGAGGAGGAACCGAGCGCCATCATGGGCACGGTGCGCCTGAGCGGCTCCATGGAGGGGTCGCACGGTCAGGTGTACCGCACGCGCGTCTCGCTCGATCTCGATGACGAGGCTGTGGTCGACTACTCGTGCAGCTGCCCGGCTGCCTACAACTATAACGGCATGTGCAAGCATGAGATTGCGCTCGCACTGCATTATCTCGATGCGACCGGAATCGCGGCCCTCCCCTCCCCTGGTACATACGGGACGCAAGCCGCTCGGCCGGCCGGAGGCGCACGCTCAAAGACGCCGGCCGCACCGCGGGCCCTGCCAACCAGCTCCCAGATTACCAACCTGCTCAGCGCCCTCACCCAGCAGCGTGTAGACGAGGTGGCACGCACACGGCACAGGCACGGTACCGAAGAGGCCGAGCTGACTTTGGAACCGGCCGACTTCGAGGTCTCTATCATCCCGCCGAGCAGCCCATATGGGTTCGACAGCACGCTGTGCCTACGACTCAAGGTGCGGCGCGGCAAAGCCTCCTATGTTGTCAAGAACATGGGCGACCTCGTGCATGCCTGGAAAACAGGAGCCCAGGTAACACATGGCAAGAACCTCACGCTCACCTACCTGCCCGGCAACCTCACCGAGCGGGCCTGCAAGCTGCTCGACCTCATCACGCGCATCGTGGACACCCAGCAGGCGCTCTTCAGTTCGCGCTGGCAGTACATGCAGGCAGGACGCGGCACCGACATCAAGGAGCTGCCCCTCTCCCCCGTCGACGCGATCGACGTGCTCGACCTCATGCAAGGCGGGGACATCGCGTTTGGGTTCGGGTACAGCTATGGGCAAGGCGGGGACCTCGTATGTCAGGTTGAGGTGCTGCACGGCAACCCCACCATCGAGGCCGAGGTGCGCCCGGCCGGTGACGGCGGCTTTGACCTGCGACTTCCCTCGGCCCTGCAGTGCCTGGCCGACGGCGAACGTATGTACATCGTGGACGAGGCCCACGCATGGCGTTGCAGCGAGGAGTTCGCCCGGGCCAGCGCCGGGCTCTTCTCGAGCCTGCTTCCTGCCCGCGGCGCCCTGCATATTGGCACCACCGACCTGGGTGACTTTTGCCGCACGGTCCTGCCCACCCTGCGCGGCTGCACACATCTTGTAGGGGCCGAGGCCCTCGACTCCTTCTGCCCGCCCGTGCCGGAATTCTCGTTCAAGGTGGGCATGGAGGACGGCGAGGTGACCTGCCGGGCAACCGTGGCTTATGACGACTGGCGGGCAAGCCTGTACGAGCCGCAGCGCCCCGGCCAGCCCGCGCGCGACCTTGTGGCCGAGTATCACGTGCAGGACATCGTGGAGGAGTACTTCCCAGGCGGCAACCTGGTGCCCGGCTTTGACGAAAGCGACGACGAGCTGCTCTATATCCTGCTCACCGACGGCCTGGCTGAGCTGGGAGAACTGGGCGATGTGATGGTGAGTGAGCGCCTGCGCGCCATCAAGGCGCAGGGCAGCCCGCAGGTGCGTGTCAAGGCGACGCTCAAGAGCGGTCTTCTCGACCTTCAGGTGGACGCGAGCGGCATGTCGCCCCGCGACTTGATGCTCTTCCTCGATTCGTACAAGCGCAAGCAGAAGTTTGTGCGCCTGTCCAGCGGCGACATCGTCAAGCTGGGTGACAGCCTGCGTGAGGTGAACGCCCTCGCCGAGAGCCTGGGCGTCGACGCGGTGCAGATGGCGGGCGACGGCGTGGGCCTGCCCTCGAACCGCACGCTGTTTGTGGACGCACTGCTCAAAAAGGCCTCCGGGGTACGTCTGGAGCGCAATGCGGCGTTTCGCGAAGTCGTGCGCGACTTCGACACGTATGGAGACGCGGATTTCGACGTACCGGCCTCGCTGAGCGGGATTTTGCGCCCCTACCAGGAAGAAGGTTTTCGCTGGCTCGAGACGCTGGAGCGCTTCGGTTTCGGCGGCATCCTGGCCGACGACATGGGTTTGGGAAAGACCCTGCAGGTCATCACCCACATCCTCGCTCGTAAAGAAGCGGGCAGCGCCCTCCCCTCTCTTGTGGTGTGTCCCGCATCGCTCGTGTACAACTGGATTGCGGAGCTCGCCCGCTTCGCCCCGCAGCTCGATGCCGCAGCCGTGGTCGGTACCAAGGCGGCACGGATCGCAGTGATTGGCGCCGCGACCTCCCACGACGTGCTCGTGACGTCCTACGACCTGCTCAAGCGCGATATCGAGTCGTATGCAAACATTCGCTTCGCGCGCGCGGTGCTCGACGAAGCCCATTACATCAAGAACCCCGGCACCCAGGTGGCCAAGGCAGTGAAATGCCTGCAGGCCGACGCTCGCCTGGCGCTCACGGGTACGCCTATCGAGAACCGCCTCATCGAGCTGTGGAGCATCTTCGACTTCCTCATGCCGGGCATCCTGGGCAGCATGGATTCGTTCTCCAAGCGCTTCGCCGGGCCTGTGGAAGCCCGCGAGGGCGACTCGGCACATCGGCTGCAGTGCATGGTCGCCCCGTTTATCCTGCGCAGACTCAAGGCCGACGTGCTGGCAGATCTGCCAGAGAAAAACGAAAGTGTCGTGTATGCGCGCATGGCTGGCGAACAGGACAAGCTGTACAAGGCCAACCAAGACAGGCTGGCGTTGCAGCTGCAGCACGAGAACACGCCCAAGGAGTTTAAGGAGAACAAGCTCAAGATTCTCGCCGAGCTCACGAAGCTGCGCCAGATTTGCTGCGACCCTCGCCTGTTCTACGATGAGTACGCGGGAGGCTCGGCCAAACTCGACACCTGCATGGAGCTTCTGCACAACGCCGTGGATGGTGGGCACAAGGTCTTGCTGTTCTCACAGTTCACGAGCATGCTCACGCTCATCGAGGAACGCCTGGTGGCAGCCAAGATCGCCTCGCTCACACTCACGGGAGCCACGAGCAAGGAGGAGCGCGCAAGGCTGGTGGACACCTTCCAGACAGGCGATGTGCCAGTCTTCCTCATCTCACTGAAAGCAGGCGGCGTGGGTCTCAACCTCACCGCGGCCGACGTCGTCATCCACTATGACCCCTGGTGGAACGTGTCGGCTCAGAACCAGGCAACCGACCGCGCGCACCGCATCGGGCAGACGCGGGCCGTGAGCGTGTTCAAGCTCATCTGCCAAGACACGATCGAGGAACGCATCCTGCAGATGCAGGAACGCAAGCACGACCTGGCCGAAAGCGTGCTGGGCGGCGAGGGCGTGGGTTCCACGACCCTCTCGAGAGAAGACGTGCTGGCGCTGCTCAACCACGAGGCCGAGTAAGAAGCTCTGGGGAGAGGGATCTCCCCAGGATCTAGCCAACGAGGCATCCACGCATGAAGGCGAACGGGGGCCTCAGGAAGAGAACGTCCCCCTCTCCCCTATCGCTTGCTGCCGCACTGAGGCCGCCTGAGTTTGACGCACGGGTGCCCTTTGCCCTATCGGGTGCCACTACAACTGACGACACCCGCGCCAAAATCCCTATCCGTCTATCACGGCGACAGCTCAACAGCTGGATTCCCCTTACCATACAGGCCATCCTGCCCCTGTTGGCCATAGACTCGGCAGGCGCTCCCCTGTACGAGACCCCAGCGATGCTATCTCATCCTCTTGCGGTCGTCGCAGTGGCAGCCGCATCCTTTGCCTTCAACGACTTCGATGCGGTTCGTCCGGAAATGTTTCGAACCGTGTCGTAGCCTCTTTACGTTTGTTTACGTATGGCTTTACGTTCCTTTTTACTGAATGACTGCTCGGCAGGCACTTCTCAAGGGCTTGCTACGGGCCCGAAAGCCTTTGTCAATTGTCGTAAACGGGTTTACGTGTTTGACGACACTAGGCTTCAATTTGATTATTTTTTCTCTTGCTTACAGTCTTACTGTTTTAAATATGCCTATTTACCTGCAGTTTTTATAACTTAACGTTGCTTTACGTTAGCTTACACACATTGGCGTTACTTAACGAAAACTAACGTCAACGTTAATTTTTACGTCATTTTACGACAAACAACGTAAACGGTACAGATTGGAGTCTCGCCGAGATTCCAGTCTTTCCTCATGTGTGCGTAAACTGCTTAACGTAAATAAACGTATATTGACGAAAACGACAGTTTAACGTAAACTGAGTTTCTTGAAAGTGCTTTATGGTCCTTTACGTTAGTTAACGTGAATTAATGTAATTGACGTAATTTACGAAAACTTACGTTTTTATACGTAAAATCACGTTAAGGAAAGCCCCTCCGTTTCGAAAAGATGCAGGTATATGCCTTGCATCTGCTTTATATAGTTGTAAAATCACGTCAATTGACGTTAGCTTTACGTAAGGAAGAGTTCCAAACTTCGAAAGGACCATCCCGTGCAGGCCACCTACAGCGATATCGTCAAAACCACGGGTGTCTCGAAGCCAACGGTTATCAAAGTGGCCGACGAACTCGATCCGGACAAGTCCCATCGCACCGTAGAGAACCGCACAACCATCATGGACGACTGGCTCACGCAGGCAGTCGCCGACAAGCTCACCAAAAAAGGCCTCGTAAAGCAGGTTACGCCAGCCGCAGAGGACGAAGCAGGGGAGGACAGCCCCGTCTCGCAAGTCCCCAAAAAGCGTGTCGTGCGTGCAAAATTGCCCTCTGAGCAGGAAAAAGAGTCAATCCAAGACACCGTGCAGCAGCTCATGGACCGCGTTCTGAAGGCAGAGGCCGAGAAGAACGAAATGCTCCTCAAGGCCAAGGACGAGAAGATTGAGCTGCTTACCGACCAGGTGCGGGAACTAGGGGAGCGCGTCGAAAAGCTCGACGACAAGGTTGAGGCAGAGCGCGCCCGCTATGACGAGCTCGTCAAGCGCACCACAGAGGCGCTTAACGCCCCCAAGGTTCCTTTTTGGCGCAGGTTCTTGCCTGCCAAAAAGGATGAGACAGGGAAGTAGTAAGGAGCTCCTTGCTCTCGGTTCCGCGCGTAGTCATACATATACGCACATATATGCACGAGATTGCTCAAAAGGTCGTCATTCCAAACCGGAAGACGGTTTTTTTGCGCGCCGTTCTCAGCCATGCTTCTAGCCCTGTTCACCCGTGCGATAGCATCTACGGCCAGGCTGCCAACATCCATTCGTCCTGCACCTTGTAACTAACTGCACAGCCACAGCAAGCCGCGTCTGTGCAGTCTCGTTCACAGGTTCTCTCAAACGAGGGATCATCCCATGGAGCCCGCGGCGAGAAGCCTTGCGTCTAGGCAGATAGAGGACGCAAGGCTCAATTACACGGAAGTCTTCCGCCTCCAGCCTTGGAGAGGCCATGGGGGCTGTCCAGAATGAAAACAACGATTGATGTGGCTAGCCTGATTGAGTGTGTTGCTTGTCTGCACTACCCATGGGACTCGCAGAGAAACGCTGAGAGGCTTCCTGGCTCACATGACCCCTTACTGGGACCACGTTGCGTCAGCAGTTGCGTATGTCATGATCCAAACACTAGCTGACCGTAGTCGCCCTTGTTCTTCCATGGTTCATCTCCCTCTGTGCAACCCTCCAAGCCAACAGCCCGTTGTTCTCGTTTCGTTTTCAAAAGCCTTTTCTTTTAAGGAATGTAGATAGGGGAGTGATAGACCTTAAGGAGAATTGCGGTCTCTATTTGCGCGCGGTGTTTGAACGTGCGGTATGTATCTGTCACGCCAAGCGGTATGTATTTGTCTCTGGAGTCCGCGCTCTTTTCTTCTCTCGCAGTCGTTTGCTTGTTTTGGTGGTTGGCTCATGAGTGATCGCCCGCTCGAGGGCGAGCCCTTGGCTGCCACGCGGACTGGACGGTGTGTGAGAGGGGGTTGCGACGCATGCGTCACCGACACCGGGGTTGCCGGCTCAGAAGTGTGTCTTGGTTTGTTGGGGGCGTCTTATCCTATGCGGCCGGAGGGAGCGCCTTGAGGAGGCTTGCGCGCCATGGCGCGGTCTCACGTGATGTTGTACCAGCGTCCACCATGGTGCGGGCGCACAGGGCGGCAGGGGAGCCCTGGAGGGCGAGCATGGCGAGTGCTCGACGCACGCGACGTGCGTACGCCCAGGAGGCGCGCTGTGCATCCCAGGTGGCTGCGTCGAGGCGCACGGAGACATCGCCGTTGAAGAAGGAAGCCGCGATGGCGGTGAAGTCGGCCCCGAAGTCGATGCCACGCACAACAAGGGCACGGGCAATCATGGGGGCGGTCACGCAGATCTCGACTGTTTTGTTGCGGGCAATTCCGTAATTGTATAAACGGCTATAACTATACTGCGCCGTTGCTTGCGCCAAGCCATCCTGGGCCAGGCTCGCGCGGGCCCTCCTGAGAGACCTTTCGTTGCCGGGGAGCCACGTGGAGAGCGTTGTGCCGGCTGCCCAGAGGCACCCGTCGCCACCGCCGTGACCGACGGCCCAAGCCTTGGCCAAGACGAGCGCGGCCTCGGTTGCACCGCACAGCTGCACCGCCCACACGGGCAGCGCTAAGCTTCGGTTGGTGTTGCTGAGACGGCGCCTCACGTCAGCTTCGGTGAGCGCCGAGCCCGTTGCGCGGGCACCTTCCCTGCTCTGCCTTGCGAACGCGGCGAGCTCGGTCCAGGCCACCGTGAAGCGGCCGCGGGCCCCCGCGACAGGCAGCAGAAGACGCTTTGCGCAAAGGCCCCTGAGGGCCGCCGTGGCGGTGGAAGCTTTGAGGCCGCAACGCGCGTAGATGCGGGCGCGATCGGCTTTGTAAGAAAGGGAGGAGCCCGATCCCATGACGTCCAGAGCGTCGGCGAGAAGGATGCGCTCTGAGACGGTGAGGGCAAGCTCACCCGAGAGCGTCCACTGGGGGAGGCGCGTGTAATGCGCGGCGTCGAGGGCCGCATCGAGAGCGCGCGTGTCGGGTTGGTGGTTGCCGGCGATGGGGGAGCGATCGGAGCTTCCGGCAGCCGTGCGACCCGTTGCCGTGGGTGCCGCGTCGCGTCGCGAGGATGCGTCGATCTTGCTCTGGGAGCAAATCCCAGCGGCCGTCACGGCGTGGCGGGAGCGAGCCGAGAGGGCCTCGCGCGTGTTGGAGACAACGGTGGGATCCGCCACACCAGACGCCTGTGTGGCATCGCGGCGCGTGCCGTTGCGAGTCTCGAGAAGAGTGTGATTCGAAGCGCCCCACTCGTTTGCCTGAGCGAGATCCAGCGCGCGCGTAAGCGTGGCATCAAGAATCTCACGCGCTTCGCGGGCGCCGCGCGAGCGCGAAGCGCTGTCATAGGGAATGGCGGTGACAAAGACGAAGCCATCAATGTCGAAGGCCCAGCGGCCGCAGTGAGGATGGGGGTTGGGGGAGCGCGTCCCGTCGAGAAGGGCCTGCGCCTTGAGACTGAGGTAGCGATACCCCGAGCCATGGGAAGACGTGAGGTCGTTGCCCAAACCCTCAAGGTCTACTGGAGATAGACACAGGGCGGCTGACCTCACCTCCCATGCCTCTGTACCGAAAGCCTCAATCATCAAAAACAGCCTCTCTCGAGGCTGCGAATACACGTGGAGCACAGCAAAACACAACAGCACACTTGCGTGTGCTATCATGCAGAGGTGCTATAGCGTTGTTCTCGCAGCTGGTTGGAGTTTGCGACTAGGTCGCAGGTGCTGGTAACACCTACGACGCAACGAATTATAGCAGGTACTAGCAGCCAGTTTGTTCATGAGGCCACCGTGCTCGTGATCAAGCTGGCTGTTTTCGTTTATGAACGCAAAGCTGCTTTGCTTTGGCGAAAGCCTTACGACACCTCACGTCAAAAACGCGTTTCCGTAAACGCTTTTACGTGTACTGTTTATGTAGGAATTATGACCCGTAAAGAGTTTCCGTTCTTGACGTCAACGCGATGGTTGCCGCTGTTTTACGGCAATCACTGATGGAAATCAGACGGGTAAGGATGCCGTAAAGCAGGACGTTATTGACGTAAACGCTTTTTACATGGCTATTTACCTGGTATTTTAATGCACTGCTGACGTACATGTCGAAAATGCTTGATGTGATGACATCTGTGCGCTCACATCAATTGATGAAAACGATCCGTTCTTGGATGGACTGGTTAACGATTGAGTGACTCGGGCAAATTTCAATCGCAGTGTGTCTGGAGAAGGAAGAGCGAATCCAACTTCGGCCGCCACCGGCAGCCATTTTTGGGCAAAACTCTAACCTTAAAGTCTCAAGTAAAGATTATTTTGCACTGTGGATCTGTGCCTTGAGGCATGCATTGGCTCTCAAACGTGGCTCATTCTGTCCAAAATCGCCCTTTTGGATTTCTTCAGACACCCCTCTCTCGTGATCGCTCACACTCTTCCTTCGTGCCGCACCGTGGACTGCTACGTATCGCCGTTTGCCAAAAGCTGTCTATTCGCCCATTTTTGGCAAGAGCCATGTCTGCCCGATTAAGAACAAATGTTCGTATATATCTGGTGCCTAACTTTTCCCGATGGCGGATCTTTCTTGCGTCATGCTGAGCCTCAAAGGGTACGATGCGTCATGAGATCGCGCGCCTTACCGGTGCGCGTACGGGATGGAAGGAGTCTCCATGGCAGACAAAAAGCTCGTGGCTTACTTCTCTGCAAACGGCGGAACTACGAAGGCGATGGCGGAGCGCCTCGCGCATGCGGTGGGTGCCGACGTGTACGAGATTGCCCCTGCGGTGCCCTATACCGAGGCGGATCTCGACTGGCGCGACGAGACCTCGCGCAGCACTCTCGAGATGAAGGATCCGTCATCGCGTCCGGCCATCGCGGGTGAGCTTCCCGACCTGTCGGGCTACGGCGCGGTCTTCATCGGCTTCCCGATTTGGTGGTACGTGGCACCCACGATCGTCGATACGTTCGTTGAGGGCGCGGACCTTACGGGCAAGAAAATTGCTCTCTTCGCCACGTCGGGGGAAAGCGACATGGGCAAGAGTCAAGAGGTTCTGGAGCCCCTAGCGCCTGCCGCCGAGTGGGTCGGTTCGAAGCGTTTTGAGGCCGACGCAAGCGAGGAAGCCCTCAGGGCTTGGGCCGAGGAGTTGGGTCTGTAGGCCTTTCCGCTGAGTCAAAACGAACGCCCGCCGAGGGGCGCCGGAGCCGCACCGCATGCGATTCCGGCGCCCCTTTTTGGTTCTGCTTGGTTTCCGCCCGCGAGGGTCATTTGCGACCGCGCGGCATTCCGACTCGCGTTATGTCGGCCTGCCCATTTTGCCGAGCCGCCGCTTTGCGTCGTGTCCAACGAAGGCTTGGGCCATTCCTCTGCGGCACGTTATGGGCAGTGCCTTACAACGACGGCGCGAGATTTCCAGCGGAAGGACTGGGCGCAAAGGCGTTTGTGCGGGGCCATGCCTCTCGCTGCTAATCCCTCTTGGGCAGTTTCTTTTGTGAGGCCCCGTTGGATGGAACGCGCACGTTTGATTGGCGTTTAACTGTCCAAGCGAGGGTCATCCCGAGAGTTGTTTTCTACGGTCTTCTGTGTTGTCTGTCATGGTTTCATGTGGCTCTAGACATGGGTCCTGCGAAGTAAAATCCCCTCCTGTGGTCGTGTATATAAATACTTATATATTGAATCTTTTTTTGCCCGCTATGGCATCGACACTGTGTCTTTCGTCGGCATCTCCAGCCTATTCCTGTTGCCTTGCCACATCGAAAATTTTCATGCGAGGTCTCTTGTGCCACCCAGAGGGGTGGGCTGCTTGAAGTGATGTGGGGCACGCTTGTCGTGGCCCACATCACCTCCCTCGGCCCTCGCGCGGTATACTCACCGCACCAGCACAAGTTGAGGAAGAAGGGTGTCTCCGCCATGCCGTTTTCCATCGTTCGCAACGATATTGCCCGCATGAAGGCCGACGTCATCGTGAACGCGGCAAACGAGAGGTTGCTTGCCGGCGGCGGCGTGTGCGGGGCCATCTTCAAGGCAGCGGGCGCCGAGGAGCTCGCGGCCGCGTGCGCAGCCGTGGCCCCCTGCCCGACGGGGCGCGCCGTCTCCACGCCGGCGTTTGGGCTCGATGCCCGCTGGGTCGTCCATGCGGTGGGCCCGCACTGGGTTGACGGTCGCCATGGCGAGGAGGCGCTTCTTCGGGCCGCTTATCGCAACGCGCTGGGGCTGTCGGCGAGCCTGGGCGCGACAAGCGTTGCGCTGCCGCTCCTTTCGGCCGGCCTGTTTGGGTATCCGCCGGCTGCTGCGTTCGAGGTTGCCTGCTCGGAGGTACGGACGTTCCTCGCAAGCGACGCGGCACAGGTTGACGGCGCCGAGATGGACGTTTGCCTTGTGGTGTTCGACCGGGCGGCGTTTGCGGCGAGCCTTGAGGCATACGATAAGGTAGAAGCCCTCATCGACGACGCATACGCCGCAGCCGCGCCGCGCCGGGCCATGTTCGACCTTCAGCGCTCCATGCCCGTGTGCGAGGCTGAGTCTGTGCCGGATGGGCTGTTCGCGCCCCACGCCGCAAGCGCGGTGAGCGAGGACGAGGTCGCCGGGCTGCTTGAAAGCCTCGATGCCTCCTTCTCCGAGACGCTCCTGCAGCTCATCGACGCGCGCGGCCTTGCCGATGCCGACGTGTACAAGCGCGCGAACATCTCGCGCCAGCTGTTCTCGAAGATTCGGCATGACCATGGCTACCGCCCCACCAAGCAGACCGCCGTTGCTTTCGCCGTGGCGCTCGAGCTCGATCTTGACCAAACGCAGGACCTGCTTTCCCGGGCGGGCCTTGCGCTCTCTGCGTCGAACAAGTTCGACGTTATCGTGATGTATTTCATCAATAGAAATTGTTACGATATCTATAAGCTCAATGCCATGCTTTTTGCCTTTGACCAGCCGCTTCTGGGCTCGATGTAGATGAGTGACTCGGCACAGTTCGGTTATGGGCCTCTCCGACCTTGGCTGGCTCGTTTGCTAGGGTGAGCGCCACCTGCTTCGATGCTCTGCCCAAGGGTGGATGGTCGATTTGGCTTTACCGCGGACTTGTTGCCGTCCTTTCCCAGTAATTCTTATCGCAATAATACTTATTGTAATAATTATTCTGACAGTCAACTAGATAGGTGATTGGTCGGCTGCCTTGAACTGCGGAAACGTG
>OLNE01001291.1_pt1 | contig 18550 bp, 30 predicted proteins | sample 1672431 | NCBI WGS metagenome assembly OLNE01 (sample SAMEA3136685, study PRJEB25190) | human gut metagenome | reverse complement strand
ATCAAGGGATCTCCTAAGGCGAAAGCTATGGAGCCCGGAAAGGGTTCAGAGACTATCCCGTAAGGGAGTAGGGCGAAAGTCCGAAGCGCTCCTTCTCTGGAAACGGAGAAGATGATATAGTCCATAAGCGCAGAGTTGGTCGCGCTGGCAGAATCGTGCATAACAAAGTACGGCGAGTCCGTGCTTGGTACTATTATCAACGCGGATGTATGTCCGCATTACTTCTTCGCCGGTGTCATGATGGGTCTCATAGACGCCGACGTCAGCTTTTGCAAGGATCCCCAGGAAGTGGAGCGCGTCAAGAAGTTCCTTAAAGAGCACGTAAGCAAGGACGAAAGACAGAGAGCAAAGGCAGTTAAGGTAATTGACCGTACAGAGAGCGATCCCTGTACGACAGAAAGTGAATTGCTGGAAGTGCATAACGCCTGCGAGGCTACAGCGTAACCGCAAGGTAAGCGCGACAGCTGCGAAAGCAGAAAGAACACGCAGGATGGCATAAGGCGACAGTAAGCCTAAGTGCTGTGACAATTGCTAATCAGCAGCCGATCAAGGGATCTCCTAAGGCGAAAGCTATGGAGCCCGGAAAGGGTTCAGAGACTAAGCGCTCCTTCTCCGGAAACGGAGAAGATGATATAGTCCGAAGGATGAAGCAGACTACTGGTCCTACCCAAAGGAAGTCAGACAGCTAGCTCCGATAGTGGAACGATTGTGGCTGGAGCCTGGTCGCCGTGTGTTCCCTCATGTCAAGCTCAAGTGCGAGACATCGCTGAGTCTGTACTGGGACAAAGGCGGCGTCGAGCTCAAGGACGTCGAATGGGATGCTAACGGTGAGCCGATATTGGAGCCTCCACCGTTCGTTCAACAGGCGTATGCCGCAAAAAGCGCATAAACATTGCCCCCTGTGAGGTAACACTTGCAGGGGGCTTTTCTATTGAGGAAACGAGAATGAAAACGATGACAAAATGTACGTTGCTCGCAGCAGCTGCAGCTTGTACCATATCAACCGGCTGCGATAGCGAAGATGACCTGCAGAAATATAGGCGTGAGACAGATGCACGCTTATGTAAAGAACTGAGAGTGCTTGAGTACGATGGATGTGAGTACGTGCTTTTCGCCCCGTACACCCATGCGGGACTTCTAACACATAAAGGTAACTGCAAGTACTGTGAACAGCGAAGGAACAAAACGAAATGAGAACAAAAAGAGTACTGAAGAAAAATGCAATCAGGACTTACAAAGCCTTTAACAGCGACCTGACTTGCAAAGGCTTCCAATACGAAGTCGGGAAGGAATACCATCATAAAGGCAAGCTTGAACTGTGCAGCTCAGGCTTCCATGCCTGTCCCAGGCTGGCCGACTGCTTTAAATATTATCGGTTCAGCGAGCAGGAAACCAGAGCAGCTGAGGTTCTGATCTGGGGAAAAGTCAAGTACGAAGATGCAGGTGTAAAACTCTGCGCCTCAAATATCAAGATAGGCAGAGAGTTGAGTTGGCGTGAAGTGACCGCTCTCTGCAATACAGGCGCTAATAATTCCGGGTTCGGGAATATCGGCGACTGGAACAGCGGCAGCCGTAACAGTGGTGACTGTAACAGCGGCTACGGTAACTGCGGCGACTGGAACAGCGGCAACCATAATAGCGGCAGCCGTAACAGTGGTGACTGTAACACCGGCTACGGTAACAGCGGCGACTGGAACAGCGGTAACCATAATAGCGGCAACTGGAACAGCGGCAGCCGTAACAGTGGTGACTGTAACAGCGGCAACTTTAATACAGGCAACTGGAATGCAGGTATATTCAATACAGGGGCTTGTGAATATGCTTTTGCGTTCAATCAGCTTGTTAAGAAACAAGACTTAGAATGTCTTCCAAGTATACCATTCCTACGTTTTAATCTTGTCAAATGGATACCGGAAAAGCATATGTTGCCGGAAGAAAAGAAGCAGCACCCCGAGTACGCCACAACAGGCGGCTACCTAAAGGAGTACGACTACAAGACAGCCTTCAGGAAGTCCTTCGAGGAGGCAAAGCGCCTCCCAGATTGGCCCGAACAGCTTGAGATGCTGAAGGCGCTGCCCAACTTCGATGCAAAGATATTTGAGGAGATATCAGGCATCAAGGAAGATGAACTTGTTTAAAGAAAGGAGAACAAAATGAAAGTAACAGAGCTTGACACAAAAGACGTCACAGTAATACGTACAGAAAAGCGGTGCGTGATGAACGAGAAGGTATTCGACCTTGACACCTGCCCAGTCTGGGCTGAATGGGCAGCTGTGGATGCCGATGGTACGGCGTCTTGGTATGGGGATAAACCGGAGACCGTTGGAAGCGCTTGGATCAACGATGGTAGTAGCGGTTTAATCGAGGATGGTGATAACGCAATCATTTTCGATGCTACCGGCTGGATGCACAGCCTTATCAAGCGTCCGGAAAGAAAGGTGCTTGAGGTTACCATGGCTGACCTGGAGAAGAAGTTTGGTTGCAAGGTTAAAATTGTAAAGGAGGCATGATGAAGCATCAGGAGACTATTGTGTGGTGTCTCACAGGACATACTTGCAGTATATCGTACAATGCAGGGAAAGACAGGTACGATTGGGATATCAGGAAAGGCGAAGAGTTGCAGGCAAAGGGATCAGCGGTAACTCTGTCGGAAGCGCGCAGTACAGCCATGTCCGCATACCAGATTGTCCGTGACGGCGCAGCATTGTCGAGGTGACTTATGATTGCAAAATTTAAGTATCCCGATATGTACGTAGGACATGGCGTGTGGCGTATTGTCGGCACTGCTGTCCGTAAAGATAAAATCACATTTGCGAACTTTCTATATGGCCCTGACGGAATCGAAATTACAACTCTGTATTTCGATAAAGAGTGCACTGATTTTGAGCGTCCTGAAGATCTCTATATGACTAAAGCGGAAGCTGTCAATGTCTTGCGTAAACGCACCGTACGTACATATGAGATAAGCAAAGAAGAGCTGTCAAAAGCAGAGCAGGATATGAAATTTGTTTCCAGTTACTGCAGCAAAAAGTATCCGAAAGATGTGTAAGTGCAACTGTCGTGTGTGTAAGAGATCTCGGAAACTCGAAGCTGTGCTGAGCAGGTACAACATGAAATCTAAGGATGTCGCTTTCCTGCACGACATACTGACCAGCCTGATGACAGCAGAACTGGACAGAGACTGGGCACTGGTCGAGCTGAAGGAGGTAGCGGAGAAAATGACACAAGAAAAAGGAAAGCAAAATGAGAGTACTGAAAAGTAGACCGATGACAGGATTCAAGGCAGTACAGTCCGATATGGCTGTCGACAATCCAAGAAGAATGGACGTCGGAACTGTGTACTCAACGAAATCCATGGCGCTGGCAGATCATGATATGTTCTGCTTCGATGAGGAGCTTGAAGACACTGTGCGCACGTGTCTGCATAACACGGCATTTAAGGTGTACAGATGCAAAGTCTGGGGCACAGTGCTGGATGTTGAAGGTCGCAAAATCGCGCAGCACATACAGCTGGAATGCGAGTTGCCTATGCGCAAGCTTCTTAAATTGTGCAACAAGGGCGCAAGCAATTTAGGTCTCCATAACAGCGGCAGCTTCAATTTCGGAGACTGCAATAATGGCAACCAAAATTACGGGGACCACAATTTCGGCAGCAACAATGTAGGAAGCTACAACGATGGAAGCGGCAACTGCGGCAGCCATAATTCCGGTAACTACAATTTAGGCAGCTACAATGAAGGTGGAGGCTGGAATGCTGCTTGCCACACGGAGAGTTGCTTTTTCACAACAAAGAGTCATGTTGCGTTCAGGTTCTTCAACAAGCCGTACAGGGATGCCAGCTTTACTGCACACACGCCTGAGTTTCTTAACATTAGACCTGCTGTGTGGATTTCAAGGAAATACATGACTGATAGGCATAAAAGGCTTATGCCAAGAAGCGAGGACGTAGGCGGCTGCACTGTGTACTTTGACTACAAGACAGCTTTCAGAATATCCTTCGCGGACGCCAGACGCAAACCGGATTGGCCAAAGCAGCGGCAGATGCTGCTGGATCTGCCCAACTTCGATGCAGGTATATTCGAGGAGATATCAGGCATCAAGGAAGAGGAACTTGTTTAAAGAGAGGAGAACAAAATGAAAACAGCAGATCTTGACACAAAAGAAGTACAGATAACACGTACAGAAAAGCGGTACGTCTTAAATGAGAAGGTGTTCGATCTTGACAACTGCCCTGACTGGGCTGAATGGGCTGCTGTGGATGCGGATGGGGTGGCATGCTGGTACGAGACTGAGCCCAAAAGACATTCTTGCCGCTGGAACAGCTTACGTTACACGCAAATTTTCGGTATATCCTTTGATGCTACCGACTGGGAGCATAGTCTTATCAAGAGACCTGAGAAGGTACTCGAGATCACCATGGCGGACCTGGAGCGGAAGTATGGGTGCAAAGTTAAAATTGTAAAGGAGAAGTGAAATGACAGAAAGTAAATCAGAATTGCATTTCGTACGTATCAGAGAGAAAGACTCCAAAGAGCCGTTCTGTGATCCGTATGCGGACATCAAGTTCGTTGTAACGTCTTTCTTTAAGGAGCTGCCTCAGTTGTATGGAATCAAGATGCAGCCTGATGAGGGCAAAATAGACTACTTAAAGGCATGTCTAAAAGTGTTTCTCACCCGACTGGAAGAGGATCCACAGCCAGTCAAGACGCAACTGGAAGCCTTTATTGCAGCCATGCAGAAGGCGTTCACTCCTACTGAGATTCTGTTCTTCGGAGAGGAATTCCTGTCATATGTGTTCTGCACCTTTGTGCTTCATTACAGACGCGACGCAAAGGTGGATAAACCGACCACTATGCGGCTCGCAAGCCTGCTGCTCACTCTGTCGGGATCTGTACCTGCCGATATGTGGGCACACATGATGAACGGTACACAGGAAGATCTTAAAGCCAAACTGGAGTGTGCGGCCGCACATCTGGAAGAGGTGCGTGCAGAATGTGTAGAAGACTCCTCGAAATCCATACCCGACATCAAGGATCTTGCAGCTCAGGCAATGGGCGCTACAGGAAGCCAGAAATGGGAAGATGTTGCGGCAGCATGCGACAAGTATGTACAGGAAGCTGCGGAAGATGACGACAAGGTTATTGCAGCCGCGCTTGCTTATCCTGATTATCCTACGCCGTACTTTGAGGTTACAAAAGATGCTTGAGATGTTGTTGCAGAAACTGAAGATCGCGCGCGAAAGCAGTTCACGTGTTGTCTTCTGCTATAAGTATGTCTGGTCACGAATCGACGACTATGTGTCGCTGACCAATCTGAGACTGGAAGCAATACAGGTACGGGACGGCAAGGTCTTCCATACACAGGCCGCTCCAGTGCTTGATGTGAATCATGGTAAGCCCAGAGTCGCATTCGCAGATTCCGGTATCGTGCAGGTTACATCTGGACCGCGATCGAACATTGTCTTGAGAGAACGTCTGCTGCACGCCAATGAGACAGCAGCTCCGGTTCCTTTTTGCGGAACCAGGGAAATTACAGAAAGCAGCGATGAGAAGGATCTTCAGGTAGTCTATGACTTCCTGACATCCGCAGCCTTTCCTGGCGTGGATATGCGCATGCCGCAGTTGTTCCGAATTACAAAGAACCCTGAAAGGCTGCGCCTGAACATCACACCTGACTTGCTGCAGGCTCTTGATCTGGATCCTGGAACACCCAGTAAAGAGATACAGGATGCGTTCCTGAACAAACTGCCTTCCATCTCAGCGCAGACATCCGAAGGATACGTGTTGCCATTTGACTGGGTATATGCAGGCGGCATGATCGCTGCAAGTATAACAGGCATCGGCAAACATAAGCCTAAGGTACTGTACACCAGAGGCATGGACTTCTTCCGCAACTGGTGCGCCGCAAAACAGTGGAGTATCCAATGCAGCTGACAGAGTTGTTCGATACATGGGGAACCAAGCCTCTGCTGATGACGACTGCGACCAACGGCTTGACACCCGGCAAAGACAAGCTGCTTGGTGTCTGTGTCAAGGATCCAGAGTTCAGTTCAGGTGGCAGGTTGCTGCTCAACTACACAACAGGCGTTGATCTGCAGCAGTCGTCGAAGTATCATGGCATCAGTCAGCAGGACATGCAGAGCGCAGGACTGCAGGAAGCGCAGTTCAAAGACGAGCTGGACAAGCTGCTATCGGAGGACAGCGTCGCGGTACTCACTTATAATGTACCTTTCCAGAGCAGCTTCTTAGGTGAATGTCTTCCGGAACTGGAAAGCTTGCCCCTCTATGACCTGACGATCATCGAGAAGGCAATAAGAAACGCCTATGCATTCGACACCGAAGAGCTGGCGACGTTCAGCTCTTTCTACGCTGCCTGCTGCCACGCGGCTATGCCTGTACCTCTGGCTACACTGTGCAGGAATCTGAAGATGCCTCGTCAGCCTCCGCCAGGACAGCTTCCAATGGAACGGATGCTGGACGTTTTGCAAGCGCTTTACAACGTAGCTTGCCTTGAAGATATTTCTGTGCTTCCGAGTTGAAGCTGGGAGTGACGAATCCTGTACCCAAAGCAGTCATCTATATCTGCACCTGGGTACAGGGCTTAATGACAGGTGTGCAGGTCTAATCGATTTGCAGCATGCTGTCCTGTTTGTCAAAATTAACCCACAGGAATGTCTATCCCACAGGACAATACAGAAGTACGAATCCCTAGCAGGCATCAAGCAGCAGTGACTTGTCCATGGCCTGATCAGCCGGTTTGACAAATTTGGTTTGAACCTACACGATGCAGCCGGACTTGGAAACTGTGCAGTTAGTCTGTGGTGCAGGTGTCACATAGTTGACCGATAACTGTACCATAGTCTAAGAGACAGAGGATACCTGCTATTCGGGATACAGAGGGTATGAAGCTATCATCCCTTTAGTCGTTACTTCCTGCTTCTGCACGTGCGCAGCCTTGTACTTGCTCAAGTCTATGCCGGATGAGACTGCGCCATCTTTAATTGAATACAATTTATGATACTACATAGGAGCTCCTATTGTGTTGGATACATCTATCAGACCTCCGGATAAATGGAGGGCAGCAGCAATACCAAAGAAAGACGGATCGTTAAGGTATCTGTTGATACCTAACGACGAACTGAAACAAAGACAAAGAGAAATCCTCGACTACCTGTACAAGGCGCATCTGAGAGTGCACGAGGCTGCTGTCGGCTTCATGCCGAACAAGTGTACGCTCAACGGCTGCTTGCAGCATGCTGCCGATGCACAGGTAATTATCAACCTTGATGTACATGATTTCTTCCCCAGCTTTCCTGTAGATAAAGTCAGGTCAGTATTGACAGCCCAGCTAGGCGCCGCAGTTGCAGACTACATTGTCGATATAGCAACTTTTAAAGGTAAACATAGACAGCAGTTGCCTCAAGGTGCGCCGACTAGTCCGTATCTTACCAACATTGCACTCTACAAGTTCGATTGCAATATGGCGGCAAATGCGAAAAGCAGAGGGTTCACGTATACGCGATATGCGGATGATATCACATTGGCCAGCAGCAGTGAGATGCATGTCGACTACATCAAGACTCTGATTTACGGGACTGAAAGAAGATTGCGTGCGTATGGGCTTACGCTGTCCAGAAAGAAAACAAATGTCATATTCAGGAACAGTCCGCGCGTTCCGAGACGCATAACAGGTGTGACTGTCCGTAAGGATGGATTCGGATTCAATGCACCTGTCGGCTTGCGCAAGCAGGCCCGGGCAATGATACACAACCTGTATACAGCACTTAAGAGCGGCGTGCCTGCACAGGAACTTGTACCTGAATATCGCAGTGCAATGGGTACTGTGCAGTATTGCGACTTTATTCGCAGTGCCAGTATTGTTCCTGAGTGTGCAACAGCCGACCCGACTATAAAAACACATGAACTCGAATATGTAAAGGGGGTCTTCCGTGCCTATAGACGTGATTGATGGAACTACATCACAGTCAGAAATACGCGTTGGCGAGGTCTTTAAAGAGTATGGCAATGTAGCTATAAACTTTAATGTCAGCGGCTACCGGACTATGTCGCTTGACGAGTTCCGGAGGGACGTGCTGCCGTCTTTACAGCCAGTAAAGTGCAGCCAGGCTATGTCGTATTATGTAATACGCGACTTGTCGCACAAAACCTGCTATTGTCTTCTTCCTGACTGTGTCGAAGAATTTCGTGTTTCATCATGGTATGAGACCACAACAGACAAATTGAGAGAAAAGCTGAGGCAGGAAGCTGGACCAAGTGCAGAGACGGAAATTGTCTTTGACTTGCCTGTGCCTTTGCTCAAGTACCGGTACAGTGAGACCTCATGGACCGCGATTGTAAAGATCCCGCATACTAAATTCATGTACAGGTCGTCATTGCTGGCAGAATACATTGGCGACGGCATTCTCATCAACTTACCTCCGTGTATCTTCAAAGTCAAAGCCAACAACAATGACGTAGTCCAGCAAGTCGCAGTATATGTCATTAAAGCAGACAGTGTTGTCTTCGACAACATCAAACTGGCACATTTGCCTTTACCGAACATATACAACGATGGCAGCGTGTGCATGGGCAGCACACGCATTGAGGATCAGGCGAGCGTTAAGTCAAAGGGGCAGTTGGTGATGGCTGTATGGGATCTTTTCATCAACTCCAACTGGAACTTGGATCTGCTGACATCAAGTATATTACCGGACAACTTGATCGACGTGTATGAGGCATTACCCGTACATGCAGTAGATACAGGAGACAGCACCGGACGTATTTTGTCCTTGTTGCAGTTGCTGGATTGTCTGCACGACGATACTGCTTACCTTAATTTGAACTGGGCAGGTCTATATGTTCACATCTGACCTGTTTGCACGCACGCCTGAAGCTGCATTTAAGCAAAGGGCAATGAAGCCGATCAGACAGCGCCCGCTTAAGTACATCATTCTGTCCGGTACAGAGATTGATAGAACCATGAGCGGTACCTTGATACGTAACTTAGTCACGCTCCAATTACGCTCGAAAAGATCAAAGGACGTTATGCGTGCTGTGCTGGAAGTACCAGTCAACGATGACGGCCTTAACATTAAAACACTTGAAAACTGAAAGGAGAAATGATGGTAAAAATCTACACCGAAGGGCATGATACTGTGCATCACCCTTCACATTATGCAACACAGGCACTCCCATGCCACATAGAGTGTCAGGATATCAGGCGGCATTTACCGCAGGCGGTTGCGGACGCTTTCAAGTATGTATGGCGTTCCGGCTCAAAGGGCACACCCGAAGATGCAGAGACAGACATCAGGAAAGCCGTCTGGTATCTTGACGATTTCCTTGAGCACTTTACCGTCAGTCAGTTCGACTTCACGACAGCAAAAGCCGTATTCGATCTGGTTGCCCTGGTATCACAGGAGACATGGCGGGCAGAGGCATTGACATACCTCGCACATGGCAAAGTCAATGAGGCTCGTGAAGTTCTTGTGAAGTATCTTGATGGGAAGGATAAAATTTATGCGCAGCAAAGTGTTTGAGACAGGCGGGTATATCTATATCGACAGCCCCAACGCAAAGGGCTGGCATCAATGCGAACCGGAAGAGTTCTTCGCCAACCAGCGTCCATATGATACAGAGCTCAACAAGGATCTGCTGAAGTGGACAGGCGCCAAAGTCGGGAAGGATCTGCTGCTGCAGGTAGCTGCTCTGGCAAACTGTTTCCCCAGGATGGAAATCATGGTCTGCCTGTACTACAGCAGCACAGAGCAGAAATGGCTGGCGAATGTGCCGAAGCAGAAAGGCTCCGGAGCGCACGTCAAGTACGACGATGAGGACTTCGATCCTCCGAAAGGCTACGAGTTCCTTGGCACCATACATACACATCCTGAGATGTCGGCTTTCTGGTCATGTGTTGACCGCAACGATCAGAACCGTAAGAACGGGTTGCATCTTGTCCTCGGTCTGAGAAATGGAAAGATCAACGAGGTCCTGTGCAGTCTGTTCTACAACGGTAAGCAGTACGATCAGCCTGATGCGTATGAGCTGCCTGCAGCAGATGACCCGCTGCCTGAAGTTAATGAGGACTGGAAGTCGAAAGTGACCATGCAGGAGCTTGCAGAACCTAAACTTAATATCATAAAGGACACCGACGCATTTCTCGAACCCAGCTGGCTGCCTGATGCACAGGACAGACACATATTCAGTTATGACAGCGACAGCATCAGTCCATGTCTGTCAGATACAGTCAGTTACTTTGATGTTCTGCACGCTGCAGTCAAGCTCAATGAGCAACAGATGTATGATCTTTGTGGCCAACTGCTCGAGATACTTGGTCAACAAGAACTGGCCGACGAAGTTGATGTAGCAGCCTTTGATGCTGCTTTTGGAGATGAAGATGACGCAAGTTGTGAGGCACGGCATGTTCAGGAATCCACTTAATGTCGTAGTGATTGGGTGCGGAGGTATTGGAGGATATCTTTGTCGACTGCTTCCACAGACAATGGCATGTCTGTATGTCGATTCCCTGGGTGCCGACCAGGCTCAGCAACTCATGCAATCGGAAGGTATGTCGAATGACGTACGGGCTTCGAATGCAGTCTTCAGCTCCCTTACCCTTATAGATGGCGACACGTTTTCAGGTCATAACGCGCTTAGGCAGGAAGGAACGGCTGGCAGCAAGCTGGCAACTGTCATGTCTATGATACGCAGCACAGACGCCTTCAGTACCTGGCTCAACGCTACGGAACTTGTCGGTTACAACAACTACATCACTCCCAGGAACATACATAAAATATTAAATCCTTCGAATAACGTCGTCATATTCCTGTGTGTCGACAACCATAAAACAAGGTACGAAGTGACCAGGTGGGCAGTGGATCAGAAAATGCAGAATATCCTGATCATTAACGGCGGCAATAAGAAAACAGCCGGGAATGTCACGGTATTCCAGAATAACGCAGGCAAGCTTCTCGATCCCCCTATCTACAAGCTGTATCCTGAAGTGACGGACAAGTTTGACCGTCGTCCTGACGAGATAGACTGCGGCTCAGTATCGGTAACTAATGACCAGACAGCAGTGACCAACAATATGATAGCATCTATAATGCTAGCCATGTTCAGTAAGTATGTTCGCACAGGGGGCTTCGACCAGAAAACCAGACATAAAGATGCCAATGGAAACAACATTGTAGTCAGGAAAAACGAAGTCGTAGTCGACTTCGAAACCATGACTATGCAATCGTTCGCACATTCACCGGACACAGACAATACGCCTTTGCAGTCGGTACTCGAGGGAGTCCCGGAAGGCGAAACAGAAATCATATAAGAAAGGAAAAACAAATGCACAAACTCACAATCAACGGATCCACCTCCACACAGATCAAACTCGGACGTTACACCACAGTGCTCAATCTTAGGAAGGCCCTGCAGGAAGTAGGGTACAACGTCAAAGGCAAGGCGTGTCTCATCAAGCAGACGCACAGCAGCATGCCCGCCAGAGCCAGAGACAATTACGTCATCCAGTACGGAGACGAGATCGAATTTACCAACGTGCCGCCCAAGATCGGAGCCAGAAAAGAGCGTGGTTCAGGAACCACTGTCACTGTAGGACGCAACACATTCACGTTCAATGACGGCGTTCTCATCATCTGCAGCCTGTGATTACAACTAACAAACTATAATACGAAAGGAAAACACATATGATCATCATTGCAACTGCTAACAATAACGAAAACCTCAACAACATCAAGATCAACCTTGACAACAGCATTTCTCTCAGTCAGCTTCTCGACAGAGATGATGTTCGTGCCTTCTTCCACTATGCCAGCAAAGAGAGCATTCTGGCAAGCCTTGTTACCATTGACGGACTCGATGCTTATGCCATTACGAATGCGAGCTCTCTGACTGTCGACAATACTATGGAATTGCAGTTCGACATCTATGGCAGAGCCCCTGAGACCGCACATACAACTGCCGCTTCCGCCGGGTTCGTCACAATTACTCAGGGCGGAGGTTTCAACAGCAAGCGTGTGCCTATTGTGTCCGACACGACAAGAGCAGGGGATGTGCTTACACAGGATGTGGCCAATTTCTTCGCCACAACTGTGGATACTCTGCACAATATGCGTATTCTCATCAACGATGTCGAGGCGGAAACAACAGCTGTACTGCACGACGGCGACGCAATTACTCTCATGTCCAGAAAGTGCGGTGACAAGGGGGCATGTTCCGTCCTTCTTGCAATTACGCATACTGACGGATCTGTGACGAGACATGCAGTCCTTGCAGGTTCCAGGCTCAAGGAATGTCTCTCCAGGATTGTTCCCGGTGCGGTAGTGCTGTCTATCGACGGTACAGCGGTACCCATGAACTTCTATGATGCTATCGTAGAAGGCAAGACGGTCGACAGGGACATGCAAGTGACTGTCAACGACAACAAGAAGTGCACGGTGCATTGCTGCGCCAATGACGGCAGTGATCCTGTCGACATGATCCTGGATGACGGCAGCTCTGTAATGGATCTGCTCGTCGAAGTGCAGGACAAGTTCGACAACGATGAGATCTATGTCTTTGAAGTGGACGGTGAGCAGGTACCGGAAGCTTTCGCAGACACCATCCTGACCAATACACTTGTCGTTGATGGTATGAATGTAACTTTCAGCTCGCTTCGTGAGAAGCCTGTTGTACATGCTTATATGAACATGGAAGACGACAGCGAGGAGGATGCAGAAGAGGCTGCGGGTGACGAGCAGGTGCTCGAAGGTCCTGCAGAAGATACTGTAGGTGCCGTAACAGTCGTTCTTCCCGGGGGCTTCAGCACCTCTCAGGTCGCAATCAGGAACAATGTGACGAAGCTTCGTGATGTTGTTCTCAGCGCACGTATCCTGAATATGTCTGCGATGAACGAAAGTCAGGCGCAGACTCTCGTATACACAGTGAACGATGTCGAGAGTAATCTCGATGATACGCTGAGCATCGGTGATGTGATCCGCATGTCTGCCCGTAAAGCAGGCGACAAAGGCAAGTAAGGAGATCAGGCGCCCTGAAATATGGGCGCCGTAACTATGGAAACATATACGCCTAAGACATTCACATTTGATATTCCGATAAGGGCGAAGGCAGTACAGAGCACACGCTTTGCCAGAGGCCACTCTTTTGTAGACGCTAAGACGAAAAAATGGAAAAAGGCTGTCGGCGATTGCATCAAGCTGCATGCCCCGGAAGTGCCCAGCGAGCTTCCTTTTGAGGTCGTGGAGGCTGTGTACACATTCAAGCTGCCACAATCCCTGACAAAGAAAGCTCGTGCTCGCATTGAAGATGCATGGGCCAGAGGAGAGGATGTCGCGTACATCAGCACACCTGACCTCGATTCCAACATAAACAAGGGTCTGTCCGACCTGCTCACCGACATGGGCGTGTGGGCAGATGACAGGCGCATGTGGCGTGTGGCAAAGGACGCTGTCATCAAGAAAGTGTACGGAAAGGTGGACAGCATCCGCATCACAGTAAGAGAGACGCCGTTTGTTCTTCTGAGCAATGGCAAGACAGCTTTGGAACACTTCTATGGACATTCTGGAACTGCGTAAACGGCTGCACGAAATGCTGGATCCTCTGTGGCAGACAGGTCAGCACAGACGGGATGATCTGTATCAGGAGCTCAGCAGCCTGCTGAAGAAGGATGCCCATGTGTCCAGGATGACTGAGCAGGAGATATCAAAGTGTGCGGAATATCTTGCTGCCAGAACAGCTGTAGCGTATCCATGCTACAGATGCGTCCACCATATAACAGACATCAATAACATACCAGTGTGCGCTAAGCACATAGAAAGGGGGAATCGTTGTGAGCGTTTCTGCGCTTCAGAAAATTTTCGATCAGGCACTTACAACAGCAACCGAAGCACAGCATTGGGTTGACAGCGGCCAGAAGTGGCAGTACTGCAAGACGTGTATCTATGCAGTGCCCACGCAGGCAAATGACAGCAAGCCCACAGCTTTTGCGAACAAGAAAATGAACGCCAACCTGGCAGCCAATCCTACGCTGTGTTATCCTGAGAACATGGTAACGCAGGTATGTGAACTGACAGGAGAATACACAGACTTTATTTTCGGAGGCGGCTTTGTTGTTGCGGCTGGCAAGGGCAGCATAAGACATGATCTCCTGAATGACCTTCCAGTAAGGCATTACAAGTTCATACAGCCGCGTGCATTTGCGTACATGCAGGAACATGGCGGCATGCTGTGCTTTGTAAAGACAACAGGCTTTCCCATCATACGCTTGATGGAAGGCGACGAGATGCTGTTCGTACTGCCTGCATATGAGAAAGAGATCGAAGACATCACATTCGAACATGAAGGCCGACAATACAAGTGCGTCGGCTGGATCGATGACACAAGAAGTTATGCAAGAATAGAGGAGACACAAGTGGCTGACTTTTCAAATCTTATCGGACTTGGCAACAAGCAGGTAGCCGAGGTTCTCGGGGAAACACAGGAAACTTTGCAGGATCAGGGCGTCATTCCGTCTGATTCCGGCAGCAGTGAAATGTCCTTTGCAAAGGATAAGGATGCGATGCTCAAGGTACTCAACAGCATTCCGGCAGGTGCAAACAGAGCACGCAAGAAGCCTGCGCAGGAACCGGAGCAACCCAAACAGACAGAGAAAGAAGATCCTGTCAAGGACTTCAAGCAGGTCGAAGCAGGCAAGGTGACAGGCACGATTGTCACTTCAGTGCCCTCGGACTCTGCAACACCTGCCGAACAGGTAGAAGCGCCTAAAGCAGAGTCTAAGGCTGAACCTGTGCAGGAAGAGACAAAGAAGAATACACGCAGGAAGACACCTAAGGGAAAGTGCGCTGATCTGACAGACATCATTGAGCAGGTTGCACAGGACGTGCCTGATGATATGTCTGTCGAAGATGTGCTCAAGGAAATCAGGCAGCTCAGAGACCTGATGATCGCAGCGTCCAGGAGATCGGCAAACCTTGCTTTGAAGTATCTCGACAAGGCGTCTGATGCTGAGACTAAGATCACGCAGCTCAAGGAATTGCTTAAATGCTGATATCCGATCTGCAAAGGGCGGTGACGCGCAGTGCCTTGCAGCGTGACGATTATATGCTGCAAGACACATCTATGCTGCAAGACATATCTATGCTGTATGAGGTTGACGGTGAAGTCATTGCGCCTCGTTCAACATCGGTACGCTATATGACTAGGTATGCGAAAATAGTCTATGGTTCTGCCGACGATGTTCCAGGATGCGCCATGATCCCGCATGAACAATATCTTCGCATAGGCGAAAACGGACAGTTCACACTGCTTGATCAGCACATACCTGAGAGGCGCTATATTGATCTTGGCGACAACTGCTTTTTCAGTATGCAAAGTGTAACTGAGCATGCCAAGAATGTCGTCATCACCGGTAAAAATGACTGCAGTGTCATAATTAACAACCGTTTGTGCGATGATTTTCGACTGGAAGGCGACAGTTACGTATGCAAGATCCTGAGGGGTGATTTAACAGTAATAGTAGTGTTGAAAGGAACTCTGACAATGACTATAGATGGGGAATCCTTGATTTTCCCCGAACATACGAGACACACGTTTTATTACGGGTCTATTGTCAGTAAACTTGATAGTGTTAAAGATCACATAAATACGAGTCTCGGCACGCAGAGAGCTGAAAATAACAGGTTCCAATATGCCTAATGCTGAACACGAATTAGATCGCCATGGCAACAACGGGCAATCCGAAATGCCCAGAGAGCTGTATGATCCAGACTATCCAGAAGGTGATCCTGAAGAGGCGGCCAAGGCCAGAATAAAGAACGAGGATCTGGTGCGACAGCTTACAGCAGCCAGGTCAGAGTTTTGCGGCATAGGTACGAACAAGGTCAAGAGACGCCTCAATCGGATTGCTGTCAGAGATCCTGATGCTATGTACGTCAGAAAGCTCCTCGAGATAGAGGACACCAACATACGTGCAAAGCAGTGCAGCAAGTATAAGTACAAGAACAAGATATACGGCACCAAGGAATATCTGCTGAAGGAACTTGTGGCATTCTGCATAGAGCACAATTATGTGCACGGCATGCAGGAAACAGATAACTTCAGTACATCCAAAGTGCTGTACTTTGAGCTGCCTGATGGCACTCAAGTCTCTTTTCATTGTAACGATGTCCGCGCCAGACCCTACAAAGGTACATGGGACGGTCTTGTGAACTCGACGCTGCCCAAGCTCGAAAAGTACATAAGACAGCACTACGGAAAGGAACTCGATGTCCACTAACCTGGAAAAGGAAATAGCAAGACTCGATATCAGGCAGCAGCCTGTGGACGGACTTGAGATTGCCCCTGGCTGTGTGCGCACTTCAGGCGGGTTCGTTATTCGAACACCAAAATCCAAGCTGAAGAAGCAGACGACAAAGCAGCAGACACAACCGGAGGCGCCGTTAACCAGGACTGCAACACAGTCTGTGCTGCCTGCACCTGAACCTGCAGCTGCTGTACATGTGCAGCCCGAAAGGCGGCATGTGTACAGAGAGCCTGAGCAGCAGGTCACTTTTACGACTCCTGTAGGAAGCATATCCGGCAAGTACTGGCCTGTCATAGACGCAGGCGACTATGTTGTTCTTGGACTGACCGAGCAGTCGTTCGTTCCGTCCACGTACAAGGAAGCACCGGATATGAAGCTGCAGCTGAAGGCTGACAAGCTGGATGTCTGTGTTGTATACACAGGATGCAGGTTCACTGATCCTGATATTGAGAGAGAATACATTGTAATGCTGAAGGTAAATAATGCTTAACAAACAAAGTAACAAAGGAATTCCCTGCACATACTGTGACGAGAAGGCGCTGCCGGATACGCAGCCGCCTGTATGCGCAAAGCACAAGGGAATCAAGAAAAAGGCTTCCGGAGCGGTCACGCTTAAGGAGCTCGAAAACAAACCCGCAGGTCAATAATGTTGACATACCTGACGGTCGTAGGCACTCTGCTTATCATATGGATACTAGCAGCGCCTCTGTACTATTGGATCGCTGCAGGCATAGAGTGTGACGCAAAATACGCTTCCGCAAGGGAGCGCAGAGAAGCGGAATATGCATATATGAACGAACAGTTCAAGCTGTTTGAAAATGCTGTCCGCGATGAAGCTGATAAGCGACTGTCAGGTCTTGACCGGGAACAAGACAGCCGCCGCAATGCTTTAATACGCGCGAATAAAGCGCACAAAACACAGAGCAATAAGGTGTACCAAGGTAGACAGGATAAGGCGCACTCAGATAAGGCGTACAAACAGAAAAAGCATATGCGGCAGCTGCCCAAACCACAGAAACAAGGAAAGGGCAACAATGCTGGTAAAAAGACCAAGTGCAACAATAGTAAACGAGCCGGACATCTTCCGGCAGATGGAATACGCGGGCAGGGTGTGCACAAACACTCTGCACAGAATGGCAGAAAACAAGGCGCTCGACTTTGTAACAAAAAGGGCGCAGGCAAGAGAGTTCAGCGTCCTTGAGCATGCGGGCATCGATGTCACCAACGAGATGCCGAAGCTTGACCTGCTCAATGAAGATTCGCCTGAATTCGGCCTCGTAATGTCCAGAGCGGTGCTGGGCGGTATCAGATGCAGCGACCTTGCACAATACAGCTCACATCACAGAGACCCCTCCACATGGGCAGACCTGCCCAGAGACCTTACAATTCTGACTTTCGATATTACATGTTCACGGGCTACGGCGCAGCAGCTTGAACGACACAGGAACCTGTCCTTCTGTGAGAGATCGCTGCGGTATGTCAAGCTGTCGAAAGATACCTTCGAGATGTGCACGGCAGATCCGGAAAGCAACTCCAATAACAAAGCATTCATGAAAGCGGCGGAAACGGCACTTGAATGCTATCTCGAGTTGCTTGATTCGGGGTACTCTGCAGACGACGCAAGAAAAGTGCTTCCGCTCGGAACAGCTACACGTGTCGTAGTCACTGCCCAATGGTCATGGTGGTATGACGTACTCAGCAAGCGGTATCACAAACGTGCGTCCAGAGAGATGATTCTGCTGATGCAGGAACTGTACAAGCTGATGCCCGAGCAGATCGCTCACGTCGTCGGCAACAACTTGCAGATGCAGTTCGACGAGGCTGACAGGTATGTTTGATCGACATCGTGATTTTGAGGTAGTCGGCAGGCCCGGAATGTCAGGTCGTGTGGTGGGCGAAAAGCAGGTACAGAAACAGGAACCGCAGCCAAGGTCGCAAGACGTGCTAAGCGATATCAAGGCTGCTATGTTATCTGTCGAACCGACCGAGATAAGTGCAGGTATACGTAACCTGCCCTTCACATACATAAAGAAACTTGCATATCTGCGTTCCATTGAGACCTTCCTCAGTGCACAGCTCACCAGCGTGCGCAAAGAGATACAATCTATACAGGAAGACTCACTGCTGGACACAGATAACTAAAACACTAAGCCGGGTACTTGTGTGCCCGGCACAAGGACAAACGAAATGAAAACAGAAAGAGTACTGAAGAAGAACGCAATCAGGGCTTACAAAGCCT
>OLNE01001289.1_pt1 | contig 18555 bp, 18 predicted proteins | sample 1672431 | NCBI WGS metagenome assembly OLNE01 (sample SAMEA3136685, study PRJEB25190) | human gut metagenome | reverse complement strand
TTCATGATGGAAGATCGGATCGAAGCTATGGCGAAGGCACAGCAGGAGGCTGGTTTCCTGGATGGCGCAGCGGAGACTGGGCAGAGCTGGAATGTGATCTGTCGCATTTTCGATCAGATCGTGGAAACGGTAGGAGAAGAACGGCTTTCGGGCAGGGCTCTGCGACAGATCGTAGAAGCGGGACTTGCCGAAATGGAGATCGGGATCGTTCCGGTAAATCCGGATAGCGTTCTGGTGGGGACCATGCAGCGAACCAGGGTCGGCAGGGTGAAAGCCTTGCTGGTGCTTGGCGCCAACGAAGGACTGCTACCTTTGCAGAAAACAGACGAGGGGCTTCTGAGCGAGCGGGAAAAGGCTGTGCTGGAAGAGATGGATCTGGAGTTTTCCAGGACGGAGGACATGGTAAAGCAGGAGGAGCGGCTGGCTATTTACAGGACGTTGTCGCAGCCGGAGGAGCGGCTTTATGTCAGCTGCAGCCGGATCGATGAGACCGGGGGAGAGCTGCGGCCGTCTGCCGTGCTTCGAGAGCTGGAGAATTTCCTGCAAAGCCGTGCTGAGTCGGATGATTCGGTCGTCCTGGGAGATCTGGAGGACGGTGAAGTCACGGAGATCGCTGTTTCGCCGAAGGGAGCCATATCCTACTTGACCGATGCGTTCCGTGAGTATCTTGAGGATGGTAAACTGGATGAAGACTGGCTTTATGCCGGACTGTGGTACGGCAGCCATGAACCGGAAGAAATGGAGAGGATCCGTCGCGGCATGGAGTTTGACAATGAGCAGAATGCTCTGGGAGGACAGCTGGCGGATGCGCTGTATAGAGGCGACCGGCGTGCTATTGAGGCCAGTGCGTCGCGTCTGGAAAAGTACAGCGGTTGTCCGTTTGCTCATTTTATCAGCTATGGACTGCGTCCGGAGGATTTGAGAGTATTTGAAATGGGGCCGCGGGAAATCGGCGATATTTACCATGAATGTATCATGAAGCTTTCTCAGCGGCTGACGGCTGGTGAAGACTCTTTTCAGGGTCTGGATGCTGTGCCGATCGCCATCACCGATCCTGATTCCCGCTGGATGAAGATCACGCAGGAAGAATGCAGGGAGGAGATCAGAAGGATCCTGCAGGAGGAAACCGGTACTTATAGAGAAGGATTGCTGTTATCAGGACGAAATGAATCCTACCGGACGGAGCGGATCGTGGATATCTGCAGTCGTGTGGCCTGGGCGATGATCGGACAGGTGAGAAGAGGCAGGATCCGGGAGATGTATTTTGAGCAGCCTTTTGCCAGAGGGGCACAGCTGCCGCCTATCCGGGTGATGGCCGGGGAGCATGAAGTTTTGATCAAAGGGAAGATCGACAGGATGGATGTGCTTGAAATGCCGGAGCACGAAGATGGTCTGGAAACGGCTGTGCGGATCGTAGACTACAAGACAGGTGGAGATTCTGTAGACGTGGAGCATTTTCGCAGCGGCTACAAGCTTCAGCTTATGCTGTATCTTAAAGCTGCGACTCAGAAGCAGGAGGTAAAGCCTGCAGGTGTCTTCCTGTTCAAGATCCGCTGACGCGGATGCCAGAACGGTCGTGCCGGGAGAAGTGGCTGCAGAAGAGCGGATGGAAGATGCGTACAAACTGGAGGGCATCGTGCTGGATGATATGGATCTGATCGATGCCATGGATACGGAAATAGGCGGAGCATCGAAGGTGCTCCCGATCAAATACGTGAAAAAGAACGGAACGTATTCCGGCTCTTCCGGTGGATATTTGTTCAGCCGGGAAGAATTCGAGGAGCTTTCTGCACAGGTGGATCGCCAGGTGGATCGGATCTGCCGGGAAATCTGCGATGGAAAGATCGACATCAGACCAAAGAAAGAAAAGAAAAAAGATATGGAAGGTAACTACAAGACTTCCTGCAAATACTGTTCTTATAAAAGCATCTGCATGTTTGATACGGCATTTCCGGGATGCCGGTACGAGCGGGTGTAAATGGAACATGATAAAAAAGGAAGCAATCCGGCTGGCAGGATCAGCTTCCTTTTTTGCTGGCTTTATACAGGAGTAATGAATAAAGAAACAGGAGATTTGATTCGTCATGGCCAGATCTCCTGTTTTTGTTATTTTGTGCTCTTTAGTTTTTGAATCTGTTTGTCAAAATCGGATTCGATGAATTGGGTTCGATTGAAAATATCGTATTCTGATGAAGCCTTTGATTCTGCCTGCTTCCTTGAAATTTTCCCGTTATCCTTTAATATATCGTATTTTCTAAACTCCAGAAACTCATTCACGCTAGAGGCAAACTCTGCCATTGTGAAGGTGTTTTCTCGTTCAATCAGATCCTCTATGTAATCAAAGTAGCCTGTAACAGCGCGTTCCAGTCTGCGTATTTCGGTTTCAGATAAATAATTTTTCGCCACTTTCGCGTCCTGTTTTAATATGCGACCTTCCGGAGCATTCTTCCAGGTGGTCAGACCCATATTATCTTTCGTATGATCCGCACTGGAATAGACGATCTCAGCTGCGGTTTTTCCGGTAATGGCAAAATGAAATTTATTTTGAATGGTAGCGTAGAATTTCTGAGTAACATCAGAATTTTTATCGTAATCAATGCTGCACTCGGCGAAGATATCTGTGATCTGTTGCCAGATACGGCGTTCGCTGGCCCTGATGGAGCGAACCCTTTCCAGCAGTTCTTTGAAATAGTCTTTGCCGAACAGAGCTGTTCCCTGCTTTAATCTGTCGTCATCCATCACGAATCCTTTTCGGATGTATTCGTTCAAAACGGAGGTTGCCCATTTTCTGAAGGCGGTTGCTTTTTTTGAATTTACCCGGTATCCGACTGAAATAATGGCGTCGAGATTATAGTGTAATGTTCTGTAATTTTTGCCATCAGATGCAGTTGTCAAAAATTCTTTGACAACTGCATCTTTTTCGAGTTCATGCTCGGAAAAGACATTGGACAGGTGATAGCTGATAGTTTGTTTTGAGGAATCGAAAAGTTCAGCCATAGCGTTCTGGCTAAGCCATAATGTTTCCTCTTCGATAATCGCACTCACAGTCACATCCGATTCTGGTGTGCTGTATAATATCATTTCCAGTTCTCGATCAATGCTCATAATTGTTTTACCACCTCCATCTGCTTATTCTATTACATTATGTAAAACGAAAGCCCCCTGAAACATTGTGATTTCAGAGGGCTTTTCCCTGTTGATGGTGGAGCATAGGGGGATCGAACCCCTGACCTCATGACTGCCAGTCATGCGCGCTCCCAGCTGCGCCAATGCCCCGGATCCTATACCATATATTCCTTTTGAAAGAAAAAGCAGTTTACCGGTTTATATCAGGCAAACTGCTTCTGGAGCCACTGGCCGGGATCGAACCGGCCACCTGCACGTTACGAATGTGCTGCTCTGCCAGATGAGCTACAGTGGCATGCTCAAATCAATATACTGATTAACCGCATGATGATATTTTACTATGTTAGAAAAGTTCCGTCAATACACAACTTTCATTTTCTGCGGAGATTTTTTAGAAACCGTTTGACATCTGTCTGCGTGGAGGATATAGTGTTGACATGCCTGTTTTAAAGACAGTAGGGAAAGGGAAGAAGTATGACAGAAAAACGCGTAGTCAAAAAACAGATTCCATACGATAAACGCATTTTCCATGTAGATATAGACAGTGAAAAGGGCGACAAGATCCGGATCCGGTTTCCGGTGAGGGCAGCCCGGAAGATCCTCAAGGCATCCGGAAAACTGCCGCTGCCGCAGGATGCTTTGCAGGAAATCGACTTGAAAGAACTGATGGAGGCCGTAGCAGCCTGCCTTGATGAAGAGGTGGAAAGAGATTTTGTGACGGTGGAAACAGCGGGCGGCACCCATGTGCGTGTGTATGTGGCAGAAAATTAGCCGACAGAGAGAAGGTCGACATGAAAATCAGAATCAGGACAAAAACCATGAATCTTTCGCTGCCGGTGCCAGTGTCGGCGGCAGGGATGGTCATAAGAAAAATACCGGATTCCGTGTTCGCCAATCTGCAAAAAAGCGTGCCGGAGCCGTACAGTGCTTTTTGCAGTAGAGAAGCTCTGCTTTTTCTGGTGCGGGAATGCGCGGGAACGCTTCGCACGATCCACAATCTGGAGATTATACATATCGAGACGGAGGGCGGGACGTACATTTCCATTAAAATGTAGCGAAGAAACGAAAGCAGAATACAGGAACGAAGGAGATTGGGAGAAGATGATGAAACAGAATACACAGAAACAGTCCGGCCGGAGCAGCTGCTGGCGAGGGATCCTGTTCCTTGCGATAATGCTGACTGCAGCGGTCTTTTTCTATGGCTGCTCGTTGGGAGACGGACAGAGCGATCAGGCATCTTTGCAGTCGGAAGAGGATCTGGCGGCATATTTTTTAGATGTGGGACAGGCGGATTCCACGCTGCTGGTATCGCAGGGAGAAGCGGTGCTCATCGATGCGGGAAACCGGGATGACGCGGAGTTTATCCTGGGATATATCAAAAACCTGGGCATCGACCATTTGAAATATGTGATTTTTACGCATCCGCATGAGGATCATATCGGATCGGGGCGTAACGTGCTGCAGCAGTTCGGGGCGGATACGGTATATATGCTGGACGGCTACGACAGCGGCATTGCGGGGAGTCTTAAGCAGTCTATAGATCAGCTGGGAATTCAGACGAAGGCTCCGTCCCCGGGAGATACAGCTGCGTTTGGAGAATGCGAGATCCAGTTTCTCGGACCTTATGAGAAATACAATGACACTAATGACAATTCCATCTGCCTGAAGGTGAAGCACGGAGAAACCAGCATGCTTTTCACGGGCGATGCGGGAAGCTCGCCGGAAAAGAAAATGATCGAAATGGGAGAGGATCTGGAAGCGGATCTGCTGCAGGCGGGACATCACGGAAGCAGCACATCCAACAGCTACTACTTTCTGCGGGAAGCAAACCCGGAATATGTGGTCATTTCCTGCGGCAAGGGCAATATGTACGGTCATCCCCACGAAGAAGCGCTCAGTCGTTTTCGAGACCTGGGAGCGGAAGTTTTTCGCACAGATGAGCAGGGGACGATCATCGCTGTGGATGACGGGATGCAGATCACATTCAATTGCGAAGGAAAGAAGTCCGATCGGACTCATGTAAAGGACTACGAAGATGCTTCCTATATAGGCAATATCAATTCGAAAAAATATCACCTGCCGAGCTGCAGCGGCTTGCCAAACGAAGAAAATCGCGTGTATTTTACGACGATAGATGCAGCAGAAAAAGCCGGGTATTCCCCATGTGGCAACTGTCATCCGGACCAGTAGGAGGGGGTCGCGGGGCTTTTTTCTGCAAAGCCCGCTCCGCGGGTTATTTCACAGTCTTATTTCACAACAAAAAGGGGCGCCGCCCTAACGATCTTAAATCGTTAATGCGACAGCCCCTTTGCATTTTGTTTTGACAAATCTACTGCAGATCGTTGATCAGTTCATCGATATCGTCGTACTGCTGAGACTCTTTTGAGCCAGGATTGTTGGACGATGGGTTGTTGCTGGTGCCGAAGATGAAATACGCCGCTACAGATAATGCTGCAACAATGACCAGTACCGCTGCGAAGATCAGAAGAGCTTTCTTCAGCCTTGTTTTTTTAGCTGTTTTTTCTTCGTCAGTAAGCTCTTTCGGTTCGGCTGCCGATTCGGCCGGTGTGCCGGTGAGATCTGAAGTCTGTGCACCAGTCTCCTGTGATTGAGAGCCACCTTCTGCAGGAGTTTCCGGTTCTGTGACTTTACCTGCTTTTTTAGCAGCTTTTTCCGCTTTCAGCCGTTCTTTTTCTGCACGTTTTGCAGCCTTCTCTGCTTTTTTTCGCTCTTTCTCTGCCTGCTTGGCGGCTTTCTTATCGGTGAACACGATCGGTTCTTCTGCCGAAGCCTGTTCAGCTGCTGTAGCTTGTCCTGCTGCCGGAGCCTGTTCTGCTGGTTCCGGAGCTGGTTGTGCCATTTCAGCTGCAGCCCGCACATCAACGGCATGCGGTGTTTGAGGTGTGACAGGGATCTCCTCCTGCTGAGCCTGATCCTGAACCGGAGCCTGCGGAGTCTGCTGTGTTGTCTGCGCCGGCACCTTTGCAGCGTGTGCCTGTGCCGCCTTTGCAGCCTGAAGCTTCAACACCTGACTGAAGATCGCAGTCAGGATTTGTGCATCCTTAGCTTCATAAGGAAGAATTTTTGATTCTCCGTCGTATGTAAAATAATATTTTTGGGTGGCTGGATCGTGTGTCAGATTCGACATTCTGCTGTAGAAAAATTCTTTTCCGTCGAAGGTCACAGACTTTGTCGTAAACTGTGCGATCTGTTGCCCCGCCTTGAGTTCTATCGTTTTCATATCTAACCTCCCAACTTTACAGATGTAACATCAAAAAGTGGTTTCTTTCTTAAGAACTAATTTCTATGATAGACCGAAAACCGGCATCAAGTCAACCGAAAAGTAAGGAAAAAAGTGAAAAATTACAGATTTAGGGAGACAAAACAAATTATAGATGGTATAATAAGCAATATATAATGTTGAAGACTTTTTATATTGAGGAGAAAAAAGAGGTTTGCCAATGGATAAAAATGCATTAACAGAAAAAAGAAGAGAGACTGTGATCGGACTTCTTAAAGGCATGAATATTAAGAAGGCTTCTGGTGAAGGGTTCGACAAGGATGATGTATATGAATGTATGCAGCAGCTTTGTGATCTTTATGAAAAAAATATAGAGGAATTAGAAGATGCATATGAAGGAGAAATCGTTGCATTAAAGGATAAATACCAGAAATACGATGACAACAACGATCTGTATGTCAGCCTGATCATGGAAGCAAAGAAGAGCAGCAATGAGATCATCAACCAGGCTAAAGATGAAGTAGAAAATATTTTATCAGAAGGGCGTGAAGAAGTTTCTAAACAGGAAGAAGAGATCGAGCAGATGCGTGCGGGGATCGATGCTGAAAAGCAGGCGATGAGCGATGAGCTGAATGCGGCAAGACAGGCGGTCGAAGCAGAAAAGGCTGCGATGAAAGCAGAACTGGAAGCAGAAAAAGAAAAACTTTCTGCGCTGAAGAATAAATACCATCAGCAGATCAATGCTATGGAAGAAGAGTTCAACGAGATCAAGACCAATATCCTTCGGACTGCCGGCAAGCTGGACAGCCTGAAGAGCAAACTTCCGGAAGAAGATTCCGTGAACTGGGATATCATCGATCATGCTGGAGCAGTTGATTTCCCGGCTGAAGAGATCCAGGTGGATCATACGATTGATCCCGTGCCTGTTTCAGTAGAACCGGTTGCAGAAATACCGGCAGCAGTGGAGATTCCGGAAGCACCGGTCGCAACGGATACGGTTACTGAGTTACCGGCAGAAGATCCCGCAGGTACATATGATATCCCGGCGGACGGAGGCGCAACCAGCGTGACTCTGGAAGAACTGACATCTCCGGATGCTTATGCTCCGCAGGAAGCAGCACCGGCGCCGCAGGCTGCAGAAGAAATCAGCTTTGACGATATCGATATTGATCTTCCGGATCTGAACACTCTGGAAACCGCACCTGTACAGGAAGCACAGGCAGAAGACGAGATTTCTTTCGAGGGACTGGAAGATCTGTTTAAGGATGAGAAGTAACCATGAAAGAACTGAAGGAAAAGATACTGACAGAAGGTGTAGCGATCGGAACACAGATCGTCAAAGTAGACAATTTTCTGAATCATAAGCTTGATGTTGCTTTTCTGGATCGGGTCGGGAAGGAATTTCATCGCCGGTTTGCTGACTGTGAGATCAATAAGATACTGACAGTGGAAGCCAGCGGGATCGCAGTGGCGTGTATGGCGGCCGGACATTTTGGATATCCGCCTGTCGTTTATGCGAAGAAAGCTGTTCCAAGCACTATGACAGAGGGGTTTTATGAAGCGGAAGCAAGGTCCTTCACCAAGGGTACCGTATCCATGTTTCGCGTTTCAGAAAAATTTCTGGGACCTGAGGACAAGATCCTGATCATTGATGACTTTATGGCACATGGAGAAGCTTCACATGCACTGACTCAGCTGGTAAAACAGGCAGGAGGCAGCGTGGTCGGAATCGGTGCAGTCATAGACAAAAGCTTTCAGGGCGGCAGCGCCAAGCTGCGGGAAGAGGGCTACAGGGTGGAATCTCTGGCCGTCATAGACAAGATCGAAGATGGAACGATCACATTTGTATAGATCGTAAAAAACGCACCCTCAAAATGCGGATAATAAACAAACAACCAAGCGTAAAGTTCGTATATGCACGAACTTTACGCTTTTATTATCCTAAAAATTCATCCGGCGATAAATTTTTTTATTGGATTGACGCACAATAAACAGTATAATAGGAGTATATTCTATTACACAAAGGAATACGGAGGAAGAATATCATGAAAAAGGTACTTGTAGTGGTGCTCGCACTGGTAATGGCATTTGCCTTTACTGCATGCGGCGGCAGCGATAAAGACAGCGGGGACAAAGTAAAAGTTGGCTGTATCTTTATCGGATCGATCAACGACGGCGGATTCACGCAGTGCATGAACGAAGGTCTGGAAAAGGCTGCGAAAGAAAACGGCGTGGAACTGATCAAAAAGGAAAACGTAAGCGACAGCGATACGCAGGCGTCTAAAGATGCAGCAACGAACCTGATCGACCAGGGCTGCACCATCATCGTAGGCTGCTCCTACGGATTTGGAGATGCGTTAAATGAACTGGCAAACTCCGGGGATTATGACGATGTAACATTCCTGCACTTCTCTGGCCCTTACCAGAATGAAACAAACATGGAAAACTTCTTTGGATCCATGGAAGAAGCAAGATACCTGAGCGGTATGGCTGCAGCTTCTGTAACGAAGAGCAACAAGCTGGGATACGTTGCAGCTCACCCTTACACAGAAGTTCAGATCGGTATCGATGCATTCACACTGGGTGCGCAGGCAGTAAATCCTGATGTTGAAGTAAAGGTCGTTTACATCAACACCTGGGGGGATGCTGAAATCGAAAAGGCAGCTGCAGAACAGCTGATCAGCGCAGGATGCGACGTTCTGACTTACCATGCAGACTCCACAGCAACTCAGCTGGCAGCAAAAGAAGCGGGCGTTTATACAACTGGCTGGAACTACAACAACAATGTAGCGGGTGACTATTATATCACAGCACCTTACTGGGATATGTCCGCATACTTCACACCGACATTCAAGGCGATCCTGGATGGAAGCTTCAAGCCGACAGGCGACAAACCGTTCAGCACTTACGGCTCCATGAAGAGCGGAATGATCCAGATCGACGATTTCGGCACTGCAGTTCCGGAAAAACAGATCGACAAGATCAACAAGGTCAAAGATAAGATGATTGCAGGAGAATTCAAAGTATTCTCCGGAGAAATCAAGTACAACGATGGCAGCGTACTGTGCAAGGAAGGACAGGAACTGACCAACGAAGAAATCTGGAAGATCAACAAGGAAGTAGCTGGTGTAACAGCAACATCCAAATAAAATCCGCAGATCATATAGTTGAATATGTTTAGCATAAAGGGGAACCGAACAGGTCCCCCTTGTGCTGTTTATGGAGGAGAATAGTGCAGCAGAATCTTGCAATAGAAATGGAAAATATCAGCAAAGTATTCGGCTCTCTTAAAGCGAACAACAATGTCAATCTTTCCGTTCGCAAAGGAGAAGTCCATGCGTTGCTGGGTGAAAACGGAGCAGGAAAATCGACTCTGATGAATATGCTGTCAGGGATCTATACTCCGGATACGGGTTCCATCAAAATAGATGGACAGGAGGTGCATTTTGCATCCCCGAAGGATTCTATCCGTCTGGGGATCGGCATGATCCATCAGCACTTTAAGCTGGTGGATGTGATGACAGCAAAGGAAAATATTATTATCGGGCAGCCGTCTGGATTTTTTGTAAAAGGAAAGCTGCTTTCGCAGGAAGTCAAAAAACTTTCAGATCAGTACGGACTGGATATCGACCCTGACAAGAAGGTATATGATATGTCCGTTGGAGAAAAGCAGACGCTGGAGATCATAAAGGTTCTGTATCGTGGCGCGAAGATCCTGATCATGGACGAGCCTACCGCAGTTCTGACTCCGCAGGAAATCAAGAAGCTGTTCCGCGTTATCCGCAATATGAAAGAGCAGGGATGCTCTGTTGTGATCATCACTCATAAACTCAATGAAGTGATGGAGATCTCGGATCGAGTGACAGTTCTCAGAAAGGGAGAATCCATCGGAACGGTAAATACAGACGAAGTCAACGTTGCCAGTCTTATCGAAATGATGGTAGGCAAAAAGGTGGATCTTTCCATCGATAAGAAAAAAATCGCAGAAAAGACTCCGCTCCTGGATCTGGACGAGGTGACAGTCCTTGACGGAGAAGGCAAGGAAGCACTGGCCAATGTCAGCTTCCAGCTGAATTCTCATGAAATCGTCGGCGTGGCCGGAGTTGCCAACAGTGGACAGAAAGAACTGTGTGAAGTCATCGCAGGGCTTGCAAAGGCGGAAAAAGGAAGGATCTTCTTCGAGGGAGACAACCTGGTGGGAAAAACTCCCCGTGATATCATCCGCCTGGGGATCCGGATGGGATTCATTCCGGAAGACCGTCTGGGCATGGGACTTGTCGGCAGCATGGACATTGTACATAATCTGATCCTGAAGGATTACCAGAATCAGCCGGGGATCGTTCTGCGCCGGGGACCGTGCATAAAAAAAGCGAATAAAATCGTAAAAGATCTTGATATTCAAACTCCTGATATATATACGCCGGTCAAGAAGCTTTCCGGTGGTAATGTCCAGAAGGTGCTTCTGGGAAGAGAAATCGATTCCGCTCCAAAAGTTCTCATCACGGCATATGCTGTAAGAGGACTTGATATCGGAGCGTCGTATAAAATCTATGATCTGCTCAATGAGCAGAAGGAAAAAGGCGTCGGCGTTCTGTTTGTCGGCGAAGATCTGGACGTTCTGATGGATCTTTGCGACAGGATCATCGTGCTGTGTCACGGTGAGATCACGGGAATTGTCGATCCGGATGAGGTAACAAAAGAAGATATAGGATTACTTATGACAGGAAAGAAAGCACAGGAGGTGGACGAATAATGGATTTCATAAGGATCACCAAGCGTGATAATCTGTCACGAAAAAAAGAAATTCTGATCACCTTGCTGGCAATCGTACTTTCGATCGTTTTCGCGGGGATCATCCTTCTGATTTTCGGGCTCAATCCGTTCGAAATTTTCAAGGAAATCATCATGGGCTCTGTAGGGACCGGGCTTCGTGTAAAGCAGACCATTGTCAAAGCAGTGCCTCTGATCATCACTTCGATGGGTATCATCGTCGCATTTAAAATGAAGTTCTGGAACATCGGTGCAGAAGGTCAGATCACCATGGGAGCGCTGGGTGCCAGCTGGGTCGCTCTTAATCTGAGCCCGAACCTTCCGCAGCCTGTCATGCTTCTTCTGATGATGGTCGGAGCAGCTGTATGTGGAGGCATATGGGCGTTTATTCCGGCGATATTCAAGGCGAAACTGGGAACTAATGAAACCATCTTCACCCTGATGATGAACTATGTGGCGATCAAATTCGTCACCTATTTGCAGTATGGTCCATGGATGGATCCTGCAGCCAATGGATTCCCGAAGATCGCAATGTTCCCGGACAATGCTGTCATACCGAAACTGGGCGGTGTGAATATTGGATGGATCCTGGCGATCCTTGCAGCGGCTTTCGTGTATTTCTTTATGAATTATACCAAGAAAGGCTACGAGATCACCGTAGTTGGAGAAAGTATTGAAACGGCTCGTTACGCAGGCATGAATATCAGCCGGATCATCGTAGTAGCTATGCTGATCTCCGGAGGACTTTGTGGTATCACCGGTATGATTCAGGCGTCCGCTATTGAGAAAACTTTAGTGTATGGGATAGCCAACGGATATGGATTCACCGCTATCATCACAGCGTGGCTCTCCAAGCTGAATGCAGGATATGCGGTGGCTGTCTGTGCTGTATTCGCGATGCTGATCCAGGGAGGTCAGTACATCCAGATCGCTCTCGGCGTGCCGAGCGCAGTATCGGATATCGTACAGGGTCTTATCCTGTTCTTCGTTCTGGGAAGTGAATTTTTTATGCGATATAGAGTACATATTGGCAGAAACAGCAAGGAGGTGGCTTGATCATGGTAGAATTCTTAGCAGCCTGCGTTGTCGCAGGAACGCCTCTTGTTTTCGCGACGGTAGGAGAATTGATCACAGAAAAATCGGGGAGCATGAACCTGGGAGTGGAAGGTATGATGCTGATGGGAGCTGTTATGGGGTTCCTGGCGAGTATCAATACTTATAATCCGGCAGTGGCTCTGCTTGCGGCAGCATTAGCGGGGGCAGGCGGTGCGCTGATTTTTGGATTTCTGACTGTCAGCCTTCGTGCAAACCAGGTCGTTTGCGGTCTGACACTTACCATATTTGGAACAGGCTTCGCACAGTTTGTAGGGGAACCGCTTCTGGGTTCCAGCGTGCCATCGGACATCACCTCGTTTTTTGCAAAGCTGTCGATTCCGCTCCTGGGAGACATTCCGGTCATAGGACCGATCTTCTTCCAGCAGGATATCTTCGTTTACATCAGTTACATCGTGTGTGCTCTGGCAGCAGTCTACATGTACAAGACGAAGATCGGAATGAATCTGAAAGCAGTTGGAGAAAGCAATGCGGCGGCAGATGCATCCGGCATCAACGTGGCACTTTATAAATACGTCCACATTCTGATCGGTGGAGCGCTTTGCGGCCTGGGCGGCGCATATCTGTCTCTGGTAAGAATGCCGATCTGGCAGGAAAATATCGTTAATGGACGCGGATGGATCGCGGTTGCTCTGGTCATTTTCGTGGCATGGAATCCGATAAAAGGATTTTTCGGCGGTGCTCTGTTCGGAGGTCTCAGCATTCTGGGACTGAAACTTCAGGCAATGGGTGTTGGCGTATCGCAGTATCTGGTAGATATGATCCCGTATGTTGCGACCATTCTGATCGTTATTTTCAGTACGTACAAGAAAAAGAAAGAAAGTCAGCCGCCGGCTGATTTAGGAAACAACTATTTCAGAGAGGAACGATAACATGGTATATGTACATTTTGCAGAAGGATTTGAAGAAGTGGAAGCGGTCTCGATAGTAGACCTGCTTCGCCGGGCAGCGATCGATGTGAAGATGGTTTCCATTATGGAAGATAAAATGGTGGAAGGAGCCCATGGCATGCAGATCCAGGCTGATCTGCTGTTTGAAGAGGCTGATTACGATGACTGCGACATGATCGTTGATCTTGAGGAGGATGAGTAAAATGGAAAATGAAAAAAAAGTATCCTTTCAGTTATTAGTATTAATCGCTACACCCAAACTTGCTGACCGGGCAGCGGAAATGTTTCGAAAGGGCGCACTGCCGTTACAATACCGCTTTCATGCAGAAGGAACAGCTACAAGCGAGATTATGGATGTACTTGGACTTGGAAACATTGATAAAAGTGTTCTCATCAGTATGATTCCGAAAAATTTATCAGAAATCCTGTTAAATAAATTAAATTCTGAATTACAATTAAACAGAGCAAACAGTGGTATCGCATTTACTATGCCATTAAGTGGAGCAAATAATCTGATTTTACGCATTCTTGCCCGAAATACAGGAAAAGAATTGCTGAATATAGCAGGAAAGGAAGAAAACAGTATGTCAGAAACAAAATATACTCTTGTTGCAGCAATCGTAAACAGAGGTTTCAGCGAAGAAGTTATGGAAGTAGTGCGTGCGCAAGGAGTAAAAGGCGGCACCGTAATTCGCAGCCGACGTATAGGAAACAAAGAAGCAACCAGTTTTTGGGGACTCAGCGTTCAGGATGAAAAAGAAATTGTTTTGATTTTGGTTGAATCATCTAACAAAGTGGATCTGATGAAATGTATTGGTGAAAAATGTGGCATGCACAGTGAGGCGCAGGGAATTGTTATGTCCTTACCAATAGATTCGGTAGTCGGTATCTAAATTATGGCAGACTTCTTAGGATGCTTATGTCAGTGGGAGTTAAAAACTCCCACTGAGAAAGACTTGTTTTTACTCACCACTTGCAGAAGTGGGAGTCTTCTCGACTGAGATAAACTCTGCAAGACAATTTCCATAATTATCTGCTAACCATTCAATCACATCCTTAGCCGCAACATCATCTTCCGGCAACATTTCCTCCCGGGACTTCCAGCATTGCAGCGGCATTCCAGCCAGCTGTAACATCTGTTTTGCAGCCTCAGAAACTTCCTCTATTCCCAGCATTCCCCAATCCATCTGATCCAGCAGATGTGCAAAAAGAGACGTATTTGTCACAAGACGGTTATCTCTTTTTATCCGGTCAAGGCAGGTCATAAAATCTATCCTCGTTCCTGCCGGCTGCTGCCGTTCCTGACAAAGCTTCTGATACCGTTCCCAGAGACTGTCTCGGGTAATTCCGAAACGATCCATCCGGTTCAATATGTCATGCTGATATTCCGGTCCCATATAACAATGATTGTACAGAGCCTGTTTCACAGCTTTTTTCACGACAAGACCTATATATTCACCCAATTTACAATGCTTTCCTGCATTCGTCAGATAAACCCCAGACTCCGGATTGCTGACCACGATCGTACCGTCTGTTCCGGAACCGGTAGCCAATCCATGGGAATATCTGCTCGGTGCCAGAAGTTCCTGTATGGCAGCCGTCTTTGCTTCTGTACAGGTCACCAGCGCATTTACCAGTGCCCCCGGTGCCAGATCAGCATCAATATGAAGTAAAATATTAATCGTTCCGGACATCACCTCGAAATAAGTTCCGGCACGTTCATGCCAGGTCGTCGGATCCCCCACACGCACGGCATTTACATTAATTCCGGCTGTGACAATCGCTGTAACTGTGAAATCTTCATATTTCATACATTCGATTGCTGCATTTTCCATATGTGCAGCAGTAGAAAGTCCGGTGCAGGTCCGCGGATCTAATCCCAGTTGCTTTGATGCCAGAAGCTCCATATGTTTTTCATAAGTTTCTGCCTCAATCTCGCAGGGCATTCCTCCACCCGGATTGCAGTCATTATTAAACACTGCCGTCAGATCACGGCGATATCCGCCATTGTTCGGTCCGGTACTCACCACGTCCCTTGGACCGGAAAATTTCAGAACCAGTGATTTTTTATAATGATATAGTTCATCGCCTCCTGGCAAATCCAGTATTTTCATAATTTATGATATTCCCTTCTCACTGCTTCGGTGTGGCTTTGCAGATTCCGGATTCCACCGCATAAGAGATAAACTTCTTCACCGCCGGAGATGCCTGCGCGATAGAGGGCAGTGCAATTCCCATTTCAATATATGCTCCGGAACCGTCGGAAGTGTCACAATATCCCGGCTGGTCCGCGTCGGAATACTGATTTCATTCATAATACTGATTCCGAGACCTTTTTCAATCATGGCAATCGCTGTAAAGGAATCAAACGTTGACAGATAGACATCCGGCTTGACATGTACTTCATCCAACATGTCAAATACATCCTGGTCCTGTCCATGCTCAGGCATGATAAAACGCTCGTAGCGGCAGGCCTCCACCGGAAATACCTCATTTTTCGCCATGGGATGATCCTTCGGCAATACCGCCACCATACGATCTTTCATCAGCGGCAGCCAGTCATAATTGATCGTATCGGAACAGTTGAAAAATGCGAGATTTACCGTCCGTTCATCCAGATACTGTAAAATATCCTGCTGTGTACCCTCGTACAGCTGAATACGGATGTTTGGATATTTTTTCTGAAATCCACTGATCAGCGATGGCATCCACACCGCCGCCAGACACTGATACGCGGCAATGTTAATCGCACCGATAGACAGCCCCCGCATTTCCGATGCTGTCTGAAACAATCTGTTTTCCGATTCCAAAATCTCACGGATTGTCGGCCGCAGACGACGTCCTTCCAGCGTCAGGCTGACTCCTTTTTTGCTTCGATAAAGCAGTGTAAATCCCAGTTCTTCCTCCAGTGCCTTGATCAGCTGGCTGACCCCGGATGGCGTATAGCCCAGTTCTTCTGCTGCATTTTTAATACTTCCGGTTTCTGCCGCACTCAAAAAAGCCTGATATCTCGATGTATCCATAACAACTCCCCCTGTTTCCAGTATCTATTATCCTGCAATCAAAATAGCCTCCTAAGCTGACTTTCTCATACAAAATCTTACTATTTTATCATTTTATGACTCGCATAGTTTATGCGTTTCAATCACGTTAAAAAACAATCTGACACCATTATATCCGCAACTCAACCCAAACTCAAGAAATACGTTATATTGTGCCATAATCAAACGCAACTGTTTTTACAATTAATTCTGTTGTAAAGCGGACATTCGCAATCCGCTTTCGCTATTCCCATTATAGAATAAGTTATTGTGCACAATTATAGAAATAGTATTTGTGCATGATGTATACCATTTAGACGATATAATTAAGTTTTACTTAACCCATCCCTAAGATACAGTAGCTTTACTTTTTTCATCATGTATCATATAATAAGATCAACAAAGGAACAGAACACAAATAATTAACATAGATAGAAGGAGGACACTACAATGAAAATGTTCAGAAATTTATATACAAAAGCACAGGAAATGAGCGAAGAGAAAGTATTAGACACAAACAGTATCATAACTGCATTATCTACTGAAATGGATGATTTAAAAGAAGCTTGGAGAAAAGATCAGAAAACATTTTTTTCTGATATTATGCAGGCAGAAGCCAACAGCACAGAAAGCAATTTACGTCAGAGATTCTGCTAATTTATCATCAGAAATATACACAATATAGAATACCTTCCTTTAAGTAAGATGAAACCCCAAAAAGAGATCTTTATAACGATTCTTCCCCGGAATCAAATATAAAGATCTCTTTTTCTATCCTTCACAGACATACATGAGAACTTTAACTCTGATACAATTCTTTGAAATCCAACATATAGAAAGAATTCAGCAGATACAACCGATTCTCGGAATTTTCCAAATCTATCTCCAGTAGTTCCTTCAACCGTGAAATACGGTAATTCATCGTACTTCGGTGGATATGCAGCTCCGATGCCGTAATCTTGATATTCCGTTCATTGATCAGATAACGCTGCAGCGTATATGTAAACTCCGTATCATGCTTCTTGTCATACTCAATAAGTTTCAACAGCTGCGGTGCACACAGCATCTCCGGCAACAGCACCTGGGAAGCCTGGCGAAAGAAATAGTGGAACGCATAGTTTTCAAAGTAGTAAATCGGTTCCTGCAGATCCTCGCTCAGTCCCACTTCATGAGCAATCTGCGTCTGCCGGTAATAATATCTGAAATTCACAAAATCATGTCCCTGCATACTGACACCGGCCTTCAGATTTCCAAGTCTTAAGAACTCACCAATATACGCAAAAAAGCGGTCCGTCGCCATATTCTCCTGTGTCAGGTTCAATACCAGAATAATCTGATACTCATTCCGGAATACACAGCTGTTCGGAAACATATTTGCCAGTCTGTGGGTCAGATTCGTTGCTGTATGGATGGCATTATCACTCTTCCGACAGAAGATCGTGATGCATTGAAACATATCATCAATATGCCATTTATAATAACTAAACGGTTTAGCCAGCTGATTTTTCGTATAGCTTTTTCCGTCAATCATCTCCTTAAACAGAATCGACAGCACATTGGACACATCACTCACCAGCAACATTCCCTGCTGCATCGCCAATGCGATATTATCCGCGAAAAATTCCAGCAGTTCATAATCCCGCTTCCGAATCGGTGTACCGATCTCATCCAGACAGACACGTCCCACGTACACCCATTCAATCCTCAGATTCACATATAATGTACGATAACCGGTGGCTTTTGCTGAGAAAACATGTGCCCCATAAGTGTGCAATGTCTTATGATATTCGTCAGAAGATTTGAAGGTATTCAGAATCTCCAGCGGCAGATAATACTTATCGAACGTCTCATCATACTGCCAGGAAAACTGTCCCGCCATCTCATTTGCAATAGCCAGCAGTTCGTTGTTCCTGTCGTGGATAAAAATCGGTTTTTCAAAGATCGGAATGCACAGATTGCACATTTCCTCCAATGTAGCATTGCGCTGCATCGCCTTTCGAATCTCCATTTCCCAGGAATTATATAGGAAAAATATCTTTTGGATATCATGATAAAGGCTTGTTCTATCTGTATTTTCCGGAAAAATCAGACAAATGTTATTTTTGAACAGATCTTCCGGCGGTTCACCGATACACAGACACCCCCAGGCTGCCGGGACAGGATGTGATACAAAATATTCTACATGTTCCAGAAGCATGTGATCCGGCAGATATTCCTGTCCTTCCATCGCTTCCTGAACACCCATAAATTTTATTTTTATCAGATCAGAATGTCCGGTCATACGCGGATGATATTCGGCCAGACACTCTTCAAAAACCACCATACTCAGATACATAAACGCCCTCCTTTGTGAAAAATCCCTTCGTACATAATA